>Ga0209381_1004302_pt1 | contig 13046 bp, 12 predicted proteins | sample DewCreD2012metaG_FD_184111 | JGI IMG/M metagenome (GOLD analysis project Ga0209381, IMG submission 184111) | Hot spring sediment bacterial and archeal communities from British Columbia, Canada, to study Microbial Dark Matter (Phase II) - Dewar... ...
GGGTCTGGAGCTGCACGGGCTGATGAGCCATTTCTCAAACGCCGACGATCCCGACGAGCGCGTCTCCATCCAGCAGATGAAGGTGTATGCCGGCGTCCAGTCGCGTCTGGCCGAAGCCGGATTGCTGCCGCCGGTGTGTCATCACTGCAACAGCGACGCGACGATGCGCTTCGAGTCGGCGCGCCATCAGCTCGTGCGTCCCGGCGTCTCGACGTATGGGTGTTATCCCTCGGACTGGTATCGCGAGCGGCATGATCTGCGACCGGCGATGAGCGTTCGCGCGCGGCTGATCAGCGTGCGGCGCGTTCCGGCGGGAACGGGCCTTTCCTATTCGCACGAGTTCACCACGTCGCGCGATTCGCTCATCGGCGTCGTGTCGGTGGGATACGCGGACGGTTATCTGCGGGCGCTCAAAGGCAAAGCCTCGATGCTGGTCCGCGGCCGGCGCGTCCCGGTCGTCGGGCGCATCTGCATGGAGCAGTCGCTGCTCGACCTGACCGACGTGAGTTCCCCGGACTCTTCATCCCCCCCGTCGGAACCGTCGCATCCGTTGGAACGCGTCTCCGAAGGCCCGCCGTCCTATGGCGACGTCGTCACCGTTCTGGGCGCCGACGGCGCCGAACGCATCACTGCCGAGGAGTTGGGCGCCTGGGCCGGGACCATCAACTACGAAATCGTCTGCGGGTTGGGGCGGCAGTATCCGCGCGTTTATTTTGGCGCCGAATGAGCCGGGCCATTGCCCCGCGAAACGGACGTCGATCACGCGGCGCCGGTTGCGTTGGCTTGCTTTCGCGTGGCCGCGCAAATCTCCTCGACGTCCTCCCGGGTCCACATCATCGGGAACGTCGCGCACTGGCGCGGCTTGACCTCGTGCACAAGGCATCCTTCGGGTCCTAGAAAGATGCACGAGAGTTCGGGATCGTTCTGGTTGATCAGGGCATGGCGGCGGTGTCCCGGCATCTGTTGCGCGTATTTCTTGAGGAAGGCGTCCGTCGTCAGCCCCAGATGCCTGGCAATGCGCGACACGTCGCGGTCATTCAGCCAGACAAATCCCTCGCCGCGGCAGCAGTTGCCGCAGCGCTCACAGCGAAAACTCTCGTTCGGCAAACCTTGTCCCCTTCACGGCTGAAATTCGTTCGCTTCGTTAAAATGCTGACAAGCCTCTTCATGACGACCCAACAACTCGATGACAGCGCCGCGATTGGCAATGAGATTTGAGTATGCGGCGTTGAGCCTTAAAGTCTCCCGAAACGTATTGAAGTAGTTCGGCAGGAACAATCGCACGGATTTGCCCTGGTCGTTCGGCAGGTCCACCCAGAAAAGGCCAGCGTTTTTCTCTGTGCGCTCTTCTTCCATGGCCTGTTCACCCGTTGGCCAGGCAACACTGCTGATACCGGCCGCATTGCTGGCCAGATACAGCCCTGCGTACATTGCGTATCCGATCCACAGGGTCCCTGCCGTATCACGATGCTTGAGGACAGGGTTGTGCCGATGGCTCATCTGCTTTCAGCTCTGTTGCGCGCGTCAGGTGTGCAATTGCGCCATCAATGTCGTTAAGGAAACGACAACATTGACCAGCCAAATACCAGGCGTTCCACGGAGACGGGTCCTGCTCGATAGCTCGGCGCAGCAGGGGCAATGCCCCGCTGAAACGCTGACGCTGCACACGCTCTATCGCCTGTTCGATAAGATCCTGAACCATGAAGCCACCCGGAGCCCCCTCGCGGGCCAACGGCTTTCTTCGCGCTATTCCACCGTGACGCTCTTGGCCAGGTTGCGCGGCTTGTCCACGTTGCATCCGCGCGCGACCGCGCAATAGTAGGCCAGCAGTTGAAGCGGCACGGCGGCGACGATCGGCGTCAGCATGTCCATCGCCTGCGGGATATAGATCACGCGGTCAGAATACTTCCTGATCTGTTCATCGCCCTCGGTGGCGATGGCGATGACGAAGGCGCCGCGCGCCCGCGTCTCCTCGATGTTCGAAACGATCTTGTCGTAAGTGCGGTCGCGCGTCGCGATGAAGACCACCGGCATCCCCTTGTCGATCAGGGCGATGGGGCCGTGCTTCATTTCGGCGGCCGGATAACCCTCGGCGTGGATGTAAGCGATTTCCTTCATCTTCAGGGCGCCTTCGAGCGCCAGCGGGAAATTGAACCCGCGCCCCAGATACAGGCAGTTGGGCGCCTGCGACATCTCTTCGGCAATCTTCTTGACCTGGCCGCTGTTTTCGAGGACCTGCTCGATCTGCTTGGGCAGCTTGTCGATGCCGCGGGCGATTTCGAACGCCGTCTCGGGCATCAGGTGGTGCAGCCGGCCCAGCCGCAGCGTCAGCAGCGCCAGCGCGGTCAACTGGGCCGTGTAGGCCTTGGTCGAGGCGACGCCGATCTCCGGCCCGGCGTGCGTATAGACGCCGAAGTGCGTCTCGCGGGCGATCGTCGAGCCGACGACGTTGCAGATGCCCATGACGGACGTGCCCTGCGCCTTGGCCTCGCGCAACGCCGCCAGCGTGTCGGCCGTCTCGCCCGACTGGCTGATGACGATGACGAGGTCCTCGGGCGTCAGGATCGGGCGGCGATAGCGGAACTCGCTGGCGTATTCGACCTCGACGGGAATCCGCGCGTAGGTCTCGAGCATGTATTCGCCGCCCAGGCCGGCGTGCCAGGACGTCCCGCAGGCGCTGATAATGATGCGGTGGATTTTCTTCAGCTCCCGGTTGTCAATGGTCAGCCCGCCCAGGCGCACCTCGCCCGTTTCCACGTTGAGCCGCCCGCGGCAGACGTTGCGGATGACCTCGGGCTGCTCGTGGATTTCCTTGAGCATGAAGTGCGGATAGCCGCGCTTTTCGAGCTGTTCGATCTCCATGTCGATCCGCTCGACCGTCTTGACCACCGTCTCCCGCGAAATCACCTTCGACGTCCGGTAGCTGTCCGGCGTGATCTGGGCCATCTCGCCGTCTTCGAGATAAATGACATTGCGCGTATGGGCGGCCAGCGGCGTCGCGTCCGAGGCGACCCAGTTGGCCGAGTTGCCGATGCCCAGGATCAGCGGGCTGCCGTTGCGGGCGCAGACGATCATCTGGGGGTGGCGCGAGTCGAGCACGGCGATCCCGTAGGTGCCCTGCACTTCGAGCAGGGCGCGGCGGACGGCTTCGAACAGGTCGCCCTTGTAATGGTATCCGATCAATTGCGCCAGCGCCTCGGTGTCGGTGTCACTGCGAAACTCAATGCCCTGGGCCGCCAGGAAGGCCTTGATCGTCTGGTAGTTCTCGATGATGCCGTTGTGGACCAGCGCGACGTGATTCGACGCGTCGGTGTGCGGATGGGCGTTCTTGACCGAGGGGACGCCGTGCGTGGCCCAGCGTGTGTGAGCGACGCCGGTCGTCCCATGAAAGTCGTCCGCCAGCGCCGCCTCAAGCTGCGCCACGGGACCGACCGCCCGGCGGATCAGCATCTGGCCGTTGCCTGCGATCAGTCCCATGCCCGCCGAATCGTATCCGCGATACTCCAGCCGTTTGAGACCCTCGACCAGCGACGCGGCCACGTCGTTCCTGCCACAACATCCGATGATTCCGCACATGCCTGATTACCTCCCCGTGAGATGAACACAAGTGGCGGGGCGCTTGTTTTTCAAAGAAAAATATTCCCATTATCGGACGCCTCACTTCAAGCGAAATTCCTGATTTAATGAGCCAGTTGCAAAATGAAGGGAGCAGGGGCGTCTCGCCCCCGGTTTGATGATTTTATTCCCTGATTTGCGGGGGGCGAGACGCCCCCGCTCCCTTCCAATCCACATTTTGCAACTGGCTCTTAATCGCAAACTTTTCCTTGACTCGCGACGGCCAGCCCCCACAATGAGCCCCCGCTGCGCTGCAAAGTATTTATATTTGACGCAACTGCAGAGGCGATGGCCGAAGAATCCACAACTTCAGATGATCCGGCTTTGGCGGATACCTCGCTCGAGAAGAGGGTCCGGCTCAACGAGTTGTTGGACCTTTATGGAGACCTGTTGACCGACAAGCAACAACGCTTGGCGCGGCTTCACCTCGAACAGGATTTGTCGTTTGCCGAAATCGCCCATGATGAAATGGTCTCACGCCAGGCAGTCCATGATGCCGTCAAACATGCGACTTTGACACTGGAGAAGATCGAGAGCCGGCTGAAACTGCTGGAAGAGAGTAAGAAAAAGGCAAGAGACCTTTCAGCCTCTGACGGCGCGGCCTCGGAAGCGTCAGACGCGCGGGAAGTCCTGGTATCGTTGAGAGATCGCGTGCGGCGTTCGGCCGGCGTGCTTTACACGACGGACTGGATTGTCAAAGAACTTGACCGGGCCGTCTCGATTCTGGAACGGAAGACCTCGCAATAATGTTTCAAGCTTTGGGCGACAAACTGGAGTCCGTCTTCCGTTCGATCCGCGGAACGGGGAAGATTTCCGAAGACAATATCAAGGAAGCGGCGCGACAGATTCGTCTGGCCCTCCTTGAAGCTGACGTCAATTTTCGCGTCGTCAAGGAATTCACAACCCACGTTACCGAAAAGGCCCTCGGAACCGAAGTCGTCAGCCGCGTCAGCCCCGGCGACATGTTCATCAAGATTGTTCATGATGAACTCGTCGAGATGCTCGGAGGCCAGCCGGCGACTTTCAGTCTGGCCAAAGACAAGATCAACACGATCATCCTGCTCGGCCTCCAAGGCTCGGGCAAAACGACCTTTGCGGGCAAGTTGGCCCATCGTTTCAAAAAGGAAGGCTTCAAACCGCTCCTGGTCGCTTGCGACATTTACCGTCCCGCCGCTGTCGAACAACTGAAAGTCGTCGGCCAGACTGTTGACGCGACGGTCTTTGAGATGGGGACGCAGAACCCCGTCGTCAAAATCGCCGCGGCGGCAATGGACAAGGCCGTGGCCGAGTCGTTCAATACGGTCATTTTTGACACGGCCGGCCGCCTCCACATCGATGAAGTCAAGATGGACGAGTTGCAGGCGCTGAAGAATCTGGTCCACCCCGACTTCACCTTCCTCGTTGCCGACTCGACGACCGGGCAGGACGCCGTCAACAGCGCCGAGGCGTTCGCCTCACAGGTCGGCATTGACGGCGTCTGCCTGACCAAGTTGGACGGCGACGCGCGCGGCGGCGCCGCCCTGTCGATCAAGAAGATCACCGGCAAGCCCATCGTCTTCGCCGGCGTCGGCGAGAAACCTGAAAATCTCGAGTTCTTTTACCCCGACCGCATGGCCGGGCGCATTCTGGGCATGGGCGACGTCGTGTCGCTGGTCGAGAAAGCCGCCGAGGTCGTGGACCAGAAGCAAGCGCTCGAAATGCAGAAGAAGATTCGGCGCGAAACCTTCTCGTTCCAGGACTTTCTGAACCAGATGAAGATGGTCCGGCGCATGGGGTCGTTCAAGGACGTCATCTCCATGATTCCGGGCCTGGGCAAACTCGCCCAGCAGGACGAAGGAGCCTTCGACGAAAAACAGATCGCCCGCTTCGAGGCGATGATTCAGTCCATGACAATGGAGGAACGCGAGAAACCGGAGATTCTCAACGGCAGCCGCCGCCTGCGCATCGCCAAGGGATCCGGCAATTCGGTCACCGACGTCAACGACATGGTGCGCGAGTTCGACATGGCGCGCAAGATGATGAAAGAAATGCTTGCCGGCGGCGGACGCGGATTGGGCGCCATGCTGGGTATGGGCGGCGGCGCTCCCGCAGCCGCGGCGCGCAAGGGCGGCGGCGGACGCAATCCGGCCGGCCGCCTTGGCTCCAACTATACGCCGCCCAAGAAGAAGAAAAAGAAACACAAACGGCGATAGAGAATGAGAAATGAGAAACGGGGGATGAAAAGGGGCCAGGCCCGGAGTTCAGTCGAAAATCCGTGTCGGTCCATGCAAGTCCGTGTTCGTCAGTGTTTTTCTTGAAAACATAAAGCAAGACCATATAAGCTCGGAGGCAAAGACATGTCGGTAAAGATCAGATTGACGCGCGTGGGCCGCCGTAAAGCGCCCTATTTCCGCATCGCGGTCGCCGATTCGCGCAAGGCCCGCGACGGAAGAATCGTGGAATCCATTGGCCACTATCAGCCGCTGCGGCCCGAAGACACGCTTCAGATTGATGAGGCCCGGGCGCTGTATTGGCTGGGACAGGGCGCCCAGCCCTCGGACACGATCCGCTCGCTGTTCAAGCGCAAAGGCATCATGCGCAAGTTCCACGAAAGCCGCTTCGGCCCGTCCGTCAAGCCCGGCCACGAGCAGTATCACCAAATCAAAGACAAGGCGACTCGCGAGGCCGAACGGGCAGCCAAGGCAGCGCAGAAAACTGAGAAGGCGGCCGCTGAAGCGCCGGCTGCCGCGCCGGCTGCCGCGCCGGACGCTGCGGCGCCCGCCGCGGAGGCTTCAGCCCAGTAAGGTCTTTCGTGTCCCGCGCCATGCGGCCGGTCCCGCCAGAGGGTGAAAAACACCTCTGGACTTGGGGGCCTCGCTTCAGGCATGATTATTGCGGCCTTGCAGGAGGCGCGCGTTCCTTTTCGTTTTCTTTCTCGAATCGCCCACACGTTGACACTCCAGCGACAGGATGACACAGCCATGGCGGAAGAAATCACGATGAAGCAACTGGTCCAGTATATGGCCGAGGCCCTTGTGGACCATCCCGAGAAAGTTGAAGTTCTGGTCGTCGAAGGCGAAAACAGCATCATCTTCGAGCTCAAGGTCGCGCCCGACGACGTCGGCAAGGTCATTGGCAAAGGCGGCCAGACGGCCAAGGCCATGCGCAAGATTCTCAGCGCCGCCGCGACCAAACTCAACAAAAAGTCCCTCCTGCAAATTGTTGAGTAACCATGGCGCCGCCGCTCGCGCGAACAATCCGCAACCGATCCGCGCCCCAGAGCGAAGCATTGATGCTGCTGGGCCACGTCACCCGGCCCCATTCCCTTGGCGGCGAAGCGCGCGTCCTGGCGGTCTGCAGCGAAGCCGCCGTCTGGGAAAAAGCCCTCAACGTCACGCTGTATCTGCTCAATCCCACATCCAATGAGAAGCCACGGCCCGTCCGGCTGGAGGCCTTCCGGCCGCATGGGACGTTTATTCTGGCCAAGTTCGAAGGCGTGGATGACCGCGACGACGCCGGCGCCTTGCGCGGCGCCGGACTATGGATGGACCGCGCCGACCTCCCCGACCTCGACGAGGACGCGTTCTACGAAGGCGATCTGATCGGTCTCGACGTTGTTGACCAGCCCTCCGGCGACCTTCTTGGCCGCGTCGAGGAAGTCAAGGATTTCGGCGGACAGGATTGCCTCCTTGTCCGCCGCCCCGATGACCGGACCTTCCTGATCCCCTTTACCGGCGCCTTCATCGGCGAAGTGAATGCGACCGCGCGCCTCCTGAACGTCACGCTTCCCCCCGGCCTTATCGACCTCAACGATCGTCCTGCTCAAAACGACTCCGAATAGGCCCCCCGCGCGACCATCCTGTGGAGTGCAGCGGCAGAGCGCAAATCAAGTTCCCGTTTAATGGGACAAGTCGGACCGCCCTGCGCGACCATCCTGTGGAGTGCGGCGGCAGAGCGCAGCGGCGACGCCGCTTTGGGAGTGGCGCCGGCGTGAAATGTTACTTTGAACCCGAATCCGGCAGTTGAAGCCCGCGGAACACTCGGAACACACGGAAACAAAGGACCGGAAGTCTCATGTCTGACTCTCACCCATGAGTTGAGACGTTATGTGGGATTAAATCTCGTCCTTTCCGCGTATTCCGCGTGTTCCGCGGGCTTCAACTGCCGGATTTTGGATTAAAGGTTCATCACAACATTTTGTGCCGAAGGTTGGAAGCCCTGGGGACGAGAAAAGCGATTGCTCATCCCGGCCGTTGACAGCAATTGGAGAAATCAACGGCCGTATCTGCGCGAAGCGCTTTGGAGTGTGGAGGCTTGCCTCCGCTTTCAACCCCGCCGCCAACAGGACCAGGTCGGCCTTTAGCTTTGGAGTGTGGAGGCTTGCCTCCGCTTTCAACCATGCCGCAAAGCCCTCCATAGCGGAGGCAAGCCTCCACACTCCAAAGCGCTTCGCGACGATTGGTCGAACGCTTCGATTGTTCCGCCAAGGTCTCCGCCGCAGTTGAGAGACGCTTCTGTGGCATAATCCTGAATCCGGCAGTTGAAGCCCGCGGAACACGCGGAATACGCGGAAAGGACGAAATTTAATCTCGAATAACGTCTCACCCAATGGGTTTGTCAGACATGAGACTTCCTGTCCTCTGTTTCCGTGTGTTCCGAGTGTTCCGTGGGCCACAACTGCCGGATTGGGACTGCCCCCGCTCCCCCGTGATTTGGCGTTGGATCGCAAGCCGGCGCCGGCTATGCTCGTTTTGGGAGGCATGACCGGAGGCGCGCAATGTCGATTGCTTCAAATCGAGAGCGGGTGATGGAGCGGATTGCGGCCGCGGCGCAACGCGCCGGGCGCGAACCGGACGCGATTCGTCTGGTCGCCGTCGTCAAGAACCGTTCTCTCGAAGAGATTCGCGAACTCCATGCCGCCGGCCAGCGCCTCATGGCCTTCAACCGCGTCCAGGAAGCGCAGCAGAAGATTCCCGGCCTTCCCGCAGACATCGAATGGCACATGATCGGCCATATCCAGACCAACAAGGCCAAACTCGTGTCCCGCCTGTTTTCGATGGCCCATTCGGTGGATAGCGTCCGCGTGGCCGCGGCCTTGGCGCGCGCCCACGAGACGGCGCCCGCGGCTGGCCGCCCTTATGACATCCTTCTGGAGGTCAATATCTCAGGCGAGGAAAGCAAGCAAGGCCGGGCGCCGGGCGGCGCCGAGGCAGCGTTGCGCGACATCCTCTTGTTTCCGGCGTTGCGCGTGCGCGGCCTGATGACGATGGCCCCCTTCGTCGAAAATCCCGAACAGACACGCCCCATCTTTCGGGGTTTGCGCGAGCTGCGCGACCGGCTCCGTGAATCGCTTCTCGCGGCGCCGCCCGATGGTTTCGATCCGGCCTGCGCCCTGCTCGATCACCTCTCGATGGGCATGACGAATGATTTCGAGGTCGCCGTCGAGGAAGGGGCCACCCTCGTCCGCGTCGGCACGGCGTTGTTCGAATCCGGGACTTGATTATTGAAGGAAGTCTTCCATGGCCAAACAAACGGATTTGGTCCTGCTGGTGGCGCCGTATGCCAATGCCCGCAAGGCGCTGGTGGCGATGACGCTGGGGGGAATGTGCGAACGCGCGGGGGCGGACTTTGATCTGTATTACTGCGCGGACCACAAAGAAGGCGGTCTGTTCGCTCCGCATGGCAGCGGCGTCATTGGCGGACAACACGCCGTGCGCATCGCGCGGGCGCTGGCGGCATACCGGACGACCGTGGTCCGTTTGGACCGCGTCGCGGTGTTTGATTCGCTGTTGCGGCAGGGCGCCCGGCGCATCATCGATGGCAGGGCTTCGCTCCTGGCGCTTTACCAGAGGGCGGCCAGGGCGCTCAAACTGAAGAACCCGGCGCCACCCGAAATTCTGATTGCGGAAGATGGGATTGTTCCGTTGCCGGCACTGTGGCCCGAATGCGTTTCGCGGGGCGCCTGGGCGTTGCCGGTGGACACGGCCGCCCGCGACATCGCGGCGCTGCGCAAGGCGGGCGCGCGCAAGGCCTTTGCCTTTGTCCGTGCGGCCACGGATCTCAGCGCCTGGAGCGACGCCGGATTTGAGATCGAGCGCCTGGCCGAGGCCGACGCTGCCGATCCCGTCCTCGCCCTCGCCGAAAAGTGGATCGGCTGGGCACAGGCCGTCGATACGCTGGAACCCATCACCGCCGAATACATGCTGCCGTTCTGCATGCGCGAAAAGCGCCTCTTCCTCAGCTATGGCAGCCGCGCGGAGGGCGAACAGCGGCGCGACCAGATGTTGCGCCTGACCGCCGGCAAGCAGCAGCAGGTCGCCTACGGCCGCTGGTATGGCGACCCGCAGTTGATCCCGCTGGCGCAGCGCCCGATGGCTTATAACGTCGTCGAGCCATGCCGCCACATCCTGTCGGTGTTTGCGCGCCATCCCGTGCCGCTGCCGCAACCGGCGCAGTCCTGCTTTGATCTGGAGCCATCGGACGCCGAGTTGCGCCAATGGGCCGCCGAGGGAAAAATCCTCGCCTCGTGGGTCTTGCACTCGGGCGAACTGTCGCACGATGACGCCGTGCTGACGTTTCAGGACTGGTGCGCGATGACCAAACAGCGCCTGGGTTCCGGAGTTCATTGGCAGCGCTATTACTTCGATCCCGACGCCGTTGAGGCGATGCATGTGCCCGTGGAAGAAGGTGGCGTGCTGGGGCTGGTCGAACCGGTGCTGCACTCAACCGGCGCGGGAATCATCTGGGAGACGGCGGGTGACGCAAAAAAGATCGTGGCCCTGATGACCGATTCGCGCCGCCGCATCGCCGAAGTCGCGGGGGAACGCTTTGCCCCGCGCGGCGTCTATTGCTTTGGCGATCACCATGGCCGCGTGGATGATTCGACGCCCGGACCGGCGCAATTCGACTTCTGGAAGGCCGTTCGTGACGCCGGCTTCGAATACCTCATCACCTCGGTCTGTGACGGACGCAGCCGCGTCCTGTTCCGCGATGGAGATTTCGTCGTCCTCAGCCAGGCCGGTTGGCTCTGCAACGGCTCGCCGTTTTATCGCGGCTTCCCGGGCAGTTTTGCGGCCGAGGAGAAGCGCTTTGCAGAGGCGGGCCGGCCGGGCTGGATGGTGGGCGCAATAGACAGCCCTGTCCATGGCAGTCCGATCTACCTGGGCCGTCCGCGCAACGCCGGGCACAAGGACGAACGCCCGCGCCTGCATGAGTTTTACGACTACACACAAAACGGCGGGGCCACGGGTAAGGTGATTTCGGCGACGCCGCGAACGGTCGCGCGCTATGCGCGTCTTTGCGAGGAGCTGGGCAAGGCCTGATCTCGGTTAAGAGGAGCAAGTGCGTGAACCGTCCCAACATCGTTTTCATTTTGAGCGACGATCAGGGCTGGTGGGCGCTGGGCGCCGCGGGCAATCGAGAGATTCGCACTCCGTGTCTGGACCGCCTGGCCGCCGAGGGCATTCACTTCCGGAATTTCTTCTGCGCCTCTCCTGTTTGTTCCCCGGCGCGCGCCTCGATTCTCACGGGAGAAATGCCTTCGCGACATGGCGTGTTGGACTGGATTCAGGGGGGCAACATCGGGCCTGGCGCTGTGGATTATCTGGAGGGCAGGACGCTGTGGCCGACCCTTCTGGCGCACAGCGGCTACACGTGCGCCCAGATCGGAAAATGGCACCTGGGAGACAGCGCGACGCCGCGCCCCGGCTTCTTCGAGTGGATCACGACGCCCCTGGGCGGAGGAGCCTATCGCGATCCACAGATCGTGCGCGGCGGCCGCGTCGCGCAGGAGAAAGGTTACTTGACCGACATCCTGGCCGATGAGGCCATCCGCTTCCTTGAACACGTGTCGGGCGACCCAAGGCCCTTCTGTCTGCTTCTCAACTTCACCGCGCCCCACAGCCCATGGCTCGATCAGCATCCCGAAGACATTGTTGCGTCCTATGACGATTGCCCTTTTGAATCCGCCCCGCAGGAGCCGCCTCACGAATGGCTTGACCGTGTTCATGACTTCGACTTCTCCCGCAAGCTGGCGAGTCCGGCGCGCGCCCGTCAGGAGAATATCCCGGCGCGCGAGTATTTGAAGGGTTATTACGCCGCGACAACGGCGATGGACCGCGCGATCGCGCGCGTGTTGGCGCGACTTGATCAGACAAGCGACGCGAACAGGACGCTCGTCGTTTTCATGAGCGACAATGGCTTCAGCTGCGGCCATCATGGGATTTGGGGCAAGGGCAACGCGACGTGGCCGCTCAACCTGTATGAGAACTCCATCAAAATCCCGTGTATCATGAGATGGCCGGAGCGAATTGTCGCCGGGCGTGTCTGCGACGAACTGCTGAGCCAGTATGACATCCTTCCGACGATTCTCGATATCTGCGGCCTTACGCATCCCAAGGCATCGGCCCTTCCGGGCGCAAGTTTCTTTGATTTGCTTGGCGGCGAAGAGGCGCGATCCTCCTGGCGCGACCGGGTACATGTCTTTGATGAATACGGCGCCGCGCGCATGGTCCGAACAAAAGAATGGAAGTATATTCATCGCCATCCGGATGGTCCCCATGAACTTTATGATCTGCGCAATGATCCCGGAGAACGGCACAACCTGCTGAACTCCAGTCTGTCCTCTGAAATGCGCGAGATTTCTCTGCGCTTTCACAGGGACTTGGACGAGTGGTTCACCCGATACACGGATAAGATTTTCGATAGATACAGGTCCGCCGTCATGGGGCGCGGCCAGGCGGCCCCGATCACACAAGCCGGTCGCGAGGCATTGCTGTTCCGCCCGCGCGCCGGTCAGGAGTATGAGAAATGAGCGAGTCGGCAAGGGAGCGACCCATCAGTGATCCCGGGAGCGGAACCGGAGTCTTTGTTGAGGCGGAGAGTTTTGACGACTACGGCGGCTGGGTGATGGACCAGCAGGCGATGGACGTCATGGGATCGGCGTATTTGCTGGCGCATGGATTGGGGCGGCCGGTGGCCAATGCGCGGACGCGCGTTCACTTTGGGGAAGGCGGAAAGTATCGCTTGTGGGTCCGGACGCGCGACTGGGTTGCGCCGGAGGGGCCGGGGCGGTTCCGTGTCCGGCTCAATGGGAACACGGTGGGCGGCGAGTTCGGCGCCGGCGGCGATGGCGCGTGGCGGTGGTGGGAGGGGGGCGTGGTGGAGACTCCAGCGGGCGAGGCGATTGTTGAACTGGAGGACCTGACGGGGTTTGACGGCCGCTGCGACGCGCTGTTCTTTGCCAAAGAGGTCGCGGGCGCCCCCGCCGGTCCACCGCCCGGATCCGATCCCGAGCTGGCGCAATTCCGGAAGCGCGCGCTGGGCCTGCCGGAGGGGCCCGAAGACGGGGGGCGCTTTGACTTTGTGGTCGCCGGCGGCGGCTACGCGGGCGTGTGCGCCGCCATTGCGGCGGCGCGGCGGGGACTGAAGGTCGCGCTTGTTCAGGACCGCCC
>Ga0209381_1004307_pt1 | contig 13039 bp, 9 predicted proteins | sample DewCreD2012metaG_FD_184111 | JGI IMG/M metagenome (GOLD analysis project Ga0209381, IMG submission 184111) | Hot spring sediment bacterial and archeal communities from British Columbia, Canada, to study Microbial Dark Matter (Phase II) - Dewar... ...
GGCTTCTTTGGCAATTGGTTTTGGTTGGTGCCTTACCTTTTACCAGAGTTGCCCCTTTTGTCAATCAAATCTGTGATTTACTGAAATTGGTTTTCCCTGGGCGGTTTTTCCCGCCCAGGGAAACTTGTAACAAGGTTCAAGAAGACCCTGAAAACCCTTATGCGCCAGTTGGTTTCAGGAATGGAGTAAAGTATTTGAAGTTGGGCCAATGAGTGTAAGGCTCATTGTAGGCGTTTTCACTGCCAGGCCAGTTGGTCCAGTAGTATTCGTCCCAGGCGACAAAGCCGATGTATCCATAGGTTGGGATGCCAGGCATGTTCTTGACTGCCTCCTTAAGGCCCTCGATGCCCGCTGCAATGGTGGCTTCGGTATCGAAGGGGTCGGTCTCACGCAACTTCTTGATGATTCTGTCCATTTCATCACTCGACCAGCGTGAGTAAATGCCCTGGGTGCGCTCTCCCAGAGGTTTCTTGTAGGCAGAATTCCATCGGTCTAGCACGCGATACAGGTCGGGGCCAGCACCCCAAGGTTCCTGAGCAGGCCAGTTGCCGCTCACATCGAAATCGCCTATGGCCTGCAAGCCATCATTATCGGCGATTGAAAGCACTTCTGCCTCGATGCCAAACTTCTTCCATTGCTGCACCGCTGCCGCAGCGTTGCGCGCATCATGGTTGGTCAGGATGTTGCCACAAACGAAACCAATCGTCCACGGCTTGCCATCTGGCAGCAACCATTTGCCATTGGCATCTTTTTTGAAGCCATTCTTTTCCAGCAGTTTCGTGGCAATCTCTGGGGCATACTTGTACCAGCCAAGCCCGAAGGCCTGTTCTTGGAATTCTTGAGTGTCGGGGAATACATAGCCGCGACTCCTGGCGTAGTCAGCAATCCGTTTCGGCGCGGTCGGGTCGTAGGGGGCAAAGGTTTCGCCGTTACCAACATCGATGGTGAACGATTTCAACCAGTCTTGCATGGGTTTAATGTAATCCCTGGGATACGGTCCAAGGTGTGGGACATGCACCGGGCTCAAGGTGCCCGAGGAATCGACAGCGATGCTTGTGTACTCAACGATGTCGATTGCCAACGTCAATGCCCAACGGACATCCACGTTGTCGAATGGTTTCCGGGCAGTGTTGAAGAGGATGCCGGTGATGCAGGGATCGTTGTTAACCACAAAGGGAAAGGTCGGCTGGTAAGCGCGCGAGGTTTTCGATTGCGCTAACAAAGCTTTGAGGCCATCTGCTGAGAGTTCCGCCACATCCAGCTGATGGTTGATTTGCGACAAAATTTGTGAACCTTCATTGTCAAAGGCCTGAATAATGATGTATTTGGGCTTCGGTTCACCATACATCATCCCGGTCGGGCTCTTGTCCCAGTCGTCGCGCCTCACCCAGGCTGTCCAGAACCCTTGGGGGTCATAGCTATGCAGCTTGTAAGGGCCACAGCCGACATACGGATTAAAGGTAAATTGGACCGGATCGGATTCCTTCTCGAAGATGTGTTTGGGCATAATCCTGTCACAGCCCCAGCGGTCGAGGAACCAGGTATGGAAGCGGGAGTTGGCCTTCGTCAAAACAAATTTGACTGTATAATCATCTACCGCAGTCGCAGAGACGACCCCGTCCACGAATTTGGAATTGGCGTTAAAGCCCTTATATTTCATAATGGTCTCAACCGTAAAGACCACATCGGCAGCGGTGAAGGGCACGCCATCATTCCAGGCAACGCCCTTGCGGAGAGGGATTGTGCATTCAGTGAAATCTGCGTTGTACTTCGCATCCCCATCTGCCAAGCCGTTGATGATGTTGCCTGTGGCGAAATCGACTGACCATAACGGTTCGTCCGCCAGGTTCTGCAGGCCGCGGTCTTGCCATTTCCAGCCAACCCAGAGGTTCATGTTGTCAGGTGAACCAACCCGTCCGGTGAGCTGCCTGACGATCAGGGTTTCTCGGCGAGGGAAGGTGCCCATGACATCAGCAACCGCGTCGGGCGCCGTGGTCGGTTCGGGGGTGGCTGTCACCACAACCTTTTCGACGACGGGGGTTCCCGCGACAACCCGGGTGACCTCGATCTCAACATTTTGCCCTGGGGCGCAAGATGCGAGAACTGTTCCGCCTGCACCATAAGCGAGAAATTTCAAAAACTCACGCCGGCTCATTCTTTTAGACATTTCTTCCTCCTTAATTTCCTGAACGATTTGCTAAACAGCTTACTTAATCGAATTTAGGGTGGGAAAGGAAGTTGATTCGTTCGCAATAGGCTGCCTCCTGTTTTAAAATGTGCAGTGGTCGTTGGTTCTCAAGTATGTACCAGATGTTCGCCTGGCACCTGTTAAGATACGGATGTGCATGAATCTCTGATTATGAGCCGGGTAGGGATTTTATACAAGTTACCCTCCCCAGCGAGATTTACCGAAATGGGCTCTCCTTTCACTAAGCTAACGAGCATTTCCGTGGCTATGGTCCCCATTTTCTCTAAAAATTGATCGACGGTTGTCAGAGGCGGATTGAGGTAAGTTGCCTCGCGTAGATTATCAAACCCCAACACCGATAAGTCTCCTGGTATTTGTAAGCCGAGTTCCCTGGCGGCCTGGTAAACACCAATCGCGGACATATCATTTGCAGCAAAAATTGCGGTTGGACGATTGGGCAGGCGCAACAGATTGCGGGCGCAAATCGTGGCTGTTTCTGTTGTATAGTCGCCAAATTCTATTAAATCCTCATCTAGAGGGATGCCCGCCGCAGCCAGCCCATCTTTATATCCTTGTAGCCGCTGGTTCGCGCTGACCAGCTTCAATTCGCCCGCAATGTGACCAATGCGACGATGACCCAACTTGATTAGATAATTCATCGCAACCAGCGCGCCTTCCTGGTTGGTCGAAATGATTGCCGGATAGCCCGGGGCATCATTATTTGGGTCAATAATCACTAGCGGGGCATCGGTAGTAAATTGGGTTGCTGTCGGTGTAACTACAATCGCCCCATCAATAATGTTGCCGTTCAACAGTGCTACATAATAGCGCTCATGCTGAGCGACATTCTCGCTACCCAATCCTCCACTGGTATAAATAATCAGGTCCGTGTCGAGTTTGGCAATCACCTGGTTCACACCACGCATGATTTCCTGGCTGTAAGATGACGCCACATCATGCAAAATCAGACCAATTAAATTGATTCTGTGGCTGCGCATCCCGCGTGCTGCCAGGCTGGAGGCATAGCCCAGGTCCCGGACAACAGCCTGGACCCTTTCGATGGTTTCGCTGGAAACATCATCCTTGCCGTTTAAAACCCTTGAAACAGTGGAAACCGAAACGCCGGCTGTTTTCGCAACATCATGAATCGTGATTGTTTTTGAGTTTCGTTTCATGTTTTTTGATGGTTGGAGGTAACGTTTCCGGTAACGTTACCGGAAACGTTATAGTCATTATTGCAAAAAAGAAATATAATGTCAATAATCAATTTTCAACAACTGATGATTTTCTTCTTGGAGGGATGCTGTATGGGAACCAAGGCTAACTTTCATGGCCCGGCTTTCGGCGGCTTGGAGATAACTGAAAAGTTGAGCGACAAACAGATTGATGAATGGGCGCAGGAACTGTTTGAGCAACTGACGCTGGATGAGAAGATCAAAATGATGTCTGGAGACGTACCGTTCTGGCCGGGCATGGCCGATATGCTCGGAGGCGGCTATGCCGACCATCCCTGGGTGGCGGGGGCTGTGCCGCGCTTGGGCATCCCCGGCGTGCGCTTCGCCGATGGGCCGCGCGGGGTCATCATGGATGGCGGCACCACCTTCCCGGTTTCGATGGGCCGCGGGGCGACCTTCGACCCGGAACTGGAAGAACGGGTGGGCGATGTGATTGGGCGTGAACTGCGCGCGATGGGCGGGAATTTCTTCGGAGGCGTCTGCATTAACCTGCTGCGCCACCCGGCCTGGGGACGCGCCCAGGAAACTTACGGCGAAGACCCCATTCACCTGGGCGAGTTTGGAGCCGCCCTGGTGCGCGGCGTCCAAAAACACGTCATGGCCTGCGCCAAACATTATGCGCTCAATTCGATGGAAAACGCCCGTTTCAGCGTGGATGTGGCCATCGCGCCACGCCCCCTCCATGAAATTTACCTGCGTCATTTCAAACGCGCGGTCGAGGCCGGTGTGGCTTCGATTATGAGCGCATATAACAGCGTCAATGGCGAATGGTGCGGGCAGAATTACACCCTGCTGACCGAGATTCTCAAAAAACAATGGGGCTTCAAGGGCTTTGTGATGACCGATTTCATCTTCGGCATGCGCGATTCGAAGAAAGCCGCGCTGGCCGGGCAGGATATCGAGATGCCCTTTGACATGATTCACCGGCAGCATCTCAAGGGCCTGGTAGCGCACGGAGAAGTGCCGGTCGAGCGGATCGATGATGCGGCGCTGCGTGTACTGCGCCAGCAGGTCAGATTCGCTCAAGGACGCAATCCGAGTGAATATTCTTTGGAGGTCGTTGGTTGTGATGCCCATCTCCAGGTTGCCCGCGAGGCAGCCGAAAAAGCAATCGTGCTGCTGAAGAACGACGGCGCGCTGCTGCCGCTGAAAGGGGTCAAGAAACTGGCCGTGATTGGCAAACTGGCCGCCGTGCCGAATACCGGCGATGGCGGTTCCTCGAACACCCGCCCACCGTATGTGGTCACCCCGCTCCAGGGGCTGCAAGAAGCTCTGGCCGGGCAGGCGGAAATCATCTATGACGATGGGAGCGACCCTGCCCGGGCGGTGCAGGTGGCCCGCGAAGCAGAAGTGGCGGTCATCGTGGCTGGGTACACAGACCAGGATGAAGGCGAGTACGTTTCGCCCGATTCGATGGCTGAACTGTCGAAGAACTTTCCCCCGCCCACGCCCGAAGAAATGCCCATCGCCCAGGCGATGATGGCCAATATGGGTGCGACAAACAGCGTGCCCAATGCCATGCCGCCGGGCGGTGACCGCAAACTGTTGACGTTGAATCCCGCAGATGAAACGTTAATCCAGACCGTGGCCGATTCCAACCCGCGCACGGTGGTAGCGATGATGGGCGGCAGCGCGATTATCACCGAAAACTGGCGTGGAAAAGTTCCGGCGATTCTCATGCTCTGGTATCCGGGCATGGAAGGCGGACATGCTTTCGCGGATATCCTGTTGGGGAAAGTCAACCCCAGCGGCAAATTGCCCTGTGTCTTTGCCACCCGGCCCGAAGATTTGCCTTATTATGATATGAACGCCAAGGCGATTACCTACGATTTATGGCATGGCTACCGCAAGCTGGAACGGGATGGAGCCGCCCCGGCCTTCCCCTTCGGCTTTGGGCTGAGTTACACCACCTTTGAGTTTGCCAACCTGCGCCTGGCAGCGACCTCGCTCGGTGCAGATGACAATCTCACTGTCACCCTGGATGTGACCAATTCCGGGCCGGTGGCCGGGGATACGGTAGTTCAGGTTTATGTGGCGGTACCCAATTCACGGGTTGAGCGCGCGCCGAAAGAGCTAAAGGCCTTCCGGCGGGTTGGGCTGCAAGCCGGTGAAACCAAAACCGTCCAGTTGGACGTTCCGGTTAAAGAACTCGCATATTATGACGAACAAGCAGGCTGGACCGTGGAACCAACCAGCTATACGCTGATTGTTGGCCAGCACTCTCTGGATGAGCGGGCGCTGCGGGCAACGTTTACGATTGCCTAAACAAGTTTTAAATTGAAAGCCAGTGGGTTTTAGTAGCCCACTGGCTTTCGGTTTGATGGATAATCCCGGGAATTCAAGCCAGGACTTGATTTTCAATCTGCAATGCCCCAACCCGAATCGAAACGCGGTCGCCCGCTTGCAGGGTAAAGTCATTACCCGGCACAAGGCAGGTTCCGGTCATCAAAAAGACGCCCTGGGGGAAATCCAATTCACGGGTCAGGTATTCGACCAGTTCAGGCAGGGCGCGTTTCATCGTGGCGGTGGAGGTTTCGCCACTAAAAAGCGTTTTCTCCGCGCGCTGGATTTCCAGCCCAATCGGAATCTCGCGGATTTCCTCCGGCGCGCAGAGCCACAGGCCATGCCCAAGCGCGCACGAGCCGTTGTAGACTTTCGCCTGCGGCAGGTAGAGCGGATTTTCGCCCTCGATGTCGCGCGATGAAACATCGTTCCCGGCGCAGTAACCGACAATTTCGCGCTGTTGATTGATGACCAGCACCAGTTCCGGCTCAGGCACATTCCAGCGGCTATCGGCGCGGATGCGGATGGGCGCGCCGTTCCCGGCCACGCGCCAGCCGAGTGACTTAAAGAATATTTCCGGGCGAGCGGCCTCGTAAACGTGGTCGTACATGGCAGCCACGCTGGACTCGTCGCGCCGCGCATCGCGGCTGCGCAGGTAGGTGACACCCGCCGCCCAAACTTCGTGCTGCGGGTCGATTGGAGCGAGAATCTCCCCGTGGGCTGCCTCGCCGTTTATCAGCGTGGTCAACACCTGGAACATGACCGCGCGCGGCAGTTCGAGTAACGCGCCGAGGGTCAGACTCGGTGGCAGGAACCTGCCATCCAGCGCCCAGCGCGGGCCGTTTTGGGTTTGATGCCGGGTTATTAACATGAGAAGCCTCCCAAACGTTCAAGAATGGTATCCACATCGTACACACAACCGCCCCAGGTGCCGCCGCTGACGTTTTGCAAGGCCGCCCACAGGCGGGTATCCTCCGGTAAATCGGGATGCGGGCCCAGGTCGGGGTGCAGCGGGCGCGAAGCCAGGAGCCGGGCGCCTGCCTCGGCGTCGAAAAGTCGCCCGTTTTCACCAATCAGGTCAATCCTGCCCACCAAATTAACCCGGTCGACGCTGATCTGGATCGTATCGCCGTCACGCACCCGCCCCAACGGGCCGCCCGCCAGCGCCTCGGGACCGACATGCCCGATGCACGCGCCGGTGCTGACGCCGCTGAAACGCGCGTCAGTAATCAACGCGATGGAGTTGCCTTCGGGCAGGTAACGCAGCGCGGAGGTGAGTTGGTAGGTTTCCTCCATGCCTGTGCCCAGCGGGCCGCAGCCAATCAGGATGATGATATCCCCGGCTCGAACAGGGTTCGCGCCCAGTCCCTTGACCGCCGCGATGGCGGCGCGCTCGCTGGTAAAGACGCGCGCCGGGCCGGTTTTGCGGTACACGCCATCGGCATCGACCACAGCCGGGTCGATGGCTGTGCTTTTGACCACAGCGCCCCGCGGGGCAAGATTGCCGGTGAGGAAGGTGATTGTGCTGGTGAGACCGCGCGCGCGGGCTTGGGCCGGGTTCATGATTACATCATCGGGGTCGATGCCATCCAGCCGGGTAAGCTGCTCGCGCAGTTTCTGGCGGCGTTCGCTCCCTTCCCATTCGTCGAGAGCCTCGCCCAGGGAATTGCCGTTGACCGTGCGGGCGTTCAGTCGCAGCAGGCCAAGCTCGCGCAGGTGCAGCATGACTTCGGGCACGCCCCCGGCCAGGAACACCTGCACCGTTCCGTAGCCGGTCGGGCCGTTTGGCATTACATCTACCAGGCGCGGGGTCTGGCGATTGACCCGTATCCAATCCTCGACCGTGGGGCGCGGCAGTTTCGCGGCATGGGCAATGGCCGGAATGTGCAGCAGCAGGTTGGTGCTGCCGCCAAAGGCCGCGTGGAGGGTCATCGCATTGTGCAGAGAGGCTTCGGTCAGGATGTCGCTGGTATTAACCCCCTGGGATTCCATCGCGATTAGAGCCCGCGCCGAACGGCCTGCCAGGTCGAGCCAGATTGGCTGCCCCGAAGGTGCCAGCGCCGAATGCGTGACCGCCAGCCCAAGCGTCTCGGCCACGACCTGGCTGGTAGCCGCTGTCCCAAGAAACTGGCAGCCGCCACCGGGCGAGGCGCAAGCGCGGCAACCCAATGCGGAGGCTTCCTCGAGTGAAAGCAGTCCATGCGCGAAACGCGCGCCCAGCGACTGGACTTTGCCCGCATCCTCGCCTTGTTCCGGCAACAAGGTCACGCCGCCCGGAACAATCACGCATGGCAGGGATTTTTGCGCGGCCAACGCCATCATCATCGCCGGGAGGCCTTTGTCGCAGGTGGCAATGCCCAGCACGCCGCGCCGCGTGGGCAGCGAGCGGATTAGCCTGCGCAGCACCGTGGCCGCATCGTTGCGATAGGCCAGGCTGTCCATCATGCCGGTCGTTCCCTGGGTGCGGCCATCGCACGGGTCGCTAACAAAACCCGCAAAGGGGATTGCGCCATGGCGTTTGATTTCCTCGGCGGCGGCCTGGGCCAGCAGGCCCACTTCCCAGTGACCGGTGTGATAGCCCAGCGCAATCGGCGCGCCATCCGGCGCACGGATGCCGCCCTGGGTGCTGAGAATCAGGAATTCGGGCTTGCCCAACTGGTCGGGACGCCAACCCATGGCGGCATCCTGCGTCCAGCCAAAGACATTCCCGCTGGCCGTATCGCGCAGCCAATCCGGTTGCAACGGCAAACTCCCCGATGGGCCAGGGGCGTGAGTTTGTACATCATATAGATTTTTTTCGGGATATGGGGCTTTTGTGTTGTTCATTGGATAACCACCGGTGATTTTCCAGAGACTTGAGCCAGATGGGTAAAATTATCCCACAAAGCAGCGAAAGGGGGCGGAACGCGGACTTGGGATGAGTATAATAACAGAGAGTGGTCGATAGGGAATGGACAACAGAAATACAAACATTTGTTGACTACAAAAAGGAGACGCAAAATCATGCAAGGATTTGATCCCGCTTCAAGTTTTGGAGAAAACGTCGCTGCGCACTATGACGACCACCTGCGCGGAGACGAAGCCGCCGCCGCAACGTTTCTTTCAGACCTGGCCCAAGGGCGTCCTGCGCTTGAGTTTGCGATTGGCACAGGCCGGATTGCCATTCCATTGGCAGAAAAAGGGGTTCAAGTGGATGGCATCGAATTATCACCGCATATGGTCGCCAAGCTCCGCGCCAAGCCTGGAAGCAACCCAATTCATGTCACCATTGGCGATATGAGTACCACCACAACCAACCGGCGCTACGGCCTGGTTTACCTCGTCTTCAACACCATTTTCAACCTGTTGACGGCCGACGACCAAATCCGCTGCTTTCAAAATGCGGCTCATCACCTCATGCCCGATGGTTATTTCGTCGTTGAAACCGCCTTACCGCACGCCTGGATTGCTCCAGGTCAACCGGATTATGTCCACGCTGAATATGTCGGTTCTGATACCGTCGGCCTGGATGTTGCCCGCTACGACCCGGTTACCCAGTTGCTTGAAGAGAATCACCTTTCTCTGACGACGCACGGAATCACAATGACCCCCATCGTTGCTCGTTTAATCACGCCTGGCGAGATGGACTTAATGGCCCGCATTGCCGGAATGCGTCTTATTCAAAGATTCGCCAATTGGCAGCGGACTCCCTTTGATATTTATAGCAAGGCGCATGTCTCGGTGTATGGTTTTTGACAAAGAATCGCCTGTCAATTAACCGCAGCGTTTGCGGAATTTGGCACAGAAAGCGAAAAGGGAAACGATGCAAGACTCATCCCCCCTGGTTATCGGCATCGACAGCAGCACAACCGCCTGTAAGGCAATTATCTGGGACTGTCAGGGCAATGCGATTGCCAAAGGCTACAGTTCCTTCGCCCTGTTGACGCCCCAGCCCGGCTGGCATGAGCAACCGGCTGAATCCTGGTGGGTGTCCCTGACCCAGGCTGTTTGTCGGGCGACGAGTCAGGTGGATGGTAAACGACTGAAGGCGCTGTGCATCGCGCACCAACGCGAAACCTTTGTCCCGCTGGATGAATGGCATCGTGTGGATGGATGAAAGGGCGCGTGAACTCTTGCCAGGCTTGGAACAGACTTTGGGCCAGGATAAATTCCACCGCCTGACCGGAAAAAGGCTCTCGGTCAATTTGATGATTGAAAAATCGCCTGGCTGAAACAGCACAGGCCTGACCTATTTGCCCAAACGCGCACTTACGCGGATGTCCATGGATATCTGATGCACCGCTTAACCGGTTTTTACCAGACTGGCTGGGGCTGCGTTGACCCGACCGGGTTGTTCGACATGCAGAACCACTCCTGGGCCACATCTTTATTGGCTCAAGTCGGCATCCGGCTCGACCAACTTCTAGAAATCTACCCGCCAAGAACTATCCTTGGCACGGTTACTCCAATCGCTGCCGAAGCCTGTGGCCTGCCTGTAGGGCTGCCGGTAGTGGCGGGCATTGGCGATGGTCAGGCCTGCGACCTGGAAGTTAATATCACTTCCCCGGGTGATGCCTATTTGTTGTTGGACACCTCGGTGATTTCGGGGATTACTGGAAACGGTCCAACTCGGCGGCGGTTACACTCTCGCCTGGTTTTTGGAAAAAATTGCCGGCCAGCCGGGTCTGGGGATTACCCAACTTCAGGATTTTTATAATCAGGCCGCCAGCGCAGTGCCGCCCGATAGTGCCGGATTGGTGGCCGTCCCGTATTGGAACAGCGTGTTGGGACCATATTGGGACCCGTTTGCCAGCGGCATTATCATCGACTGGCGCGGTTTTCACCAATTGCCGCATCTTTACCGGGCCATCCTGGAGGGAGTGGCTTTCGAACAGCACCTGGGCACACTGGGAGTGGAAAAAGCGCTGGGTCAGCCGGTGCAGCGCTATATTGCGATTGGCGGCGGCGCGCAAAGCAACCTTTGGTGCCAGATTATTGCCGATATTACCAATAAACCGGTTTTTCGGGCCACTACGGCCGAGGCTGCGGCGCTCGGAGCAGGCATCCTAGCCGCAACTGCGGCAGGCTGTTATGCAAACACGCGCGAGGTGGCGCAAGCCATAACCCACATCCTGCCGCACCCACTGGAGCCAAATGCTGTGAACCACGCTTTTTATAAGCGATTGTTCGATGAAGTTTATCGGCCTCTCTTCCCGGCTCTGCAACTTTATCTCGACCGTCTGGCTTCCATATCTATGTAGTGGCTAAGAATACTCGAACCAGGACAAAAGACCAAACTTCATCCAACTCGAGCACATCGTCCGCCCTGGCTGGCCGCAAACTCTGCTGAACAGTCGCTTGCTCATGGACTTTTTTGAGCATCTCTTTCACAGTGGCGCGCCCGATGCGGTATATGCAAGCAATGCCACGCACTTCCAAAGGCGTTGCTTGCTCGCAATAAGCTGCCAGGATTTGTTCTTTGTCTGCTTCAGTACGTCGGTTGCGAGGAGACATCACCACAGATTTCTTGCAATCTCTGCATAGAAATTGCTGGCTGCCAACACGGTTTTTTTACCGTTCTTGACTACATTTGTGCTGTTGCATTTCGGACAGTCAAAAACCACGATTTCGCTGATTATGGCACCAGAGTAACATCCTTTATAAAAGACCTCCAACTGATTTTCATTCAACGCCAAACATGGAAGCTGACTCAATATTGCTAAAATCGAGATGAGTGTCCTGAATCAGCAATGTATCCATACTTTATATCCCAAGCCAAGCGGTTCTCGTTCAAGAAACATCAGCCTGGGTTTCAAAAAGAAACCATCAGCAAGCCACTGTCGATTGGCAGATCACATCCAAGGATATCCGCATCAAACTCAAACGTCTCTACTCATCAATCCATAATTGATATGCTACGAGATTTGTGCATTGGTTTTGAATTAAGAAATGCATGGGACAATGCCGCAGGAGATACGTTTCTGACACTTGGTAACGGTTGGGATAGAACAGGTGCAGCGCTTTTGGTTATAGCCATAATATCCCCGAGCGCCAGGGATACCCGCAATCCCGCCAAAACCGCGGGACTTTCCCGCCAAAACCGCGGGACTTTCCCGCTAAAAATTCGTGACCTTCGGTCTATACTGCAGTGCCTCGGCCAGGTGCGCCACCTGGATATTTTCGCTCCCCGCCAGGTCCGCAATCGTGCGCGCCAGTTTCAGGATTCGATGATAACTGCGCGCCGAAAGGTTGAGCTGGCTCATCGCCGCGCGCACCAGGCGGTCACCGGCTTCATCCAATTTACAGAACTGACGGACTTCGGCCACGCGCATATCGGCGTTGCAGACAACCTGCGATGCTCGATTGTTTAAAAATCGCTGTGTTTGCAGGTCCCTTGCAGATTGTACGCGGGCGCGGATGACCGCTGACGGCTCACCCAGCCGGTCGCTGGAGAGTTTCTCATAATCGACATGCGGCACTTCGATGTGAATGTCAATCCGGTCGAGCATCGGGCCGGAAATCCGCTTTTGGTATTTGGTGACGGTCGATGGGGCGCAGGTACAGGGTTTTTGGTTACTGCCAAAATAACCACAAGGACAGGGATTCATCGCGGCAATCAGTTGAAAATTGGCACTGAAGGTGAGAGAGCCTTGCGCCCGGCTGATGGTGACGACTTTGTCCTCCATCGGTTGGCGCATAACTTCGATTGCGCGGCTGCTAAATTCGGGGAATTCATCGAGGAACAGGACTCCGCGATGGGCGAGGGAGATTTCGCCGGGGTGGGGGATGTTGCCGCCGCCGACCAGCCCGGCGTGGCTGATGGTGTGGTGCGGTGACCGGAACGGACGCTGGCGGATGAGCGGCGTCCCTGGCGGGAGCGCGTCGGCCACCGAGTAGATTTTCGTCACTTCGAGCGATTCCTCGATCGACATCTCCGGCAGGATTCCGGGCAGGGCGCGGGCCAGGAGTGTTTTGCCTGCACCCGGACTGCCAACCATGAGGACGTTATGCCCGCCCGCGGCGGCCACTTCCAGCGCGCGTTTGACGTGTTCCTGGCCCTTAATTTCGGCGAAATCGGTTGGAACGAACAGAGGCAGGGGGGCTTCGCCTGAGGGTTGGTAGGGTTCGATTAACTGGCGGCCCGCCAGGTGCCGGTACAGGTCGGCCAATGTTTTGACGGGGATAATTTCCAGGTCGGGAATCAGGGACGCTTCGGCAGCATCGGATTCCGGAACGAACATCCGCTTGAAACCGTTTTCCCGCGCAGCGGCAGCCATCGGCAATACCCCGCGCGCATGGCGGACGATTCCATCCAGCGAGAGTTCGCCGACCACGATAGTATCCTGCACGCTCT
>Ga0209381_1004309_pt1 | contig 13035 bp, 9 predicted proteins | sample DewCreD2012metaG_FD_184111 | JGI IMG/M metagenome (GOLD analysis project Ga0209381, IMG submission 184111) | Hot spring sediment bacterial and archeal communities from British Columbia, Canada, to study Microbial Dark Matter (Phase II) - Dewar... ...
CGGCGAGACAGCTTCAGGTGTTGACGCATCGGGGCGGTTTCTTCCGACACCGCATCCCACGTCTGCTGCACTACCGCCTGTTGGCCGGGATTCAGTGGGTGATCGAAAAGTCCGGGGTAACTTGAGTCGTCGGCCCGGTTGACGGTTTCCCACGGGTCCTTCTCGAGGTCGTAGAGCGCGGCCGGGACGGGGCCCTTGGCGAGCTCCAGGTAGCTGAACGCGCGATTGCGCACGACCTGGTTCTCCGGGTCCTGCCCGTTGTTCCAGACCCCGCTGGTCAGGGGACGCAGGCCGGTGAGGAAGGAGCTGCGGGATGGGTTGCAGCAGACGGCCTGCGCGTAGGCGGAGTCGAACCGGACGGCCGTCCGCGAAAACCGGTCCAGGTTCGGGGTCTTGCAGAGGGGGTTCCCGTAGCAGCCGGGCGTGGTCGCGCTCCAGTCCTCGACGATGACGAACAGGATGTTCATCCGCGAGGTGTCGGGAAGGCCGGCGGCCGTGGCCTCCGGGGCGGCGGGGAGGACCAGGGTGGCGGCGAAAAGGACCGGTGCGGCGGAGAGGCGGCTCATGGCTTTTCCTCGAAGGGGCCTGGTCCGATCCCGAGTCCGTGAACGAGGCCGGGGTGCGCATCGCCACCCCGCCTGGATAGGTGCATCGCCGACTCCGGGGCATAGCACGAATTCCCGATTGGCCCGCCGGACGGGCCGGGCGGGGAAGACGGCGGGTGGGGGCGTCCGAACGCCCCCGAGTCCCTCCCGGAGAACCGTTGACCCGTCCGGCGGGGCGGGGCAAAATAAGGCGCGGGCGTGTTCCGGGTGACAAATACCCCGACATGTTCGCCGCACCTGTTGCATCCCCTGTTGCGGGCGGAGCGCGCGATGTCCAATCAACAACGCGATGAGATTGTCAAGGGCGCGTTTCAGTACCGGGACGCCCTGATGAGCTACGCCTTCGCCTTTCTCCGCGACTGGTCCCGCGCCGAGGACGTCGTGCAGGACGCCTACATCGTTGTTATGAATCAATGGGAGGACTTCCGGCCGGGGACGAGCCTGTACTACTGGGTGCGGCAGATCGTCTTCAACAAGTCGATGGAGACGGTGCGCGCCCGGTCCCGCGAGCGGAGCGGGATGGACGAGACGGTCCTCTCCTTGGTTTCGGATGTCATCGGGAAGTATTTCGACGAGCGGGCGGCGGACCAGCAGCGGGTGATGCGGCGGGCGCTCGAGCAGTGCATGGAGCGGCTCGACCGCCGCTCCGTGAGCCTGCTGAAAGGCTTCTACGCCCGGTCGCTCCCGTGCGACGCGCTGGCGAGCCTGCAGAAACGCAGCGTGAACGCGATTCGTCTGGCCCTCTCGCGCCTGCGCAAGCAGCTGCACGAGTGCATGACCCGCCGGATCCCGGCCCTGGAAACGGACGAATGAACCCGGACGATCTTTTCGAACGCTACGTGCGCGGCCTCCTGACCGACGGGGAGCGGGAGGAATTGGCGCGCCTGCTTCGCACGGAGGCGGGGGCGCGGCAGTTCGGCGACTTCATCCGGGAGTGGAGCCTGCTGGCGGACGTCTCGAAGCGCCTTTCCCCGGTCGCCGCGCCGGTCCCCCGCGAGGCGGCGGACGTTGCGGCGCGCGGCCCGGCGACCCGTCCGACGGCCCCGCGGGTTCGTCGGTGGCGGATCGGTGCGGTGGCCGCCGTGGCGGCCGGTCTGCTGGCCGGCGTGCTGGCCGCAGTTCGGCAGGCGGGGCGCTCCGGACCGACAGCCGTCGCGCCCTCGAGTCCTCGTTCCGAAGTGGCCGAAGCGGATCTCATCCCCGGCCCGCCGGATCCGCTTCCCGACGCGGAGGCGGTCGCGGCGGCCCGCGTCGCGCTCGAGAGCCCCCGGACGGATCCGGAGCGCCTGCTGGGCGGCGGTCATGCCGACCCGGACCTCGATCCCGAGACTCCCCCGGTGATGCCGGACCCGGTGGCCTTGTCGCCGCCGCGCGCGCCGGAGGCGTCGGACCTTTCGGAGCCCCTCGTCCCGGCCGATGTCGGGCCGGCCGTCCCCCGCTACCGGGCTCCGACCGCGACGCGGCTGGTCGAGCGGACCGAGGCCAGCGTCGCGCGGCTGGACCGGGCGGAGGGCGGGGTGGCCGTTCTGAACCCCGCCGGCGAAGCGTCGCGCGCCGTCGAGGGGCAGGGGCTTCTGAACGGGTACGGGCTCCGCGTGGACGCGGGCGCGTCGGCGGTCGTCCTCTTTCCCGACGCGACGCGGTTTCAGATCGCGCCGGACTCGCTGGTGCGGCGGCTGACAGATGGGCGCCCCCTCGGTCCGCAGGACGTCCCGGCCGGCAAGGGGGCGTTCCTGGAGCGCGGCCTGCTGTCGGCGGCCGTGTCCGCCCAGCCGGACGGCCGGCCGCTCGTGATCACGACTCCGCATGCCGAGGCGCGCATCCAGGGCACACGGTTCACCCTGACCGTCTCGCCCAAGGCCACGCGGTTGGACGTCGAGCAGGGGCGCGTTCGTTTCACGCGTCGCGCCGACGGCGCCGCGGTCGACTTGGCCGCCGGACAATTTGCCGCGACGGACGCCATGGGAGCGGCCCTGCTCCGGCTCCGGGAGCGCTCCCGCGGGCCGGATGTCGTCCGGTTGCTGGACGACTTCGAGGGTCCGCTGCGCTGGTATCACGCCGACTGGTCGGCCCCGATGGAGTGCCTGCTCTCGCCCGATCTCTTCCATTCGCCGCGCCTGTCCTTCCTGGTCAGCTTCCGCCCTCCGGAGAAGGATGCGGACGCGCGCGCCGTGCTCGTCCGGCCCGTCCGACTGCGTTCCGTCGAGCGGTACCTCCGTTTCCACGCCCGGGTCGCCGTGATCGAGGGGCGTCCCGAGTGGTCCGTGAGCCTGCGCGAGAAGGACGGCGACCACTGGCACGCCGGGAGCGGGGCCTTCGAGCACCTGCGCGCCGCGAAGGGCTGGAGCGTTTTCGAGGTGCCCGTCCCGGACGGCTCTCCGGACTTCGCGCATCATGGCGACGGGGACGGGCGGTTCGAGCCGGCGGACGTCACCGCGTTGCTCTTCTCGGTCGGCGGCGGGCGCGTGGTTTTCTTCCTCGATACGGTGCTGGCCGTCGAGGAGCCCGGCCGGGAGGTCCCCTTCCCCGTGAAACCGGCGCGGGCCGGCGGGCGATGAAGGGCTTCAGGGCGGCCCGTCATGGCTTCCGCGCCGCGAAACGCGCGTCATGGCGCCCCCGGCGCCTCCTCTTGCGGCCGGGGGACCTCTCATTCCCGGAGAACCGCTCGTGGTTTGAGCCCGGGCCTCCGCGGCATCTCGGGTTGGTTTCCTCATCTTGACTCCCGACTCAAGTTGCCCCGGACTTTTCGATGCCCTGCTGGATTCCGGCGAGCCGACGTAGTGCAGGAAACGTGGGCCGCGACGCCGGAAAAATTCGGCGTATCGGGTTGGCGCGTGGATCTGGCGAGCCGTCAGCCGGATTCGAAGCCCGAGGGGCGGCACGCCTGTGCCGCCCGGGATGGGAAAGGGCTGCGCCGGGGGGCGCGAGGCGCGGCAAAACACCGGCCGGTCAGGAGCTCCCGGCGCGCGCGGCGCGCCGCGGGAGATAGGGAGCGGGTGTGTCCCGTCCCCCCTCCGCGCCTGCCCCACCCCTGATGGGGGCGGGATGTCGGCGGGGGAAACGGCGCGAAGGATGGGTGCCGTTCGCGCAGATGACCGATTCTGGCAAGCGCTGCACATCGGCGCATGACAAGCCCGCTGTCTCCCGGGATGTGTTTTTGGCCCCGCAATACCATCGGGGTTCAGAGGGCTTTTTTTAGCCGATAGTGCGGGATAAATCGAAGGTTCCCGATCCTTGACGGGCGGTGGTATAATCGCGACCCGCGTCCAATGGGCCCCGTTGTCGGTCTTCCAATCGGAGGTGTTGTATGAAGCCGTGGATCGCGATCGTCCTGCTCGTCTTGACGCCGTTCGCAGGGCCGGCGTCCGCGGCGGAGCCGGCGGAGGTTTTCACCGATCCGGCGAAGGCCGGCGCGGATTTTCTCGTGCAAGGCGAGTACGAGGGGAAGGCCGGCAGCGCGATGGTCGGTGCCCAGGTCGTCGCCCTTGGCGACGGGAACTTCGACGTGTATTTCCTCTCCGGGGGTTTGCCCGGCGCGGGATGGGATCAAAAGGGGCGCGTAAAGGCGGCGGGGAAGACCGAGGGGGGGGAGACGGTCGTGGAAGGCGGGGGGTGGAGCGGGGCGATCGCCGGTGGGACGCTTGCCGGCCGGACCGCCGAGGGCGTCGCCTTCTCTCTCAAGAAGGTGGAGCGGAAGAGCCCGACGCTCGGGCAGAAGCCGCCGCCCGGCGCCGTTGTCCTCTTCGATGGGACGAGCGCCGACGGCTGGCAGAACGGGCGGCTTGTGGAGGGGAACCTGCTCAATTGGGGCGTGACCAGCAAGAGGACGTTCGGCGACATGAAGCTTCACCTCGAGTTCCGCCTTTCCTTCATGCCCAAGGCCCGGGGCCAGGGGCGCTCGAACAGCGGCTGCTATCTCATGGGGCGTCACGAGGTCCAGATTCTCGACAGCTTCGGATTGACGGGGGAGCACAACGAATGCGGCGGGATTTACAGCGTGAAAAAGCCGGCGGTGAACATGTGCTTCCCGCCGCTGGCCTGGCAAACCTACGATATCGAGTACCGGCTTGCGGCGGGCGACCGGCCGGCGCGGATGACGGTATTCCACAACGGCGTGAAGGTGCACGAGGAGACCGAGCTGAAGAAGAACACGACCGCCGCGCCCAACAACACCCCGCCCGACCAGCCGGGCCCGATTTACCTGCAGGATCACGGGAATCCCGTGGTTTTTCGCAACATCTGGGCGGTGGAGATGAAATGAGATGAGAGGATTCCGCCCGTGATCCCGGGCTGTCTCGCGAGCCGCGACGCCCGGAAGCGCCGGTCCCCGAGTCCCCGGCGGCCTTGGCCTTTCGCGCGGCGCCGGATGTCTCGACCCGGTTGTCGAAAAGGCGGAGCGGGAATCGGGCGGCTTGCCGGACCGGCTTTCAGGCGGAGGCGCGTGCCCGCCTGGGTTCGGATCCCCGGCGCGGCGAGCGTTACTCGCGCTCGAGCTCCGCGGCGAGTTGGAGCGCCGCTTGGCGGGCAGTCTTCTCCGCCTCCGGGTCCGCGCCGCGGCGCCGCCCGGCGGCGACGCGGTCCACGAGATCGAAGAGGATATAGAGCTTCCGTCGGATCTTCGCCGGGCGGTCGGCCGGCCGCGTTGCGCCGTATCCTTCCCAGAAGGCCGGCCGAGCCATTCCCGCCACGTCGAGTGCCGCGAACTCGATCTCCGGGTCTCCCCAGACCGCGCGCTCCCAGCCGAGGATCCCCGTGATCCGTCCCCCGTCGACGAGCAGCCGGTGCCAGGCAAGCCCGCGGTGGCAGAGGCTGGCGGAGCGCAGGGGAGGGAAGACGGAACGCAGCCGATAGAGCAGCCGGCCGAGGCGGACGGCGTCCTCCGCGGTGATCGCCCCGCAGGACCCCGCGTCGTCGAGGAGGTGCCCGGTCATGGTCTCGAAGGCGGGGAACCAGTGCCGCTCCGGCTCCATCGGGCTGCCGGGGCCGTGCAGGCCGAATTGCGGGCCGGTGATCGTGTGCAGGGCGCGGACGTGCCGGCCCAGTTCGCGCAAGAGGTCGTCGGCGGTCTCGGGGGGGGAGCCGGTCGACAGCGCCGGCGGGGTCCCCGGCAGGCGCTCGAGGATCAGGAACTCCCGCGGGAGGATCTCCCGCGTGTCGTCGTGCGTCCAGACGGCCGGGACGGGCAGGCCGGAATCCTCGGCGACGCGTTGGAGGATCTGAGGCTCCCGGGAAAAGGCGTTGACCTCGTAATAGAGGAGACCGGCGCCGTCGGGCGGGGCGATGCGAAGGACGCCGCTTCGATCGGGATGCGTGAGGAAAAGAACGGCGTGGCGGTGTGCGCCCGGGACGGGCTCGACCCGCGTCGCGTCCGCGGGGAACGGCCAGTGGCGATGCAGGATCTCGCGGAGGCGGTCGGCGGAAAGAACGTCCGGAAGGGGGGCGTCGATCTGCATGGTCGTGCCGGGAGAAGGGCCTCGGGTTGTGTCGCGCGCCGGCGTCCGCCTGCCCGGAAGGGCTTCTCCCGTGGGAGGCGGATCGAAGCGTCCGCCAGGGGGCGGCGGGGAGGTTGGATCGTAGCAGCCCGGGTCAGGGGATGCAAGGGAAGGGACCGAGGGGCCTGAGCGTGGCGGGGTCCTGATCGGTTCCCGGCCGGGCCGCGTTGCAGGGGCGGGCCGCGTGTTGGACGAACGACTCTGCGATTCGGAGCAAAGCCGCAACCTCGGGAAGCTGAAGGGAAGGCAGGACGCTGTTCCACTCGATGGTGAACCGCCCCTGTCTTTATCCCTGAGGGCATTTCCCGGATTCCCTATTGCCGTCGGCTTTGTTCGAGGGGTCTGCTATGAAGCTCGTCACGACCCGGATCGTGCTTCTCGCGATCGTGGTGCCGCTGCTCTCCTGTGCGGGATCCCGGCCGGCCGGCCGGCTTGTCGAGCCGGGGGGGAGTACTTCCGTCGACACGGCCTGGACGGCGTGGGCGCCGCGGCCGGAGATCGCGCCCCGTTTCGTTGAGGAACCGCCCGGCCCGGAAGGTCTCGTGCTTCGCATCGAGGGGGCCGGGCGTTCCGTCGTCCATGGCGCCTGGAAGCGACTCTACGACGGCATCGCCGGCGGACGCACGTACCGGTTCACCGCAGCCTATCGGACCGAGGCGCTTGACGACGTGGCCCGAAGCCTGTCGGCGCGGGTCGAGTGGCAGGATGGCGCGGGCCGGCGGTTGCGAATGCCCGACCAGGCGCTTGATCCCCGCCCCTCCGCCGGCCGGGTCGAGGGCGGGTGGTCCCGCATCGACCTCGTCACGCCCGCCCCTCCGGAGGCGCGCCGCGCGGTCGTCGAGCTGGCCTTCAGCGGGCCCGCGCGCGCGTCGGTGCGCTGGTCCTCCGTCGCGTTGCGCGAGGAGAAGGCTCCGCCCGACCGTGTTGCACGCCTGATGGCCGTTCGCCTTCGCCCCCGCGGCACGAGATCCCCGGCGGAGAGCGTCGAGCGGTTTTGTGCGCTGGTCGCCTCCGCCGCCGACCGGAAGGCGGATCTGATCTGTCTGCCGGAGGGGATCACGGTGATTGGAACGGGGATGCGCTACGACGAGGTGGCGGAGCCGGTGCCCGGCCCGACGACGCGGCGGCTGGGCGAGCTGGCGAAAGCCTTGAGGGCCTATGTCGTCGCCGGCCTCTACGAGCGCGTCGGCCCGGTCGTCTTCAACACGGCGGTGGTGATCGACCGAGCCGGCGGGCTGGCCGGGACCTATCGGAAGGTGCACCTGCCGGCCGAAGAGGTGGAGGCCGGCATCACGCCGGGCGACGCCTGGCCCGTTTTCGACACGGATTTCGGCCGGATCGGGGTGATGATCTGCTGGGATCTTCAGTTTCCCGAGGCCGCGCGGGCGCTGGCGGTCCGGGGGGCGGAGGTGATCTGCCTGCCGATCTGGGGCGGAGCGGAAGTCCTGGCGCGCGCCCGGGCGGTGGAGAACTGCGTTTACCTCGTATCGTCGAGCTACGACATGAAAACGTTCATGGTGGACCCGGCGGGAACGGTGCTGGCGGAGGCGGAGCGGGACGGGACGGTGGCGGTGGCCGAGGTCCGGCTCGACCGCCCGCTTTTCCAGCCGTGGGTCGGCGACATGCGTCGGAGGACGTGGGTGGAGCGGCGGGCGGACACGGGGCCGGCGCGCTGAGCGCAGGGCGTCTCCCCCGGGGCGGCGGCGACGGGTCAGGTCCGCCGCAGCGAGGCCAGGGCCTGGAGCGCCCGGCGGCGCGCGGCGCCGTGGTCGACGATCGGGAGCGGGTAGGTCCGGCCGAGCTCCACGCCGGCCGCCCGCAGCACCTGCGGCGCCGCCTCCCACGGGCGGTGGATCCAATCCGCCGGGAGCCGGGCGAGCTCCGGCACCCAGCGCCGCACGTAGGCGCCGCCGGCGTCGAAGCGCTCTCCCTGGCTGACCGGGTTGAAGATCCGGAAGTACGGCGCCGCGTCCGCGCCGCATCCGCCCGCCCACTGCCATCCCAGCGTGTTGTTCGCCAGGTCCGCGTCCACGAGCGTGTCCCAGAACCACCGCGCCCCTTCGCGCCAGGACAGCAGCAGGTCCTTGACGAGGAACGAGGCCACGATCATGCGGACGCGGTTGTGCATCCAGCCGGTGTGCCAGAGTTCCCGCATCCCGGCGTCGACGATCGGGTAGCCCGTTCTCCCGCGCTGCCAAGCCTGCAACCCGTCCGCGTCGTGTCGCCAGGGGAATCGCCGGTAGGCCAGACGCAGGGGCGCGTCCGTCGTGCGCGGGAAGTGGACGAGGAGATAGTGCGCGAAATCGCGCCACCCCAACTGCCGGACAAACTCGCGCGCCCCGGTGCCGGGGCGCGCGCCCGACGACTCCCGTACGGCATGGAAGATCTGGCGGGGGCCCATTTCTCCCCAGTGGAGGTGCGGCGAGAGACGCGAGGTTCCCGCTCGGGCGGGCATGTCGCGAGACGCGGAATAGTCCCGGAGTCCCTTCCGGAGCATCCGTCCCAGGCGCTCCCGGGCGCCCGCCTCACCCGGCGTCCAGGTCTCGCGGAGCCCCCCGGCCCAGTCGGTACGCGGGAGCAGCCCCAGCGACGCCAGGTTAAGGCTGGCGGGCCACCGCGCCGGGGCGGGAATGTGGCGCGGGGCGGGGAAAGGCTTCTCAGGGGGCGGCAGGCGGAGGCAGGCCGCATACCAGGGCGTAAACACCTGGTAGGCGCGACCGGCGCCGGAGCGGGCGGCCTGCGGGTCGAAGAGCAGATCGGGGGGGGCTGCGTGCGTCTCGAGCCCGATCGCCTCGAGTGACTCCCGGACGGCCGCATCGCGGGCGACGGCGGCCGGCTCCACGAGCGACGTCCAGAAGACGGCATTTGCGCCCGTCTCGCGGGCGAGGGCCGCGAGGGCGCGCCCGCTCGGACCCGCCCGAAGGACCAGGCGGGCGCCGCGTGCGCGGAGGTCGGCGTCGAGGGCGGCCAAGCTGTGGTGGAGCCACCAGCGGGAGGCTGCGCCGGGGGGCCACGGGGACTCCTCGTCGGGGGCCCACACGAAGACCGGAATCACCGCCCCGCCGCGGCGGACGGCCGCATCGAGCGCCGGATGGTCCGACAGGCGCAGGTCGCGGCGGAACCAGACGATCGATGGGCGCATGGGGCGAGGGAGGCCCGGGACCCGGGGGAAGTCCTGCCGCAGGCGGCGCGGCGGCGGCGCGCCGCGTGCGCGAGGCGCGTCCGTCGGGGCCCGCGTCAGACGTGGTTCCTGAGCATCAGCTCCTTCGGATGCGGCTGAAAGAAGACTTGGTCGAGCAGGTAGCGGATCGCGAAGGCGCGCGCGTAGTGGCGCACGAGGGCGAGGGGGACCAGAAGGGGGACGATTCCCCGCCGGTGGTCGTCGATCGCTTCCTGCAGCTCCGCGCGGTCCCCGGCGCTGATCCGGTCGGAGAAGAAGCCCGACGCGTGCTGGAGGACGTTCGCATTCCGCTTCGGCGTGGCGTGGACGGCGAGCGCCTCCATGAAGATGCGCCCGTAGTCGTCCAAGACCTGGGCCAGCGGGCGTGCGGCGGCGCCGGCGACGACCACCCCGAGCCGGCGCAGGTGAGGCTCGCTGTGGGCGAGCAGCAGGTACTTGTGTCGCGCGTGAAAGGCGACCAGCGCGCCGCGGCCCGGGCGGGAGGCCAGGAGGTCCTTCCACCGGCGGTAGGCGAAGATCCGCTCGATGAAGCACTCGCGCAGCACCGGGTCGTTGAGGCGGCCCTCCTCCTCGACCGGCAGCAGCGGCATCCCGTCCAGCAGCGCCGCCGCGAAAAGGCCCCGGCCGTTCCGGCTCGGGGCGCCCCCCTTTCCGTAGACCCGCACGCGATCCATCCCGCAGCTCGGCGAGTCCTTTTTCAGGATGTAGCCGCAGAGGTCCTTCGCCTGGAGGCCTGCGACACGCCGCTGGGCGAACGCGCGCATCGCGTCCGTCCAGTCCTTCCCGCTGTGCACGCCCACGAGGCGGGGGGCGGCCGGGTCGCCGACGAGCCGGATCGTCTCCCGGGGCACCCCCATGCCCGTCTCCAGTTCGGGACAAACGGGGACGTACTCAAGGTGCTGGCCGAGCGTGTCGGTGATGGAGCGATCGTGCTTGTGGCCCCCGTCGAAGCGGACCTGCTGGCCGAGCAGGCAGGCGCTGATACCGATGCGGGGCCGGGAGTCGGGCATGGGGGCGGTTCTCAAGGACGCCGCCGATTATACACGGGCGGGGCGCCTGCGTGCGAGGAGATAAAGGGGGGGGACGGGCGGACGCGCGCGGGTCAGGGGGCCTGGATCCCGTCGAAGTCGGGGTGCATCCAGGCCGGGAGATCCTGGATTGCGTCGAGGGCGGCCCGCGTGACGGGGGCCTTCCACTTCTGGAAGAAGGGGCCCAGGTTTTTCCCGACCGTCTTCGCGTACCGCGTCATCCATTGGTCCCATTTCTCGGTGTCGTTTCGCGGACGCTCGGGGCCCGTGAGGCCCCGATACCCGGCGATTACCTTCTTGAGGGCGTCCCAGCCGAAGGCGTCGATGAGCTGATAGTAGAGAAGGAGGCCGGTGAACGGGTCCCAGGTCGCCGGCGTCCGGTCCGAGGCGAGGTAGGCCTTGAGCTTCTTCACGCGGCGGTCCTTCCTCAGCTCGCCGGGACGGGTCTCCTCGAGGGGGAGCCCGTGGACCGTGTTGAGGACGTAGAGGGAGAAGAGATTGACGGTCACCTCGCCGCCGCCGGAGGGGGTCCACATCGCGTCCTGGTGGTTGTGGCCGAGCTCGTGCCACTGCCCCCATCCCTTCTCGCCGGCGGTCGTGAGCTTCGCCGCGCTGACGTTCGTTTCGACCACGTCGAGGAAGGTCATGATGGGGTAGCCGGAGTGCATGTAGCCGGCGCTGATCTGCTGGTCGCAGACCATGCGCTCGGGCCGCCGCCGGTCCTCCGCCGTCCACCCGGCGAGGTCGTCCTCGGCCTTGACCACGCGGTCCCAGAAAGCCATGAGGTCCCGGGGCGTGTCGAGTTCGCGAACCGCCTTGGCGGGGACGGTGAGGATGATGCCGCCGCACGCGAGCTCCGCCCAGGGGGCGGGGCGGGCGCGGATCGAGGCCTTCCAGTCCGCCTCCGCCGTCTCCCCGAGCACAAACCACGGCGCCTCGACGGCCTTCGCGATCGTGACGGGGACGGGGCCGGGCGGCGCGTTGCGGCCGAGGACCGTGATGTAGATGAGGCCTCCGAAGGGGTTGGCCAGCCGCGTCACCGGCGCGTCGAGGGGGGCGTGCCAGGAGATCGACGGCCAGCGCTCCCAGCGGTCGAGGTGCCAGAGCCCGTCCGTGTGGGCGCCGATGCGGAGACCCAGCCCCTTGCCGGCCGCATTCGCGGGGATCGCGACCTCGACCGCCTCGCCCGGCGCGGCGTAAAGGCCGGTGCTGTGCCAGTCGGGCCGCGTCGTGTCGATCGCGAGCGTCCGAGTTACGCGCGGTGCGCCGGCGGGGACCTCGCCGGGGAACCCCTTCGCGGCGGGATGGGCGGCGATTTTGTCGGGCGGAAGGTCTCGCATCGCGGCATCCTGGACGGCGACGAGGACGCGGGCCAGTCCGTCGGCGAGGCGGAGGGGCCGGCCCGGCATGGGGAGTGCCTTCTCGCCGTGGTCCCGGGCCAGCGCGCGGAGGCGGGGGAGGAGCCGGGTGTCGTCGGGGAGGACCGCGCGGGCGGCGAGCGTGACGGTGTGAGCCGCCTGGGCCAGGGTTTCCGGGGCGGACGGGGCGGCGCCGGGCCTCGCGGCGGCCTCGAGCGCGTCGAGGGCGGCATGGGCGCCCAGCAGCGGGTCCGGCGGACCGACGGCCCTGAAGGCGCCGCCGGCGGTTGCCCCGAGGTACCCATCGGCGGCGACGAGCCCCGCGGGGCCGAGGAGGAGATTGGCGGGCAACTCCGTGCGCAGGTCCTTCCGGGTCACCTGGGCCCAGCCCCACGGGCAGGTCGCGGCGACGATCCCGCCGCCGCCCTCGAGAAAGGCCTTCACCGCGGCCACCTCGCCGGGCCCCCCGAAGGCGCCCGCTTCGATCGCCAGCACATCGCACCCCCCGAGTCGGGGGACCCAATCGCCGCCGTCGAGGTCGATGGTCTCGAGGCCGCGGCCGGCGATCCATCCCGCCAGCTCGCCGGCGTGACGGCAGCCGACGCGGGGTTTCCCGCCCGGGGCGCGGCCGGCACCCGCCCACCGGATGGCGTTGAGCATCAGGCGGCCGGTGTCGGCGGTCTCCAAGACCTTTCGCCCGAGATAGCCGTTGTGGCCGAGCAGGACGGCGCGGCCCTTGCCGAGACGGGTGGCGCCGGCGACGGGCGCGAGCTGGCGGTCGTGCGCGCCCGCGACGAGCGGAACGGCCTCGGGGGCGGTGCAGCAGACGGGGCCGGGGGAGCCGGCGACGGCGACGGAGGCGACGCCGTCGAGAATCGCCCGCGCGTCGTCGGCCGGGCCGGCGGAGACCGGGAGCGCGCCGAGGATTATCGCGGCGGGGGCGAGCGACGCGCACGGGCGGAGGAAGCTCACGGGACCTCCGGGGATCAAGGCGAGTCCAATAAATTGGAATTATATGCGTTAGAGTAGACGAAGTCAAGGTGGGCGATCTCTCAAGTTACCCCGGACTTTCCGATGCCCCGCAGCAGACGGCATTGCAGGAGTCACGGGACGCGACGATGGAAGAATCCGGCGCATCGGGTTGGCGCGCGGATCCGGCGAGCCGTCCATCGGATTCGCAGCCGAGGGGCGGCACGCCTGTGCCGCCCGCGGTCGGTCAACCTGCCATGCAACGCGGGGACTGGAACAGGGGCGCAGGATTGAGGCAATGTTACGATAAGTAACATCGTACGAGAGGCCTGCTGGAGCTCGGTTTCATCCTAACTTCATTTGGCGAGGCGACTTACGCAATATTCGAGAGTGTGGCACGGG
>Ga0209381_1004310_pt1 | contig 13030 bp, 3 predicted proteins | sample DewCreD2012metaG_FD_184111 | JGI IMG/M metagenome (GOLD analysis project Ga0209381, IMG submission 184111) | Hot spring sediment bacterial and archeal communities from British Columbia, Canada, to study Microbial Dark Matter (Phase II) - Dewar... ...
AATATGTTCAACACAAGTTAAACAATAGACCAAGAAAAAAAATGGGATTTTTATCGCCAATTGAATTTTTATACTTAAATTTGTCTAATCAAAAAGTTGCATTTGTGACTTGAATTCAGCAAATACTAATTAAGTTATATTATTTTAATATAGAATTCGGTCGCAATACCATTTGTGATATTGCTTTGCTCCACTGCCCGTGCGTTGCTGAAGCTTGTTTCTCCGCAAAGGCTACGGCGACACGCAGATAACGGAGCCGCAAGCTACGCGAAAGCGAGGCCAATGTTAAGAATATTTATTCTAAATTAATATTCATTAATAAATTTATCAAAATATAAATAATTTATAATAATAAATGACGAATTGATTAATTTTTATTAGTAAAAGTTTAAAAAATCTTGTTTTTTTTAATTGAATAAAAAAATAATGATATATTTGTGTCGTTATTCAATAAAGCGATGATATTAAATAAATATATTACGAAAAAAACAAATACCTTTCAGTGAGAGCGGTAAATATTAATATTTGGTAGCCATTCTCACTGCAGAATGGCTTTTTTTTTAAATAAATGGTTAATTTGAGAATAGAGAAGTAAAATGTATTATGGAATTTACAGCAAAAATGATGAACAGAGGATTATACAACAGTGAATATGAGCACGACAGTTGTGGAATTGGTTTTGTTGTGAACATCAAAGGCCGACAGTCGCACGACATTGTTGAGCGGGGCCTGGAGGTATTAAAAAATCTTTCGCATCGTGGCGCTGAGCTGGCCGACAGCAAAACAGGCGACGGATCTGGCATAACCATACAGATTCCACGCGATTTTTATCTTATCGAAGGGATAAACCTTCCACCAGCTGGATTGTTTGGAACCGGATTGCTTTTTTTACCCACTGACAAGAATGAAGCTGAATACTGTAAAAAAAGAATGGTGGAAATTTGTGCCGAAGAAGGTTTACGTACCATAACTTTTAGGCAGGTTCCTGTGTTTAACGAACATATTGGTGAGATAGCCAGACGTGCCGAGCCGCATATCGAGCAGATATTTCTTGAATCAGGTTATGATGAAAATAAACTGACAATAAAATTATATATAGCCCGTAAACGTATTGAACGCGAAATATTTCTTTCGGACCTGAAGCAGAAGAAGGTTTTTTATTTGCCGAGTCTTTCAAATAAAGTGATCGTTTATAAGGGCATGCTTACAGCCGACCAACTTGGAAGGTACTATAAAGATTTGGAGGATAACAGAGTTAAGAGTGCTATTGCCCTGGTTCATTCGCGCTTTAGTACTAATACCTTTCCTTCCTGGGAATTGGCGCAGCCGTTCAGGTTTCTTGCGCATAACGGCGAAATAAATACTATTAAGGGAAACAGGTTTTGGATGGAGGCACGTGAATCGCTGCTGAAGTCGGAACAACTGGGAGATGATATTCAAAAGGTATTCCCGGTGATTCAACCCGGAGGTAGTGATTCAGCTTCATTTGACAATGCACTGGAATTTTTTCATCTGGCCGGCAAATCGCTTCCTCATGTGATTTCTATGATGGTGCCTGAGTCGTGGAATGATACAAATCCGATTTCGCCCGATCTGAAGGCATTTTTTGAGTACCATGCAACATTTATGGAGCCGTGGGATGGTCCTGCATCTATTGTTGTGACTGATGGCAGATATGTGGGCGGATTACTCGACAGGAACGGCCTTCGTCCGTCTCGTTATATCCTAACTAATAATGATATTATGGTGATGGGCTCGGAAGTGGGCGTTCAGAACTTTAGTCCATCTGAAATAAAAGAAAAAGGACGACTCAAACCGGGTAAATTGCTGATGGTGGATACCGTTGAAGGCCGTGTAATTTATGATGCTGAATTGAAAGAAGCCCTGAAATCACGTCAACCTTACAGACAATGGCTGAATGAGAACAGAGTATCTCTTGATGATATTCGTATTGGTCGTAAAGTCCCTTCGTCATTGGGAACCGAATATCCCAGTTATTTGCGTTCATTTGGTTATACGCGTGAGGAGATTGATGAGTTGTTGACTCCTATGGCTGTTGAGGGCTACGAGCCCGTTGGTTCAATGGGAAACGATGTGCCGGTTGCTATCCTGTCAAAAAAACCACAGCGTTTATTTAGCTATTTCAGGCAGCATTTTGCCCAGGTGACTAATCCTCCGATTGATCCGATACGTGAAGAACTGGTTATGAGTTTAACCGGTTTTATCGGTACGCTTAACCGTAATCTGCTCGAAGAAGTGCCTGATCATTGCCACCGGATTAAATATACCAGTCCCGTGATTGATAATACTAGTTGTGAAAAATTAAAAACTCTTCAGTACAAGGGCTTTGCAAATACTATCCTGGCTATGCATTTTGATCCGTCAAAAGGAGAGCAGGGTTTATCGGTTGCAGTAGATAATTTATGCAGGGCTGCAGAAGAGGCAGTGGATAAAGGCAGTAATTACATCATCCTCACCGACCGCGGTATTGATACGGGTAAGGCGCCTATTCCTTCTCTTCTTGCTGTGTCGGCTGTGCATCATTATCTTATTGATAAACGTAAACGTCTGCAGGTTGACCTTGTGGTGGAGTCGGCTGAGCCCCGCGAGGTTATGCATTTTGCGCTCCTCTTTGGTTATGGCGCCGGAGTGATCAATCCGTACATGGCGTTTGCGATTATTGATGAATTAGTTCGGACAAAAAAAATTCAGGTAGATGCGCCTACGGCTGAACATAATTTTATTCATGCTATTGAGAAGGGTGTGCTGAAAGTGCTTTCGAAAATGGGAACATCTACCTTACGGAGCTACCGTGGTGCTCAGATATTTGAGGCAGTAGGATTAAGCCATGAGTTGATTGAAAAATATTTTAAAGGAACCGAATCACGCATTGGCGGAATAGGATTGAAAGAACTGTCGGCTGACGCTGTATTACAACATACAAATGCTTACAGTCCTCGTCTGACTGATATTTTGGATAATCCTGGTTTTTATAAATATCGTAATGGAGGTGAAAAACATTCCTGGAATCCCGAAACTGTGGCTCTTTTACAGTGGTCAAGCAAAACCAACGACTATCAGAAGTATAAAGAATTCAGTATGCTGATTGAGCAGGAGCGAAAAACGAATCCTTGCTTTTTGCGCGATCTTTTGGATTTTAAACGTAACCCCATTGATATTTCAAAGGTTGAACCCGCTGAAGAGATTATGAAGCGTTTTTTTACCGGTGCTATGTCTTTTGGCTCTATCAGCATTGAGGCGCATGAGGCCCTGGCAGTGGCTATGAATATGATTGGTGGCCGCAGCAATACAGGCGAAGGAGGCGAGGATCCTGAACGTTTTAAACCACGACCTGATGGCACGAATGCATGCAGCGCCATTAAGCAAGTGGCATCCGGACGATTTGGTGTGACTACCAATTATTTGGTGAATGCAAAGGAGCTTCAGATAAAGATTGCTCAGGGTGCCAAGCCCGGTGAAGGCGGACAGCTTCCCGGTCATAAAATCAATTCGGTGATTGCTAAAACACGCCACTCAACACCGGGTATTACACTTATTTCACCGCCGCCTCATCACGATATCTATTCGATTGAAGATCTTAAACAACTGATTTTTGATTTGAAAAATGTTAATCCTGATGCAGAGATAAGCGTTAAACTTGTCTCGGAGGCCGGTGTGGGAACTGTGGCTGCAGGTGTTGCCAAGGCAGTGTCCGACCGTATTCTCATCAGCGGATGCGAAGGAGGTACAGGCGCCAGTCCGCTCAGTTCAATTAAACATGCCGGATTACCTCTCGAAATTGGTTTGGCAGAAACACAGCAGACATTAGTGATGAATAATTTGCGGGAGAAAGTTCGTCTGCAAACAGATGGTCAGCTTAAAACAGGATTCGATGTGATGGTTTCGGCTATGCTGGGTGCCGAAGAATTTGGCTTTGCTACCAGCGCCCTGATTGTACTCGGTTGTGTGATGATGCGCAAATGTCATCTTAATACTTGTCCTGTGGGTGTAGCTACACAGGATCCTGAACTCCGGAGACGATTTATCGGTCAGTCGGTTCATGTGGTGAATTTCATGCGTTTTCTGGCTGAAGAAGTGCGTGAACTACTGGCCGAAACAGGATTTAAAACGCTTGACGAGGTAATTGGCCGTACTGATTTATTGTTTGTGCGTAATGATATTGAACAACCCAAAGTTAAAACGATAGATTTATCCCGTTTGCTTTATTATCCTGCGGAAGCACAAAAAAATAAAAGGCATTTTGTTAAAGCACAGGATCATAAGATTAATAAAGTGTTGGATAAAGAGATTATTGAGCTGGCTAAGCTGGCGATTTATCATGCTTCGCCGGTAGAGATAAAAAAGAAAATTTCAAATATCAACCGTACCACCGGAGCTATGCTTTCGGGGGAGGTCATTAAAAAGGCAGGTCCTTATGGTCTTCCCGAAGATACTATCAATTGTACGTTCGAAGGTTCTGCAGGCCAGAGTTTCGGCGCTTTTCTGGTGAATGGAATAACCTTCCGGCTTGAAGGTGATGCTAACGACTATCTTGGCAAAGGATTGTCGGGGGGAAAGATTATTGTTTATCCGCCACGCGAATCATTGTTTAAAGCCGAAGACAATATTATTATCGGAAACACGGTATTGTATGGTGCAACATCGGGAGAGGTATATGTACGCGGGATGGCCGGCGAACGGTTCGCGGTGCGTAACAGTGGCGCCAAAGCTGTGATCGAAGGTGTTGGCGATCATGGTTGTGAATACATGACCGGCGGTCGTGTTGTAGTGCTCGGGCGCGTCGGGCGTAACTTTGCAGCAGGTATGAGCGGCGGAATTGCTTATGTGCTGAATCTTGAAAATCGTTTCGATTATTATTGTAATATGGGCATGGTAGAACTGTCACTGGTTGATACTATCGAAGATATGAATGAACTGAAGCAGTTACTGGTAAATCATTTTAACTATACCGGAAGTACTGTGGCCGATGCTATCCTGAAAAACTGGGAAACTGAAGTTAAACGATTTATTAAGGTTATTCCTTATGAATACAAAAAGGTGATGCAGGAAATGAAGCTTCAGGAGATTGAGAAAAAGATACAGGTCATGAAACATGAATAATTGTAATTTACGTTAATTGTATACAGGAGGTGTTATGGGCGATCCGAAGGGATTTATGAAGTATAGCCGCAAGGATGCCGGGTACAGGCCGGTGGAAGAGCGGATACAGGATTTTGGCGAAGTGGAACAGACGCTCGATACCGATGAGCGTATTAAGCAGAATGCACGATGCATGGATTGCGGTATCCCGTTTTGTAACTGGCATTGCTCTTTGGGTAATCTTATCCCTGAATTTCAGGATTTTGTTTCTAAAGGTGACTGGCGCAGTGCCTATGATATTCTTAGCTATACCTGTAACTTCCCGGAGTTTACCGGCCGTATCTGTCCTGCTCTTTGTGAACATTCATGTGTTCTGGCGCGGTTTAATGAGTCAGTGACTATTCGCGAGAATGAGGTGGCTATTGCTGAACGTGCCTTTTTTGAGGGCTATGTTAAACCTAAACCACCGGCAGTGCGTACCGGGAAAAAGGTTGCGGTTGTTGGGTCAGGTCCTGCCGGACTTTGTGTTGCCGACGACCTGAATAAACTGGGACATACTGTTACCCTGTTTGAAAAGGATGATGCAGTAGGCGGATTGCTTCGCTATGGTATCCCTGATTTTAAACTGAACAAGTTTGTGATTGACCGTCGTATGGCTATCCTTATTAAGGAAGGCCTGATAATAAAAACCAATACATTGGTTGGTAAGGATATTCCGGCCAAACAGTTATTGGCTGATTTTGATGCTGTGTGTATATGTACCGGAGCGATGCAGCCACGCGATCTGATTATTGAAGGGCGCGACTTACGGGGTATTCATTTTGCAATGGATTTTCTGACACAACAAAACCGTATAAATAAAGGAGCAGCAATACCGGCAGCCGAGCTGATTTCTGCAAAAAATAAAAATGTTTTGATTTTAGGCGGCGGAGATACCGGAGCCGACTGTGTGGGAACATCCAACCGTCAGGGGGCAAAAAGTATAACACAGGTTGAAATTATGCCAAAACCACCGGACAACCGCACGGAAAATAATCCCTGGCCCTATTATGCTTATGTTTTGAAAACATCCAGTTCGCATCTCGAGGGGTGTAATCGGTTGTGGTCGTTATCAACTAAACGTTTTATTGGCGAGGGCGGTAATGTCAAACAGGCAGAGATGGTCGAAGTGAACTGGACGAAAGATAAGGATGGTAAAATGATTATGAGCGAAGTACCCGGCAAAACTTTGCGTATTGATGCCGATCTGGTATTGCTTGCGCTCGGTTTTGTGCATCCGGTACATAAGGGGTTACTCGATGATCTGGGCGTGAAATATAATCAGCGTGGCAATATTTTGCTCAATATAACCTATCAGTCAAATGTGCCTAAAGTTTTTGCAGCCGGTGATTCGGCATGCGGTGCTTCATTGGTGCTTAAGGCAATGGCCGATGGAAAAAAGGCAGCCAAAGCGATGCATAACTACCTGATGGAAGACAAATAATGCTTTAAGCTTTCTTATAAAATTTGGCTAATCCGGAAATATTTGTATTTTTATCGTTTAAACTAAAATACTACGACTATGGCAAAAAGTAACGTACGAATTGTATTAAAAGAGAGAGACATCCCGCGCAAATGGTATAATCTTGCAGCCGATCTTCCTACACCCTTACAGCCGCCACTGGGTCCTGATGGTAAACCGGTTACTCCCGAGATGCTGGCTCCTGTTTTTCCTATGAATCTTATTGAACAGGAAGTTAGTTCAAAACGATGGATTGATATTCCCGAAGAAATACTGAATATTCTCTGCCGCTGGAGACCATCACCGTTGCAGCGGGCCGAGGGTTTTGAAAAAGCTATTGGAAGCCATTGCCGCATTTATTTTAAAAATGAGAGCTTGTCTCCCGCAGGTAGCCATAAAGGAAATACTGCTGTGCCCCAGGTTTGGTATAATAAACAATTTGGAACTAAACGGCTCACTACTGAAACGGGTGCAGGACAGTGGGGTAGCGCTCTTTCATTTGCAGGTGCGTTACTTAATCTTGAAGTGAAAGTGTTTATGGTGCGGATCAGTTTCGACCAAAAACCTTTCCGTAAACTGATGATGGAAACATGGGGTGGTAAATGTATCGCCAGTCCGAGCAATGAAACACAAGCCGGCAGGGCAGTATTAAAAGAACATCCCGATTCACCGGGTAGTTTGGGTATAGCCATCAGTGAGGCTGTTGAGGCAGCGGTAACCGATCCGTCGGGCCAGACAAAATATTCTCTGGGGAGTGTATTGAATCATGTTATGTTGCATCAGACCATTATCGGTCTTGAAACGAAAGAACAGTTGAAAATTGCTGGTGAGAAAAAGGTTGATGTAGTGATTGGTTGTGCTGGTGGCGGAAGCAATTTTGCCGGTTTGTCATTTCCTTTTGTTTATGATAAAATTCATGGCGCTAATATTGATATTATTCCTGTTGAGCCCGCATCATGCCCTACGCTTACGCGTTCACCCTTTGTGTATGACCATGGTGATCTGGCAAAAATGACACCTTTATTGCCCATGCATTCTCTGGGACATAATTTTGTTCCTGCTCCTATCCATGCCGGCGGTTTGCGTTATCATGGCATGGCTCCGTTAGTTAGCCAGGCCACTGTTGAGGGTTTGCTCAGTCCACAGTCTATTAATCAGTTAGAGTGCTATGAGGCAGGTGTGCTTTTTGCCCGTACCGAGGGGATTATTCCTGCTCCTGAAACAAGTCATGCCATCGCACAGGTGATTAAAGAGGTGAAAAAGGCAAAAGATGAAGGAAAGCAAAAGGTTATTGTTTTTAATTTTAGCGGACACGGATTAATGGACCTTTCCGGTTACGATAAATATTTTAGAGGAGAACTGACTAATTATGAACTTCCTGAGGATGTCATCAGGGAAAATCTTAAAGTCCTTGATGGCCTTCCAAAGCCCAGTAGTGCAAAAACAGGAAAATGGTAAGTTGAGGCCAGTATTTATTTAATCCCGGAAAATTTAATTCCGGTTTTTTTTATTCTCGAAGGAATAAATTGGGATTAATTGGGTTTATCCCGATTTAGAAAAATAACTTTTTAAGCAATTGAAAATGTGTCTAAAAGGTATATTTTTCTTAATCGCTATGCAATAGAAAACCTTCTAGTGCATAGTTTGGGTTTATACATTAGTCACCAAAAGGATTTTCGAAAGTGCCCCGATATAGAAATAACCTTGTTCGATGATTGATCAAAAGTGTAAAAGGCATATTTTCTAATAGAAGATTTTCTATTGCACAAATAGGTTAACCTTGATTTTCAGTTGATTAATGTCAACTTAAAAATGCTCTTGAAAATCAATCCTTTGCTGTTAAAGCCAAAGGAAGATTTTCTACGGCGGTATCGCTTTCGCTATTGCATAGATCCAGTGAGCAAAGCATCGCTTTCGCGTAACTCTTTGCTTTGCCGTCCGCTTGTCGCCGTAGCTTTAGCGGAGGAACAAGCGGCTAGGTAAAGACAAGTTCAGTGAAGCAAAGGATTATCGCATTAATGCAATTGAAATGTTGGGTTTATAGTGTCTAAGGAATTTCTATTGCAAAATCGCAGTTTATTAAAAAATGCAAAACGGGTTTAAATAATTAATGGAAAGGAAATGACAAATCTTTATTTTTTATAATCCTGATTAACAAATATATGCGTATTTAATTGAAATTTTTAAAATATTTTGAAAAAATAAATTCTATTTTTTTCTTTTATCATTCATTTTCAAATCAAGTTGTAAATTATTGGTTTTTAATAAGATAATTTTTTTTGTACAGATGTTGCATAAAATGAGACAATAGAGCAGTATAAAATCAAAAAAGTTACTATATATTTACTGTGATAAATATCACACACTACAGTAAAATCAAAACATAAAATTTAAACGGAGGAAAGTTTATGAAACAATTTTTTACTCGCGGCGGTATAATCTTTTTATACCTGATTTCTTGTTTTTCACAATTATTTGCTCAACCGACCAACAACGCATTGGCCGATTATTACGGTGCATCCGGCGGTTATCCGCGTTGGTCCGATGAGTTGAAATGGAATAATGTGATAGATATGTCAACTTATCCGACAGGAACTTCAACTTTCCAGAAGTTTGAAAATGCGCGTGACCAGTTATACGCCGGTGGGGGTGGTGTATTATATTATCCTGCAGGTACTTATGTGTTTGATATACCCAATGGTGAATTGTATAATGGGCGTGGGCTGATGTTAAAAGAAGGCGTTATCATCCGTGGTCAGAAACCGGCAACCAGCTTAGAAGCAGTAACCGATCGTGATCCTGGCAACCTTAACAGTCCGGGGCTTACCGCAATGCCCACTAAATTTGAATTTACCCGTTTAAATTATAATGATACACTCACCGGTGAAACACCTGCCGGTTCGGCCTTAATACCTAAACCCTGGAACATGATTGGATGTACTCCTGCCAATGCAAGTAAAATTGGTGTAGTATGGATTCGTATGGAGTTTGGATATATATGGTGGGGGTTTGGCAGCAATAATGGTTGGAAAATGTGGGATGATTCCATTACTACCTGTTATGTTTCAAATTTTTTGTGCGGTGCACGTCGTGGGTGGAGTAACCGTGCCGGGGATGGAACTCACCCTATGGACCCCTTTATGTCTGGTGGTTGGAATAGTTCGGGTAAAAACGCTGTAATGGGAGAGAAACGTTTTGTGGTGGGCGTACGTATGGATAATTCAATGATACCCAATATAATGCAATATAGATTTAATAATGCCACTTGTCAGGATAACAGATACTGGAAACTTGAACATGCCTCATACCGCTTTGCCGGCAGGATTAGTGTTTATGGAAGAGATATCTTTATTGCCAATAATTGTATTGCCAAACCAACGGCCTGTTTTATGTTTGATCAGGTGTTTAATAATCGAACTAATGGCCCGGCTTTGAATTGTCCTTCTGTAACAACTTATCAGCAGATTTTTGACTATGGACATGCCATTGGTATTGATGTCAATAAATCCAACCTTACTATTATGGAAAACAGGTTTAATATTAATGACTCGAATGGATATTATGCTACAAATATTATTATTAAGGATAACTGGATTTATAATCATGGAAATAAAGGTATTGAAGTAGCAGGTAAATGGGCAGTTGTTTCAGGAAATGTGAATTTTAAGGAATATATTGGTTTATCGAATCCCTATGGGGGAGCAGCCCTTACAGTACTTATTTTTCCCGGTAATTACAGGTATCAGAATGCAGAATCTTCTGTAGATTTTATGTCCAGATTTGCTGATTATGGCGGTTCTCAGTTATGGTTTAATAATAACCGGTGGGAAGGGACCGGCTCACTTGGTAATGATGGTGAAAGCATTCTTATGCAACGCCATAACGGAGTTGAAGTGTATGGTGCCTGTATGACCTATAATGAGCAGGGGCCTTCTGGCGAAAATGGTTATTTTGCTCCTTATGATGCCCATGCTGTCGGTATGTTTATTGCATGGAATGTGCAACGGGGTAATGTCGGATTGATGAAGACAGACTCAAATTATTATTCTGATGTTTCGGTAACACAAAACTACTCTGATTTTATGGGAGGTACCTCTTCGCCTGTAGTCGGAACTACTGGTTTGTGTGTAAAGGATTTCTTGGATCTTGATTGTTCGATAGGGCAACCGGCACCAGGTAAACCAACGGTTACACTTGCACTAGGAGGTAGCGGTAACTTTGTTGAAGTAAGATATAATAATGTTGCTAATGAAGTGGGTTATCGCGTTGAACGCAGAGTTGGAACAACCGGCCCATGGGAAACAGTTGCCTACCGGCCACGCCAGCAAACAGGTGGTACTGTTACTTTTGATTATGGTGATAATTGTGCAGGTAAAATTGCAACAACCGCAAATTATGGCCCTACACCTTATACGCAAGCATGGGATGGCGTAACGCGAAATATGAATCCACCCAAGTGGCGTGATTATACAATGCTCTCAGGCACATTCTGGTATCGCGTTACTGCTGTTGGCTGCGACGACCAGGGAACTGAATCGGATTCGGTATCTATTTACGTTCCGCCTGTTGGTGGGATAACCGGCACAGTAACTAATGTTAACTGTTTTGGCGGGAATAATGGAGCAGTGACTATTACCGTTAGCAGCGGCACCACTCCATTTACTTATTTGTGGAGCTCAGGAGCTACAACAAAAGATATTACTGGCCGCACAGCAGGTACATATACTGTTACGGTTACAGACGCTGTTCTGACAAAAGCTATACAGTCATTTAATATTACCCAGCCGGCAGCAGCGCTTGCTGTTTCGGGCAGCGCGCTTACACATGTTTTGTGTAATGGTGGCACCGGGCAAATACAGGTTACTGTTACAGGGGGAACTGCTCCATATACTTATTTATGGACAGGCGGTGGTACGGTTAATCCTGTTACTAAAACAGCAGGTACTTATTCGGTTACAATTACAGACAGTAAGGCCTGTTCAACCACCGGTGGTGGCTATACCCTTACTCAGCCGGCAGCTTTGGCTATTGGTGGCAGTGCTATTACACATGTTAAATGTACCGGTCAGGCAACAGGTATCATTAATCTTACGGTTACTGGAGGTACAACAAATTATTCTTATTTATGGACAGGAGGATTAACAACAAATCCGGTATCAAATTTAGCAGCCGGTAGCTACTCGGCTACAGTCACCGATGCGCGTGGTTGCAGTGTAACAGGAGGACCATATACAGTAACTCAACCAGCATCGGGTGTTGCCATTTCTGGCAGTGCTATTACTAATGTAGCATGTTTTGGCGGTAATGGTAATATATCAGTCACCGTTACCGGCGGTACCACAGCATATACTTATGCATGGACCGGTGGCGGAACAACAAATCCGGTTGCTAAAACAGCAGGTAGTTATTCAGTTACTGTTACAGACGCAGGTGGCTGTTCAACAATCGGTGGCCCATATACGATAACACAGCCGGCAGCAGCGCTGGCCATCAGCGGTAGTGCAGTAACCAATGTAGCATGCTTTGGTAGCAATGGAAATATATCAGTTACGGTTACGGGTGGTACTACAGCGTACACCTATGCATGGACCGGCGGTGGTGCAACCAACCCGATTGCAAAAGCAGCGGGTAGCTACTCTGTAACAGTAACCGACAGCAAGGGTTGTAGCGTCACCGGTGGACCATACACAGTAACGCAACCGGCGGCAGCGCTGGCTATCAGCGGTAGCGCGATCACACATGTCAATTGCAACGGGCAGTCAACGGGCAGGGTAAACCTGACAGTTACCGGTGGCACCACAGCATACAGCTATTTATGGACCGGTGGACTGACGGGCAACCCGCTGAATAATCGTCCTGCGGGCTCAGTGAGTGTAACAGTAACCGACAGCAAGGGTTGCAGCGTAACAGGCGGAGCATACACTTTAACACAACCGGCAGCAGCGCTGGCTATCAGTAGCAGTGCAGTAACCAATGTGTCTTGTTTTGGTGGCACCGGTTCGATAGGGCTCACCGTCACGGGCGGTACAACGGCATATAGTTATTCATGGACCGGCGGCGGAACAACCAACCCCGTAACAAAAGCAGCGGGCAGTTATTCGGTAACCGTAACGGACAGTAAAGGATGCAGCGTAGTTGGCGGACCGTACACTGTAACACAGCCGGCAGCAGCCCTGGCTATCAGCGGCAGCGCAGTAACCAATGTGGCATGCTTTGGCGGTAATGGCGCAATATCCGTGACCGTCACGGGTGGCACTACTGCATACAGTTATTTATGGACAGGTGGCGGCACAACGAACCCTGTAAGCAAGCCGGCAGGATCGTATGGAGTAACGGTAACCGACAGTAAAGGGTGTGTTACTACGGGAGGTTTTTATACGGTAACAGAGCCGGGCGCAGCACTGGCAATATCGAATGCATTAACGCATG
>Ga0209381_1004321_pt1 | contig 12997 bp, 10 predicted proteins | sample DewCreD2012metaG_FD_184111 | JGI IMG/M metagenome (GOLD analysis project Ga0209381, IMG submission 184111) | Hot spring sediment bacterial and archeal communities from British Columbia, Canada, to study Microbial Dark Matter (Phase II) - Dewar... ...
GAAACTAGCCCACCCTTTTAAGGGTGGGATGCGGGTGCAGGAAGGCCCAAAGTCCCGGAGGGACGAAAGAAGATCGTCGGAGGGGCGGCGGTAGTTGGCGGCGAACGCGCGCGGATTTCTTTCGCCCCTGGCGGGGCTGAGCACAACGATGCCTCCCAAACCAGGCGATCCCCTCACGAAAGAGACACTTGGCATTCCACTGAAAACAGCGAGGAACCAGATTTAATTTCCTTGAAAATCTGTCGTTGCTCGCTAGCTTTTCAATGATATGGATAATTTGGGACCAAATAGTATAATGATTCCGAGACCGGGCTACCTCGCGACGATCCGGCGACGGCTCGAAAGCAGTCCGATCGTGTCGCTGCTTGGTCCCAGGCAGGTGGGCAAGACGACGCTGGCCAAGGCGGTGGCTGCCGACACGCCCAGTCACTATTTCGATTTGGAGCAGCCGCAAGCGCTGGAGCGCCTGCGCGAACCGTGGTCGGTTTTGGAAGCGCTGCGGGGACTGGTCGTGATAGATGAAATTCAGCGGATGCCGCAATTGTTTCCGCTGCTCCGGGTGCTGGCAGATCGGCGCCCATTGCCGGCGCGGTTTTTAATTCTCGGCAGCGCGTCGCCCGGTGTTGTGCGCGGGGTCTCGGAATCGCTGGCCGGCCGGGCGGCCCTGGTGGATTTGGGCGGCCTGAATTTGAAGGAGGTGGCCGCCGGGAACTTTCGGCGGCTCTGGTGGCGGGGAGGATTTCCCCCGGCCTACCTTGCCCAAAACGAGCGCGATTGGGCGGAGTGGCAGACGGATTTCATCCGGCTGGTGCTGGAGCGGGACTTGCCGCAAATGGGCGTCAGCATCCCGGCGGTCACCTTGCTGCGGTTCTGGCGGATGGTGGCGCACTGTCACGGGGCGGTCTGGAAATCGTCCGAGCCGGCGCGCTCCATGGGCGTGGCGGAAACCACCTTGAAACGATACCTGGACCTGCTCTCGGGCATGTATCTGCTGCGGCTGCTGCCGCCGTGGTTCGAGAATCTGGGGAAACGGCAGGTCAAAGCGCCCAAGGTGTATATCCGCGATTCGGGAATGCTGCACGGGCTGCTGCATCTGGCCGAACCGCAGCGATTGGAGGAACATCCCAAGCTGGGGGCGTCATGGGAAGGTTTTGCGCTGGAGCAAGTGCTGCAAATCACGGGCGACCGGGAGGCTTTCTTTTGGGCGACGCATGGCGGGGCGGAACTGGACCTGATGGTATTTTGGCAGGGCCGGCGCATCGGTTTTGAATTCAAGTTCAGCGACGCGCCAAGTATCACCAAGTCCATGCACGTTGCCATGTCCGACTTGAAGTTGGAGCGGCTGCTGGTGGTCGTGCCGGGCCAGGAATCCTATCCGCTGGGACCGGCGATGGAAGTGGTGTCCATCCTGCATCTCATCGAGCGGATGGAGCGATTGGCAACGGAGCTGAAGCCCTGAAAATTCTCGATTGGGCCTTGAGTGAAGTGGCAGCCCATGGTTTTTGGGACTTTGGGCCTTCTTGCATCCATATCCCCCCTTGAAAGAGTGGGCTGTTTTCTGCCGCTCTGCCGGGCTGGCAGGATTATTCCACCGAAAACGAAGGGCAATCCGCAAAGCCACAAGTTACTTACAATTAATTATTTACGAATTTTTGTCAGGATTCGCATTTGCATTGCGGAAATTTCGCATTTATAATGCGGTTTATGACAGGCCACCGGAATCGTGAAGTCAGCCCATTGCTCGGCAAAGCCGTACAGGGTTCCTCGTTGTTTCCAGTGGAACCCACAGGCGAGCAAGGCCATGCCGATATCGCCTGATTGCCTGATAAAACAACTCCGGCAGCAGCTCCGTCAGGAGCGACATGATGATAGAAGCGTCGCTCGCATAAGATTTCTCCGCCGTTTGGGGCGGCCTGGACTGAATCTCGCAAGTAACAAAACCCTTAATCAGGCCGCCCCAAACGGCGGAGCGGGTGTGGGACCCGTGGCGGGCTATAAACATGTCGCTCCTGACGGAGCTGGCGGCCAGCCATTCCACCGAAAACAGCGGAGAACCCCGTACAGCAATTTCCCGTTTTGATCATCAACGGCTTGCGGCAAACTGGCAAGAGCACTTTGCTTCAATTCGATCCCGTTTTAGCAGCAGGCCGAAGTTATCGCACCCTTGACGACTTGAACACACTGGGGCAGGCCCACACCAATCCTCAACAGTTAATCGAGTCCGCGAATGCGCTGGCGCTGGATGAGGCGCACCGGGCGCCCGAACTGTTTTTGCCCCTCAAACAGGCGGTAGATCAGGAACGCCGCCCGGGCCGGTTCGTGGTGACCGGTTCGGCCAATCTGCTCTTGTTGAAACAAATCGCGGACAGCCTGGCGGGCAGGGCCATTTATGTCCACTTGCATCCGTTCAACCGGCGAGAATTGCTGGGGCGTGTAGCCAATCCGCCCGTCCTGGTTCAGTTCCTTGGCAACGGCCAGTGGCCCAGCGTCACGGTTCCGCCAGTGACGGAAACCGAAATCCTGCGCGGCGGTTTTCCGGAAATTGCCTTGAATCCCTCGGTGGATTACGCGCTTTGGTTCGAGGGTTTTGAAAAGACCTACTTGGAGCGCGATGTCCGCGATTTGCGCCGCGTGGAAAACCTGCTCAGCTTTCGCCGCTTGTTGCGATTGTCCGCGTTGCGCGTGGGCGGAGTTCTGAACGTCAGCAACCTGGGGCGCGACGCCCATCTGCCGGAGTCCACCGCCCGTGCGCACCTTGATTTGCTGGAAACCTTGATGGTCATTCATCGGTTGCCGCCGTTTCTGGGGAATCGCAGCTCACGCCTGATCAAAGCGCCCAAACTTTATTTTGCGGATTCCGGGCTGGCGGCGTTTCTGGCGGGCGTGACGGATATTCGCAGCGGGATGCCGGAATCTTTGCGGGGCGCCATCGTGGAAAACTACGTGCTGCAAAACCTCCGGGCCGCTTTGGAGCCCCATCTTCGAGGGATCAATTTTGGTTACTGGAACGAACAAGGACGCCACGAGGTTGATTTGGTCTTGGAATATGGCCGGCAGGTTTTGGCCATCGAGATTAAGGCCGCCAGCCGGCTTGCCCCCCGCGACTGGCGCGGCCTCGAGGCATTCAGAGCGATCACGCCCAACTGCGTCGCCGGAATCGTTGCCTATGCGGGAAATGACTTGATGCCGTTGGGAAAAAATCTGTGGGCGGTGCCCATGCAGGTTTTGCTGGCTTGACGGCAAGCGGCGCGGGCACAGTCCATGCGCTCGCGCAGGCCGCCGGACACAAACGCGGCTTGCCAGAAGCCGGTTTTGGGGTCAGTCTCCCAACGGTTATGAACATCACCCGACGCGCCGCCATGAGAAATCTCGGCGCGGGCGCTCTGTGGTCGCTGGGGCTTTGGCCGGGCGTCCTGCGGGCTCGTCCGCGGCTTGAGCCGGGCCAGCCCTTTCGTTTTATCGTGGTCAATGACCTCCACTGCCAGAGCGCCGATTGCGGACGCTTCCTGGAAGGGGTCATCCGCCAGATGCGGGCCGAGGAGCCGGAGTTTTGCCTGCTGGCGGGGGATCTGACGGAGAAAGGAGAGCGCGAGCACCTGGCGGCCGTCCGCGACCTCTTCAGGGGCGCCGGTTTAGCTGTCTATCCCGTCATCGGGAATCATGATTACAACTCCCCGACAAGCAATCGCTATTACCGGCTGTTTTTTCCCCGCCGCCTTAATTACTGGTTCGAACACCGCGGCTGGCAATTCATCGGACTCGACACCAGCGAAGGAACCAAATACCAGCAGACCCATATTCAAAAGCCGACCTTCGACTGGGTGAAAAACAATTTGCGCAAGCTGGAGCCAGCCCGGCCCACGGTTTTGTTCACCCATTTTCCGCTTGGCCCGGAAGTCAAATACCGCCCTTTGAACGCCGACGACCTCTTGGAGCACTTCAAACTTTTCAATCTGCAGGCCATCTACTGCGGGCATTTTCACGGCTTTACCCAAAAAGCGGTTTGCGGAACCACCGCCTTCACCAATCGCTGCTGCGCCCTCAAGCGCAACAATCACGATAAAACCCGGGAGAAAGGCTTTTTTGTGGCCACGGCGGAGGGGGGGCGGGTGACGCAGCGTTTTGTGGAAGTTCCCCTGCCTCAACCCGCGCCTGGGCCGCCGCCCCGGCGGCCGTCGGCGGGATGAGGCAAGGCAAATCCGCCGCCGCGCCAGCTTTAACTAACGGCGAGCAGGGAAACCCGTTCGTTGCGTTCGTTGCGGGCAATGCCCTGGGCTCGGGGGTCCAAATGGGGTTGGCCGTCCACCAGGAAGAGGTAACGATGATGCCCATGCTTAAACTCGACGGACAGGTGCCAGGCCCCGTCGGGCATGCGCTTCATCGGGTGCGCAACAGGATTCCAATCGTTAAAATCCCCAATCAGGCATACCGACTGGGCCTGTGGCGCCACACAGATAAAATTCACCGGCTTGGCCACCCGCTGCGGGACCGGTCGCCGCAGGGGGCTGTAGGAGCCAACATCAAAATTATGACTTTTGGTATGCACAGCTATTCCGCCTTCCGCGCGCCCGGTTTGCTGCCGGCGCTGAAGGCATAAAATCTTACCCCGGCCCGGCCCGCGTTTCAAAACGTTTTTTCATTTTTCGCTTGCGCAAATGCGGAACTGATGCGAAGAGTAACCATACGTTCCGGCCCGCATCAAGGCGGGCGGGACAGTGGATAGGGATGTTTTTGAAGAAAGCATGAGCAAACTTCAACCGGAGAGGGTAGCTTGAGTTACCCTCGCTTCTCGCGTCAACAAGGTCCGGGCAACGCCTTCGTCAGGGTTAACGGGAAAATCCGCGCCCGCGAGGTTCGTGTCATTGGCCCGGAAGGCAAGCAACTGGGAATCCTGGCGTTGGGCGAGGCCATCAACCTGGCCCGCTCCCAGGGGATGGACCTGGTCGAGGTGGCCGCCACCGCCACCCCGCCCGTCTGCCGCATCGTGGACTACGGCAAGTTCCGTTACGAGCAGGCCAAGAAGGAAAAGGAGTCCAAGAAGCACCAGCACTCCAACCGCGTCAAGGAAGTGCAGCTCAGCCCGCACATTGACGCGCACGACTTCCAGGTCAAGCTCAGGCACGCGGTTGATTTCTTGTGCGAGGACATGAAGGTCAAGGTGACCTTGCGCTTCCGCGGCCGGGAGATGGCCCACCAGGAATTTGGGTTCCAATCGGTGAACAAATTCATTCAGGATTTGAGCCCCTGGGGCCATGCCGACTTCGCGCCCAAATTAATGGGGCGCGGCATCAATGTGATGATCAGCCCGCTGCCGCGCAACAAGCGGGCCAAGCACCCGCAGGAGGGACAGGCCCCGTCCGGCGCGCCCCCCCAGCCGGCCGAGGCCCAGCGCCCGGCGCCCAGCGCCGCCCCGGAACCCGCCCCGCCGGCGCCCGGCTTTGCGAACAACCCTTTTTCCCAGGTCAACTTGGAAGTTTCTTCCTGACCGGGGAGGACGGTTTGCGGTTTGGCAGGAGGCTTCGCAGCACGGCCAGGTTTTCCGCGTCCTCATGCAGGTCGGCTGATTTGGGCGTTTCCAGGCAGCCGGGATGTTTTGCAAAGCGCTCGTCTCCGACAATATGGGCGAACGCCGCCCGGCCGATTTTTCCCTGGCCAATGCCGGCATGCCGATCCACCCGCGAGGCCAGGTCCGTTTTTGAATCATTCAGATGGAAGGCCAGTATCTGGTCCAAGCCGATGAGTTTTTCAACCTCCCCAATGGCCTGGTCCCAACCTTGGCGGGTGCGAATATCGTAGCCGGCGGCGAAGAAATGGGCGGTGTCGAGGCACACTCCCAGGCGGCCCGGCTTTTTCACCCGCTGAAAAATGTGCGCCAGATGGCGGACCTGCCATCCCAGGCAAGACCCCTGGCCGGCGGTGTTTTCGAGCGCAATGCGCACCGGCGATTGCCGGGTCGCGGCGAACACCTCATCAAGGCCGGCCACGATCTGTCGCAGTCCCTGCTCCTCCCCCTGCCCCAAATGAGCGCCGGGATGCAATACCAGGAACGGCAGCCCCAGCGTCTCGGCAAAACCGATCTCCTGGACCAGCGATTTGACCGACTTGTCGCGGTTGACGGATGGCGGACCGCCCAGGTTGATGAGATACCCGGTGTGGCCAAACACGGACGCCAGCTTGCCGGAGGCGATTTCGTTGGCGTAAAGCCGCAAATCCCCTTCCGCGGGCGGCTGGCCAAACCATTGCATGTTGTTTTTCACAAACAACTGCACCACCTCGCAGCCGAGTCCCAAACCCCTTTGCAAGGCGCGATGAAAGCCGCCCGCCGTCGAGCAATGAGCGCCGAAAATCATGCCGCCAATGTGCCCCCGCTTAAACTCAAAAAGGGGTGTTACCCAAGAGCGGGGCGGAAAGCGTTCCGTTAGCTCAAAAAGGGTGTTACCCAAATTCATCCCCATTTTGAGAACGAAGGAAGCCGGGGGGCCACTACCCATGCCGGCCTCCCTCGTCCCGTTTCTTGGGGGCCTTTTTCTCCCACAACCCTGGCGGCCAAGTCAAGCCGGGCGCGACTGCCGCACCGCTTCAATCTCCCGTAACTGCCGGTCCACTTCCCGCCGCACCGCAAACGGGTTCAACGCCGCCTTCTCCGCCCGCAGTCGGGCTTTCTGTTCCTGGCTCACCTCCTCACACGCTAACACCCGCTCCAGCGGCGTTTGGGCCGGCCCATATACCCGCCGCGTCTGGCTGCCCTCCCGCCGCTTGGATTGGAGCTTGAGCGTGGGCAGGAATAAGTTGAGTAACTGGTCCAGCGCCCCCCGGCACAGCGCATTGACCAGCGGCCACACCGCCGCCGTGTCGTAGCGGTCATACCCAAACCACAGCCGCACGTTCGTATAGTTCTTCTGCTCCACGTGCGCCTGGTCGTTCTTCTGATACGGCCGCGACCGCGTAAACGCCACCGGCGGCGTCCGCCCGGCGCACCAGCCCACCACCTGGTGGTTGATAAACTCCCCGCCGTTGTCGCTGTCGAGCCCGCGCAGCGCAAACGGCAGCCGCGCCGCCAGATCGTCCAACTGCCCGCAAACACTGGCTTCGCTGCGGTTGGGCAGCCCGCGCAGCACGCTCCAGGTAGTGTGCACGTCCACCGCGTCAAACATCCATCCATGCCGGTCGTCCAGCGCGCCTCCGCACAAGGCCACCGTGTCCATTTCCAGATACCCCGGCGCCTTCTCTGGCCACGCCGTGCGGATCGCAATCGCGGCCCGCAGCAAACTGCCAGGGCGCGTCGCCGCCCGCCGCCGGTGCGCCACCCGCGCCGGGATCAGCAACCGATCCAACGTCGCCCGGCTGGCGGCCAGCAGGGCCTCCCGCACGTCCGCATCCAGCCGGCGATGATCGGCCTCGTAGGCCGGCAGCCAGTCCGCCAGACACGCCTTCAGCCGCTCGCCGCACGGTTGCAGCGCCGCCAGCCATATCGCCTTGAGCGGCGCCAGCAGCAACGCCGGGTCATATTCCTTGGGCCGCCCCCGCACATACGGAGCGACCGGCCCCGACCGGGGACGCAGCGCCCGAATCGCCGCCTTGCGATGGTAGCCGAAAAGCTCCACCAATTCATCAATGATCTTGCCTTTGTGTTCCTTGCCCGCCCGCACGTATCGCTCCCGCTTGCGGACCAACACTTCTTGCCGTGTCATTTCGCTCATTTGTGTGTTCATGCTTCGGTAACACCCATTTTGAGCTTACAGGGGCCACCCCAGCAGCCCCAAAACCCTCCTTCGGTAACATTCTTTTTGAGTCAAATCGCCCCACAAAAAACCAAACGTCCACCTAGCAAATGAGCTTGTCGCCGGCGGCGGTCCCCGGCAAGCTGGGCGGCAAGTTTCCGGGCATGACGGGCGTATCTATAACGGCAACAGGCGGGGTGGGCGGCTGGCTGGGGCGGCGCGGCTGGTATCGCTGGATGATCTGCGCCCTGCTTTTTTTCGCCACCACCATCAATTACATAGACCGGCAGGTCATTGCCATCCTGAAGACGGACCTGTCCGAAATGCTGGGCTGGAGTGAAATTGACTACAGCAACATCATCCTGGCTTTTCAGATCGCCTACGCCATCGGCTACGCCGCCGGGGGACGATTCATGGACCGGGTGGGGGTGCGGACCGGCTACGCGATGGCGGTGTTGTTGTGGAGTCTCGCCGCGATGGCCCACGGGTTTAATCAGTTCATTTCCCCCCAGGCCGGCCTGAAATTCACGCTGGTGGTGACTTTTGCGGCGCCCTGGACGGTGGTCGGCTTTTGCGTCGCGCGCTTCATCCTGGGCCTGAGCGAGGGCGGCAACTTTCCGGCGGCGGTCAAGACGGTGAGCGAGTGGTTTCCGCGCCGGGAGCGCGCCCTGGCGACGGGCATCTTCAACGCCGGCAGCAATGTGGGGGCGCTGGTGACGCCCTTGCTGGTGCCGTGGCTTACGCTGAAGTTTGGCTGGCCGGCGGCCTTTTATGTGACTGGCGCGTTGGGGTTGCTCTGGCTGGCCTGGTGGTGGGCGGTCTATCGTTCGCCGGTGGGACACCCGCGGCTGGAGGCGCGCGAATTGGACCTGATTCGCAGCGATCCGCCCGATCCCCCGGCGCCGATTCCCTGGCTGGAACTGTTGCGGCACCGGCAGACGTGGGCTTTTGTCGCGGGCATGTTTATGAGCAGCCCCATTTGGTGGTTCTACCTCTATTGGATTCCCGATTATCTGCACAAAAACCACGGGCTGGACCTCAAGACCATCGGGCTGCCGCTAGTGGTCATCTACCTGATGACCGATGTCGGCAGCATCGGCGGCGGCTGGCTCTCCTCCTGGCTGATCAAGCGCGGGTGGACGGTGAATGCGGCGCGCAAAACCGCCATGCTGGCCTGCGCGCTGTGCGTGGCGCCGGTGTTTGCCGCCGCCTGGGTGAAGGGGCTGTGGTTGGCCGTTTTCCTTGTCGGGTTGGCGGCCTCCGCGCACCAGGGGTTTTCGGCCAACCTTTTCACTTTGGTTTCGGACACCGTGCCGCGCCAGGCGGTGAGCTCGGTGGTCGGCATCGGCGGGATGGCGGGGGCCATCGGCGGCATGTTCATCGCCAAACTGGTTGGCTATATCCTGCAATACACCGGCAGCTACACCATCCCGTTTCTGATCGCCTCGCTGGCCTACCTCATCAACCTGGGGGTTATTCACCTCATCCTGCCCAGGCTCGAACCGATGAAATTCCAGCATCACTGAATTCCGGCTGGTGAAGGGGCCTGTTTTGGGGTAGGATGAGTTGTCTTTATGCGTGACGTGCAAACGCGGACCGCGCGGATACTGGCGGGTTTGCTGATCGGCCTGGCTTGGCGGGCCTTTGCGCAAGCTCCCCTCCTCATCGAGGGGGTAAGCGACAAATCCACTTACACCGACACGGTCACCCTGCGGGTTCCCAGCACCAACGGCCACACTTATGAGGTGCGGCTGGATGGGGAGCGGATTCCCACCGACTGGCCGTTTGCCGTCCATCGGATGGATTATCATGAACTGGAGGTTTTCCGCACCAATTCGGTCACCGGCGAGGTGACCAACCGACTGGCGCGTTTTATCGTGCTCTCCTCGCAACGCGGCAGCCCGGAGAAGGGCCTCATCGCCTGGGCGCCCTACCCGCCCATCCATTCCACCGCGGCCGAAATGGTGGGCGCCCAACTGCGCCTGATGACGCCCCGGGATTATCCCTTGGGACTGCCCATCCCGGTCGTCGCGGCGGTGGACAACGGGCTGGACCAAGCCGTGCGGGTCAACGGCTGGGTGACCGCTCCCGGCTTTGAATCCAATCCGGTCCAAATCCTCCGCGGGCATGGCTCGGCGTTGTTGCCGGCGGCGACCAACGCCGGCGCAATAAACTACGACGCCCGGCTTCACGCCTTGACCGCGCCCAAAACCATCCAGATCGAAGCGGACACCGCCTGGACCGCTGTCAGCGGCCTTTTGTCCGGCGTCAACGAGTGGCCGGAAAACGCCCGCATCCATGTCATCGGCCATCTGACCGTCGCCACCAACGCGCTGCTGACGATCGGCGCCGGAGCGGTTATTAAACTGAACCCGCTGACGCACATCACCAACAGCGGCGCCATCTTCATCAACGGGACCCCCGATCGCCCGGTGGTTTTTACGGCGACCAACATGGTGTGGCCCGAGCAGACGAACATCGCCTGGGGCGGTTTCATCATGCGCGGCTCGAACGCGCAACTGGTCGCCAACGGCGCCATCCTCGCCGGCGGCGGCGGCCTGACGAATTTCGGCGGTTTTTCGCCCGGCGCCAGCCATCGCAAGGAGCAGGCGGTGCTGCTGGTTCACTCCGGCGCGCTGGCCGCCCTCACCAACTGCGCCATCATCCACAGCGCCGGCCAGGTCGGCAACGGCTACAACTGCCAGTTCTACGCCGACCATTGCCTGTTCCAGCGCGCGATCACCGGCGGTGAATACTCTGGTTCGTCCAGTCTCGTCATCCTCAACCATTGCGCCGTGATCGAATTTCCCAACGACAACGGTGTGGTGAATGCGGAAATCGTGGACGCCGATTACGATGGCATCTATTTCACCGAAGGGACGCACATTCTGATGAACAGTCTTTTTGGGTTTGCCAAGGATGACGCGGTGGACTCCGGGTCCGGCAACGCCGGAACCATGTTCCTGACCAATTGCTGGATCGAATCGGCCCAGCATGAAGCCCAGGCGTGGTCCGGTTCCGGCCGCAAGACTTGGACCTACGACAGCGTCAACCTCAACTGCGGCCAGGGCTTGGAAGCCGGCTGGAACAACAGCGGCGATTTCAGCCCCGACTGTTTCGGCGAGCGCCTGCTCCTCACCGCCAACGCCGTCGGCGCCCGCTTTGGTGACAACTATGACTGGGCTTACCCGGGGTTCCTGCGCCTGACCAACTCCCTGGTGCTGCACAATTATCGCGACATCTTCCTGAAAACCTGGAACAGCGTGAAAACCGGCTGGGACACCAACTCTTGGGTGGACCGCGACCGGCAAGTGGATTTTCAAAGCAACTTTGTCACCACCGCCGACCCCCGGTTCCCCGGCAATCAACTTTGGGACCCGGCGACCGAGTTTTGGCGGCTCACCAATTGGATGACCACGCCGCCCGCGGCGCCGGTGGGCGTGGGATTGGCCATTCGCACCAATCGCTTCGCCATGACCGGCCTTTTCGACGGCGTGCCGGTTCGCCTCAGCACCTTCACCACCAACGTTGTCAGTGTGAACTACACCTTCGAGGGCTCGGGCGGCGCCCTGGCCGGCGGCGTGCTGGTCTTTTCGCCGGGCGAAACGGTGAAAAAAATACTTCCGACCGGGTTCGATCCGGCGGCGCAAACGCAGGTCGAACTGGTGTTGCGCGGCGCGGTCAATGGGGAACTGACGGACCACACGAACGCCCTCTTCGCGGGCGCGGTGGCCGGGCCCCAGGTGTCCCTGGCGGTGGTCACCAATCTGCTTTCCACCTGGCGGCTCACCGAGGGCATCTTCGTTCAGTTGGACCAGCCTTCGGCGCTGGGCGTGAGCCTCGACTACCGGTTCGACTCCGCCACCGGCCTGGTCGCCAGCGGCACCCTGGTGATTGACCCGGCGGCCACGCAAGGCCGGATTTTGTTGAGCGGCGCCAACCCTTTCGATTTTGATTACCTGCGGTTGACCGTGACCAATCCCGTCAACGCCGCGCTGGTCGGAACCGCTTCGGTGGTCTTCACCAACCCGCCGCTGACCTTGTCGTTGGGGGTCGCCTCCAATCAGTTGAGCCTGGATTCGTTGGTGGCCGGCATCCCGGCGCAATTAAGCGCGCCCGCCGGCGGCAGCGGGGTCAGCGTGGATTTCCAAATTCAAGGCAACCGCGGCGCCTTCACCAACGGCGTCTTGCAGTTCAGCCCCGGGCAAAACGCCCTTGCCCTCCTGGCGCCGTCCATCGTTCAGGCGGACCAGGATTTGGTGCGCGTTCGTTTCTCCAACGCGCAGCACGCCCGCTTCAACGGGCCGGACACCCTTTATTACCTGCGCTCCACCACGCCGCCGGTCCAGTCAAACTTGACCCTGGTGGCGCGCGGTTCCGGGTGGCATTACTTCGACCAGGGTGCCGAGCCGCCCGCCGGCTGGAAGGGGCTTGACTACCCCACCAACGGCTGGGGCTATGGGTTGGCCCAACTGGGCTATGGCGAATCCGACCAGGCCACCACCATCACCCGCACCAACCCGGTCAACGGCAAAGTCCACGCCGCCTATTTCCGGCAGGTCTTTTATGTGGACCCGTCGGCCAACTTCACCAACCTCCTTTTTTGGTTGCTCTACGACGATGGCGCGGTGGTTTATCTCAACAGCAACGCGGTGTTTCGCGTCAACATGTCCAACGACCCCATCAGCTACCTTTCCTGGGCCACCGCCGGCGGCGAAAACTCCGAAACCAACGGCGTCTGGCCGTCCGCGTTGCTGTGGCCCGGCGCCAATGTGGTTGCGGTCGAGGTGCATCAGGACGATAGTTCCAGTTCGGACATCTCCTTTGATTTCGAGTTGATCGGTGTGCCCGTTCCCCTGCCGTCGCCGCCGCAAGCACTGTTTTGGGGGCGTTTCGACGCGCAGTTGGCCCTCGGCTGGGGCGACCCGTCTTTCCGGCTGCTCGAGGCGACCAACCTGGCCGGGCCGTGGACCACCAATCCCGCCGCCAGCCTGCTCCAAACCGCTCCCACCAATCGCCAGCGCTTTTTCCGCTTGCAAAAATAGTAACTGCGCAGGTCGTGGTGGTGGGGCAGACCTCCGGCTCCGCCCCTGGGCCAGGGCGGGCGCGAACGCGCAAGCGTATTGCGAACTCCGCGAGGTCTTGGAGTGCGGTAGTCCTCTACCGCTTTGGCCCCGGCACGTGGGAGTTGTCAACAACGGGGGGATTTATGGCGGGTGCTTGGTGAATCGAAAGCGGCGGGTGACTGCCGCACTCCACGACGCGGGCGCGACTCC
>Ga0209381_1004322_pt1 | contig 12997 bp, 6 predicted proteins | sample DewCreD2012metaG_FD_184111 | JGI IMG/M metagenome (GOLD analysis project Ga0209381, IMG submission 184111) | Hot spring sediment bacterial and archeal communities from British Columbia, Canada, to study Microbial Dark Matter (Phase II) - Dewar... ...
GGGCAAATGGCAGCAGGATAAAACCATGCGGGCATTCTCGCTGGCCTGGATGTACCGCACGACGGGCGACAAAGCCTATGAGCAGCAATTCAAAGCCCTTGTCCCAATCAAGAATCCCACCGACCACCTGTTCCCCGAAAAAGGGGACGGCTCGCTCGGCAGTGAGCCGGGCTTCGAGGGCGACTGGCAATGGCCGGTTATCGTTTACATTCTGGCGAAGAATGAAAACATTGACACCGATTACCAAAACCTGCTCAAACAGGCGTTCCTGCACTGGGCGCATTACGACCGCATCGAGCCAACCGAATACCGCCCCTTCCGCCAGGGCTGGCACCGCCGTATGCCTCCCGTCATCGGAAACCACAGTTCGCCGGATGTCGTCATCCAGGCGGTGGCCTACTTTGGGTTGAAAGATTCCCCCGAATACCTCGATAACATCTTCACCAGCAACGATTATGCCCTGGGCGGCAACGAACTGAATATGTGCATGATAAGCGGCTGCGGCTACCGCTACCCGACCCAAATGCTGCACGATTACCAGTGGTATCTCGAACATCCCAAAGGTTTGCCCAGGGGCATGGTTCCGTATGGAGCGGTCTGGTTCTACGCCCTCACGCCTGTCAACGAAGTGACCAATGCCGGCTTTGCTGTCAACATGGTCTATCCCAAGTTTTACAACTGGGGATTGTACGAACTGTTCTTCGATAACCGTTTCTGCGCGCCGAGCAACGAATTTACCGTCAACCAGACCAACGGCCTGGCCGCTTTTGCCTATGCCATCGTCAAGGATGGCGGGCCGGAATTGCCGTAACCTATCGTCCCGAAGGTGTTTGCAGCCTTCGGGACGATAATTTTAGGAGAATCCATGTCAACTGACTACAAATCCCTCAAAAACACCGCCCTGCGCGGCTGGAACACCTGGAACTCACGCAGCGTGGCCTGCCATGTCCTGCTGCCCGAGGGCTTTGCCTTGTGCCTGGGATTCAAAGAATGGGGACTGGGCGATACCTGGTTCGACCGCTGCCTGAATGAACTGCTGGTGGGACGGTTTGACGACCACGAGGAAAAAGTCCACCCCGGTGCGCACGCCTACGACGGCAGTTACACCGACCTGCGCTTCACCTGGCGCGGCGCGTCGATTCGGATTCAGAGCGCGACAGTAAACGCCCCTCTCCCGTTGGGAGAAGGGCCGGAGGAGAGGGACACCGACCTCGTCCTGCTCATCACTCCGCTCGAACCCACTCCCTACCCGGTTCAGTTGCTGGTCGAAAGCGCCATGCTGTGGAACCGCCCCGGCAAACTCGCGCTGGAGGGCGATACCCTGGCGGTAGAACTGCCCGAACGGACCATCCGCGCCTACCCGACCCAGCCGCCCGTCCGGGAACTGAACACCGCCGCGCGCGCGCCCTTCCTGGCGTTCGACCTGCAAGCAGAAATCGGCCTTTCGACCGGAAAGCGCCGCAGCCTGGACGAAATCCGCGCGATTGTAGAAGCCCGCCGCGCCGAACACGAAGCGCGCGCCGCCCGCTATGGGAGCCTGGCGGAAGTCTATGCCGCCATGCAGTCCTGCATGGGCTGGGATACGATTTACGAGCCGGAAAAAGACCGTCTGGTCACACCCGTCAGCCGGATTTGGAACAACATCTGGGGCGGCTATGTCCTGTTTTGCTGGGATACTTACTTCGCTGCGCTGATGGCGGCCCTCGATAACAAAGAACTGGCGTACAGCAACGCCATCGAAATCACCCGCGAAGCCACCGAAGACGGCTTCGTCCCCAACTTTGCCGCCACCAGAGACATCAAAAGCCGCGACCGCAGCCAGCCGCCGGTTGGTGCGCTAACCGTCCGCGAACTCTACCGCCGCTACGGCGAAGACTGGTTCGTCCGCGAAATCTTCGACGACCTGCTGACCTGGAATCGCTGGTGGGACATGCACCGCCAGGTGCTGTCCGGTCTGTTAGCCTGGGGCTCGCAGCCCTTCACGCCGCGCCTGAATGCCAGCGTAGAAACAGGCAGCGTCAACGAACTGCAAGGCGCGGCCTACGAATCGGGTCTCGACAACTCTCCCATGTACGATGACCTGCCCTTCGACACGAAACGCCACCTCATGCTGCTGGCAGATGTCGGACTGACCGCGCTGTACGTCTCCGACTGTGACTGCCTGTCCGAACTCGCCGACGCGCTCGGACGCGCCGCCGAAGCCGCCGAGCTGCGCGCCCGTCAGGTCATTTATGCCGAAGGCCTGCGCTCGCTGTGGAGCGAAGAACACGGTATTTTCCTGAACAAACGCGCCGATACAGGCGAATTCGAGACCCGCCTTTCCCCGACCAACTTCTACCCGTTGCTCACAGACGTTCCCACGCCCGCGCAGGCCCGCCGCATGGTGGATGAGCATTTCTACAACCCGGATGAATTCTGGGGCGAGTGGATTTTGCCTTCCATCGCCCGCAACGACCCGGCTTACCCGGAACAGGTCTACATGCGCGGCAAGGTCTGGGCGCCCATGAATTACCTGGTCTATCTCGGACTGCGCAAACACGGGCTGAGCGACGCCTGCCGTGACCTGGCTGCCAAATCCGCTGAACTCCTGCTGCGCGAGTGGCGCGAACACGGACATGTCCACGAAAACTACACATGCACCACCGGCTGGGGCTGCGACAAGGCAGACAGCGACCGCTTCTATCACTGGGGCGGGCTGCTCGGCCTGATTGCCCTGACCGAAGCCGGATTTATGGATAAGCCGCCTGCATGACCCATTCGACCCAAATCTTCCTCTCCAACCCGCAGGCCTTGCGCGTGGAATACCGGCTCGATGACGCCCGCCTGCTCCTGTGGTGGTCGCCTTTGGCCGGGAAATCCACCGACTGCGCCGACCGCAATTACTCCAACCGCGATGACCACCTGGAAATTTTTCAGGAAATCGCCTTGCCCGGCTGCACGCTGGCGTCTTTCCAGCGCTGTCACTACGACCCGTATCACAGCGTCCTCCGCTTCGAGGGGCAAACCCTGCACCTGGCCGTCCGTCCCGATGTAGCCGCCATCTTGCTGTGGAGCGAGCAGCCGCTGGCGGTGGAGTTGAAAACCTTTCGGCACGATAAAATCCTCGCCACTGAACCCGGCTTGTTCCACGTCTGCCACCCAGAGCCAAGATTCACCTTCGAGTTCGCGGCCTGCGCCGGGCCGGGGGATGGGACTCTCCGCTACAGTCATATCCACGCGCCCGAAAACAGCCGCTACGCGCGGGCCGAACTTTCAGCCGGGCAACTGTTCGTAATCGGGAGCGGGCTGCAGGGCGAAAACATCCACGCCCGTTTGATGGAAGCCGCCCAAAGGCCGGTTTCCAGCCACTTAAGCGAGACCAAGTCCCTGCTCCAGGACATCGAAAAAAGCGGATATACCCGCTCGCGGCATTTTCCACAATTGGAAGCCCTGCGCCGGGGCGTGACGCGCGGCCTGCATTCGATGATTGACGAGAGCGGGGCAGTGCGCGCTTCGCTCAAGGCCATTTATTACCTGATTTGGGTGCGCGACGCCGGGTTTGCTTTCTCTTTCCAGGCGGCGGCGGGCTGGACGCACAAACTGCCCGAATTGTGCCGCCTGCTGCTCGATAACCCGACGTTCGTGGATGAACCCGGCCTGCCGCGCGGACGCATGTTTGGGCAGTTGATTCACCAAACCTATGGACGGCTGGAAGAAGACGGCCTGTTTTACGTCACCTGGACGCTGTTTACGCACTGGACTCAGTTTGGACACCTGGATTTCGTCACCCCCGCCGATTGGGACCTGCTCGATGAAGCCCTGACCTGGGTGGAGCAGGTGACCTGGGACGAAGCGCGCGGGCTGTACGGCGAACATTTTGCCGATGAGACGCCAACAGTCGGTCACCGCGATTGCGGCGTAGATTTTGCCATCGGCAAGCCCGTGCCGCGCCAAGGGGATGGACTGCGCTGGCAGGGGCAGGGGGTGACGCGCAATTACGATGTCTATTTCAACCTGCTCATGCACAGCACATACGTCATGCTGGCTGCCATGCGGGGCGAACCGCGTTATTTGCAAAAAGCCGCCCGCCTGTGGCCGGAATTGGAAAAACTGCTGCGCGCCCGTCAGCAGGGCATTCCGCCTTACGGTGAAATTTTGCTCGAAGATGGCAGCCGCGTCATGCCGGGCTATACCGAACTCGCCCCATCCTGCGGCGTGTGGGGGTTAACCCTGCCTAACTTTGCCCCGCTGGAGGATTGGGATTCGGTCTGGCTGGCTGTGCTGGAAGACCTGCGCGCTCGTCCGAACATGCACTGGATGAACAGCCTGGCCGCTGCCTTGGCCGCCGCTGACCCCTGGGTTTGCCCGCCCGAAAACCTGCTCGACCTGCACCTGAAAATCGCCGCCGAAACCGCCCGCCCCGGGCCCTACCTGCCAATGGGCGGTGCCATGCCCGAAAAATTCAACGCCCCGCCAGGCAATTTGTATCACGACATTCGCCCGCAAGCCTTTGCAATGGGCGCCTGGCTGGGCGCATGGACAGCGCTTGGGCTGCGCCGCCTGCCTTATGGGCTGGCGCTGCGCCCCACCACCGCCTTCGAGACAATAGAAAACTACCCCTGGCGCGGCAGCACCCTGCAAATTGCCTTTGGACCCATCGGTCACGCTGTTGGGCTGGAGATAGATGGGCAATTCATCCCCGGCACGCTGCAACTGCCCCAAAACCGACTCAAAGCGGGGGAGACGCACCTCGTCCGGTTGGTCGCTGCCCCCGAAGCACCCCTGCTCCTGCGCTCCTCGGTGCAACTGGACGAGGTGGAACGCGCCGGAGCAGAAACCCGCTACCATTTTTCAGCGTTTGGACTCGCCCAAATGACCTTCTCTGCCCCGCTGCCCGATTTCCGCCTGACCGATTCCAGCGGCAGCCCCCTGCCCTGCCGCTGGACGAGCGACCGTGGGCTGCGCACCTGCCACTTTGCCCACTTTGGTCAGGCGGTGTTGGTAATTGGTAATTCGTCACGAACGACGAATGAGCCTTGAGCCAATCACTGCCAACTGATAACTGAATACTGGATACTGCCATGCCCCTCTCCACCTACACCTACCCCCCCTCCTGCCCGTCCTCCAGCGATTACCAACTCACTGCCGAAGGACAGGCGCAATTCGTCTATCACACCGCCGTCGCCGATTTCGCCGCCTTCGGCGCGGATGGTCCCGTCCAGATACAGGTCACTCTGCCTGCTGGCGCGGGCGCGGCGGCGGTTCGCCCCCTCAGCCGAGGCATCTTGGCAGAGCGAGAGGGCGCTTGCCTGCGCTTTCGCCTGCCGGGGCCGGGCAATTACCTGGTCCAGCCCGAAGGATTCAACCCGCTTTTCATCTACGTCAACCCAACCGACCTGAACCTGCCCGCAGCAGGCCCGGCGGTGCGCCGCATCCCTGCCGGAACGGTGGCCGAAGCGGGCAATTTGACCCTGAAGAGCGGCGAAACCCTGTGCATCGAACCGGGCGCGGTCTTGCGCGGGCCTATCCGCGTTTCCAACGCTCAAAACGTCACCATCTGCGGCGGCGGCATTTTGGACGGCGGCTGCGCCGAAGCCGCCCCTCCTGGCCCAGCCTCCCGCCTGCTCGTTGTGGAAGGCTGCCAGAACGTCACCATCCGCGACATCATCTTGATTCAGCCCGAATCGTGGATGTTGGTGCTTGGCGCGTGCCGCGATGTGCATATCGCCAGCCTGCGCGAAATCGGGCGGGTCATCTCGTCCGATGGCATTGACGTGGTCGGCTCGCGGAACGTCCTCATCGAGAACTGTTGCCTGCGCAACAATGATGACTGCATCGTCATCAAATCCTGCCCCGGCGACAGCCCGCTTGGGGTAGATTGGCGCGGCGAGGTAGAAAACGTCACCGCGCGCGGCTGCATCTTGTGGAATGCCGAAGCCGGAAACGCGCTGGAAATCGGTCACGAACTTCAGGCGAAGCATATCCGCGACATCCGCTTCGAGGACATTGACATCATCTGCGTCCACGGCACGGGCGCGCCCTTCAGCATTCACAACGGCGACCGCGCCACCGTAGAAAACGTGGCGTACAAGAATATCCGCGTTGAGCATCACTACGACAAACTGATAGACTTTCGCATCATGCGCTCGCGCTTCAACCACGACCCAGAGCGCGGACAGGTGCGCCGCGTCAGCCTGCGAAATATTGATGTCACCGAGAGCATCTACAACCCCGGCTACACCATCTCGGTCATCGGCGGCTGGGACGCGAATCACACCATCGAGGGCGTCTCTTTCGAGAACTTCCGCCTGGGCGGGCGCAAAATCAGCCGCCTGGAAGACCTGCCCGCGTACACTGCGCACTGCAAAGCGATAACATTCGCGTAAGGAACAGTCTATGTCCCGTCCCATTTTCACCGCCTGCTCCACCTGGGCTTTGCACGATGAACTCGGCGATAGCGTCCCGCTCGATGAGGCCCTCGTCCTGCGCGCGCTCGATTCGCTCGAACGCTGGCGCGGCTTCGACTTTTTTCCGCAATATTTCAACATTGACTACGGCTGGACCGACCCCGAACTGGGTTTCCGCCGCTTCCACCGCCAACGCTGGCCAGATGGCCCCAACCGCATCCTGAACCGCATCCGTGAGATGGGCATGTTGCCGGGTCTGTGGTATCCCGTCAACGGCGGACGCCTGCGCGTTCCCGGCTGGCAGACCAGCCTATCGAGCGACCACTGGAATTATTCCCTGCTGGATGGCCCATTCTATGACGACTTGAGCGACGGCATCTTGTACGCCGCCGAAACGTGGGGAGTGCGCTTCTTCAAATTCGACTTCGCCGATTTCGCCGCCGCCCTGCCCAGCGACCTGCGTCCCTTTGAGACGCGCTATGCGCTGGGCGTAGAACGATTTGTGGAGATGGTGGCCCGGCTCAAGCGTTCTGCGCCCGATGTCATTACCATCGCTCATTGTGGCTTTGCCCGTCAAGATTCAGGCGGCCGGCTGGGGCCGGGCGTCCCGCCGCTGGCCGCCGACCCGGCCCTGCTGGAAGTGATAGACGGCTTTTTCAGCGGCGACCCGCAGCCCACCGACCTGCCTGCCACTGCCATTCACCGCAGCGCCGACCTGTACCAGGACATTCAGGTACGCGCCATGCTGGAAAATGGTTTCCCCCTCCAACGCATCGAAGACCATGGGGCAATGTGCGGGCTGACCAACACCTGCCACCGGCGCGGGCGCGAAGGATTACGGCGCAGCCACATCGCGCAGCTGGCGCGCGGCGGGCGGCGCGACCTGTTCTATGGCGACCCCTCCCTGCCCAGCGATGACGACCTGGCGGGCATGGCATCCGCCCGACGCCTGTTCATGGACGCTTGGAACCGCAGCCTGGAAACTACGCCCATCGGGTCCAAGCCAGGCGAAGGTCCCTGGCATGGCTGGCTGACCGGCGGCGGACGGCGCGGCCTGGCCTGGCTGGTCAACCCGCATTTGCAGGCTTGCCTCATCCGCCTGCCCATCACCAACCTGGCGCGCGCTGAAGTGCTGTTTTACGAGGGGGCGCGCCCGGCCCTGCAAACCCAGCCAGACGAAATGATTCTGCGACTCGGCCCGGAGCAGGCCGCCCTGATTGGCCTGGGGGCGTATGCCGCGCCGGAATGGGTCTTACCGCCCGATGAAAGCACGCGCCTGCCGCGCGGGGCCGAACTGCTCTCGCTGACCTGGCAGCCCACGCCAAACGGACTTACTGCTACGCTCCCAAGCGTCCTCCCCGCCCATTCCGAACTGATAGTGATTGCCTCCATCCGTGACGGCGCGCCGCACCTGCCCGGCCCCTTCGCGGCCCTGCGAATTGGACATGAGGACGACCGGAACGGCGTGATAACCGAACCAATGCCGCATCACCTGGTCAGTATTACGGTCGAGGGGCAATCATGCGTTGGGCAAGTACCATCGGTCAGCCTGTGGAACGGCACCAGTTGGGTCTTGCGCCGCTTCGCGCCTCCCCCCGCCGGAGCCGTCATCAATATCCAATCAAAACTCGACCCGCCGCTCCGCATTCGCGCCCAGGCATGGTGGGTTGAATGGCAAACGGAGAACATCGCATGAAAGTCGCCAAATTACGCTGTGAATACGCCGAACACCCGCTCGGCATAGACATCCCCCGCCCGCGCTTCGCCTGGCAATTACAATCTGCCAGGCAGGGCGCGCGCCAGAGCGCGTATCAAATTCTCGCCGTGAGCGCCGACAACCGGGCAGCGCAAGATGATAACTTGCGCCACAGCACCCCTAATGTGCTGTGGGACAGCGGCCAGGTCGAATCTGACCAGTCGGTTCACGTCGAATATGGCGGGCCGCCGCTGCAATCCGGTCAGCGCGTCGAATGGCGAGTCCGCGCCTGGGACGAGAACGGCCAGCCAACCGAGTGGAGCGCGCCCGCCTGGTTCGAAATGGGCCTGCTCCAGCCCGAAGACTGGCAGGCCGCCTGGATTGGCTCCTTCCTGGTCGGCTCGGCGCGCGCCAGCGTGCCCCTCCCGTACCTGCGCAAGACCTTCCAACTGGAAAAGCCACCCGCGCGCGCCCGGCTCTACATCACTGCCCTGGGACTGTATGAAGCCTCGATGAACGGCCAAAGGGTGGGAGACGCCCTGCTGACCCCCGGCTGGACCGATTACCGCATCCGCGTCCGCTACCAAACCTACGACGTGACCGCGCTGCTCCAGCCGGGCGAAAACGCCCTGGGCGCAATTCTCGGCGACGGCTGGTACTGCGGACACGTCGAATGGCGCGACCGGCAGTTGTATGGCGAACGTCCCAAACTGCTTGCGCAGCTGGTCATCACCGATTCCGATGGCAACCAAACGTTAATTGTCTCGGATTCCTCGTGGAAGCACAACTTCGGCCCCTTGACCGAATCTGACCTGCTGCACGGCGAACACTACGACGCCCGGCGCGAGTTTTCGGGCTGGAACATGCCCGGCTTTGATGACTCGGCCTGGTTCCCGGTCGAAACCTTCGCTCACCCCCAGGGATTGCAGATTGTCGCCCAAAACGGCCCGCTCGTCAAAGCGCATGAAGAACTCACGCCGGTCAACATCCGCGAAATTCGGGAATGGTTTGGCAGCCGCTACCTCTTTGACCTGGGCCAGAACATGACCGGGGTTGTACGCCTGCGCGTGCGCGGCGCGGCGGGGGCAACCGTGCGAATCCGCTACGCCGAAATGCTCAACCCCGATGGTTCGCTCTACACCGCCAACCTGCGCACCGCCCGCGCCACCGATTACTACACCTGCAAAGGCGAAGGCGAAGAAGTTTGGACGCCGCGCTTCACTTTTCACGGCTTTCGCTATGTGGAACTCTCCGGGCCCATCGAGCCGCCCGGCCTCGATTCCCTCACCGGCCTGGTCTGGCACTCCGAGAGTCCCGTCACTGGCGAATGGGAATGTTCTGACCCGCTGCTCAACCAGTTACACCGCAACATCCTGTGGGGATGGAAGGGTAACATTGTAGACGTTCCCACCGACTGCCCGCAGCGCGACGAGCGCATGGGCTGGACCGGCGACGCGCAGGTCTTTTGCCGCACCTCAGCCTTCCTAACGCAATCCGCCGCATTTTGGGCCAAGTGGCTGGTAGATTTAGAAGACGCCCAAAGCGCCGATGGCAGCATCCCGCCGACCGCGCCCAGCACCAACGCCATTCCCTCCGGCGATGGCGGCCCGGCCTGGGCCGACGCCGCTGTCATCGTTCCCTGGAACATCTACCTGGCCTACGGCGACCGGCGCATCCTGGCCGATCGCTACGGCATGATGAAACGCTTTGTCGATTCGCTCACCGCCGCCGCGCTGGATGACATCCGCGCCCACCCGGCCGTTACCCCCTGGGGCGGTTTTGGCGATTGGCTGGCCCTGGATGGTTCGGGCAAGTTAGAGAGCGGCACGCCCAAAGACCTGATTGGCACGGCCTTCTATGCCCACAGCGCGCGTCTGCTTTCGCAAATTGCCAGTGTGCTGGGGAAAACCGACGACGCCGAAACCTACGCCAACCTGTTCGAGCGCGTGCGCGGGGCCTTTCAGCGCCGCTTCGTCACGCCCGAAGGATTCGTCTCTGGCAATACCCAAACCTCCTGCGTCCTGGCGCTGGCCTTCGACCTGCTGCCCGAATCCGCCATCCCCACCGCGCTAGACTGGCTGGCGCGCGACATCCTGCAGCGTGATACCCACCTCAGCACCGGCTTCGTCGGAACATCGCACCTGCCTTTCGTCCTCTCCCGCTATGGCCGCGCCGACCTGGCCTATGCCTTGCTCTTCCAAAAAACCTGGCCCTCGTGGCTGTACGCTGTTACCCAGGGCGCGACCACCATTTGGGAACGCTGGGACGGCTGGACGCACGACAAAGGCTTTCAGGACCCCGGCATGAACTCGTTCAATCACTACGCCTACGGCGCGATTGGCGATTGGCTCTACCGCGTCGTCGCCGGGATTGACACCGACCCGCGCGAACCCGGCTACAAACATATCCTGCTGCGCCCGCAGCCCGGCCCCGGCCTGACGCACGCCCGCGCCGCCCTGCATTCTCCCTACGGACTCATCGTCAGCGCGTGGCGCATCGAAGATGGCCGCTTCGCGTGGGACGTGACCATTCCCCCCAACACCCGCGCCACCCTCACCCTGCCCGGCCAACAGGAGAGCCGCAAAATTGGGGCCGGGACATATCACTTTTCAGAGCCGTACAATCCTTGAGAAACGGCCTCCAAAGTCAGAGACTTTGGAGGCCATCCTGCTACGGAGAAGCCATGACCAAAGTCTTTCTTGTTGGCGGGCCAGGTACTATTTCGCGCGGCACGCTCGATTATTTAGTGGAACGCGGCTACAGATTGGCTGTTTACACCCGCAACGCGGCAGAAAAACGACAAATCCACCCGGAAGTCGTTTTTTACGAAGGCGACCGCAAAAATACCGAAACGCTCCGCCGCGCCTTCGACGACTTCGACGCAGACTTGGTGATAGACACCATCTGCTTCGAGCCGGAGGAGGCCCAGTCGCTGTACGAAATCATGCACGGACGCATCCGCCACCTGCTCTTCATCAGCACGGTGGACGTGTACGGCTACCCACTCTCGCGCATCCCGTTCCGCGAGCAAGATGAGTTCCGACCCGCCCTTGGGGATTACGCCCAAAAGAAACGCGCCATTGAACTGTTTTACGAGGACAAATGGCAAAAAGAAGGCTTCCCCATCACCATCGGCAGGCCGTCGCTCTCGATTGGGCCAGATTTCTGCCCGATGATGTTCTGGGACTGGGGGCTGCGCACCGTGCCAAAGATGAAAGCCAACCGCCCCATCCTGGTCCCCGGCGATGGCAACGGCCTCATGCACGTTGGCTGGTCGTATGACGTGGGCCGCATGGCGGGCAGAATCATCGGCGATGACAAGTCCATCGGCAAAGAATACACCCTGAGCGCCGAAAACTGCCTGACTCGGGATGAATATATCTCACTCTACACTGAAACGCTCGGTGTCAACCCGGAACGGGTCTACATCCCGCAGGAATACATCGAGCGTTACCCCGGCGTGGAGCAAGTGGGAACAATTTACCATCTCTACCGGGTCAACATGGCTTTTTCGCTCGAAGCCTTCAAGCAAGACTTCCCCGATTATCGCTGGTTGCCGCTCCGCCAGGGCGTAGAAGAGTTCATCGAAGTCAACGAACGAAGAGGCGCGTTCCCCTCCCCCGATGTCGAAAATATCGAAGACCGTATCATCCGCAACTGGAAAGAACGCCTGCGCGGCTGGTAAATTCCAGCAGGTGACTTTCACTATTCAAGCGATAGTCACCTGTTGAACACCAGCGTCAGCACCGCGTCGGCGGGGAGGAGAATGCCTTCGGGACCAACCTGCGCCGGGCGGCTGAGCAAACCATCCTGCGTAAACCAGGCCTCGACGAGCGTCCCCGCCGCGGGGCAGGTCACCAGGCGGGCTTTGCCTTTGTTGTAAAGCACCAGTGCGATACGACCATCGGGGTTCTCGAAGGCCAGAGCCAGCAGGTCGGCAGGCGCAATGACCCCAACCCGCACAGCGCCGGGCTGAATGGCGCGGTAGAAGTGCCGCGAGACGGCATAACGCGCCGTCGGCTGATTATCCACCACCAGGCCATATTCCGCGCTGCCGGAAGTCTCCGCCAGGGTCCACCACACCCAGGCCGAGGCGTTGCCATAGGCCAGGGCATTGTAGATGTTGCCAAACAGCAGCACCGCGCCCGACCAGGTGTTGGGATGTCCGCTGGTTTCGGTCATCCACATCCGGCGCGGGCGGGCGGCGTTGGCCCAGGCGTACATATCGGCCCACTCTTGCGCCCCGGCCCCGCCCACGTTGATTCCGTCGCTGTCGTAGTTGTGAATGGCGATGATGTCGGTTGCCTGGCTGGCTGCGGGCAGGCGGTCGAGTTCGGCGATGTATTCATCAATTCCCTTTTGCTGGGGCAGGGCTTCGGGCATGAACAGTTTGGTCTGAATGCCATCGGCCTGAAAGCGCCGCGCCACCACATCCAGCACCTGCGCCATTTTCTCGGCGGGCAGCAAGGCCGAGGCATACGGCTCGTTGAATTGCGGCTCGTTTTGTACCGAAATGGCGTACAGTTCAATGTCGGTCTCTTCGCGCACGAGGTGGACAATGGCCGCCAGGAACTCGGCATATTCCTCGTAGTAACGCTCCTCCACAAAGTTTTCGCCCGAACCGGTGATGGCCGCGCGCGCGCGGCCTTTTTTCATCCAATCCGGCGGACTCCACACGGTCAGGATGTATTTGTCTATGGCGCTTTCGGCTTTCAGGCGGCGCATCCAGTCGAGGGGCAGAGCGCTGTGGTCGAAGGCCTCGAAATCGGTGACGTAGGGGTTGGCGTTGTCATTGCGCGGCTCGAAGTCAATATCAATAATTCCGAAGCGGGCAACGGTGATGTTCAGGTCGTTGACGAACGGCAGGGCCAGGTCTTGCTTGTCGGGCGGCCAAACGCCGCTGCCAAGAAACGCG
>Ga0209381_1004325_pt1 | contig 12993 bp, 8 predicted proteins | sample DewCreD2012metaG_FD_184111 | JGI IMG/M metagenome (GOLD analysis project Ga0209381, IMG submission 184111) | Hot spring sediment bacterial and archeal communities from British Columbia, Canada, to study Microbial Dark Matter (Phase II) - Dewar... ...
TTCATATGTGTGCGGTGGTAGCGTCGGCAATCCTTGGCTGACGTGGAGCCGGGCTTCCCAGCCCGGCGGAAAGCAACGCCCGCCCGCACGGGGCGCTCGGCAAGTTCATGTCGCCCGCCCGGAGCCGCGCTCATTCCGGGCGGCAAGGATGCCGCCCTCTACGGCAGGCAGGATGCCTGCCGCCACCGCCTGCAATAAACTGAGATGCGCCCCCCCGGCGGCTTTGCGCACCCAACCCCGCCCAAAGCCAGCGCGGACGCTGGCGCTCCTATGACAAATCACCGCACTCCAAAGGGAGCACCGCCGTCCCCGTCCGCAGCCATGTCCAATCCGCGCACCCCTGCGGGGCTGGGGGCCGCCGCCGCAAACTTCGGGGGACCGAAAATTTTCTGGTTTCCTGCCCGCCGTGTTTCTAGCTTTCGTAGTGGAACCCCGGACTATGGACATCATCTTCAACTGCCCCAAGTGTGAACAGGAACTGGCCGTGGACGCCGCCGCCGCCGGCTCGGAAATCGAGTGTCCCGCCTGCAACGAAACCATCACCATCCCGGACGCCGGGGCGCCCGGCACCCGCGCCTCGACCACCGATTCGCTGCCCACCGCCGGCGAGGTGCATCCGGTCAACCCCATCGCTTCCTCCGCCGCCGCCAAGATCGAGATGCACCTCAAGGTGCCCGTGCGCGACCAGCCCACCGAACGGCTGATCGAAAAGCCCAACAAACCCCTCGAGGTCGCCGCCAAGGAGAGCGACCGCAAACTCAAGGTGAAGACCATCCGGCGCATTGACTGCGTCGAGGTCGGCCACGACCACTTCGACGAGCAGGTGACGAAGTTCATCCAGAAGGTCGGCGAGCAGCACATTGTCAACATGCTCCCGGTCAACTACACCACGCTCGACATCGGCACGCAGAAGCTGCTGAACGATTTCGGCATCATGATCGTGTATCGCGGTTGAGGCCGCGCGGCGCGGGCCCTTCGCCGGACCCGGCGCGGCGCGGCGGCGCGTCCGGCCAGCCGAACCTCCCCCGGGCATTACCGCCGGGATGCTTGCCGCCCCCGTCGGCCATGCTACACTGGCCTGACCGCTGTGAAGTTCCGCCTCCGATTTCCGGTGTCTGTCCGCTGCCTGGCTGCTTTTGTGGCTGTCATGCTGGCCGGTGGTATGCCCGCCTTGGCCGCCGTGTTCACGGTGACGAATGTGGCCGACGCCGGCCCGGGCACGTTGCGGGCCGCCATCACCAACGCGAACGCCGCGGCGGGTCTCGATTTCATTCATTTCAACCTGGCCGGTCCCGGCCCGTTCACCCTCGCCCCGGCCTCGCCCCTTCCGGCGTTGACGGACCCGGTGGTCATTGACGCCACCACCCAGCCCGGTTACGCGGGCACGCCGCGCATCCGGTTGAACGGCACCTCTGCGGGTGCCGCGAGCAGCGGGTTCCGGATCGAGGCGGGCGCCAGCGGCTCAACCGTGCGCGGCTTCGCCATCGTGGCGTTCAGCCGCTACGGCATCGAGGTCGTGGGGGGCGCGTCCAACGTCATTGAAGCCTGTCATCTCGGCGTGGACGTGGACGGACTGACCCCGGTGGCCAACAGCGGCGGTGTGTTTCTGGTCAGCGCGACGGGCTGCATCGTGGGCGGCGAAGCGCCGGGCGCCGGAAACATCATCTCCGGCAATCTCAACGACGGCGTCTATATCGAGAACAACGGCGGCCACCGCGTGCAGGGCAACCTGATTGGCGTGGGCCTGGGGGGGACGAACCGTGCGGCCAACCTCCAGCAGGGTGTCCGCATCCGGCAATCCGCCAACAACCTCGTCGGCGGCACCAATGCCGCCGCGCGCAACGTCATCTCGGCGAACGCGGTCAACGGCGTGGCGCTGGACGAACCCGGCAGCTCGAACAACGTGGTGCAGGGCAATTTCATCGGCTTGAACGCGCCCGGCACCGCCGCACTCGGCAACACCAATCACGGCGTGTTCCTGACCCTGCGCGCCCGGGCCAACACCATCGGTGGCGCGGTGCCCGGCGCGGGCAACGTCATTGCCGGCAACCGCTTCTCCGGCGTGGGCCTCAGCTTTGGCGCGCGGGACAACGTGGTGCAAGGCAACCTCATCGGCACCCTGCCTGACGGCATGGTGGCGGCGGGAAATTTGCAGGACGGCGTCTCGCTGGCCGCCGCCACGAACAACCTCATCGGCGGCGACTCGCCCGCCGCCCGCAACGTCATCGCCGGCAACGGCCGGGACGGCGTCGGCCTCATCGGCAGCGCGGCGCGCAGCAATCAGATTGCGGGCAACTTCATCGGCGTGAACGCCGTCGGCACCGCCCGCCTCGGCAACGCGCTCTCGGGCATCTGGATGACCAACGCGGTTTGGAATGTGGTGGGCGGCACCAATCCGGGCGCGGGCAACGTCATTTCCGGCAACGGCCTGCATGGCGTCTATCTCTCCGGCCCGGGCACCGTGAGCAACGCCCTGTTCGGCAACTTCATCGGCACCGATGCCACGGGCACGGTCGGGCTGGGCAATGGCGGCAATTACTTCGGCATCACCGTCGAACGCGCATCGGGCACGCGCATCGGCGGGCCGCTGCCCGGCATGGGCAACCTGATTTCCTCGAACAACACCGGCATTTACCTCGCGGCGGCGGCCACCAACACCGTCATCCAGGGCAATTACATCGGCACCGACGTCACCGGTTTGCAACCGCTGGGCAATTTCAAGGACGGCATCGTTCTCGGCCAGTTGTCCGGCTCCGATTTCTTTGTGAACACACTCATCGGCGGCACGGAACCGGGCGCGGGCAACGTCATCGCCGCCAATGGCGATGGCGTGCAGTTCTTCCGGCCCGGCCTGACCATCGGGCGCTCATCCGGCACCCTCGTCCAAGGGAACCGCATCGGCGTCGGCGCGGATGGTGTCACGCCGCTGGGCAACATCGGCCACGCCGTTCAGGTCGAGGCCGCGCCCAACGAGGTGCTCATCGGGGGCGATGCTCCGGCGGCGGGGAACATCATCGCCCACACGGTGGATCCGCTGCGCTCCGGCATCCGGGTGCGTGACGGTGCCACCGGTGTGCGCATCGAGGGCAACGCCATCTACTCCAACGGCCTGTTTGGCATCAGCCTCAGCGGCCCGCCCGCCACCCCCAACGACCCCTGCGACGGCGACGGCGGCCCCAATCTGCTGCAAAACTTCCCCCTCGTGACCAACGCCGTCACCGGGGCCAACGGCACCCTCGTCCGGGGCCGCCTCGACAGCGCGCCGAACAAAAATTACCTGCTCCAGTTCTACGCGAACCCCGCCCCCGACAACTCCGGCTACGGCGAAGGCATGATGTATCTCGGCGCGGCCAGCTTCAGCGCCGGCGCGAACTGCACCAACACCTTCAACCTGCATCTCCCCGCCACCGCGCCCGCGGGCTGGCGCATCGCCGCCACCGCCACCGACCCGGCGAACAACACCTCCGAATTCTCGCCTTCGCTCCCCGTCGTCACCGTGCCGCCGCTCACCATCACGCCGCCCACCAACGGCGCGTTCACCGTAAGCTGGCAGTTCAACACCGCTGCCGAGGCCGCCGCCGGCGCCTGGCAATTGCTCGCGACCACCAACCTCGCGCCGCCCGCCGTCTGGCTGCCGGTTGCGGAATCGCCCGTCATTCTCAGCAACGGCACGCTTTACCGCGTGACGCAGCCCGCCACCAACGCCGCCCGCTTTTACCGCCTGCAATTCCAGTAAGCCCATGCGCGCCGCGGTCCTGATCTTGTTCCTGGCGCTGGCGCTCGCCGTTCCCGGCCCCGGCGCGCGCGCCACCGCCGGCACGTTGTTCGCCCTTGCCACGCCCGGCCCGGCCACCAACCGCGTCAGTGTCGTCTTTCTCGCCGAAGGCTACACCAGCGCGCAGCAGGGAACCTTTCTCGCCGACGCCACGAACGCCGTGGCCGCGATCCTCAGCGAGGAGCCGTTCACCGCATACGCGCCCGCCTTTCACTTTTACGCCATCTTCACTAATTCAGCGCAAAGCGGCTCCGATCACCCGCTCACCGGCCAGTTTCGCGACACGTATTTCAACAGCGCCTACGACGCCGCGCTGGATTACGTCATCACCATTCCCGCCGGCGCCACCGGCCAGGGGCGCGTGGACGCGCTGCTCAATCTCTGCCTGCCCGCCGCGACGCATCCCCACCGCCTGCCCGTCCTGCTCGTCAACGACCCCAAGGACGGCGGCTCGGCCAGCCCCAACCTCGCCATCGCCTCGACGTCGCTGCTTTCCTACTCCGCCGGCAACGGCGGCATTCTCACCCACGAACTCGGCCACCTCTTCGCCAACCTGGGCGACGAATATTCGACCAGCGAAGGCGTGCCCGTGGATGCCAGCACCTTTCCCAACGAACCCAACGTCACCCAGCAGACCAACCGCGCGCTCATCCCGTGGACACTGTGGATTGACCCCGGGACGCCCGTGCCCACCGACCCGAATGACTTCACCTGGTTTGAATCCGTCGGCCTGTTCGAAGGCGCGCGTTACAGTCCCACCAACTGGTTCCGTCCGCGCCTGAACTGCCGGATGCGCTCCCTCTCCAGCGGGGTGCCGTTCTGCGAAGTCTGCCGCGAGGCCATCATCCGCGCGCTTTACCAGCGCCTCCGCGCCTTCGACACCGCCACGCCCGCCGGCACCGCCATCACCCGAACCAACCACCTGCCCGCAGCCTTCGGCGTCGCGCCCCTCCAGCCCGCGACGCACACGCTCACCATCGAATGGCGCACCAACGGCGTCGCGGTGCCCGGCGCGACCACCACCAACTTCACCCTTGCCCCCGGCGCGTTGCCGCCCGGCGTTCACACCGTCCGCGCCATCGTCCGCGACGAAACCGCCTGGGTCCGCACGGGCACCGGCGTGCTGGCGGACACGAATCAATGGACGTTGACCGTGGTCGCCCCGCAACTCTGGCTGGAATCACCGCAGATGCTAACCAATGGAAGTTTCCGCTTCACCGTGCGCGGCACGAACGCCGCCGCCGTCACCGTGCAAACCTCCTCGAATCTCACCGCGTGGACCAGCCTCGCAACGAATGCGGCGTTCACCGGCACCTGGCATTTCACCAACGCCGCCCCCGGCCCGCGCCGCTTCCACCGCGCCGTCACCCCGCCCTGGTAGCCGGCGCGGGAATCAAAAGCCCCGGAGCGGACCTTGCGATCCCCTCCGGGGCCAACCACACCCAACCCAACCAAACTGGTTCAACTCATTTGTCGTCCGGCTCGAGGGTCACAAACCGCGACCCGCTCAAACCGCCGTCGCGGCTCCACACCCGCAGCAGCAGCGGCTCGGTGCGGTCGGCCCCGGCGATGGCGTCGCGGGCGTCGCGCGCGGATTCGACGGCGCGGCGGTTGACTTCCTGGATGACCTGGCCCGGGCGCAATTCGGCGGCGCCCTTCGCGTCCGGCGCCACATCGGTGATGAGCGCGCCGCGCACATAATTGGGCACGCCGTTCTCCCGTCGCGCCTCGGCGGTCAGGTCGCCCAGCTCCACGCCCCGCAAAGCCGTCCGGGCGGCGGGCGGCTCCCCGCCCGGCGCGACGGCGGCCACCTCGCCCTCGGGCGTCAGTTCGCCGAGCACCACGGAAATCGTGCGCGGTTTGCCGTCCCGCAGAATCTTCAGGCTCACCTTGCTGCCGGGCAGGTTCTGCGCGATGAGCAGGCGGATGTGCTGGCTGTCATTGCCGGCGCGGCCGTTGACCTCGGTGATCACGTCGCCCTCCTTCAGGCCGGCCTGTTCGGCGGGCGTGCCGGGCGAGACGCTGCCCACCAGGGCGCCGCGGGTTTCCGGCGGCAGTTTGAAGGCGCGGGCCAGTTCCGGCGTGACAGCCTGGATCATGACGCCCAGATAGCCGCGCCGCACGGTGCCGTCGGCCACCAGCCGTTCGAGCACCACCCGGGCGAGGTTGACGGGCACGGCGAAACCGATGCCGGTGTTGCCGCGCACGGGGCTGGCGATGCTCTGGTTGATGCCCACCAGCCGCCCCTCGGCGTCCACCAGCGCGCCGCCGGAATTGCCGGGATTGATGGCCGCGTCGGTCTGGATGAAATCCTCGTATTCGGTGGTGCGGAAACCGCCCATGCCCGAGCGCCCCAGCGCGCTGATGATGCCCAGGCTCACCGACTGGCCCACGTTGAAGGGATTGCCGATGGCGAACACCACGTCGCCCACCTGCAGCTTGTCGCTGTCCGCCAGCGTGATGGCGGGGAGGTTCGTTCCCCCGATCTTCAGCACGGCGATGTCGGTCTGCGGATCGTTGCCAATGACCTTCGCCTTGAACCGCCGTTTGCCATCCGCCAGCGCCACCTCGACGCCGTCCGGGTCCGCCCCCTCGACGACGTGGTTGTTGGTCAGGATGTAACCGTCCTCGGTAACAATGACGCCCGAGCCGAGGCTTCGTTGCTCGAGGCCGCGTTCGCCGCCGCGCCCGCGCCGGTCGCCAAAAAAACGGTCGAAGAACGGGTCGTCGAAAAACTGCGGCAGGCGCGGCATCCGCAGCGTCTTGGTCGAGTAGATGTTGACCACGCTGGGCGAGACTTTGCGGATAACGGGCGCGTAACTGCTGGGCGCGGGGCCGTCCCGCTTGAGTTCGCGGTCGTCCACCTTGAGGCGCGCGGGCGGATTGCCGCCGGCGGCCGCCGCGGCGAGAGGCAGCCCGACGGCCAGCGCGAGGAGCCAGCGGGTGGGCCGGGAGCGAAGCAGGTTTCTTTTCATGTTCAGCGGCGGGGGCGGCCGCGCGGGCCGCCGTTCCGAAGCAATGGACACGGGCGCGGACGAAACGTTCAAGCGCCGGCACCCTATTCCAGGCGCAACGTCAATTCCGGCCCGTCCGCCCCGGCGCGCAACGTGACGCGCCCCGGCTCGATGCGCTCCACGCGGAGCCGCAACTGGTCCGGGCCGCTCTGGAAGCGCACTTCGTCCCCCACGCCCACGAACTGGCTGGTCGCGCCCTGCCACAGCACCGCCGAGGGCCGCCGGGAAATCATCACGCTGCGGAGGCGAATCTGCTTTTCCGCCCCGGCCAGCAGCGCGGCGGTGACGCGCGGGTCCGCCGCCGGCTCCGGCACGGGCAGGGCGGCGACCTCGTTGGTTTCCGCGTCGCGGGCGCGCACGTTGGTGTCAGCGGCCACCTTCTCCATGGCCATGCCCTTGAGCATCCGGTTGAGAAAATGCTTCTTCGACCGCGCGGCGGTGTCTTCGGTCACCGTGCCGGACTCGGCCAGGAGGGTCCTGATTTTGTGCTCCGTGTCGGCCAGCGCACTGATGTAACGGATGTTCCCGGCGCGGTCCACCAGCCACGCGCTCGGGTAATGGCCGATGCCAAACTGCCGCCCGAACCGGTTGTCGCGGCCCTCGAAATATTGCGGCCACGGAAGCTCGTGCTGCCGGACCACCCGCTCGACGGCGGCGCGGTCGTCATCAAAGTTGAACGCCACCACCTCCAGCCCCAGCGGGCCAAACTCGGAGTGGATGCGTTTGAGGTGCGGCAGGGAATTCATGCAGGGGCCGCACCACGTCGCCCAGAAATCCAGCAGCACCACCTTGCCGCGCAGGTCCGCCGACGACACCCCCCGCCCGTCCAGCGCCGTGAAGGAAAAATCCGCCGGCCGACCCACCCAGCCGGCATACCGGGCGTCCGCCTTGAACAGCAGCACTTCATCGCCGGCGCCGCCCCGGCCCAGCCTGGCCCAGACGAGGGCGCCCAGGGCGCCGAGGAGCAGGGACAACAGGAACACCTTCTTCATGCGCGGGCGAGAGAGCAAAGACAACGCCAGCTTCAATCGGCGGCAATGGGGCGAAGGCGCGCAAACGGCCCGTGTCCCGCCGCCGGACAATTCTGCTCCGGTTGGTGACACCGGGTGCTCCCGCTGGTCGTGGTGGTCCCCTGTCGCCGCCCGCCGCCGCCGGATGCGCAGGGTCGGCAGGAACCGCGGCGCAGGGCGGACGGGGTGACGCCGCTTTCGCGCCCGTCCGCGCCTACCGCTCCGCCGCGCGCCACGCGTCCATCTCCGGGAATGCCCCCAGCGTCTCGAAGCGCACCGGATACCGGCGCGGATCATGGCCCGCGCGCCGCAGCGCATTCGTGTAGTCCGCCAGAAACTGCTCCACGCCCGCCGCGTGCAGGTTCGGTGCCGCGAAGCCGCGCGGGAAGCCGACCAGCCGGTTGCCTACCACGATGAACGTCGGCGAGCCGCTGTCCTGCGCGGCCACGCCGTGGTCGCTGCCCCAGTGGAAGGAGAAATTGCCGATGGTCCGCGCGTGCTGGCAGAGCGTCACCGTGGGCCATCGGCCCAGCGGTTGCTCCAGCCGGTTGCTTACCGTTTCCCACAACACCAGCGGCACGGAGGCGACGCCGGACGGAAAGGGCTTTTCCAGCACGCCGATGAAGTAATCGCCGAAATTCGTCTGCCGGCTCACGCCGCCCACGCAGCGCCGCCAGTGGTGGCCGTTGGTTTTGTCCAGCGCGAGGAACCACTGGTTGCTGCCGCAATGCGCCTGGTCGGGGTGATTGGCGCAAAACGTGTGCCCGGCCTGGAGGAAGGCGACCGGCGAAAGCAGCATCGCCTTCCGCCAGAAAAACGGCTCGCCGCCCGCGTTCGTCCGCGCGTGGGTCATGGCCGTGAAATTCTCGAGGCCGTAAAAGAACCAGTTCGTGTTCCACTCCGCGTTGGCGGCCATGCTGCCGTTCGACCCGGGCACCGCCTCGATCCGCGCCAGCACCGCATCCGTGCGCCCGTTGGTCCGGGCCACCCAGTTCGTCCACAAATGCCAGCCCAGGCTGCCCGGCGGCGTCCATTGCCCGAACTGCCGGTGCGGATCGGGCCGCGTCCCCGCCGACGGCTCCGCGGCGCGAACCGGAACGACAACCAGGACAAGCGCAAGCAACCCGGCAACGGGGCGGGGCGTCGGCCAGCGCCCGCCATTCTGTTCCCCGGCCACCGGGCCGCGGATTTTGCCTGCATCTTTCACGCCGTCAGCCTAACCCAATCCCCCCGCCGCAAGAACGCGAAAACCAGCGGCGGGCGATGGCCTTTTGGCGCGCGGCGGGCGTGCCGCTTCAACACGCGAAACTCCCGGCCGACCGGGGGTTTCCAGCCGTGATTCACGCGCAACGGCGAACGGCCCCTTCCTTGACACCCCCCGGCGCAATCCTCATTTTCACGCTCCCAACCGGCGCGGGATGCGTTGTTGGGGCTGAATTTTTATGAGCCACAACCTGTTCAACTCCCTGCAAACCTTCGACCCCGGCAACGGCAAATCCGGCCAGTTTTATTCCCTCCCCGCGCTGGAAGCCGCCGGTGTTGGCCCGGTCTCCCGGCTGCCCGTGTCCATCCGCTTGGTGCTGGAGTCCGTTCTCCGCAATTGCGACGGCAAACGCGTGACCGAGAGCGCGGTGCGGGCGCTGGCCAACTGGCAGCCCAACGCGCCGCGCACCGAGGAAATCCCCTTCGTTGTCGCGCGCATCGTGTTGCAGGACTTCACCGGCGTGCCGCTGCTGGTGGACCTCGCCGCCATGCGCAGCGCCGTCGCCCGGCTCGGCAAGAATCCCAAAATCATCGAACCGCTCGTGCCCGTGGACCTCGTGGTGGACCATTCCGTGCAGGTGGACTTCGCCGGCTCGCCCGACGCGATGCAGAAAAACCTCGAGCTGGAATTCACCCGCAACCGCGAGCGTTACCAGTTCCTCAAATGGGGCATGCAGGCGTTCGACACGTTCAAGGTCGTCCCGCCCGGCATCGGCATCGTCCATCAGGTGAACTTGGAGTATCTCGCGAAAGGCGTCCTGGCCATTGGCGATGGGCCATCGGCCATCCACTACCCCGACACGCTCGTCGGCACCGACTCGCACACCACGATGATCAACGGCCTCGGCATCGTCGGCTGGGGCGTCGGCGGCATCGAGGCCGAGGCCGGCATGCTCGGGCAGCCGGTTTATTTCCTCACGCCGGACGTCGTCGGCGTGCATCTCACCGGCGCGCTCAAGGAAGGCGTCACCGCCACCGACCTCGCCCTCACCGTCACGCAACTGCTCCGTAAAACGAAGGTCGTCGGCAAGTTCGTCGAGTTCTTCGGCCCGGGCGCGGCGGCGTTGCCGGTCGTGGACCGCGCCACCATCGCCAACATGGCGCCCGAATACGGCGCGACGATGGGCTTCTTCCCCATTGACGAGGAGTGCGTCAATTACCTCCGCGCCACCGGCCGCAGCGAGGCGCACTGCCGGCTCTACGAAAACTATTACACGGCCCAGGGCCTCTGGGGCATCCCACAGGCCGGCCAGATCGAATACTCGCAGGTCGTCGAATTGGATCTCGCGACCGTGAAGCCCAGCGTCGCCGGGCCGAAGCGTCCGCAGGACCGCATCGAACTCGGCAACCTCCGCCGCGAATTCTTCAACGCCGTCCAGCGCCCCGTCACCGAGAACGGTTTCGGCAAGACGCGCCAGGTGTTCGGCAAGTCTGTCAAAGTCGAGACTACGGCAAAGAAGAAGGCCACCATCGGCACCGGCTCGGTCGTCATCGCGGCCATCACGAGTTGCACGAACACCAGCAATCCAAGCGTGATGCTCGCCGCCGGTTTGCTCGCGAAAAAGGCCGTCGCGAAGGGGCTTAAGGTGAATCCCGCCGTGAAGGCGTCGCTCGCGCCCGGTTCGCGCGTTGTGACCGATTACCTCAAGAAGACCGGCCTCACGCCTTACCTGAACAAGCTCAAGTTCAACACCGTCGGCTACGGCTGCACCACCTGCATCGGCAATTCCGGTCCGCTCGACCCGGCCATCGAGGACGCCATCGTGAAGAACGATTTCGTCACCGCCAGCGTGCTCTCGGGCAACCGCAACTTCGAGGCGCGCGTGCATCAGAACGTGAAGGCGAACTTCCTCATGTCGCCGCCGCTCGTCGTCGCCTTCGCGCTGGCGGGCCGCGTGGACATTGACCTGAGCTGCGAGCCGCTCGGCCACGACAAGGAGGGCCACCCCGTCTTCCTCGCCGACCTCTGGCCCACGCTCCAGGAAGTCCGCGACGCAATGCAATCCGCGCTCAAGCCGGAGGTCTTCCGCAAGCTCTACAAGGACTTCGCCGCGCAGAATCCCAAGTGGAACGAAATCCCGTCCTCCGTCGGCAACGTGTATGAGTGGGACCGCCAGTCCACCTACATCCAGGAGCCGCCGTTCTTCGAGAACTTCCCGCTCACGCCCGGCAGCCTCCAACCCATCACCGGCGCGCGCGCCCTGGGCATCTTCGGCGACAGCGTCACCACCGACCACATCTCGCCCGCCGGCGCGATCAAGAAGAGTTCGCCCGCCGGCAAATACCTGCTGGAACACGGCGTCGCCTTCGAGGACGTCAACAGCTACGGCTCGCGCCGCGGCAACGACCGCGTCATGACCCGCGGCACGTTTGCCAACGTCCGCATCAAGAATCTCATGCTCGGCGGCGAAGAAGGCGGCAACACCCTTGGGCCGGACGGTCAGAAGACGTCCATCTACGATGCCGCTGTCGCTTACCAAAAGCAGGGCGTGCCCCTCATCGTGATTGCCGGCCAGGAATACGGCACCGGCTCGAGCCGCGACTGGGCCGCCAAGGGCACGAACCTGCTCGGCGTGAAAGTCGTCGTCGCGCAGAGCTTCGAACGCATCCACCGCTCGAACCTCGTCGGCATGGGCGTGCTGCCGTTGCAATTCAAGGACGGCACGTCGGCGCAGACCCTGAAGCTCGACGGCACGGAGACCTACGACATCGTCGGCCTCGACGCGAACCTCAAGCCCCAGCAGGACCTCACGCTCAAGATCACGCGCAAGGATGGTAGCGTGGAAAACGTCAGCGTCCGCTGCCGCATTGATACGCCCATCGAGATCGAATACTACCAGCACGGCGGCATCCTGCCGTATGTGCTGCGGCAGTTGATCGCGAAGGCGTAGTTGTCGGAGCGCCGGTCTCCGACCCGGCACGAAGGTAAAATGAGCACGATGGACAGCAAAGCGACGACTAAAGCTGACTTGGAGTCGTTTTTTGGCCATCTGGATTACCGGTTGAAGCTGCACGAGAAGACCAATTCGGCAGTGCAGCCACTGCTTGCGACGCAGTTCAACGTCTTTGATTTCATTGCCCCTGACGAGAATCGTCTCTCGGACATACTGGCCTGTTTGCTGAATCCGCAAGGTGAGCACGCTCAAGGCGGAGTCTTTCTCGAGGGATTTCTTCGTCACGTCTGTGACCTGAAGTTCAACCTCAGAGATGTTGAACGAGTCGTCGTGAGAAGGGAGGAACGAACGGGTTTGATTGATCGAAATAGACGAAGAATCGACATTCTGATAGATGTTGAAGGCTTCGTTCCGGAGGAACGATTTGGCGTTGGAATTGAGAACAAGCCGTGGGCGGGAGAGCAGCCAGAACAACTCAATGATTATCTCAAGCAACTGCGCGCTGCATACGGCAACCGGTTCAAGCTCCTCTACCTCTCAGCGTCAGGAGATGATCCTGAAAGCATTCCGCAGTCAGAGCGAGCGGCTTTGTTGAAGTCGGGACAACTTGTCTGCACTGGCTACACGGCGCTGTTGACTTGGCTAGAGTTGTGCGAAACGTCCATCGGCTCTGACAAAGTGCGTTGGTTCGTGCGCGACTTTTTCGCCTATCTCTACGACCAGTTCATTGAGGAGGATTACGACGATGAATAATCTTCGTTTGGGTGATCCTGTTTACGATTTCGTGATCGAAAACAGCAAGAACCTTCAACTTGCTGGCCATGTAGTAAAAGCATGGCCGAAAATCAGAGACGCGATTGTCAGGCAGTTTCTTGGTCAAGTTGAGCGTCGCCTGCGCTCGAAACTACCCAAAGGTCATGATTGCCTTCTTCCGGCTTCATAATGGGTAAAGGTTGAGCTTGCCGCAGAAGAACAGGATGCGAATTCGATAGTTGTCGAAGCTGCGGAAGCCCCGCGCGTTGGATTTGATCATCTGA
>Ga0209381_1004336_pt1 | contig 12954 bp, 13 predicted proteins | sample DewCreD2012metaG_FD_184111 | JGI IMG/M metagenome (GOLD analysis project Ga0209381, IMG submission 184111) | Hot spring sediment bacterial and archeal communities from British Columbia, Canada, to study Microbial Dark Matter (Phase II) - Dewar... ...
TGGTCAGCGCCGTCCTGATGGAAATCAGCGAGGAATGGGAAACCTCAAAGCTCTATCTCAGAATGGAAGACAGCAACCTGAACGAAGCCGAGGAAGAATGAATTTACAGAAAGGGCTTGACATTATCCGAAGTTCAAGGACTATATCCTGCCGCTCATCTTCATCAAGCGGCTGTCAGATGTGTTCGAGGACGAGATCGCCCGGCTCAGCGAGGAATTCGGCGATGAAAAAACGGCGCTCAGCGTCATCGAAGCCGACCCGTCGCTGGTCCGTTTCTACATTCCTCCCGAGGCGACCTGGCCGGTTGTCAGCGGCCGCAAGAAGTTCGACTGGCCCGCGGACCGCAAGCCGCGAACCCTTGGCGAGCAGCTCACCACGACGATCCGCGCCATCGCGAAAGCGAACCCCAGTCTTCAAGGCGTCATCGACATCGTCGACTACAACGAAACCCGCAACGGCGAGCGGGAAATCAGCGACGAAGCGCTGTCGCGCCTGATCGAGACGCTCAGCGATCCCCGCTACCGCCTCGGCCTGAACGACGTAGAGCCGGATTTCTTGGGCCGCGCCTACGAATACCTCCTGCGAAAGTTCGCTGAAGGCCAGGGGCAAAGCGCCGGCGAGTTCTTCACGCCGAAGGAGGTCGGCTGGCTGATGGCGCGGCTGATGGACCCCAAGCAAGGCGAGGAGGTCTATGACCCCTGCTGCGGCTCCGGCGGACTGCTGGTCAAGTGCCAGTTGGTGCTCAAGGAGCGCGAACAGAGGATCGACCGCCCGCTCAAACTTTACGGCCAGGAGCTGACCGGCTCCTCCTTCGCCATCGCGCGGATGAACATGGTGCTGCACGATATGGCCGGCGAGATCGTCCGCGGCAACACCATGACCAATCCGAAGTTCCTGGAAGAAGGTCGTCTCAAGCGGTTCGACATCGTGGTGACCAATCCGATGTGGAACCAGGACAATTTCGATCCGAAGAGCTACGAGAACGACCCGTTTGAAAGGTTCGCGACTCGCGGCGGCTACGCGCCAGCCTCCAGCGCGGACTGGGCCTGGCTCCAGCACGTCGCCGCGTCCATGAAGGATCACGGCCGCGCCGCCGTGGTGATCGACACCGGAGCCGTCGCCCGCGGCAGCGGCAGCCAGGGAGAGAACAAAGAAAAAGCCATCCGCCGCTGGTTTGTCGAGCAGGACCTGGTGGAAGGCGTCATTCTCCTGCCGGACAATCTGTTCTACAACACCACCGCCGCGGGCTTGATCGTTGTCCTGAACGCGGCGAAGCCCAAGAGCCGGCGGGGCCAGGTGCTGCTGGTGAACGCGAGCGCGGAGTTCCGCAAAGGGCGTCCCAAAAACGAGCTCACCGAGGAGGGCATCCGCAAGATTGTCCAGTGCTTCCGCGAATGGAACGACCAGGAAGGGCTCTGCCGCGTAGTGAGCCAACAGCAGGTCGCCGAGGCGGATTACAACTTGTCGCCGTCCCGGTTTGTCAGGGGGGCAACAGACGCGCAAACAGGAGACGTCCAATCGATCCTTGACGACTTAGCTCGACTAAGGGAGGAGTCGGCGACGCTCGATGCGACCTTGGGGAACATTTTCAGGGGCTTGGGATTTCAATGGGGGGCGAAATGAGCGCGGCGCAACCATGGAACTCAACCACGGTGAAAGAACTGTTTGAAGTTAGGTACGGAAAAGCCAACCCTGGTCGGAGCGGAGACGTTCCTGTAATCGGGTCGAGCGGGATTTACGCATGGACAGATGTCGCTTTAGTCCACGAGCCTACCATTGTGGTTGGACGGAAAGGGAGCGCTGGCCGAGTGTGGTATATCGAGAAGCCTTGCTTCCCCTCCGATACCACCTTCTATTTGGAACGAAGAGCGGAAGCGGACGTAGATCCGGAGTTCGTAGCGTACGCTCTACGCGCCCATGATGTGGGAGCCAGCGATGACGTGATCCCAAGCCTCCAGCGGCACGAACTGGAGAACTGCGAGATCCCGTTCCCCGATCCAATTGAGCAACGAGCAATAGCGCGAATTCTCCGGAGTATTGAGACAGCGACCAAGGTTGAAGGGGCGATCTGCGACAAGTTGGCGGCGCTGAAGTCGGCGACGATGGCGAAGCTGTTCCGGGAGGGGCTGCGCGGCGAGCCGCTCAAGCAGACCGAGATTGGCGAGATCCCGGAGAGTTGGGAGGTTGTGCGGCTAGGGGATATCGCGAAGGTCGGAAACGGCTCTACGCCCAAACGAACCAACGAGGCCTATTGGGAGGGCGGTCACATTCCATGGATCACCAGCACGAAGATCCACGAAGTAATCATCAGTCAGGCCGATGAATTCGTCACGGACACTGCGTTTCGTGAGTGCCACCTGCCAATGGTGCCGCGGAAGAGTCTCGTGGTAGCGATCACCGGCCAAGGAAAGACGCTCGGAAACGTCGCACTGCTCGAACTCGACACCTGTATCAATCAGCATCTGGCCTACGTGCAGTTTCAGGCTTCATCAGCAGTTCCGGAGTTCTACCTTTTCTACCTGCAGAGCCTGTACCCGTACTTCCGTCAAGTCAGCTCGTCCGGCGGAAGTACGAAAGGGGCCCTGACTTGTGGCTTAATCGCGAACCTCAAAGTGCCCTTCCCCAGTAGGGAGGCGCAACAAGAGATCGCCGACGCACTGATGCTGCTAACGCGCCGGCACAAGGCGGCCACGAAACGGTTTGAGGCGTTGACGAACCTCTTTGGCGCCGTTCTTCCGCAACTCATGACCGGCGCGATCCGCGTCAAGGACCTCGACCTTGCGGAGGTCAGCCATGCCTAGCATCGCGAGCGAGCGGGCCACGGTGCAAAACCCGCTGGTCGAATACGTCCAGGAAATCGGCTGGGCCTACGTCTCCCCGGACCAGGCGCTCACGCTCCGGCGCGGCGAAAGCGGCACTCTTTTCTATCAAACGCTGCGCGACAAGCTGATCAGCCTGAATCCCGGCGTCGTCACCGTCTCGACCGTCGACGAAGTTATCGCGCGCATCGAAAGCGTCCGCAACACGATCGAGGGCAATGCCGAGGTGCTGGCCTGGCTGCGCGGCGAACGGTCTGTGTACGTGGCGTCGGAGAGGCGGCAGCGGAACGTCACGTTGATCGACTTCGCCCACCCGGCGGAAAACGTCTTCCAGGTGACCGATGAGTGGCAGTACACCAACGGCAAGTACCGGAACCGCGCCGACGTCGTCTTTGTGATCAACGGCATCCCGGTGGCGCTGGTGGAGACCAAGAGCGCCGTCAAGAAGGAGGGCATCGAGGAGGGACTGGCGCAGATCCGCCGCTACCACCGCGAGACGCCCGAACTGGTGACGGTGCCGCAGATCTTTGACGTGACCCACCTGGTCGACTTCTACTATGGCGTGACCTGGAACCTGGACCGCAAGAGCCTGTTCAACTGGAAGGACGAGGAAAAGGGCAATTTCGAGCGCAAAGTGAAGCGTTTCTTCGCGCGCGAGCGGTTCTTGCGTTTCATCGAATCGTGGATCGTCTTCTACAAGAAGGACGACGAACTGCGGAAGATCGTGCTGCGGCAGCACCAGACCCGTGCGGTCGAGAAAGTGGTGGAGCGCGCGCTGGACCCCGAGAAACGGACGGGCCTGATCTGGCACACCCAGGGTTCAGGCAAGACTTTCACCATGATCAAGGCCGCCGACCTGATCCTGCGGCATCCTGCATTTGAAAAGCCGACGGTGATCCTGCTCGTCGACCGCAACGAGCTCGAGAGCCAGCTGTTTGCGAATCTGGCGGCCTACGGCCTGGCGCCGGAGATCGCGCGTTCGAAGCAGCACCTGCGCGAATTGCTGAGGTCGGACTACCGGGGGCTGATCGTCTCGATGATCCACAAGTTCGACAAGGCCGACGCGGATCTCTGCACGCGGGAGAACGTGTTCGTGCTGGTTGACGAGGCGCACCGCACCACCGGCGGCGACCTGGGCAACTATCTGGTGGCGGCCGTGCCCAATGCGACCATGATCGGGTTCACGGGCACGCCGATCGACCGGATCGCTTACGGCAAAGGCACCTTCAAGGTCTTCGGCAAGGACGACGAGAAGGGTTATCTGGACAAATACTCGATCGCGGAGTCGATCGAGGACGGAACCACGCTGCCGTTGAATTACACCCTGGCGCCGAACGACATCCGCGTGCCGCGGGAGCAGTTGGAGAAGGAGTTTCTGGACCTGGCCGAAGCGCAGGGGATCAGCGACATCGAGGAGCTGAACAAGATCCTGGACCGTGCGGTGAACCTGAAGACGTTTCTGAAGGCCGCGGACCGCGTCGGCAAGGTGGCGCGGTTCGTGGCGCAGCACTTCCGGGAGAACGTCGAGCCGCTGGGCTACAAGGCGTTTCTTGTGGCGGTGGACCGCGAAGCGTGCGCGCTTTACAAGAAGGCGCTGGACAAGCACCTGCCGCCGGAGTACTCGACGGTGGTGTACACGTCGGCGCACAATGACGACGAGGTTCTGGCGGAATATAGGCTGAGCGAGGACGAGGAGAAGCGCGTCCGCCGTGCGTTCGTCAAGCGCGATTCACTACCCAAGATCCTGATCGTGACCGAGAAACTGCTCACGGGATTTGACGCGCCGGTGCTGTACTGCATGTACCTGGACAAGCCGATGCGCGACCACACGCTGCTTCAAGCCATCGCGCGCGTGAACCGTCCCTACGAGGATGACGAGGGCATCAAGAAGCCCGCCGGCTACGTGCTCGACTTTGTCGGCATCTTCGAGAAGCTGGAAAGCGCCCTGGCGTTTGACTCTGATGTGGTGGGCAGCGCGATCCAGAACATCGACGTCCTGAAATCTCGCTTCGCGGCGTTGATGGAACAGGCGAAGTCGTTCCTGGAGCTTTGCGCCGGCCCCATTGACGACAAGGCCGTGGAGCGGGCGATCGCGGTTTTCGAGGACAAGGAGCGCCGGGAGGTCTTCTACAAGCTGTTCCAGGAGTTGGAGACGCTGTACGAAATCATCTCGCCGGACGTGTTCCTGCGGCCCTACATCGAGGATTACGGCAAGCTGACCGCCTTGTACCAAATCGTCGTCAACGCGTTCTCGAAGAAGGTGGCGCTGATCGGGGACCTGATGAAGAAGACCGAGGAACTGGTGAAGCGGTCGGCGATCGGCACGGGACTGGAATCGGTGATGAAGCCGGTTCGCATCGATGAGAACACGCTGAAGGCGCTGAAGTCGTCCGACAGCGGCGAGCCGCCGAAGGTGATCAACCTGGGCAAGAGCCTGCTGGCCACCATCAAGGACGAGGGAGAGCAGCAGCCGTTTCTGATTCCGATCAGCGAACGGACAGAGGCGATTCTGGAGGCCTACGACGACCGGCAGTTGAGCACCCAGTCGGCGCTGGAGCAGTTGGCTCGGCTGATGGAAGAGTATCTCGAGGCCAAGCGGGAGCGGGAGAAAACCGGGTTTGACATCAACACGTTCACGCTGTTCTGGGTGCTGAAACAGGCTGGAGCTGCGGATCCTGGCGAACTAGCGCCCAAGGCGGAGGCCGTAATCCGAAAGTACCCCAATTACCGCGACAACGTGGCCGAGGAGCGGCAATTGAAGGCTGAACTGTACAAGCTGGTCCTGCCGGCCGTGAGCAGGGATGCGATGGTCACGGTCGTGAAACGCATGCTGGAGTTGCCGCGGTCGTGAGGAAAGCGAAGGAGGACGCCAAGGCGCGTATGCGGGAGGAAATCCGGCAATGGGCGGAGAAAATCGGGGTGAGGCCAAAGCGGGTCCAGATCCAGCGCATGACGCGGAAATGGGCTTCGTGCTCGGAGACGGGCCGGATCTGTTTCAGCACTGACTTGCTGGAAGAAGCGCCCGAGTTTCGGGAGGTCGTGATCGTCCACGAGCTCCTGCATCTCCAGGTGCCAAACCACGGCAAGCTGTTCAAGAGCCTGATGAACGCATACCTTCCAGGCTGGGAAGCCCGAGTTCAAGGACGGGCGCACATTCCATGTGGAAGTGCCCGGATCTCAAGCGACCGGCCTCCCCTGCCTGTGACAAATCAGAAAGAAAGGAGGTGATCCGCATGGCGAAGAACGAACAGACGGGCAAGAAGGCCGGTTCGAACGCATCCAAGGTGCTGCGGAATCCGAAGTCGTCCGCGCCTGCGAAAAGCGCTGCGGGCTCTGCGCTCACACAACGGCCAGACCGGAAGAAGTAGTAGGGGGGCGTGCCCCCTTGCGTAGGGTTAGTTCCTCTCGAGAAGAGGCGAATCAAGACCACTAGATTCGCCTCTTCTTCGCCTGATAAAATTTGGAGCGGTTGTGTTCCAGACCGCCAGCCTGACCTTGCTTTGACGAGGTTCGACCTGCAGCTACGAACCGTCCAAGTCTTGAGGTGATTGCACATGGCACTCAAGCTCAGGTACTTTTCTCATCCGGACATGCTGAGGCAGTTCGAGCCCAGCATCCTGATCCGGATCGTGCTGACCGCCGAGGGGTTCTTCGCCTCAAAGGACTTTCCCATCCCGGATCCGAACAACGGAGACGAGATCGACTACGAGGCCCTGGCCGACATCCTCGCCGATCCAGATGAGGAGATGCCCGGCGACCTGGTCGATGGGCTGCACCTCATCAGCGAGTTGGGCAACGATGCATGCTTCGACGAACTGCTTCATATGGCGGGCGAGGCGGACATTGCGGTCGGAGAGGGGGTGACGCCGCAGGACCTGGCGGCGTTGATCTGGCTGACCAAGCCCCGCTTGCTCCAGCAGAAGGCACAGGAGAGCAATTTCGAACGCCGCAAAACCTTCGAGAGTTTTGCCCCGGCGGATCCGGCGATGGCGATCGACCCGGCGGTGTTGCCGGAGGACCTTGCGGACCTGGAGGCCGCGCTCCGGGAGTACTTCCGCGGGAAGAAGAAGGGCCGCCGCTGCCGGGTGTTCCGCAAGATCACGCCCGATGCGGTTCACTTCTACGTGCAGCACGGTCAGGCGTGCCGTCGGGAACCGAGCGTCAAAGGAGAGGAATCGACCTGCACGTTCTTCCGGCCTGAACGGACGGACATGGTCATCCTGGACACCGCCAACCCGGAGTTGCGGATCAACAGCGCCTCGGCGCCGGACATGCGCAAGTACCGGGAACTGTTCGGATTGCACTTGTTCGGGAGCGCGGAGACGTTCCGCTACGCCGACAAGTACAGTCTCGAGCCGCTGCGAAAACTGGGGCAGGCGTCACTTGAGTGCAGCGATTTCCCGGATCTCGAATCGGCCCGCCTGACGGAACTTGAGATGGACTGGGGCGGCGCACTGAACAACAAGAGCGTCGAGAAGGCCGATGATGTCTTCACGGCCCTGGAGATCCGCAACGCCGCAATTCCGGATGAGCCGGCGCTCAAGAAAGCCAAGATCAAGGTGAAGCTGAAGGGCGTCAAGAAGCCACGCGTGCTGTCGCTGGTGGCGGGGAACAAGTCGGGTTATCCGCGCGGCGAAGAGTCGGCGCTCTTGGAAGATTGGCTGCGGGCCCGCGAGTTCATCGTCTACGGGAAGCGGGCCCATGAGGAAGTTGCCTAAACTCTGGCGCGCGCTGGAAGGCATTCCCGGGCTGCTGGCGGTTCTGGAGGTTTGGCGGCAGGAATGCGGCGAGGACTTCGAATACGCGAGGCCCTATCTCCAGCCAACCGACAAGATTGGAGGCCGGTATCCCTGCCCGAATTCTTTCAGCGGATGCCCGCGCCGGATCATCGACTACGACCTGGACGAGTTCGCCGCCATTTGCCAGGATGAGCACCAGCGATGCGAGCGGGTGCCTCTGACAAGGCGCGAGGCGCTGATTCACCGGCTCGACCTGGCGGGACTGCTTCGACCGGTGTGGCGGGCAGCGTCGATCCGGCCGCAGTCGATCGCCCAACACTCGCCAGGCGTGTGGGCGGCAGGCCTCTCCGAACAGGCACACTCGCGGAATTTCCCCGTGTATTTTCTGCTCGCACACTCTGCAAGCACTCACCGAGCGGCCGTGAATCGTCTCCTGCTCTATATCTCGGATTCCTTCTTGCTCGTTCTACCGACGAACCAGTTCCGGACCGTGGAGTCGGAGGGCTGGCTGCGCGATCGCCGGGTTGAGTGTCTGTGCCTTGAAGACCAAGTGCTCGTGGATGAGCAAGGTGAGTTCCGATGGGCGCGCACGGTGGAGACCCGTCGCGCGGCGGGAGAACCTGGGCCCGTGCCACGGTCCGTAGGCAGCTATGAGGCAGTCGCAGCGGTCAAGCACTACATCCAGGCTAGAGGGCTATCGCAGACGGAGTTCAGCATCCAGGCCGGGGTTTCGGAGCGCACGCTGAGGAATTTCTTGGCGAAGGGGAAGATGCGCCGGTCTTCACTTGACGGTGTGGCGAGGGCCATGGGTGTGACCCTGGAGCAGCTCCTGCGAGGCGAGTTGCCCGCATCCCTGAAGGTTCCGCGCCGCCGCTGAATTTTCCGGATTTCTTCCGGATTTCTTCCGCTTCCGTGTATTTCGGAAAAACGGCAAGTCGGGCAATCTCGATGCAGAGGTTGCGGGAAACAGCCCGCAGCAAGCATCGAGATGAAACAAAGCACTCCCCAACGGCTCCTGAATGAACACCAGGTGGCGGATTCCTGTGCCATCAGCGTGCTGACGCTGCGCAAGTGGCGGGTCGAGGGGCGCGGTCCGCGCTACGTCAAGATCGGCACTCTGGTCCGGTATCGGCCGGAAGATGTTGATGCATGGATTGAAAGCCATGACACGCAACGCACCGCGCTCTTGGAGGTGGAGCGATGACCCGCCCCACCTCGACCCGCGGCCTCCGGCCATCCGAGCGCGCGTTCGCGGCGGCGATGTCGGCGCTCGGCTTTGGACGATTCGAGTATCTCCGCATTGAGCGCGGCGAGCTGGTCCTTGATCCGTGGCCAGCCGTCGTGCGCGAGGTGAAGTTCGGCTCGCAGGATCCGGGCGCTTCGAAGGTTCCGCCGCATGAATTCGAACTGAAGCCCCAGGTGGCTGAGTTCTTCGAGTACGTGCGCGCGGTTGACGCCGGCGAGATCCGGACGCTCGAGGTCAAGCACGGGCTGCCCTTCTCGATGGAAATCGAGATGGCTGGAGGGCGGCGCCATGCATGAGACGGCGTTGGAACAGGCTCTTCCCCTCGCCTTGCGCGCCGTTCAGGTCCGGGGTGCGGCGGCAGTGGCCACTGGCCGGATCTCAGCCGCGGATCGCGAGGACCTCGAGCAGGAAGCCTTATTGGGACTATGGACGGCCCTGCGGCATTATGACGTATCGCGCGCCAGCCTCCGGACTTTCCTCGAGCGTGTGGCGGACAAGCGCTTCGCTTCTCTGCTGCGGCGGCGCCGGAGCCCCGTCCTGGTTGAGCGTCTCGACGGCCATAGGTTCGCTACTGCTGATGGAATTCCAGCGGTCCAGTTTCAGGTCGACTTCGAGTGCGTCCTCGCGCCGCTCGGCGATTCCGACCGCGCGCTGGCGCTCTTGCTGGTCGACCACGGCCCTACCGAGATCAGCCGGATGCTTGGCATCGCCCGGTCCACCGTGTATGCCCGCATCGCCCGGTTGCGGCGGGCGTTCCTCGAGGCAGGCTACGGTCCGGCGTCTACGGGAGGCGCGCGGTGAACCACGCTCAGGAAATCATCGAAATCCCCTGCGACCAGATCCGCATCGGCGAACGCCACCGGAAGGACATGGGGGATCTGGAGGGTCTGGCGGCGAGCATCGCCACCGAGGGACTTCTTCAGCCCGTGGGGATCACGGAAGAGAACCTCCTGGTGTTCGGCGAGCGCCGCTTGCGCGCGGTGCGGGACGTATTGAAGCAGGACACGATCGCCGCGCGCATCGTGAGGGTGTCAAGCATTCTGGCCGGAGAGTATGCGGAAAACGAGATCCGGAAGGACTTCACCCCCTCTGAGCGCGTCGCGATCGGCAAAACCATCGAGGCAGAGATCGGCAGCCGCCAGGGGCTGAGGACGGACCAGGGACTTGTGGGCAATTGCGCACAAGTTGGGAGCAGGGTCAAGACCCGTGAGATCGCGGCCGCCAAGGCCGGCTTCGACAGTCCCAGGACGTATGAGCGAGCCAAGAAGGTTGTCGAGAAAGCGGTCGCTGAAGTCCTGGCTCAAATGGACGCCGGTGACCTGTCGATCAGCGCCGCCGCAATGATCGCCGAGCAGCCGCTCGAGGCGCAGCGCGAGATCGTCCAGATGCCCGCCGCCGTGCGCCGCCAGATCGTGCGCCAACTGCGCGAGGCCACCGAACTCCCCTCGACCGCTGAGGCGCGGCGCATCGCGCGCGAGACGGGCATGCTCGTGGCCGACCGTACGGGCCGGTACCGCTCGGGCCTCTCGGACGAGGAACGTAAGGCGCTCAAGGAAGATCTTGACTCGATCTGGGCAGTGACGCGCGCCGTCCTGGCTCTGGCCGACACGCCGCTTGATCCTGTTGAACTCGCTTCGCGGCTCGAATACTGGCACTGCCCGGGCATCCGGGCCAAGTCGCCGGCCGCCCTGGACTGGCTTCACCGCTTTGAGGAGGCAATTCGTGACAAGACCCAGATTTCATGACTCGGAACTCTCGCGCCGGATCGACGAGGTGATCCTGGCGCACCTGGAGACGGGCGAGCCCACGGCTGACGAGGTCAGCGCGGAGGTGCTTGCGCGGTACGGAGATCTGGTCGACGAGTACGGCCGCGAGCTGGCAGTGGCACAGGTCAGATCCATCGTCAGCGACCGCATGAAGAAGACGCTGGCGACGAGGAAGGGGCGCGCGCTGCAACTGCGGCTCGACATGCGCTTCGGAGGTCTGGAGCCGGAGTCGGCCCTCACGTTTCGCGATGACCGTGGAGCCATCCGCTACGTGGCCACGGCGCGAGCCACTGAGGAGCATCACCGGCGCTACATGGCGCTACTCAAGGAGCAGATTGAGGCCGACACGGCGCGCCTGAAGGTGGCTGAGTGGTTCTACGCATGGCTGGAACCGGTCTTCGCCGCGCATCCGGGGATCACCACAGCCGAGGCGATCGCATTGCTTGCGCCCGAAGGCCAAGCTGCGTGAGGGAGTGGCGGCTATGAACAAACGACTCACTCAGGATGAACGGCAACTCGCGGAGTTGGATGCGGAGGAAGCCCAACTCGAGGCGAGGCTGATCCGGCAACACAAGCAGCGGCAGGCGCTCGTCCGGCTGCGCGCGATCTGCGAGCCGTATCTGCGTGAGAACCCGAACCTGACCATCGGCGAAGCGCTGGAACTGGACCGGAGGGCGAGGCCATGGGCCTACCGCAAACCGAACTGAACCCGCTCGCCGGCCTTCGCACAACGCCCTGGCGGCACCAGAGGGAGGCCGTCGCGTTCATCCGCGACCTCTACCGGCGCGGCAAGCGGGGCGCCATGATCGCCGCCGTCATGGGCACGGGCAAATCGGCGATGACCGTGTACCTCTGCGTCGAGGAGAGGTTTCAACTGATCCTCATCCTCTGCCCGCTGCGGGTGGTGCAGGTGTGGCGGCCGCAGTTCGAGATGCACTCGGATGTTCCGTTCCTCGTGGTGCCGCTCGATGACTCCTTTGCCAGCGTGCGCGCCAAGCGGGCGGAGGCCGAACGGCAGATCGCCCTGGCCAAGGCGCGGGGCGTGCCGGTAGTAGTTGTCATCAACTACGACAGCGCCTGGCGCTCGCCGTTCGCGGAGTGGGCGCTCAAGCAGAAGTGGGATCTGGTTGTCGCCGACGAAATTCACCGCTGCAAGGCGCCCGGCGGCAAAGCCAGCCGGTTTCTCGCGCGGCTCGGCCAGGCGGCGCGGTTCCGGCTGGGCCTTTCGGGCACGCCGATGCCGCACACCCCGCTTGATGTTTACGCCTACTTCCGCTTCATCGACCCGACCATCTTCGGCTGGAGCTTCCACAAGTTCCGGCAGCACTACGCCGTCATGGGGGGATACCAGAATCACCAGGTCGTCGGCTACCGGAATCTCGACGAGTTGAACCGGAAGTTCTACTCCGTCACCTTCGCCTGCGGCAAGGACGTACTCGATCTGCCGGCCGAGGTTCACATCACCTACACCTGCCAGCTCGGCGCCGAAGCCCGCAAAGTCTACCGTTCGCTCGAGCGCGATCTCATCGCCGAGGTGCAGGCTGGCGAAGTCACGGCCGCAAATGCCCTTGTGAAGCTGCTGCGGCTCCAGCAGATCACCGGCGGCTACATCCGCACCGATGACGGGCACGACGTCCAGATTGACTCGGCCAAGATGAACCTCCTGCGCGACGTGCTCGAAGACATCGCGCCTGATGAACCCGTTGTCGTCTTCTGCCGCTTCCACAAGGATCTCGAAGCGGTGAACCGGGTCGCCGACGAAACGGGCCGGCGGTCCCTCGAGCTCTCCGGCCGCATCGACGAGTTGAAGCGCTGGCAGGCCGGCGAGGCGCCCGTGCTGGCGGTGCAGATCGATTCCGGCGGCGTCGGCGTCGACCTGACCCGGGCCCGCTACGCCATCTACTACTCCCTCGGCTTTTCGCTCGGCTCTTACGAGCAGAGCCTGGCGCGCATCCACCGGCCCGGCCAGACGCGGCCCGTCGAGTACATCCACCTGCTCGCCGAAGGCACTGTCGACGAGCAGGTCATGGCCGCCTTGAGGCGACGTTCCGACGTCGTCAACACCGTTCTGCAGGGAATGAAAGGACTCCCATGAACACCGATGAATTGAAACGCTTCGTCGCCCTCCCGTAGCACAGCTGGCAATGGTTCGGCGCGCAGTCGACCGCAGAGGAATGGATGGCCGCGGATTGGATCGGAATGGAGTGGCTCGCAATGGAACTCAACACCGTGGACCGGAAAGGAACGCAATGTACAAACAACTCGAGGTAACGATTCGGGGCGTCACCCCTTGCATGATGCACAACGGCCGGACGGCCTCGCCGCTGGACCCCATCGCCAAAGAGATGAGGAGGGTCCACAGCAAGAAGAGCAAGACGGATGCG
>Ga0209381_1004337_pt1 | contig 12951 bp, 17 predicted proteins | sample DewCreD2012metaG_FD_184111 | JGI IMG/M metagenome (GOLD analysis project Ga0209381, IMG submission 184111) | Hot spring sediment bacterial and archeal communities from British Columbia, Canada, to study Microbial Dark Matter (Phase II) - Dewar... ...
CCGCGCTCGGTCAGCCAGGCTGAATGCACCGGGCCGGGGTCCGAGAGCAGCATGGCAAACGGGCGACGAACGCGCGGGCGCAGTTTCATGGCTGCCGTCACTTCGTCCGCCAGGAAGGGGTAGGTCGTCATCACCAAGTCAGGCTTGAATTGCTCTATCGCGCGGATGATGAGCGGCGCCAGAGCCTGAGCCAGGGTGTGCGCCAGACGCGCCCGGCGCGGGCCGTTGCTCAGTCGGTATTCCAGCGCCCACAGCCAGAGCGCATGTCGGCTGACCGTGCGATAATGCCAGTGAACAATGCGCGGCTGCGGGTCGATTAACTCAATCCGGTGTTTATCGATGAGAAGGTCGCGCAGCGCTTCGCCCAGGCTGATATGCCCGCCTCCCGTCTTGGATACAAAAATCAGGATATTTGCCATGCCAAAAATTGCCTCGTTGTCGGTACAAGTAGAAGGACAGGGGCCGCCGCTCCTGCTGGTGCACGGTTTCGGAATTTCGTTCAACATCTGGAGCAGCCTGCTGCCGCGCCTCAGCCCCCATTTTACCCTCGTCATACCCGAACTGCCGGGAATCGGCTCGTCGGACCTGCCCCCAGCCCGCGCCCACTACCTCCAGGCCGCCGCCCATGCCCTGCGCGACCTGCGGCGCGAACTCGGGTTTTCGCAGTGGAACGTTCTGGGCTACTCCAGCGGCTCGCGGGTGGCCGAAGCCTACCTCAACCTGGACGCGCAAGCCGTGCAGCGGGCAATATTGCTTTGCCCATTAAAAGCGCCGCTCCACGCCGCTTGGGGATTGCGCCTGGCCTTGTGGCTGGATTCGCATTGGTCTCGAACGGGAGATTTCATCCTGAGCGGTTCCCGGCTGGATTTTTTAATCCGTTTGCTGGCATTCAACCTGCGGCCACATCCGCTCTCTGCCGTCTGGATGCGCGAAATCAGCGCCTGCCGCCGGGAAATCTTGAAACGCACCCTGCGCAGCCTGCCGGCGGGCGCAGGCCGACCCTTCCAACTACCAAATGTCCCCGTGCTGATGGTATGGGGCAAACACGACTGGATATCCGTCCCCCCGCGCCGCGCCGGCCCGCATGACCAGCTGGTCAACGCCGACCACAGCGCCCCCGTCACCGCCGCCGGGCAGGTGGCCGACGCCATTTTGCCGTTCCTATCGGCGGCCGAGTAGCGTTCTTTGCGTATCGAGACCACCGCAACTCAATACCTATAGGACTTACGCAAAACCCAGAAATTATCCACTAACCTTCGCTAACCCACGCGAATTTGGGACATTTTTGGGCTTAAAAGCCTTTGATTAGCGAAGATGAGCGCGGATTAGCGGACAAAAAACTCATCTCGCGTAAATCCTGACCTACATAAAGATAGTCGCGCTGCCCATCGCCTGCCACTTCAGGCTACTCGACCAGCAGGTACCTGAATTACAAGCTCTCCAAAAATCCCAACGCCGCCTGCCAAAACGGGGATTCCAACCCCTTCTCAATCTCCAAATCGTGACCGGTATCGAAACGCTGGAACTGGAATTCGGGATGCGCCGCCAGCAGCGGCGGGATTTCGGCGTCCTGCAACAATCCGCCTTTTTCGGGGCTGGCCTGGGTTAAGAGCAGCGGGCAGCGGATGCGGTCGAAATCGACATCCTGGATGTCGGCAAAAAACTCACTCACCCGGCCCTCGGCGTGATAATCCATGACGTGCGGGTCGAGCCGCGACATCTCCTCGGCCTGGGCGGGCGGCAAGCCACGCCGCAGCAGTTCTTCTACTGGCCGCCCGGCCAGTTTGCGGCGCAGGCCGAACAGTTTGACCTGGCGGCGGCTGTTCATCATCTCGATGTGCATGGACAGGTCGAACGAAGTATCCCCGGTCACGACAGCGCGGACTTTTTCGGGGAAGTTTTGCGCCAAGTGCAGGGCAATCGAGCCGCCCATCGAATGACCGAGCAAAACAGCCGGCTCGGAGGCGAAATATTCCAACACGGCGGCGCCGTCCCGATAAAAGCCATCGGCTGTATAGCCGGAAGCGCGCCCCGATTGGCCGTGCCCGCGGAAATCGAAAGCGGCGACCCGCCATTTTGGAGTGAGAACCGGCAGAATGGAATCAAAGACTTGCCAGCGGTTGGTGAAGCCGTGCAGAAGCAACAGCAAAGGCCCGTTTGCAGGGCCTTCGGCAAGGTTCAGAGTCAGGGTATCGGTAAGCAGTGGAAATTCGCGCATTACTCCAGCCATAACAAGGTTAGATTGTTTTTCAACCGCTTGAACTCTGGGTCACCAGTAACAAGCGTTGCCTTCAATTCTTGAGCAAGCGATGCCGCAAAGGCGTCTGCGTAAGAAATCGGAAAGTCAGCCTTTAACCAGGCCACTGCAAAGATTCGTTCTTCTGTCGCATCATAAAACCTGACAGGGAAACCCCGCAAATCATCCAACAATTGTTGCACTTTCTTTTTTCCACCTTCACAGCTGACAAAATATGCAATTTCTCCCACATTCACCAAACTCATCGCCAGAAGCACTTCACCCTGAACTGCCCTCGTAAACAATTCGAGAACTTTTTCGCCGCCTGGCTCATCCTGAAAATGAGCCAGAACGGCGAAGCTATCCAAAACAAAAACGGGGTGATTTTCAATCATAGTGGCGTTTCAATTTAGATTCTTCGCGCTCCAATTCAATCCTGCGCTCTGCCAACAAAGCCTGTGTTAGAGAGACTTTCCCAGCATATTTCCCATACGTGGCTTGAATTTCAGCCACCCGCCGGGGCCGGGAATCAAGCGTCTTACCAGAGTTCAACAACTTCTGGATTTGCCGGTATGTTTCCGACGCAAGTTCAATTGTTTTACCTTCTGGCGTAATCAAGCGAGCTGGAGTTTCTATACGTTTCACCTGTAAACAATTATACCCCGCAGGCGTTCACTTCCGAAACAATCGCAGGAAAATATTCAACAACACCGTCAACACGACCGAAACCAAAATGGAGGTCGCCAGGGGGAAGTAAAATGAGCCGTTTTGGCCCTCGATGCGGATGTCGCCGGGCAGGCGTCCGAGCGGCAGGCCAAATTTCCCGGCCAGGAAGGCCGCCCCGCCAACCAGGAACAGGAGGATGCCAGCAATCATCAAGAAACGGCCAATCGATTCCATTGGGCGCTATTTCCCTCGCGCGTATGGCGCTTCAACTGTCACATCAGACATCGGATAATGTTTTACATTTCGCGTGATCAATTCAGCCTGAACGACAAACGCAGTCGCGGCAATCAGGGCATCGGCTAATTCGATATGCTGAGAGCGGCGATATAAACCCATATATTCGCCTGCTTTGCGCGCTATTTCTTCATCGACTTCCAGTATCGTGAAAAGTCCAAACAATTTTTCCGTGCGCTCCCTTTCCCCTGTTCGCATCCCGGCCAGGATTTCTGTCAGGCTAACAACCGAGATAGCCAGGGTTTCTCCCGCAATCAAGGTTTGGGTAAAGTACTCGAGTGCTGCGTGATGACCATGAAAATGGTCAATGGCAATGTCCGTGTCAATCAGTTTCATCCCCGCCATCCCTGATAGTATCAACGCGATACCCGCGGCGGATGTCTCGCACATAACGCGTTCCGTCCAGCGGAATATCCTCCCGGTCTGCCCACATGCCAAAACTCTCTTCCAGCGCAGCGCGGATTTTCTCCACCGGCGTAATGACCAACCTGCCCTGCCTGTCGAGCGAAACCGCAACTTCCTGACCAGCCGGGATTAACTTGCGGAACTCGGCGGGAATGGTCAGCGTATTTTTCGGAGTGATTCGCGTGACAACCATACAAACCTCCAGAAAAGGGTCATAACAATCTGGGCTGCGCCCCATCTTCGGGATAGGCCGCCCCTAAATGGCTATACGCTAACTTCGTCGCCACGCGGCCCTGCGGAGTGCGATCGAGAAAGCCCAATTGCAAGAGATATGGCTCGACCACGTCCATGATGGTATCAGCCTCTTCGCTGATAGCAGCGGCGATGGTGTTGAGACCGACCGGGCCGCCGTTGTATTTTTCGATGATGGCTTTCAGCACCCGCCGGTCCACGTCGTCCAGGCCGAGCGGGTCGACCTGCATCAGGTCGAGGGCCTGGGCGGCCATTTCGCGGGTGATATGTCCTGTTCCGCGCACCTGGGCATAGTCGCGGGAGCGGCGCAATAAACGGAGGGCGATGCGGGGCGTGCCGCGCGCGCGGCGGGCAATTTCCGCCACGCCATCCATCTCGGCTTCCACTTTCAGCATGGATGCGGCGCGGCGAACGATGGATTCCATCGCTGATTGGTCGTAGTAATCGAGCCGGTAGACAGCCCCAAACCGGGCCCGCAAGGGAGCCGTGACCAATGCCAGGCGGGTGGTGGCCCCAATCACCGTAAAACGCGGTAGTTTGAGCCGGATAGAGCGCGCCGAAGGCCCCTTGCCGATGATAATATCAAGGGCGAAGTCTTCCATCGCGGGGTACAGCACTTCCTCCACCACCCTGCCGAGACGATGGATTTCGTCGATGAACAAGACATCTCCCGCCCGCAAATTAGTCAGGATGGCGGCCAGGTCGCCAGCGCGTTCGATAGCCGGGCCGGAGGTGATTTTGATGTTGACTTCCATCTCGTTGGCGAGGACGTGCGCCAGGGTGGTCTTGCCCAGACCAGGCGGCCCATAGAACAAAACATGGTCGAGGGCTTCGCCGCGCTGTTTGGCCGCCGCAATCAAAATCGCCAAGTTTTCCTTCACCTGGTCTTGACCAATTAAGTCGGTCAATTTTTGCGGGCGCAGAGCGTGGTCAATGCGGTCATCGGGTTTGGCTTCAGGGGTGACGGCTCGATTTTTGGGGTCGGTCATGGGGCGATTATACTTCGAGCAGAGATAATTTGCCGGTTGAAAGATGCGCATCGAGACGGTATACTTTTGAAGTCAGCCCAACCAAAACCGCCCTTGGAACAGGATAAAAATTCATGGTCAGGAAAGTTTTTACCGGCATTTTGTACATTTTTCTCTCCATCTGCCTGTTTGCCGGGGCAATTGGCAGCGCCATCTACAACCTGGATTCAGGCAGCCAGTCATCATCGTCGTCCTCCTGGACGAGCGATTCAGGCAGTTACGACGATGATTGGGACAGTTCGGATGACAGCGGCTGGAATTGGGGGAGCGATTCAAGCAGCGACAGCTGGGGCAGCGATTCGAGTGGCGACAGTTGGGGCAGCGGTTCCGACAGCGGCAGTTGGGACAGTTGGGACAGCGGCTCGGACAGCGGCAGTTGGGATAGCGATTGGTGAGGCGCAGCAATGAAAAATTTAGTTGGAAGTTTGTTCCTGTTCGGTGTGGTGGGTATCTTTTTATTGGTATTTTTCCCGCTCCCAGTGGGGCCTTTCCTGTGGGGAGTCGCCGGGTTGATTGCCCTGAGCAATGGAATTCAAGCCATCAAAGAGGCTGCTTCGGGTGGGTTCGAACCGTCCCGCCCGGCTGGCGCGGCGAAACCATCCCCCGCGGCAAAACCGGTAACAGTCCAGCCGACAGCCGCCGAAAACCCGTTCAAGTTCAACATGCCGGAGAACATCCCAAGCGACCTGAAATGCCCCTCCTGCGGCGCGAACATCGGCCCCACGACACGCAAATGCGCTTACTGCGGCTCGATTTTGCAGCCAGTCATCGATCTTCCCAACCCGGTTCACCTGGCCGAGATTCAGGTGGGTGCCGGGCTGCGGGTGCGCCTGCCAAATGGCGAGCGGGATTTTCGCGTGCAGGGGCGGGCGCTGATTGCCGAACTATGGCAGGCCTCGCGCGGCCCCAACGTTCCCTGGACCTTCACCGGCAACCTGTTCGCCGGGTTTGCGCTCGACGGAGCCGCCAAGGCTTACCTGCTGAACTGGCAAAATCGTTTCTACCTGTTCGAGAAGCGTCAGGGCATCGACGACCAGCACATCCAACGTTACTTTTTGCCCTACGCCCGCGCCTTTGGTCAAGGCGACCAAATGAACCAGGTGGAATTCGATTATGATGGCCGCCGCTGGCGGATGGTAGATATTGGCCGCTCGCAAGTCATCTTCGTCGAAGGCATGGGATTGCACATCCAGCGCGGGGCCGAAGCGCGCTTCATCTATGCCCAGAGCGGAGAGATGCATCTGTTGGTGGAAGATTACCGCTCCGGCGGCGGGGCGCAAGATACGCTCTGGAAAGGGTTTCAGATTCAGGAACAGGATATTCAGTATTCGTAATTTGATATTCGGTATTCGATATTCGGTATTCGATATTCGAGCATCGAACGCCGAGTATCGAACACCCAAGGAGATGACACATGAAAAAAATTCCCGCTTTTATCTGGTTGTTGCTTGCCTCCGTGGTGATTGGACAAGGGTTGTCGTTCCTGGCCTCGCCCGAAGCGTGGCGGGCGTTCTTTGGCGCGCTTCCGCGCATTTTGAGCATGATTGCCTTTTGGGGACCGGTCATTGCCATTATTTCCAGCCTGATTGTGTGGGTCGTGCTGCGATTGATGGGCTTTGAATCATTGGAAGCGATTCGGGTTGAATCGGTAGAACAAAACAACCCGGCTCCGGCCATCATTTTCGTCGGCACGCTGATTGCCAGCATTCTGTTCCTCATGCTGGTCATCAAACCGTAGCGTGGGGGTATCTCCAAAAAGCAATCAAATATCTCAATGCAAAAAATGCCAGCCAAAAACGGCTGGCGTTTTTTCTTAAAAAAAACGATTTTTGCTTGACTCTCCTCTGGAAACATGCTATTCTGATATTAGATATTATATCTAATATCTAATATCAGATTTTAGAATCCCCATCTTCCCATGCTCACCGAGACCTCATCAGCTCACCGCCAATTGCGCAACCTTGTGGCCGAACAACTGCGCGCCGCCATTTTAGAGGGCCGCTACAAGCCCGGCGAGTGGCTGCGACAGGAACGCCTGGCGCAGGAACTGAACGTCAGCCAAATGCCGGTGCGCGAAGCACTGAAAGAACTGGCCGCCGAAGGCCTCATCGAGCATGTCCCTTATCGCGGCGTGCGGGTGATTGAATTTTCGGCAGAAGACATCGAAGACCTGTACGCGCACCGCGCTTTTTTAGAAGGCCGCACTGCTGCCTATGCTGCGCAGCATATTACAGAGCACGAACTTCAAACGCTGGCAAGCCTAATGAAAGAAATGGAAACTCATGCCGCGCCCGAACAAGTCGGCACTTACCGCCAGCTCAACCGTCAATTTCATCAAACGATTTTCACCGCCAGCCGCCGGGAATATCTCATTCGCGCTCTGCAACAAATGTGGGCGGCCTTCCCAACGATGTTAATAGGCAACTTTGCTTTCACGGCCACACGGCCTTTGCCCGAACGTGACCTGACCGATGCCGATGAACATCTCGCCATTTTCAACGCGCTCAACACTCATCAGCCTGAGGCAGCAGAACAAGCCATGCGAAAACATATCATCTCTACTGCGCAGCATTTGCTCGAATCTCTGGCAAACGCCCGTTCCGAATCTATAGGACGCCACTCATGACAACGAAAACACTTATGCCCATTGGCGGCGCGCTAGATAAAGAACACCCCCAGGTTATGCGTGCATTTATCGAGCGAGCCGGCGGAGCGGAGGCCAACATTGTCATTTTGCCGCAAGCCTCCGCCCTGACCGAAACCGGCTCTGCCTATGTTCAACAATGCCTGGAATTGGGCGCCAGACAAGCAATTGCGCTGGAATTTCGCTGCCGCGAGCAAGCCAATGACCCACAAAATTTGCGCCGAATTGAATCTGCCAGCGGCATTTTTTTTACAGGCGGCGCTCAAATGCGAATTACACAGCTCTTGGGTGGCAGCAAACTAGAATCGGCACTTCTACAAGCCTATCAACACGGCTGCGTTATTGCAGGCACCAGCGCTGGCGCGTCCGTCTTATCTAAAACCATGATTGCATACGGCAAAAGCGGCCCAACGCCGCGCGAACGAATTGTTCAATTCGCTCCTGGGTTAGGGTTTACAGATAAATTTACCTTCGACCAGCATTTTCGCCAACGTGACCGGCTAGGGCGGTTAATTTACGCTGTCGCCGCGCACCCCGGCATTTTGGGAATTGGCATAGATGAAGATACAGCTGTCATTCTCGAAGATGAAGAAAAATTAACCGTATGCGGCACCGGCGCTGTGACCATTGTAGATGGCAGACAAATTTCCGATTCAGATGTAGCAGAAGTCGAACACGGTCGGGCAGTAGCAGCAACTTCGCTAATTGTTCATGTGCTTAGTTCAGGCTGCGCCTATCACTACGCAACCGGAAAGGCTGTCATACCCTTTCGCCCTTCGCTGGCCGAATAATCCAGCCAGGTATACCCAATTTCATCAGAAGGAGAAGAAGAAAATGAAACCTATCCAATCGCCATTCGTGTTACTGTTGGCGCTGGCCCTTTTGCTTTCGGCCTGTAGCAGCCCATCAACCCCTCCTCCGCCCCAGCCAGAGCAGCCAACCTCTCAGGCACAGCAGCCTGCCGCGCCTGAAGCGCCTGCTCAACCCACCACCGACCCCAACGCCCCAGTCAGCGGGGGAATCCTCATTTTTGGCTCGCCCCAAGAGCCATCTATTCTCAACACACTGCTCACCACATCGTCTATTGAAGATGCAGTCACTTCACTGTTCGTGGAAGGTCTGGTACAGGTCAACGACCAGGGAGAATATGTACCAGTGCTGGCCGAAGAATTACCTACCGTCTCCGAAGATGGTTTAGTGGTCACCTGGAAGTTACGCAAAGGCGTCAAATTCTCAAACGGCCTCGAATTTACCTGCGAAGACGTACGCTTCACCATGGAAGGCGCTCTTTCAGACCTTTCTCAGGTAAGTACTTCGGGGTATCGTGACATTGAAACGCTGGAATGCCCCGACCCTTACACTGTCGTAGCGACATTTTCCGAAGTATACGCCCCTTACCTGCGTTTGTTTGCCTACATTGTGCCTCATGACGCAGGAGAACTCGACCAGATGGAAACATGGGAATACAACCAAAAACCCTGGGGAACCGGCCCGTTTGTGCTGGAAGAACACGTTCCAGGTGACCATCTTACTTTCGTTAAAAATCCCTATTACCGTGAAGCAGGCAAACCCTACCTTGACAAGGTTATCATTAAAATCCTACCATCGCGTGAAGTGGGCATTCAATTGCTCGGCACCGGTGAAATTCATGCACTCTGGGACATTACCGAAGCAGATTTGCCCACGATAGCGAAAATGAACGAGCAGGGAGTAACCTATGCCGCAGCGGTCACCGGAGAAAACGAGTTGTTGGTGCTTAATTTGGGCGCCAATGATGGCAGCGCGCCCGCAGACCCCAATACTGCGCCTCATCCCATCTTGGCCGATTTGCGCGTAAGGCAAGCCATTCAATACGCCATTGACAAACAACAAATTGCTGACGCTTTGCTCTACGGCAATGTGAACCCAGGGAATAGCGTCTTGCCAGTAGGGCCATTTGCCTGCCCACAACCTGCCAGTGAGTTCAATCCCGAAAAAGCCAAAACCTTGCTCGAAGAAGCCGGTTGGAAAGTGGGCGCGGATGGAATCCGCGAAAAAGATGGCCTGCGCCTGAGCCTGAAAATCAACTCTACGAGCGGCAATCTGCTGCGAGAACAAACCGAACAAGTTTTGGCAGAAATGTTGAAAGCCGTTGGCATTGAACTGACCATCGAAAACTTGCCATCCGATGTATTTTTCGCCGGCGGCGAAAGCGATGGACTTCGCGATACAGGAAAGTTCGACATCATCCTATATACAACAGGCCCTGCGCTCGACCCCGATAGCCATCTGTTCAGCAACTATAGCAGCTATCGCATTCCCACTGCCGAAAACGAATGGGCTGGCGCAAACTTTAGCCGCTACATCAACGCAGATGTAGATCAATGGATTGATGAGGCCGCTCTCATCACAGATACTGCCAAACGCAAAGAATTGTATTGTAAAGTGGCTAAGCAAATCAACCAAGATATTCCCCGCATCTATCTGTACGAGCGGCTTTCCATTACCGCCCATCGCAACGAGTTTCACAATTTGACCATCTCCCCTAGCTTTGTAGATTTTGCCTGGGGCGCTCAAAACTGGTGGCTCAGCAAATAACCTTGTTTGGCACGTCAGGGCAGGCTTTGGTTGGCCTGTCCTGACGTTTCAACCCTCTATGACCACTTACCTCATTCGCCGTCTTTTTCAAGCTGCTCTTACCCTGCTGGCCGTCAGTTTCATCCTATTTGGGTTGATTTCTGCCGTGCCTGGCGGATTCATGACCGTTTATGCAGAAAAATCGGACATGAGCCCCGAAGACCTGGCGCGCATCCGAGCCAAACTGGGGCTAGATGACCCTATTCCAATCCGTTATCTGAAATGGCTCGGCAATTTGGCGCAAGGTGATTGGGGAAAGTCGCTCACATCCAAACGCCCGGTGTTGCAAGAAATCAGCAGCCGCCTGCCCAACACCTTACTTTTGATGGGATTGGCTTTAATCTGCACCATCTTGGTTGCCATTCCGTTAGGCATCCTCTCCGCCATTAAACAATATTCCTGGTTCGACCACTTCTTCACCACGCTGGCTTTTGCAGGTCAATCTTTGCCGGTTTTTTGGTTTGGGCTATTGCTAATCATCCTTTTTGCCGTTCTGCTGCGCGGACCAGATGGCAGACCGCTCTTACCAGGCGCAGGCATGTACACGCTTGGAGAACCTTTCTCGCTGATAGACCGCATCCGCCACTTGATTTTGCCAATCAGCATGTTGACGTTTGTCTCGGCGGCAGAATACATGCGCTATCTGCGCTCCGCCATGTTAGATGTCATCCATGAAGATTACATCCGCACGGCCCGGGCTAAAGGCTTGCGCGAACAAATGGTCATTTATAAACATGCCCTGCGCAATGCCATCATTCCACTGGTCACGCTCGTCAGTCTGGACTTGCCTTCACTGTTTGGGGGCGCTCTTTTCACCGAAACCATCTTTGCCTGGCCCGGCATAGGACGACTGTATTTTACTGCTGCGCTTAAGAACGATTATCCGCTGGTCATGGCAACCCTGGTTATTTATTCCGCCCTTATCATTCTCTCCAACTTGCTCGTAGATGTCGTTTACGCTGCACTCGACCCGCGCATTCGACTTTCGTAAACCATGAAAACCGCTGATAAATCATCCAACGCCTCTCTTGCAATATCTTCTGCCTTCGTATTCAGTTCTTCCTCCGAACAATCTCCTCTTCACTTGTTCTGGAAGCGATTCCGAAAGCATAAAATGGCTCTGGCGGGCATGATTATCCTCCTTCTTATCACCCTACTCGTTCTATTCGCGCCCCTGACAGCCTCATACGACCCGATGAAACAAGACCTGCTCAACCGCTTTCAGCCGCCTTCGGCAAAACATTGGTTGGGAACGGATGATTTAGGGCGCGATTTGTGGAGCCGCGTTCTCTATGGAGGCCGAATCTCCCTCTCCGTCGGGCTGCTCTCGATGAACGTTGCTATTTTTCTTGGCACGCTAATTGGTCTGTCATCGGGGTATTTTGGTGGTTGGATTGATAGCATCCTGATGCGTCTCACCGAAATTTTCCTCTCTACTCCTCGCCTGTTCGTGCTTATCGTGCTAGGCATGTTTCTGCGCACGCTCGACCTGCCCAATCTCCAAGCGGGGTCCTTCTTGCCAATTGCCATCGTGATAGGCGGACTCTCATGGATGGGAACGGCGCGATTGGTGCGCGCATCTACCCTGGCGCTGCGCGAACGTGACTTCGTACAAGCTTCTCGCGCATTGGGCAGCTCCCATGCGCGCATCCTGTTCCGACACATCCTGCCAAACATCGCCAGTCCGATCATCGTATCAGCAACGTTAGGACTATCGAGCGCAATCATCAGTGAAAGCGGCCTATCTTATCTGGGTTTTGGCGTCCAACTGCCCACCCCTACCTGGGGAAACATGCTCTCCAACACCCAAAGCCAAATGACAACCGCTCCCTGGACTGCCATTTTCCCTGGAATGATGATTTTTCTGGTTGTCATCTCCATCAACTATATCGGAGACGGGTTGCGCGACGCGCTCGATCCTCGTCACATTTCTCGCTAGAAAAGAGCAGTTATGAAACCATTTCGTGCTGTTTACATAACCGGTTTGCTCCTGATGATAATGGCACTTACAGGGCCAACGCGCGCGCAAAGCGTTCCTGGGTTGCTTTTGCCAATTGGCGGCGGCTATACCGATACTTACAATGGGTTTGCCCAACAGGCAGCCGCCAATGCGCGCAATGGGCTGGTCAAAATCCTGGTTCTTCCTGCTCCCTATGCCACAAATGCGGAAAAAATTACCCCTAGCGAACGCACCCAAAATCTGAAAGATGCCGAAGAACGCCGCGGACAAATTGAAGGCGCCTGTCAGCGAAATGCGCCCTCCGGCCTGACTTGCCAGGTTTTGCTGCTACCGCTCTTCACCCGCGAAGATGCCGCTGACCCGAAGATATTGGAAATGCTCTCGAATGATGTTTCCGCCATTTATATTCTAGGCGGTGACCAGGCCGTCGCCATGCAAGCCATCCTCGAAACTCCCTTCGAAGCGCGGCTGACCGAATTGCACCAACAAGGCACCATCATTGCTGGCACCAGCGCAGGCAGCGCTATGCAGTCCAGATTCATGCTGGCCGCCTATACCACGAATTACGCGCCAGAGACCGCTCTCTTTTATGGCGCAGTGGATATTTGGAACACAGAGAAAAAACGAGGCTTGCCCTTTGGGGTACAAAACGCCATCATTGACCAGCATTTCTATCAGCGGGCCCGACTAGGGCGACTGGTCAGCGTCATTGTGCGTCCTGATGTGCCTCATTTAGGCGTTGGCATAGATGCCTACACTGGGGTTGTCGTCGAAAATGAAACATTGCGCAACGTCTTTGGGTTGTACACCGTCACCGTGCTAGATGCCCAAACCTATCACGCCGCCGATT
>Ga0209381_1004338_pt1 | contig 12946 bp, 13 predicted proteins | sample DewCreD2012metaG_FD_184111 | JGI IMG/M metagenome (GOLD analysis project Ga0209381, IMG submission 184111) | Hot spring sediment bacterial and archeal communities from British Columbia, Canada, to study Microbial Dark Matter (Phase II) - Dewar... ...
CGCTTGGCCATCCATGACAAAGCTCCTCAGGTAAGGTGGCCGGGATGTTCAAAATGCGAAGCTTCGCGGACTGGAGAGGAAGTTACCCCAAGTGCCCCCGTCGCGCAATAGCAAGAGTCCGATATATAGTCATAAGCGATTGCCCTCCAACCGGCGCCGGTCTCGGACGTATAGGTTAGGTGTTGTCAGCCGGCGCTGCTATAGTAGGTCACGACCGCCGGCGAACCGTTGTCGGTGTCAAACCGGGCTTGCCGGACCGGTGTTGGAGATCGGAAGCGCTGCATTGATGAATACCATTCCTGCAACCAAGGCGGAAGGCTTTGAATTGTCCAGGCCTGAGGCGGCTGCGGGGGAGCCGCGGGCGATCCGGGCGCGGATTCCCAGGGCGGCCCCGAAGCAGAACTGGTTCGATCGCGTCGAGGCGTTTATCAGTCGGCTGTCGGTGCGCGACACGTTCTGGCAGCGGATCTGCTCGTTCATCTGGCTGCCCTACGCGTTCTTCAGCGGCATTCGCATGAAGAAGCTGGATGACCTGACCTACGCGGCCATTCTGCCGTTCAAGCGGTTCAACAAGAACTGGTACCGCGCGATGGCCGGCGGGGCGCTTCTGGCCAACTCCGAGATCGCCGGCGGCATGTACGTGTTCGGCATCGCCGGCGCGGATTACACCGTGGTCTGCAAGCACCTGGAATACCGGTTCCTTCGCCCGTGCTTCGGGCCGGCGGTGTACAAGATGAAGCCGCGCGAGAACATTCACGAGCTCGTGGCGGCGGGTGGGGAGTTCAACCTGACGCTGGACATGGATATCCTTCAACAGGTGTCCAAGGGCGGCGAGGATGACCGCCGCGTCGGCCGGTGCGTGGCGACGTTCCATGTGACGCCCAAGGCGCACCACAAGGCCAGGAAGGCCAGAAAGAGCCTTGAAGGGTAAAGGAAGAGGGATGAAGGATGTGGCGGGGGAGGATCTGATGCGGGATCGGTCGCGCGCACCGCTGGTGATCGGCTGGGCGGCCTTCCTCGCCTGTTCATGGACGTGGTGCATCGGCCTGTTCCTTCCCGTGCTGCTGGTGCGCGACCTGGGGCTGATGGGGTGGATCATCTTCGCGATACCCAATGTTGTCGGCGCGGCGGCCATGGGCTGGGTGTTGCGCACGCCGGGCGATAGCCGTCGCATGGTGGACGAACACCGCGCGGCGGCGGTGGCGTTTTCTCTTGCGACAATCGCATTTCATGTGTTCTTTGTGGCCTGGATGCTCCGGCGGCTGGTCGGACCGTGGGGGCCGGTGGTCACCGCGGGGCTGGGTGTAATGATCTGGGGGATGTCAGGGGGCGGGGCGAAAACGCCGGGACACGAAGGGGCGAAGTCGGGAGACTCATCGCTTGCCCTGGCGGGGCTGGTGCTGCTGATGTCGCTGGCGGCCATGCTCGGGGGCATGAGGAAGTGGCTGAGCTTCCCGACCGCGTTGCCCGCCGATGCCAGGCAGTGGCTGGATGTGGCGAGCCTGGCGCCGGTGTGCGCGTTTGGTTTTCTGCTCTGCCCGTATCTCGATCTGACGTTTCATCGAACAAGGCAGAACCTGGCCGGGTCGGCCGGTGCGGTGGGGTTCACACTTGGCTTCGGCGTCTTCTTCCTGGCGATTATCGTGTTCTCCCTGGGGTATGCGGCGGTCCTGGCGCCGGCGGTGGACATGGCGCGGGTGGACGGCGTTGCCAGATCGCTGGCCGTGCCGCTGGGCGTCTACATGATGGTGCAGATCGCGTTCACGGGGGCGATGCATGCGCGCGAACTGCTGCCGATGATTCGGCCGGAGACGCGCGCGACGGGACTGGCGTATGCGGGGCTCGTGAGCATCGTGCCCATGCTGATGGGAACGACGGCGAACCTGGATCTTCGCATCCTCGGGCTTGATCTGGGCGAGGCGATGTACCGCGGATTCATGGGGCTCTACGGCCTGGTGTTCCCGGCGTACGTGTGGCTGTGCATGGTGCGGTCCGCGCCGACGCGGCGGAACCTGGCGGTGCTGGCGGCCGCCGTCCTGCTGGCCTTGCCGTTCTTCTGGCTGGGGTTCATCCAGCGGCAGATGGTGATGCTGGTGCCGGGAATCGCGATCGTGCTGATGGGGAGGATGTTTGTTGATCGGCGTGTACCCCAGCCGTAACACGGGCATCTTGCCCGTGTCGTGTAACGGGGTGCCGGCCAGACGCCCGTTCCACGAGTCGTTTGCAGACCGTACGTAAGGCGCGGTAAAAACATCACATGGCCAAAGAGATCAAGCGCATCGGCGTGCTGACGGGCGGCGGCGACTGCCCGGGACTCAATGCGGTGATCCGCGCGGTGACCAAGTCGGCGCTGCACCGGTACAAGCTGGAGGTGTTCGGCATCGAAGACGGGTTCCTGGGGCTGATCCAGAACCGCATGCGCCCCCTGGCATGGGGGGATGTGAGCAACATCCTCACGGCCGGCGGCACGATCCTGGGAACCAGCAACCAGGCCAACCCCGAGCGATTCGCCATCCAGCGCGGGGGAAAGGTGGAATTTGCCAACGTGACCGACCGCGTCGTTGATCACGTGAGGGCCAACCAGCTCGACGCCGTGGTCTGCATCGGCGGCGACGGCACGATGACGGGCGCGGCCAACCTGATCCGCAACGGCATCAACTGCATCGGCGTTCCCAAGACCATCGACAATGACCTGGAGGGGTGCGACCAGACGTTCGGATTTGACACCGCCGTCACCACGGCCACCGACGCCCTGGACAAGATTCATTCCACTGCCCAGAGCCACCATCGCGTGATGGTGGTGGAGGTCATGGGGCGCAACGCCGGGTGGCTGGCGCTTCACGCGGGCGTGGCCAGCGGGTCGGATGTCATCCTGATCCCAGAGATCCCCTACGAGCAGGAGAAGATCAACGAACTTCTGCGCTATCGCGGCCGACTGGGCAAGCGGTTTTCGATCGTGTGCGTAAGCGAGGGAGCAAAGCCGAAGGGCGGCGATGTGGTGGTGCAGCGGCGGGTTGAGACCAGCCCGGACCCGATTCGCCTGGGCGGGATCGCCAACAAGCTGGTGGCCGACATCGAGGCCACCACGGGCCTTGAGGCGCGGGCGACAATCCTGGGCCACGTCCAGAGGGGCGGCTCGCCCTCGGCGGCCGACCGGGTGCTGGCGACGGCCTTCGGGCACCACGCGCTGGAACTGGTGATGGCGGGCGAGGTGGGCAAGCTGGTGGTGTGGAAGGGCGGGAAGATCGATCATACGGACATCGAGTCGGTGGCCGGCAAACAGAGGAAGGTGCCGGTGGATCATCCGCTGATCGCGACGGCGCGGGCGGTGGGGACGAGCTTTGGGGATTGAATGGGTCCACGGATGTACGCGGATGTTCCGGATGGGGGCACGGGCGAGACGCCCGTGCTACGGAGTTAGCGGATCACGGGCTGGTCGCCCGTGCTACGGAATTAGCGGATCACGGGCTGGTCGCCCGTGTTACGGAGCGAGCGGTTCGCGGGCTGGTAGCCCCTGCCACGAAGCATGTTTGTTGTCGCGGCGCATGAGGCGGTTCTTCGGCGGCTCGGCCTGACGAGCGTGGACAGGGTGCGCGCGTATGAGGGTGAGCTGGTCAAGAACCAGCGGGGGCGGCGGGATATTCTGCGAATCCGGACAACGGATGAAGCGGGGCGACCGCTGACCCTCTACCTGAAGCGGACGTTCAGGCCTTATCTGAAGGATGGACTATGGTCATTGCTCAGTCGTGGCGAGGTCTGGTCGATGTCGCGGAAGGAGTGGGAGAATCTGCGGGCGCTCAATCAGGCCGGGGTGCCGACGGTGCTGCCGGTGGCTTTCGGGGATGAATGCACGGCGCTATGCGAGCGGTTCTCGTTCATCATCACGCAGGCGGCGCCGGCGAGCAGGACCGTCGCGGATCTGCTGGGGGAGGAAACGGACCGGGTGTTGCGCCGGCGGGTGCTCGGGGCGATGGCGAAGGTGGTTCGGCGGATGCACGACGCCGGCCTGGCCTCGCCGGATCTCTTCGCCCGGCATTTCTTCGTGGATCCGGCGGCAGGCGAGCCGAGGTTCTGGCTGATCGACATGGCGCGGCTGGATCGACAGTGGCCGATGGGAAAGGCGATGCGGGCTCGCGATCTGGCGTCGTTGAACGTCAGCGTGCCGCTGAGGAATGCGACCGCCAGGGAGCGGGTGGCGTTCCTCAGGGCGTATGATGGGCAGGTGGACCGGGACCTTGTCGGCCTGATCCGCCGGCGGGCGGGCAAGCTGATCAGGCGAAGCCAGCACAAGGTTTTTGATAGGAACGCATGAATATTGGGCGACTGCATTTCGATGTGCCGTTCTGCCAGGCCGGGCTGGCCGGTTATTCCGATCGCGCGATGCGGTTGGTGGCCAGGCGGCGGGGGTGCCCGTATGCGGTGACCGAGGCCCTGCTGGATGTGATCATGCTCAACGGGGGGGAGGGCCTGCGAAAGAGCATCGACATCAACGACGAGGACCATCCGGTGGCCGGGCAAATCATCGGCTCGGAGCCCGATCAGATGGCGAGGGCGGCGGTGATCATGTTCAAGGCCGGCTATGACGTGATTGATCTGAATTTTGCCTGTCCCGTGAAGAAGATCAGGAACAAGGCCCGCGGGGGTCACATGCTGCAGGACGTGCCGCGCGCTGTGTCGATTGTCAAAGCCGTGCGCGATGCACTGCCGCCGGACGCGATCACGACCGTCTCGATGAGGCGGGGGTTCGATGATTCACCTCAGTCGGCCGAGCGGTTCTTCAGGATTCTCCAGGCGGCCTGGGAGAACGGCTACTCGGCCGTCCGCGTGCATGGGCGAACCGTGGAGCAGAAGTATGTCGGCCGGGCTGACTGGGGTTTTCTCAAGCGACTCAAGGAGCTGTATCCCGATCGCGCGATCCTGGGCTCCGGCGATGTGTTCACGGCCGAGGATGCCGTGAGGATGAAACGCGAAACGGGGGTGGACATGGTCTGGATTGCGCGCGGGGCGATCGGCAATCCGTGGATCTTCAAGCACGCGGCCACGCTGCTTGAACTGCCAACGGCCAACTGCCAACCGCCAACCGTGCACGAGCAGCGCGATGCGCTGATCGAACACTTCCGCCTCGCCATGGAAATCCACGGCGAACAGCTTGCCGGCCGGCGCATGCGGAAGATGGGGATCAAGTACGCCCGGTTCCATCCCCAGGCGGCGGCGGTCAAGGAGGCTTTCATCCAGACCGGCAGCCTGCGAGAATGGACCGCGGTACTGGAGCGGTGGTATTCGGCCGACGGCCCGGGCACCTGGCCCGACCCGCGGGCGGCCGATGAGGTCAACGACAGTTGCGACGGATAATGGAGCGCGGGATGCATTCAAAACAGCCGCCAAGAAACCGCCTGGCCAAGCCGTTGCCGGAGCAGTGGCGCAAGTTCCTGGTTGAGCATGGCGTGCCAAAGCGCAAGTACACGGCCGTCTGCAGGGCCGAACTGGCCGGCGGGCGGGTGGTCGAGACGATGATTGTGGAGGAAGGGTGGATCATCGCCCTGGATCGCAAGGGCCTCGTCGGCACGTTTGAGCAGCGGATCGATTTCGACCCCCGGTTGATCACGTCGCTTGACATCCTCCAGGTTGCCTGATTGTGAACGAGGGCAGTTTATGGCAAGGATTCTGATCACGGCGGGTGATGTAAGTCGCCAGGCCGAATTGCGCGACACGCCGACAGCCGCGAAGCTGTTGGCCGCGCTGCCGATCACCGGCAGGGCGCAGCGGTGGGGCCAGGAGATCTACTTCTCGATTCCCGTTTCGGCGGCGCAGGAAGACGACGCGCGCGATGAAATGGCGGTGGGGGAGATCGCCTACTGGCCGCCCGGCAGGGCATTCTGCATCTTCTTCGGGCCAACGCCCGCCAGCCAGGCCGACGAGCCGCGCGCCGCCAGCGCGGTGAACGTGCTGGGCAGGATCGACGGCGACGCCGCGGCGTTCACACGCGTGCCGGACGGGGCAAGGGTGACGATTGAGCCAGTCCCGTAGGGTGCGGCTTGCCGCGCCAGGGCGGCTTCAGCCCGCCGTCCGCCGCGGGACATTCACGCGGTTGACGCCCGCGTTGGTCTGATTGTGAAGCACGCCGCCGGCCGGATTGCTGCTGGTGGGCGGCAGGTTGTGCTTGTGCTCGCCGAAGGTGCTGGCCAGCGAGGTGGAGACCACGTGCGCGGCGGGCTTGTTGAGGCTGCTCTTGATTTCCTGGATGAGTGACGAGGACTTGCCGGGCTCCTCGGGCTGTGCGGCCGCGCCGAGCTTGGCCTTGGTGGCCAGCATGCGGGCGGTGACCTGCGCCGCCAGGTCCGTGTCGATCATGGGCTGTGCGGCGGCCGCGGGGGCGGCCTTCTTGGCCGGAGGCTTGCGGGAAGGCTTCCTGGGTGTGGCGGCCTTGGGAGTGTCTGACTTCTTCGCTTTAGCCATAGTCGGTCCTTGTGCAGATGGGTGAATTCTACGTCGCGGACGATGCAGAACAAGTCATAGGTTCTCCAGCCGCTGCTGCTTATCCAGTTCCCACAGGGCGCGGATCAGGTCCTCCATGTCTCCGGCTATGATGCGGTCGAGGTTGAAGTTCTTTTCGCCGCCCCCTTCCCCGCCCAGGCGATGGTCCGTACAGCGGTTCTGGGGGAAGTTGTACGTGCGGATGCGCTGGGATCGGTCCCCCGAGCCCATCATGGCCCGCCGCGTGCTCGTCAGGGCGGCGTGCTGTTTGGCCTGTTCCATCTCATATAGCGTGGCCCGCAGCAGCGCCCAGGCGCGCTCCTTGTTCTGTGCCTGCGACTTGTGCTCGGTCATCTTGAAGATCAGCCCGGTCGGCTTGTGATGCAACCGCCAGCCCGTTTCGACCTTGTTGACGTTCTGCCCGCCCGGCCCGCCGCCCCGGCACCCCTGCTCCTCGACATCCTTGGGGTCCACGTGGATCTGCACATCCGGCAATTCCGGAAGAACCGCCACGGTGGCGGCCGAAGTGTGGATCCGACCCTGCGCCTCGGTTTCCGGAACCCGCTGAACCCGGTGTCCGCCCCCCTCGAAACGCAGGTGCCGATAGGCGCCAGGCCCGCGCACGTTCACGATCACTTCCTTGAAGCCGCCTCGCTCGCTCGTCGAAAGATCGGAAACCTCGAATCGCCAGCCGTGGCCTTCGCAGTATTTGCGGTACATCTCGAACAGGTCGCGGGCGAACAGGGCGGCCTCCTCCCCTCCGGTGCCGGCGCGGATTTCCAGGAAGAAGGAATCGACCGCCAGGTCCTCGGCGGCCACAAGGTCGTTCTTCAATTCCTCCAGCAGCGACTCGGCCCGCGCGCGCGCCTGCTTCAGTTCATCGGCGGCCAGTTCGGCCATTTCAGGGTCGCCACCCGCGGCCAGTTCCGCCAGGTCCTGCGCCGACCGGATCGTCTTCTGGTACTCGCGATATCTCGACACCACCGGCTCAAGCTGACCGGTCTCCTTGCTGATCGCGATCAGCTTCTGAGGGTTGGAAAGGACGACCGGGTCATTCAACTGCTCGCGCAGATGGTCAAATCGGGCGGCCATTTCGTCGAGCTTGCGAATCAGCGGTGCGGGGGCGGCGGCGGTGGTCATGATCGATCTCAGCAGGCGACAGATGCGGACAACGCGAAACGGGCCGGTCGGCGCAGCTAACGGCGGGACAGCGTCGAGGACGAAACAAGCATGGGTCGAAGCATAGCAGCAGACGCCCGGTTTCGCCATACCGCTGTCGGCGGTCGGAAACCGCTCGGGCAGACCACGTTGCACAAGTGTCCTCGGCTGCCGGGGGAGGGTGATATCCTGCCTTCGGCCGGCTTAACCCGAACAAGGTTCCCGCCGCGCGGCGCAGTATTTGCGCGTTCGGGCGGTCTGCAGGATAAGCAGTGCAGCGTTCGGGGATTCAGCGGCGGCATGAGGAATTCGACCGAGGTTGAATTGGATCACCGTGCCTGCGATGATGAGCGGGAGCAAAAGTCCCAGGGCGATCTTGGCGATAACTGAGCTTAGAGTTTCCATGATGTGCTCCAGTGGGGCTGGCCTACTCGGGTTCGCCGGAGCATTCTGGAGTGGGATACAACCTGTTGAAGGTCGCCCGCGACGAGCGGGAATACGACGCGGGATTCAAGGTCTCTTTTTCAAAGGAAAGAGGAGCTGAGCATGCTTCTGACCAAGCACGAAGGTGAAACGTTCCAGAACCAGACCGTGTACATCAGCGGCCAGGCGTTCATCCGCTGCAAATTCGTGGCCTGCACGCTGGTGCTGCGCGAGTCGATCTATCACCTGGAAGGGTGCACGTTCGAGCGCTGCAACTGGCATGTGGACTGGGTGCTGATGTGGGGCAGCCCCGAGTCGCTGCGAGAGATCAAGGCGCTGGTGACCCTGATGGAACAGGCCCAGGCGCAGCAGCTGCCGGCCGCAACGGCTGCCGCGCAGCAGGCGCAGACCAACCCCTCGACCGGAAAGCCGCAGTCGGTGGTTGAATAAGGCGGTTGGTCGAGCAACCGAATCGAACCGGGGGATGGCGGGCCCGCCGCGGGTCCGCCATCTTCGTAGGTCTCCGCCGGTCAACGCAACCCGGCAATGCTACGATGGAGTGTATGCCAAGGCGTATTGCGGGCTTTCTTGCGGGAATCATGCTGGCCGTCACGGCGTGGGGGCTGTCGCCCGACGAGATTCTCCTGGTCGTCAACCGGAATGTGCCCGAGGGGGTGAAACTCGCCGAATTCTATCGCGCGGCCCGCAATATTCCCGCAGGCCACGTGGCCCAGCTGGATCTGCCCGGCGGTGAGGACATCGCCTTCCTGGTCTACGAGCAGAACGTCGTCCCGCCCCTGCGGCAGTTCCTGCGGGCCAACGGGCTTGACCACAGAATCCGGTGTGTCGTGACGTTTTACGGTGTTCCGCTGCGCATCGGCCCGCGCACGGCCACGCCAGCCGAGTTGGAAGAGGTCGCCGAACTGGACCATCGCAGCGCCGCCGTGCTGGTCGCCATCAAGGCCGCGACCGAGGATCTCGAGGTCCAGGCGAGGCGACTGGACCCCGAATTTGTCGGCAAGACGGGCGATGATCTGGATGATTTTGCAGCACGCGCCACTGATGCCGTTGCCGCCATTCAGCGTCAGGGGATCAAGGTGTCGGATCCCGCCGCCCGTCGCGATGCGCTGGCCGCCATGTTCAAGGGAATACAACAACTGGGCGGGGTTGCCCATGTGCTTCGACTGATCGGGCAGCCCGGCGAGCAACAGGCGGATGCGTCTTCGCGTCAGGCGCTGGAAGGTCTGGCCAGAGAGATCGAGTCGCTCAGTCGCCAGATTGCCGCCCTCAATGACCGCCGCTTCGATTCCGAGGCGCGGGCCCGTACGCGACAGCTCGTGCAGCAGGGGTTCGGCCTGCTTGAACTGGCACGCACCCTCGCGGCACAACGTGAATACCTGGTGGGCCAGGGAAAGGAAACGGTTGCGGCGTTCGACAGCGAACTGTCGCTGCTCTGGTGGAATTTCTACCGGCGCAACTCCTGGCAGCCGAACCCGCTCAACTCGCTGCTGGGTGTTCGCTCCGCCCAGCCCACGCTGATGGTGACGCGGTTGGACGCGCCGCAATCTGGCATGGTCCGCGATATCATCCTCGCAGGCCTCAAGGCGGAGAAGGACGGCCTGAAGGGGAAGATGGTCCTGGACAGCCGGGCCATCAAGGCGGCCGGCGAGTCGGCAAAGTTCGGACAGTACGGCTGGTACGATCAGGGTCTGCGAAACCTGGCGGAACTGGTCCGCACCCGTACAAAGCTGGGACTGCTGCACGATGACTCCCCGGCGACGCTGCCGGCCAACGCTGCCCAGGATGTTGCCCTCTATTGTGGATGGTATGCGGTTCGCAACTACGTTCCCTGTTGCCGGTTCAACGCCGGAGCGGTTGCGTTCCACGTGGCCAGCTTTGAACTGGTCAGCCTTCGCAACTCCCAGGAGAAGGGGTGGGTCAAGGGATTGCTCGAGGATGGAGTTGCCGCGAGCCTGGGTTCGGTGGCCGAGCCCTACCTGCCGGCCTTTCCACCGGCCGACGAGTTCTTTCCACTGCTGATGACGGGGCGGCTGACCTTGGCGGAAGTCTACTGGAACACCGTGCCGTTCAGCAGTTGGATGATGGCGATTATCGGCGATCCGCTGTACACGCCTTACAAGGTCAATCCCCAGCTGAAGGTTGAGGATCTTCCGCCGCGTCTGCGGGCAATTCTGGATCCGCCCACCACGCGGCCCGTCGGCGCGGGGAACTAACGACGGCGTGCAGCGTCCGAAAATGAGACTGGCCGGATCGGCGCCTGGAGTTTTGGCACCGGCGGGGGCGCCGCGGACGATATAATAACCGGCGGCACGGAATGCGGTTGTGTGACAAACCGAGGTTGGTCATGAGAATCAGTGCGCGAGTTCGTTGGGCGTTGTTGGCCGCGGTTGGCGGGCTGCCCCTGGTGGCCGGCGGCATTGCCCACGCCCAGATCCGCGTGGGGCAGGACGGCAAGGCGCTGGATGCCAACCCGCAGGTGGGCAGCGGCGGATACAACAGCGGCTACATCCCGCCCGACTTTATGAACATGGGCAACCGGACCGTCACGGGCAACGTGACCGGGGGCCGAGAGTTCCGCGGTTTTGTGCCCTACACCGATCCGCGCGAGTTCCGCGGGCCGACGGCCGGGCTGGGAACCGATCGCTTCATTGCCCGGTCCAGCGGGGTGCCGATGGCGAACCAGCCGGCGCCCATGCCCGGCGGCCAGGCACAGCCGTTCTATGGCCGGGCCCTTGCCGCGCCGGCTCCCCAGGGATTTGAGCAGCAGCGGATTGCCGGCGTCTACACGCCTGCGCCGCAGGCCTCGTCGCGCGACACCCAGTACGGCGGCGGGCCGATCAGCAATCAGATCATCGCCGTGCCGATGTCGAGCAACCTGTTCCTGCCGGGTCCGATTGATCCCAGGACCAACCAGCCGACGGTGGTGACGGCGTCGCCGCTGATGGGGGTGCGCCAGTGGGATCTGTCGCAGTTGCAGCAGCCGGGCGTGTTGTCGCAATTCGCCGGCGCGCGTCCTTCGAATTTCATGGACCGGCTGAAACTGGATCCCGCCGCGATCAATGCCATGCGAGAGGAACTGGTTCGCTCGATGGGCGGCAGTTCCAGTCCGGCCCCCCAGGCGCAGCGACCGGACACGGAACCTCCGGCTCCCGGGCAGCCATCCGCCCAGGGCCGAAACCTCGCCCAGCCGTTGCCCCAGCCGTTTGACGCGCCCCAGACGCCGACGATGACCGGCGCTGCAATTGATGCCTCTATCACCGGCGGACCGCTGGTGGCCCAGAATCGCATCGACCAGGCGGTCGGCGCCCGATTGACGAACGTGCCGCCCGCAGCCGTCAGCACCCAGTACGCGGAGTTGCAGAAACGCCTCGAGCGGTATTATACGGAGCGATTCCAGACCGATGAGGACCGATATCGGGAATTCCTCAAGCAGTTGCGGGCCAGGGAGGCCGCGGAAAAGGCGCAGAAGCAGCCCGATGTGCCCATCGTGCCGCCGGATTTGACGCCCGCCACGCCGGCGACCGTGGATTTCGGCCTGCCCGACTATGCCAGGATGAGTCGGGAGATCGTCGACTCGATCCGCGGTGCGCGCGATGTCGGAAATGTGCCCGTGGTGGTCAAACCCAAGCCGATGCAGATTCAGTCGCTGGCCGAGGGAGTGAAGCCCGGCCCGCTGGCCAACGCTCTGAAAGGCGCCGAGGACCTGATGAAGCAGGGCAACTACCTGGACGCGGTGGACCGCTATGCCCTGGCCGAGGCCATCGCGCCGCGGAACATGCTTGGCACGCTTGGCAAGGCGCACGCCGAATTGGGCGCCGGCTACTATCGCCGGGCCGCCATGAGCCTCAGACACGCCCTGGCGACGGACCCCACCCTGATGATGGGCCAATACGACGTTCGGGCGATGATCGGCGTGCGGCGGCTGGAGACGGTCGTCGGCGATTTGAAAGAGGCCGCCCGCAAGGACGAAAGCGACACCGGCTCGGTGCTGCTGCTGGCCTACCTGGCCTACAACAGTGGCAGCGAGGAGCAGGCGGCGATGTACCTGGAACTGGCCCAGAAGCGATCGGAGGGGAAGGACGAATTCTTCAAACTGCTGCGCGCCCACTGGGCATTGCCGGGGGAGGCCGGCGGGTCCGCCGATGAATTCCTGCGGATGAACCTCAGCGATCTGCTTCGGCAGTTTGACGAAGGGAATGTGAAGTCGGCCACGCTTCGGGAGAAGGAACTGACGGTGGAACTTCGCAAGGAGATGGAAGTGCCGGGGCAGATCAAGCCGGTGACGCGGCTGCGGGCGGAACTGCCTTCCGGGGCGGCCGGCGGGGCGCTGGGGCAGTGGCTGCAGCAGAACAAGAAGGGGGCGGAACTGAGGATCGAGGTTCCCGCGACCCAGCCTTCGCAGCAGTGATGCCAGGTCTTGTCAACAGAAAAAGCGCCGGTCGCGGGACCGGCGCTTTTCGTAGGGTCGGGCAATGGTTGAGCCGCGGACGGGTGGAATCCGCGGCTCGATGTTCCCCGACCAAGGGGAATTTGACCGGGCGGGGGAACCCGGTCAGATCAAGGTATTAGTGTCGGGGGTTGAAGAAGGAGGGGGGGAACCTTCTTCGGGGAGTACCCCCGACAAAAAAAGCTCCGACACTTGTTCAGCGGCGAAGCCCTCATCGGCTTAACTTCAAGCCTCCCCTGACACCCTTCGTCACAGGGAATGCATCACTGACGCAGATATCATACACGGGGGCGGGGCGAATTCAAGCCAGCAAGTCTGGAGTCTTCCCTGTTTCGGGTGGTGCGTAGAAGGAGAGTGTCGGCGACGGGAGCGTCGTCGGGCGGAAGTCGAGCCATCGTTAGCGGCGCGATCGACGGCCGGGCG
>Ga0209381_1004340_pt1 | contig 12943 bp, 11 predicted proteins | sample DewCreD2012metaG_FD_184111 | JGI IMG/M metagenome (GOLD analysis project Ga0209381, IMG submission 184111) | Hot spring sediment bacterial and archeal communities from British Columbia, Canada, to study Microbial Dark Matter (Phase II) - Dewar... ...
ACAATACCCAAAGACCACACAATACCTTAGGCAATCAAGAACCAATGAAAACTGTAGTAGAATACCTTAAAAAGTCTAATATGTATTGGACGGATACACAGACTTGTGTTATTTCCTTGAATTTTATATAATACGCGTATATGGCTTTAACGGTTAACGAAAAAAAGAAAATTATCGAAAAATACGCGACAGCAAAGGGAGATACTGGTTCTCCCGAAGTTCAGATAGCTTTGCTTTCTGGAAAAATTGACCGTTTGGTTGATCATCTTAAGACAAATAAAAAAGATGTTCATTCTCGCAAAGGGCTTTTGTCAATGGTTTCCAAGAGAAGAAGACTGCTAAATTATCTTATGAAAAAAGACGAAGAAAGGTACCGAAGAATTGTTAAAGACTTAGGGCTTTCCAAATAAGCGCTTTAGGCTTCGAAGGACCTTTTTAAATTTTTATGAATATTTTTTCCAAAGAAATTGAAATCGGGGGAAGAAAACTTAGGCTAGAAGTTGGACGTTTTGCCCCGCAAGCAACCTCTTCCGTTATCGCTCAATACGGGGAAACAATGGTATTGGTAACCGTCGTTAGAGCGTCCGCCAAAGAAGATTTAGGATATTTTCCCTTGAGCGTAGAATATGTGGAAAGACTTTACGCCGGAGGAAGAATTAAAGGTTCGCGCTGGGTTAAAAGAGAGGGTCGACCAAGCGATGAGGCGATTTTGGCGGGAAGATTGGTGGATAGATCGATTAGACCACTTTTCCCAAAAAATTATAGCGATGAAGTTCAAGTGACAATTACGGTTTTATCGGTTGACCTCGAAAACGATCCAAATACTCTTGCTATTATTGGAACATCGGCCGCTTTGTCCATTTCGGAAATTCCTTGGAACGGACCGCTGGGGGCGGTTTCTGTTGGGCTTAAGGAAGGCGTGCCTTTTGTAAATCCGACAGAAACTGAACGTCAATTTTCCGATCTTGATCTCGTTGTTTCTTCAACGAGAGAAAAAATTGTGATGATTGAAGGCGAGGCGAACGAGATTCCCGAGAAGCAAATATTGGAAACTCTTAAGTTTGCCAAGTCGGAAACCCAAAAGGTTATCGATTTAATCGAGGAAATGCAAAAAGAAGTTGGAAGGCCAAAACTGCTGATTTCTGAAAAAGAAATTGATCCGACGACAAAAGAACAGGCGTGGAAGTTTGTAAAAGCGTTTGTTGATAAGATTTTTGAGGAAAAAAGAGGAAAAGAAATTGGAGGAAGCGGAAACGAAGGCGCGCTGGAAACGTTCCTTGAGGGTTTTGAGGGTGAAAATAAAAAAGAAGCGGCGAAGGCTTTTGAATATTCTTGGAAGAAGATTTTTAGGGAGAAAATGCTTTCGGGGCAGAGAGTTGACGGAAGAGCGTCCAACGAAGTAAGACCAATTGAAATTGAAGTTGGAATTTTGCCCAGAACCCACGGAAGCGCGATGTTTAAGCGCGGGTTAACTCAAGTATTAACTGTTACTACTTTGGGAGCGCCGTCTTTGCAACAGCTCATTGAAAGCGCCACAGGCGAAGAATCAAAAAGATATATACATCATTATTCAATGCCTCCCTATTCAACGGGCGAAGTTGGCAGAATTGGCAGTCTTTCAAGAAGAGAAATAGGACATGGAGCCTTGGCGGAAAGAGCGCTTGAGCCTGTTATTCCCAGCGAAGAAGTTTTTCCTTATACGATTCGAGTTGTTTCCGAAGTTTTATCTTCAAACGGCTCGACATCTATGGCTTCGACTTGCGGTTCAACTCTATCTTTGATGGATGCCGGCGTGCCGATTTTGTCCCCGATTTCAGGCGTGGCGATGGGACTTGTTACCGGAGAAAAAGACCCAGACAGGGATTTTGTAATTTTGACCGATATCGCCGGAATCGAAGATTTTAACGGCGATATGGATTTTAAAATTACAGGCTCCGAGACGGGAATTACCGCTATTCAGCTTGATGTTAAGATTCCTGGTTTAACGGACGAAATTATCGAAAAAACTTTATTTCAAGCGAGAGAAGGAAGATTGTTTATTCTTGATAAAATGCTTAAAGTATTGCCTCAACCGAGACAAAAAATTTCTCAATATGCTCCGCGAGTCGCCGTTATTCACATTGACCAAGACAAGATTGGTGAAATAATCGGTCCCGGAGGTAAAACTATCAGAAAGCTGATTGAAGAAACGGGGGCAAATATTGAAGTTCAAGACGATGGTTCGGTCAATATTTCGGGGGTTGACGACGAATCGGTTGGCCGAGCGATAAAGATGATCGAAGGGTTGACACAGGAAGCAAAGGTTGGAGAAGTTTATGAAGGAGAGGTTAAACGAATTCAGCCGTTTGGAGCCTTTGTTGAAATTTTGCCCGGGAAAGAAGGCTTGGTTCATGTTTCTCAAATGGGAACCGGTTTTGTGGAGGATCCGAACGCGGTTGTTTCTTTGGGGCAGAAAGTTCGGGTTCGAGTTATGGAAATTGACGATCGAGGAAGAATTAACTTGACAATGAAATTGGACGAAGGAAGAAGCGAAGAACAACCAAGATTAAAATCGCAAAGAAGAGACGCTTTTTTTAATAAACAGGATTTTAATAGAGGCTTGGGCGCTCGCTTCAATCGTCCCTCGGGAAGATTTAGAAAATAACCCTCCCTTTTGTGATATCATAAATTTAAGTCGATATTTTGATTCTTAGTTGGAGTAAATTATAAATTATGGATAATTCCCCCAATGAGTTATTGTCGGAAATAAAAAAACTTGAAGAAAAAGTTAACGCCGCGTCTTTGCCTTTTGACCTAAAAGAAAAAGTCTTATCTTCGATAGAGAGGTTAAAACTTGCTTTCAAGTTTGGCAATTATTCTCAAAATTTGGAAGAAGTGTCTAATTATGTTGATTGGATTTGCGGTCTTCCTTGGAATAAACGAACAGATGATATTTTAGATCTTCAATTTGCCCGCAAAACCTTAGATGAACACCATTATGGCTTAACACAAATTAAAGAAAGAATTTTGGAATATTTGGCGGTTTTGAAATTGCAGAAAGAACGAGGAGAAAAAGAAACTAGAGCGCCAATTCTTTGCTTTACCGGTTTGGTTGGAACAGGAAAAACAACAGTTGCTTATTCGATTGCTCAAAGCATGGGAAGAAAATTTGCCAGAATACCTTTTGGCGGGCTGGGAGACGCCGGATTTTTAAGAGGGCGCTCAAAAGCTTTTGCCAATGCTGAACCCGGACAAGTAATCAAGGCGTTGCGAAACGCTGGAACTAAAAATCCGGTAATTTTGCTTGATGAAATTGACCGAGTGGTGGAAGAATCAAGAGCAACTATTATGGGAGTATTAATTGAGCTTTTGGATCCTCAACAAAATAACAAGTTTGTTGATCATTTTATTGATTACCCCTTTGATTTAAGCGAAGTTCTTTTTATCGCGACGGCCAATAATACGACCAATATTTCAACTGCGGTTTTAGATCGGCTTGAACCAATGCAAATGCCTTCTTATAACGATGAAGAAAAAATGACAATAGGCAAGAACTATATTTTACCCAAAATGATGAAATCGATGGGTCTTACACCTGCTGATTTAGAACTTTCGTCTTCGGTTTGGCCCAAAATTGTTCGACCGTTGGGATTTGACGCTGGAGTAAGAACTTTGGAACGCAATATTTCCGCGATTTGCCGAAAAGCGGCTAAAATGGTGGTTGAAGGCCATCGCGGGAAAATAATTATCGACGAAAATAACTTAAAAGAATTTGTGCAAACTTGGTAGTCAGCCGCCAGCAAACAGATAAGGTAAAAATGGGGAAGAAAGAAGATTTGGATAAAATTGCTCGAGAAATGACGGAGAATAAAGCTCTTCCGCTTTCTAAGACCACGACTAATTTGGTTTTTGGGAATGGCAATTTAAACGCTAAGATTATGTTTATAGGCGAAGCGCCTGGTTATTGGGAGGATCAAAAAGGAATTCCTTTTGTGGGAGCGGCGGGTAAACTTTTAGATCAGCTTCTGGCTTTAATCGGGCTTTCGCGGAAAGATGTTTTTGTGACAAATATTGTAAAACATCGTCCGCCCGGCAACCGAGATCCTTTGCCTGAGGAAATTGCCGCTTATAAACCCTATCTTGATCAAGAAATAAAAATAATTAAACCTAAAATAATTATTGCTTTAGGAAGACACGCCATGAACCTTTTTTTGGGAGAAGGAAAAATCAGTTTAGAACACGGCAGAGGACGAATTATTGAGTATCAAGGAGAAAAATATCTTTTTATTCCGATGTTTCATCCTGCCGCGGCCTTGCGGAATTCTAAGATAAAAGAACAATTGAAAGATGATTTTAAAAAAATTCCATTGGAGATTAAACGGCTCGCCGAGCCGTTAAATTAAGAAAGGAGATTATGAAAAATACGCTAAAAATTATTTCTTTGGGCGGGTTTGGGCACGTAACGAAAAACATGTTTGTTTATGAAACCGCCAGGGATATTATTATTGTTGACTGCGGCGTTGGTTTTCCCGAAGAAGAAATGTTGGGAGTTGATTTGGTAATTCCCGATATTTCTTATCTAAAGAATAAAATAAATAAAATTCGGGCAATATTTTTAACTCATGGTCACGATGACCATATCGGGGCGCTTCCTTATATTTTGCCCCAGTTGCCATCTTCCCTCCCTCTTTTTGCGCCAAAATGGGCTAAGGCTTTAATTTTAGATAAACTTTCTGAGTTTGGTCAAACGCCAAACATAGAAGAGGTGGGAGAAGGAAAAAGAGTAAGTGTTGGCGATTTTCAGATTGAAATGGTAAGAGTAACACATTCGATTCCAGACACTCTTCATTTAGTGATAAAAACCCCCATTGGAATAATTTATCACGCCGCGGATTTTAAATTGGATCTTAGACCGGTAATGGGCGAAGCTGCTAATCAATCCTTGATTCGCGAAATTGGCAACCGCGGGGTTTTGTGCATGCTTTCTGATTGCCTTCGTTCTGAGGTGCCGGGTTTTACCCCTCCCGAGGCGAGCTTGGAGGACTTTTTTGCTCAAGAGATGAAAACGACTGTTGGAAAATTTATCGTTACAACAATGTCTTCTAATCTTTCTCGGCTTAAGCAAGCGATTGAGGTTTCAATTAAAAATAATCGAAAAATAGTTTTAATCGGCCGATCGATTGAAAAAAACATTGAGATAGCCGGTAAATTAAAATATATCTCTTATCCAAGAGATACTTTTTTGCCAAGAAAGTTAGTTAAAAAATATCCGCCTCAAACCTTAACTTTGCTTGTTGCTGGAAGCCAAGGACAATTAGGTTCGGCAATGGATCGTCTGGTGGGAGGAGAAATCGAAGATATAAAGATAAAACCGGGCGATAAAGTAATTTTTTCAACGGATTATATACCCGGAAACGAGATCGCAATTTATAATTTAATAGATAATATTTATCGTTTAGGCGCGGATGTTGTTTATTCGGATATTCGCAATATTGTTCATGTTTCTGGTCATGGAGCGCAAGGGGATTTGGGAAAGTTGATGGAGCTTGTTAGGCCAAAGTTTTTGGTTCCGATCGGTGGAAACTACCGACACATGGTGGCTTATCAAAGATTGGCGGTGAAAAATGGTTTTAAACCTGAACAAGTTTTAATTAGAGACAATGGAGAGATTCTTGAATTTGACGCTTCGGGACCGGTTAAAACTAAGGAAAAGGTTGAAGTTGGCCAAGTAATGGTAGACGCTTTGGGAGTCGGCGATGTCGGCAATGTGGTTTTGCGCGACCGCAAAATTCTTTCAGAAGAAGGAATTGTGGTGGCTATACTGCCTCTTTCTCAAAATGATTTAAGGCTGGAGGGCGACCCGGAAATTGTGTCTCGAGGATTTATTTATATAAAAGAAAATTTGGCCCTTTTAGACGAGGCAAGAGACGGGATCAAGAAAATACTTAAAGAACCTCAAAAAGCGAGAACGGAATGGAGATTTATTCGGGATAAAGTTCAGGATTATTTAGAAAAATTTTGGTTTGAAAAAACGGGCAGAAGGCCGATGGTTTTAGTCGTGATAATTGAGGTTTGAGAAAGAATTAAATATTTTTATTTACTTTTCGGGTTTTACTCATTTTTTAGTTATCTTGGCCTACTTCTTGGTTTATAAAATTTTTGGTTCTTAAAAGAATCTTCTAATATCTTCCAAATTTTTCTAAAATAGTCTAATATCTTCTAAGATAATCTAATCTATATGTTAAATTATTATTATCATAAGACAAAACGAATCGAAGATTTATTGCTAGAAGTTAAGGCGACTGGAATCGCCTTTGAAACGCTTAAGACCCTTCCCCATCTTGAGGAAAATATCCGTCGTCAATCGCTTTTAAAAAGTTCGCTTTTTTCTGCTCGCATCGAAGGAAATCCCTTAACCCTGACAAAAGTTAAATATCTTGATTCTCTCCCTTCAAATTTTCATAAATTGGAAGTAATTAATCTTTTAAAAACTTATAAATATATAAATTTTGGCAAGGCCCCCCGTCGTTTAAGCGAAAAGTTTATTTTTAAATTGCACAAAATGGTTTTAGAAAAAATTTCTCCGGAAAGTGGCTTTTATCGGCAGGAAAGATGGGCAATTTTTAATCAAACGGGAATTGTTGTTTATTTAGCCCCTTCTCATAAAGACGTGCCCAGATTAATGAAAGAAATGATAAGGTTTATCAATAATTGCCAAGAGCCGGTGGTTATAAAGGCCGCTCTTGCTCAATTTATTTTTGAAAAAATTCATCCTTTTGCCGATGGCAACGGCCGTGTCGGCAGGCTTATTTCCGCCTATCTTTTGCGTCAAGGAAATTTTCATTTTCGCAATTTAGTTTCTCTTGAGGAATTTATCGATGAAAATCGCTCAGAATATTATCGGGCGCTGGAAGCGGAAAAAAACGCCACTGAATTTGTGGAATTTTTCCTTGAAGGATTTCTTTTTCAAGCAAAAAAAACGCTAGAAAGGCTGCAGGAGGTTAAAACTGAAGCGCCTGAAGATAGTCTGCTTCCCAGAAGAAGGGAAATTTTAGAGATTATTAGGGATCACCCCGAGTGTTCATTTGATTTTTTGGCTCGTCGTTTTCAAAACATTAATCCAAAAACCCTTCACTATGATCTTAAACAATTGCAAAATAAAGGTTTTGTTTTAAAAATTGGCGGAACGCGGGGCAGTCTTTATAGGGCTTTATGAGGTAAAATAAATATATGTTAATTGATGAAGTTCAAATTAATATTGAGGCGGGGAAAGGGGGAGATGGAATTGTTCACTTTCATCGTGAAAAATTTATTCCCAAAGGAGGCCCCGACGGAGGAGATGGCGGAAACGGCGGAAATATTTATTTAATTGGCGTTGAGGATATAACCGCCTTAAATAGATATCGCTATCAAAAAATATTTAAAGCGGAAGATGGTAAATCTGGCGGGCCAAGTCGAAAAACCGGCGCTTCGGGAAAAGATCTTTTTTTAATTGCGCCAAAAGGAACGGTAGTTGAGGATAAAGAAAGCAAGGAGTTTTGGGAGATTAAAGATATTAATGAAAAAATTCTAATAGCCAAAGGGGGAAAAGGAGGAAGGGGAAATTGGCATTTTCGATCGGCAATAAACCAGTCTCCAGTTGAATACGAAGAAGGCAAGCCCGGGCAAAAAAGAACCTTGAATTTAGAGTTAAGGCTAGTTGCCGATATTGGTTTTATTGGTTTTCCTTCTGTAGGTAAATCAAGTCTGCTTAATGAATTAACCGCCGCTTCGGTAAAAACGGCCGAATATCCTTTTACAACTCTAGAGCCGAATTTAGGCGCAATGGATCATTTAATTCTGGCTGACTTGCCGGGCTTGATTGAAGGGGCTTCTGCGGGAAAAGGTTTAGGGATTAAATTTTTGAAACACATTAAAAGAACCAAAGCTTTGGCTCATGTTATTTCCGCGGAAACTTTAGATCCCCTAAAAGATTATGAAATTATTAGAAAAGAATTAGGCGAGTACGACCCCGAACTTTTACAAAAACCGGAAATAATTGTGGTTAATAAAGCGGATTTGGTTTTGCCCCAAAGAGTTAAAGAAATTGAAAATTTATTAAAGAAAACCAAAAGGGAAATTTTGATTACCTCGATTTATGATTATGAAAGTCTTCAAAAATTAAAAGAAAAATTAAAATTGCTAGTTCCCGTTTCCTAAAAATGAAGATTAGCTATCTTGAATTTGGAGAAAAAGGGCAAAATATTGTTTTTCTACATGGTTGGCAACAAGACAAAAAGTCGTTTTCACCCTTGGTTCCTTTTTTGTTTAAAAAATATCGTTTATTTTTAGTTGATTTGCCGGGTTTTGGCGAAAGCGATTTAACGGCGGATATTTTAGATTCTTTTGATTTTGCAAAAGTAGTAACAAATTGGCTAAAAAAGCGAAAGATAAAAAAAGTAATTTTGATAGGCCACTCGTTTGGGGGTAAAGTTGCTTCAATAATTGCCAAGAAGGAACCGCAATTAATTTATAAGTTAATTCTTATCGCTAATCCCGGAGTTTCTCATCCTCCTAAATTTTGGTATCCTTATAAAAGATTTATTCCTCTTTTTTTGAAAGGTTTTTTGCTTCGTTTTTTTGTAAGCCGCGATTATCGAGAGGCAGGTAAACTTTTACCTCTTTTTAAAACAATTGTCAAAGAAAATCTCGAGCCGGTGTTTGCGGATATTAAGATACCCACCTTGCTAATTTGGGGGAAAAACGATCAGGAAGTGCCGATTGCCGATGGAATAAAAATTAATCATCTTATTAAGAAAAGCCAACTAATCGTTTTAGATGGCGGGCATTTTCCTTTTTGGGAAGACCCTCAAAAAGTTGCTGATCTAATTGATAAATTTATTCAAAATGACCGCAGTTAGAAAATATCTTTATCTTCTTCAACTCGAAGAGTACGAGACAAAGCGTTATTTTCGCTGGCTTGAACAAAACAAAATTGATGATTTGGAAGAAAGAAAAAGCAAACTAAAAAAAACCCCTCGTTTATTGTTGATTTTAATAATTTCCCGGCCTCTTTCTTTGTTTTTAGGGGATGGTCGAGCTATTGGTTTAGCCAACAATTTATTGTCTCCTTTTTGTACTTTAGGTGTAAGTATTCTAGTTTTTTTGGCAAAAATTAAACTTCTTTTTTGTCCCCGTTTAGTTAAGATCGTGGTTACTGGCAGTTACGGCAAGACCACTTTTAAGGAAATGCTTTACGGGGTCTTAAGTTCCAAGTATTTGGTTTTAAAAACTGAGGGTAACGTTAATACTTTGCCGGGCATTGCTTTTACCTTGCTTAAAAAATTAAACCCAAGACATCAGGTTTTGATTGTTGAGGCTGGAGCTTATGACGAGGGAGAAATAAGGAAAATTTGCCGCCTTATTAATCCTTCAATAGGGGTAATTACGATAGTGGGCTTAATGCATTTGGAAAGGTTCGGCGATATTGAAAATATTCGTCGGGCAAAATTTGAAATTGCTGAATTTATAAAAGATAAGAAAAAATTTTTCGCCCCCCAAAAGAATCATCAATTTATTGATTTTGTTGAGACAATTGTTAGAATTGGCCAAATTCTTGAAATTGATAAGAATCAAATCCTGTCAAAATTAAAAAAATTCAAGGCGCCTCAACATCGCTTATCCGTAAAAGTTATTAATCCGAATTTAATCATTCTTGATGATACTTATAATTCAAACCCCTTAGGTTTTAAACGAGCGCTTTCAAAATTGAAAAAATTTAAGAATCATCAAAAGATTGTAGTTACGCCGGGAATGATTGAATTGGGTCAAATGCAGAAAAAACTTAATCAAGAAGCGGCTAAAGACATTGCTCAAATTGCCGATGTCTTAGTTATTGTGGGAAGGACCAACAAAGAGGCTTTGTTGACAGCCAAGAGCTTAAAGCCAAGATTGAAGGTTTTAACTCTTGATAAAGATGAGGCTGTTGAAGATAAAATAATGCCTTTTTTAAAATTGCCAGCAGTAATCCTTTGGGAAAATGATCTTCCGGATCATTATTTTTGATCCAAGATTTTGCTTTTAAAGACAAAATTTAAATTTTCTTTTTCTTTTTGCTTTTCGAAAGCTAAAGCTACTAGTTTATCTACCAATTCTTCGGGTTTAAGATCGGCTTTTTGCCACAAATAGTAGGCATGAGAGCCTGGAATAGTATTAATCTCGTTGGCAAATACTTTGCCTGTCTTTTTTTGATACAAAAAATCCACTCTAATTACTCCCCAGCAATCGAACTCTTTAAAAATCGCTTTGGCCATTTCTTGAATTTTGATGGCGATTTTATCGGGAATCGGGGCTGGCACAATGCGGCACAAACCTGCCATTCCTTTTGTTTTTCCGCCTTTCAAATATTTTTCTTTAAATGAGAGCAATTCTCCTTCGGAGAGAGGTTGTTCGCAAACAGAGACGATTGGTTCATAGCCGCCAAGAACAGAGCAGTTTATGTCAACCGTTTCTTCAACTGATTCTTCTACCAGAATTTTTCTGTCAATTTCCATCGTCTTTTTTATGACTTCTTTTAATTGAGTTGGGGTCTTAACCTTTTTGACGCCAATGCTTGAGCCAGCATTGGCAGGTTTAACAAAAAGAGGATATTTTAAATTTTGGTTAATTTGATCGAGAAAAAGTTGAGGTTTTTCTTTAAAATCAGCCGCATAAAACCACTTAAAAGGAGTAACCGGCAACCCCATTTCTTTGAAGATTTTTTTAGTTATTATTTTATCCATGCCCAAGGCGCTTCCCAAGACGCCGCAACTAGTGTAAGGAATGTTAAGCAACTCAAGCATTCCTTGTAATTTTCCATCTTCGCCAAAAGCGCCATGTAAAGAAAGAAAAGCCACGTCAATTTTTATTTTTTTTCTAAATAATCCTTCTCCTACAACAATGCCTTGATTTATGAATTGAATTTTTCGATTTTGTTCAAAAGTCTTCTGAATAAACAAACGAGGGGGAATTTTTTGGCAGGAAGGGCATAAGTAAGGATAATTGTTTTGGTCAAGGTAGATAAGGTAAAGATTATATTTTCGAGGATTTATCCATTGGGAGGCCTGAAGGGTGGTGACAATGGAAACTTCATGTTCTAAGGATTTGCCGCCAAAAATAAGAGCTAAATTTAGTTTATTTTCGCTCATTTTCTAACAAACAATCTTTATGAGGAAAAATTTTTTATCTTCGCCAATAGATATTTTCTTAAAATTATAACCAAAAGACAAGTAGAATTTATACGCAAATTTATTGCTTTTTAAAGAAATAAAACCTAATAACTTTGGCCAAAAATCCATTTGTATTTGGCTGACCCGCCGCAAAGAAGACACTCCCCTTTTTCTTCTTGAGCGTTTAAAGGAAGACATCGCGGCGTTGCTTTGGTTTCTTCTTTAATTTTGGCCTCGCATTCGGGGTTTTCGCACCAAAAAGCGCGAATAAAGCCCTTGGTTGTTTTCATAATTTCCTTAAATTCTTCATAAGTTTTGGCGTCGCGGGTATTTTCCTGAAGAAAAGTTTCCGCCTGTTGATAAAGATTAGTCTGGATATTTTCTAAAGTTTCTTTAACCAAGGAGACCGCTTCGTCAACAGGAAAAGTCAATCTTTCGCCATTATCCCGTCTGACGGCCAGTAATTTTTGACTTTCAATTTCTTTTTTGCCAATCTCAATTCTTAGAGGCACCCCCTTAAGTTCCCATTTATTAATTTTAAAACCCAAAGTTTCATCATCTCGGCTATCCACCAAAACTCTTATTCCTTGACTCTTTAGTTCGGCGGCCACCTGGTCGCAGGTTTGAAGAATGTCGGTTTCTATTTTAACTGGCAGAATTACTGTCTGAATCGGCGCTACTCGCGGCGGCAGTCTTAATCCGGCGTCATCGCCATGAACCATTAGGAGGCCGCCAATGGCTCGCGTGGAAAGCCCCCAACTGGTTTGCCAAACATAATCAATTTTCCCTTCTTTAGTTTGAAATTTAATATCAAAAGCTTTGGAAAAATTTTGACCCAAATCATGAGAAGTGCAACTTTGCAAGACCTTGCCTTCCGGCATAAGCGTTTCATAGGTAATAGTCATCGCGGCTCCGGCAAATTTTTCCGATTCCGATTTTTTACCAGCGTAGCCCGGCATGGCCAAAAGTTCTCGATAGATTTTTTCATAAGCGCTCATGGCCCAATAAACCATTTCTAAAGCCTCTTTATGGGTCGCGTGAGCGGTATGGCCTTCTTGCCATAAAAATTCAGAGGTGCGCAAGAAAAGATAAGTTCTTTTTTCCCAGCGAACAACATTGTTCCATTGATTAATTAAAATGGGCAAATCGCGCCAAGATTTAATCCATTTCGCGTACATGTGATACATGATTGTTTCGCTTGTGGGTCGGACGATTAGTTTCTCTTTTAATTCTTCGCCTCCGCCAATGGTAACGATAGCTAGCTCCGGCGCAAAACCCTCCACGTGTTCCTTTTCTTTTTTAATTAAAGATTCGGGAATAAAAAGAGGAAAATAAGCATCTTGCACCCCTTTGTCCTTAATGTCTTTTCCAAGCTCTTTTTGAATATTTTCCCAAAGAGCGTAGCCATAAGGCCGAAATACCATAGTTCCTCTGGCCGGGCCATAATCCGCAAGTTCCGCCAATAAAACCACGCGATTATACCAATCCGCTAAACTTTCTGATTTTTTGGGAAGATTTCTTTTTTCGTATTGCATAATTTTTAATTTTTACAATAAAAGGATATTGATAAAAACCGCCCTGTCCCCAATTCGTTTTATGTTTGATTTATCAAGCTTAATTTTACTTTAGTTTAAAGGAGATAGCAATGTTTTGTATCCGTCCAATACATATTAGACTTTTTAAGGTATTCTACTACAGTTTTCATTGGTTCTTGATTGCCTAAGGTATTGTGTGGTCTTTGGGTATTGTAGAAAAGAAGATAGTCAATAAGTCTATCA
>Ga0209381_1004345_pt1 | contig 12936 bp, 10 predicted proteins | sample DewCreD2012metaG_FD_184111 | JGI IMG/M metagenome (GOLD analysis project Ga0209381, IMG submission 184111) | Hot spring sediment bacterial and archeal communities from British Columbia, Canada, to study Microbial Dark Matter (Phase II) - Dewar... ...
TGTGTACTTTTATCCATGTGTATCATAAGTTTAAGCAACTCAAAGTTACACATAAAGAGCTATGAAGGCTAATTGCCTTCTGGCTCTTTAGAATTTATTCCGGACAACAGTGATTATAAATATAAATTAAACATTTGACCGGTTTTTTATTTACTTTTGGCTATTAATAACTCTTTCAGTTATATACCTATGATAAACTTAAAGGGACGTAGTTTTTTACGTTTGCTCGATTTTAATTCTGCCGAAATCAATTACTTGCTGAATTTATCAGCCCGGCTTAAGCAGGATAAATACCAAAAAAAGGAGAATCAGTATTTGAAGGGAAAAAACATTGTCCTGATTTTTGAAAAAACATCAACCCGCACCCGATGTGCTTTTGAGGTTGCCGCGCTTGACCAGGGTGCCGGTGTCACTTATCTTGATCCGGCCGGATCGCAGATCGGACATAAAGAAACCATGAAAGATACTGCCCGCGTGCTGGGCCGTATGTACGATGGGATTGAATACCGCGGATTTGGACAGGAGATTGTTATGGAATTGGCACGTTTTGCCGGTGTTCCTGTTTGGAATGGGCTCACCAATGAGTATCACCCCACGCAGGTATTGGCCGATCTGCTGACGATCAGGGAACACAGCCAAAAATCATTCGATAAAGTGAAATTGTGTTATATGGGTGATGCGCGTTATAATATGGGAAACTCATTGATGGCCGGTGCTGCGGTAACAGGTATGGATTTCCGCATTGCCGCTCCTTCACAGTTTTTCCCATCAGCAGATTTGATAAAAAAATGCAGGGAAACAGCAGCTATGACCGGGGCTTCTTTAACTTTTACCGAAAATGTTGCCGAAGCTGTTAATGGTGTTGATTTTCTTTATACTGATGTTTGGGTCTCGATGGGCGAAGATGAAACTGTTTGGGCCGACCGCATTAAGCAACTCCTCCCGTATCAGGTGAATAAAAGGACTGTTGAACTATCCGCAAATCCCAATGTGAAATTTTTACATTGTCTTCCCGCTTTTCATAATGCGGATACTAAAATCGGCCAAAAGATTAAGAAAAATTTCGGGATCGAAGCCATGGAGGTTTCTGATGAGGTGTTCGAGTCCCATCACTCGATTGTATTTGATCAGGCCGAAAATCGTATGCATACAATCAAGGCCGTAATGGTTGCTACGATTATTGATAATAGTGAATTATCTCTGTAACAATTCGATTCGGTTAAGATAATCGTTCCAGGTTGTTACGTATGCAGTGGTTCTTTTGGTATAATGCCTATTGCAACAGTAATTCGAGCTGGGATTATTCGCCGATAAGCCCGCGGCCTTCTTTTTTAATGATTTTTTCTGCTTTTAATTTCAGGACGATTTTATCCAGTACTCCGTTGATAAATTGCGCGCTGTTTTGCGTGCTGAATGATTTGGCTATCTCAATGTATTCATTGAGGGATACCTTGCTCGGTATGGTCGGGAAAGCAATCACTTCGCTTACAGCCATCAGCATCAGTAATATATCCATAAACGCAATTCGTTCTATTTCCCAGTTTTTGGAGTATTCTTCGATAAGTTTACGGTAATTGCTTTCATTGTTTATGGTATGGCGAAATAATGTGCGGATAAAATACAGATCTTCTTCGCCCGGTTCGGTATGTGTTAAAGAAAAATCTTCTGTCGTTGTTGGGGTGAGCGTTTTTATTGCTTTTGCTGCCTGTAGAGCGATAAAGGAGCATTCAGTATTCCAGAAAATGCTTTGTTCTTCAAGTGTCTGATTCAGGGGTTCAAAATCGTTCAATAAATTATTGAAAATGTTCATTACAAGCTGTTTGTCGTCATCGTAGCTGCATTTTTCTTTATTCATATAGGTGCGATAGAACTCCTGCTTTTCTAGTTCTGTGAAAACTTCGCGTATTATTTCAGGATTATTCACCCATGAGATACGGTTATTGTGCATATATCTGTTAACCTGTTTATTGGCCTGCAATTGCCGGATAACTTTGTTATCTGCAAAACGGGTATTGGGTGAAAGGTCGCTGGGTGTGGGAACTTTTTTTTGTCTGTTGAGGTCAATTTTTGCCGCCGAATAGTCCCGAACATCAACAACAAGCTGTATCAGGTAAAAAAACAGATCGTAAGTTTTTCGGATGCTGAACATCAACTCCTTCTCCGACTCATCGGCTGGCCGGTTGGTTTTGTAGTGTGAGTATAAAACCTGTAACACTTTGATTCGTATGATTCTCCGGCTTATCATGTAAAGAACAAAATTTTTTTTACCAATATATTTTAATTTGCTGCAAAATAAAATAAATTTTACCTTTATCTGGTCAATCCGGTTGTTTTTTATTTAAATATTCCGGCATTGAACTGAATTGTCTGATTGTGAATGGCATATAACTCAATTATCCGAATATGACTGACAGCGAAGGTTTATTGGCTCAACCTGAATCACAAAGCGCTAAACAACCGGTTTTTACACGGATTGTGAAAAGCGGCCGGCGCACCTATTTCTTTGATGTACGATTAACGGACAGAAATGAGTATTATCTTTCTATTACCGAGAGTAAAAAAAAGTTTATGCATAATGATAAAACATATTTTGAAAAGCATAAAATTTTAATTTATGGTAAAGATTTTACTGATTTTGCCCGTGCATTCCACGAATCAGTTGATTTTATCCTTGCAGCCAATCCTTTGGCAGTTAAAGGTGTCAATGATTCTAACGACAGTAAAACGGATGATAATACAAATATTTAAACGGGATGTAAATTAATCTAATATTGACCGGCTGCCGGGATAGTCATCCTCTTCGTCCGGGTCATCTCCAAGATTATGTCTGTCAAGAAAATTTTCTATTTCGGCCTGCGATAGCCGCTTGACATTGGTTACAATGAAATTGTCATTTAAAAAATCACCAAACTGATTACATTCCCTGATAGTGTCTTTAAAGGCATCTTTTAATGATATATCTATTGGAATGATAGCTGTAATCGTGCAGAAGCGATCAAAAAAACTGATATCTTCAATTTCTATATTCAGTTTCTTTAAGTTGAATTGAAATTCATCTTCAATCAGTTTTTTTTGTACATCAGTAAATATACTTTCGTTACTCGACATTAATACGATGAAATAACGCAGTTTCGAACCCTTTCCGCCAAGGCCTGTGGAAATAAAAATCTGGTTTTCGTCAAGCAGTTTACTTTGTAATACCATGCGGCTTTCCTGCAGGGCAAGGATGGCCCAGTTACGCAAACCGGGCTCCGGGTTTTCAAGGTACCGTTCAATGGTGCGATAGGCATCAATATCATCTACTGATGCAAGCTGCACAAGAAGTTGTTTTTTGTCTTCGACGGCAATGGATGAATTGAATAAATCGTTCTTATTCGTGATTTCTGTTGTTGGCTCTATCTCTGTCTTAATCTTTTTGGAAAAATCAAAATATTCCATCTGAACATCAATATCTATCTGCTCTTCAAGAATATTCAGGTTTGCCGGTAATTCTCCAAATACATCCTGTATCTTTTTATATATGCTCTCTTCGCTTGTCTCCATTTTCGGCTCTAATGCTTAACGTAAAAATACTCTATTATCTGATTGCTGAATAATCTTTTTATTAACAATTTTTGGCTGATATTTATTAGTAAGCAAGTTATGAAAAAAAAATGTAATATTGCATTATTTAGAATCAATCTAAATACCTGAAAAGTGCACGATAATAATAAACAGGCGTTGAATGAAATACCATTATTGGAAAATGTATTAAACAGATGGTTTTTGAACAGGTATAGCGGCCCCTTGATTTTCATTTTTATTCTATTTATTGTTTTTTATGTCACATTTGTTTTTGGCTCATTCCCGCAACGCTTGATCTCTGCCGGATTTGATGCCATAGCCACAATGATTTCTGATCTTCTTCCATCCGGAATGGTTAGTGATTTGATTGCTAATGGTGTGATTACTGGGGTTGGGGGGGTGATTGCTTTTTTACCGAATATTCTTATTCTGTTTTTGTTTATATCTATCCTTGAGCGCAGTGGCTATATGGCGAGAGCTGTTGTATTGATGGATTCTCTTATGCGCAGGATTAATCTCAGGGGCTATTCATTTGTTCCTTTACTGATGAGTTTCGGATGCAGTGTGCCGGCTATCCTTGCCGCGGGTACCATTCATAACCGTCGTCACCGCATTATCACTATTCTGATCATCCCTTTTATGTCGTGTAGTGCCACATTACCTGCCTATGTACTGATTATTTCTTCCTGTTTTCCGCAATACGCCGGACTGGTGCTGATATCACTTTACCTTTTTGGGATATTAACAGCAATATTAGTTGCGTTTATCCTTAATAAATTTGTAGCACAGGTTAACGATCCCGATATATCTATCGTACTCCCGGCATATACAGTCCCTCGTTTAGGCGATATAGCCGGCGATATGTGGAGAAAGGGAGAGGAATACCTGAAAAAAATCAGTGGAATAATCCTGATTGCTTCTGTTGCGATATGGGCGCTCGAATATTTTCCTCGTAACAGCCCTGAAGTACTTGCGATCAAACAGCAGAAGTACGAAATGCAGAAAACGTATGCTTTACAGATCAGCGATGCTGAAATGCATGAGAATCATGTGGCGGTTGAATCGCTGAACCAGGCCATGAACAAACGTATGGAAACATTCGACATGGCCATCAACAGTGCGCAAATCAGAAATTCATATATTGCAGCACTTGGACATTTTATCGAGCCGGTATTGCGGCCGTTGGGATTTGAGTGGCAGATGGGTGTCAGTTTACTCTCTGGTATTGCAGCTAAAGAAATACTTGTCAGCTCTCTCAATGTGTTGTATTCTGATATTCTTGCCGGTGATCATACGATCGGTATCAGTCCTGATATTTTTACCCCGCCTGTGGCTATTGCTTTTATGCTGTTTATCTTTTTATATTCGCCATGTGTCGGCGCACTTATGGCTGTACGTAGGGCTACAGGCAAAATCAAATGGATGATTGTTACTTTTCTGTTTACCACTTCGGTGGCCTGGACAGCGGCTTTTATTAGCTTTAATGTTCTTCGGCTGATTTTTTAGCGCTTAATCCATTCGCAATACAGCCAGAAAGGCCTCCTGGGGCACTTCAATGCGTCCTACCTGGCGCATCCTTTTCTTGCCCTTTTTTTGTTTCTCGAGCAGTTTGCGTTTGCGCGTGATGTCTCCACCGTAGCATTTGGCTGTTACATCTTTGCGCAATGGCTTTACCGTTTCGCGTGCAATAATCTTTGTTCCTATGGCCGCCTGTATCGCTACCTCGTATTGCTGGCGGGGAATCAGCTCGCGTAGTTTTTCACACATCCTGCGGCCAAAATTGTACGAGTTGTCGCGGTGAATCAGCGTTGACAGCGCATCAACACTCTCTCCGTTAAGCAGTATGTCAAGTTTTACCAGGTTGGCCTGTTTATAGTCGGTCTGGTAATAATCAAACGAAGCATATCCTTTAGATATACTTTTGAGCTTATCATAAAAATCAAAGATGATTTCAGCCAGAGGCATATCAAATGTTACATCTACGCGCTCGTTAGGCAGAAAGATCTGGTTCTTCAATACACCGCGCTTATCCATACAGAGTGTCATTATATTACCGAGGTACTCTGTATTGGTGATGATCTGTGCATGAATATAGGGTTCTTCAATATAATTAATATAATTTGGCTCTGGCATTCCCGATGGATTATGTACTTCAATAATTTCGTTTTTCGATGTATGAATTTTATACATCACATTAGGGACCGTAGTAATTACATCTATGTTGAATTCGCGGTCGAGGCGTTCCTGAATAATTTCCATGTGTAAGAGTCCGAGAAATCCGCAGCGGAACCCGAAGCCCAGCGCAGCAGATGACTCCGGCTCAAAGGTCATGGAAGCATCATTCAGATGCAATTTTTCGATCGAATCGCGAAGCATCTCATAATCATCAGCATCAACCGGATAGATACCTGCAAATACCATGGGTTTAACATTTTGAAATCCGGCGATGGCTTCAGTACAGGGTTGAGCCACATGGGTTATCGTATCGCCAACCTTTACTTCGCTGGCTATCTTAATTCCTGAGATGATATAGCCGACATCACCGGCACTTACTACATCACGGGGTTCCGGTTTAAATTTTAATATGCCTACTTCATCGGCATGATATTCTTTTCCCGTTGCTACAAATTTAACATGGTCGTTCTTCTTTATTTCTCCGTTAAAAATCCTGAAATAGGCAATAATACCCCGGTATGAGTTAAATACCGAGTCGAAGATTAGCGCCTGAAGCGGCGCATCAACACGACCACCGGGCGCAGGAATGCGATTTATGATAGCTTCCAGAATTTCATCCACGCCCAATCCGGTTCTGGCGCTGGCTAAAATAATCTCGTCACGTTTACATCCTAATAATTCAACAATCTGATCTTTTACTTCTTCCGGTTTAGCGGCATCCATATCAATTTTATTGATTACCGGGATGATCTCAAGATCGTGATCCAGCGCCAGATAGAGATTCGAAATGGTTTGTGCCTGTATGCCCTGTGTGGCATCAACAACCAGCAGAGCTCCCTCACAGGCAGCTATTGCGCGTGAGACCTCGTACGAGAAATCAACGTGGCCGGGGGTGTCTATCAGGTTCAGTATGTAATTGACACCGTTATGGCTGTAATTCATTTGTATGGCATGGCTTTTTATGGTGATTCCGCGCTCGCGTTCAAGGTCCATGTCGTCTAAGGCCTGATCCTGAAAGTCACGGTCAGCTATGGTATGCGTTTTTTGCAGCAACCGGTCGGCAAGCGTACTCTTACCGTGATCAATATGCGCGATAATACAAAAATTACGAATGTTATTCATGGAACTGTCTTTACGGGTGCAAATATATTTATTTTTAATTGTAAGTAAATCTGGTTTCAATTCCCTTATAAATAAACTCGTAGCCCTGTTTTACTTTTTTTCTATCTTTAAGCGGGATTTTGCAATTCAATAATTGCAAACATGCATTAATGAAAATGAATTAACGAAAAACGCTTATGAATTTTAACCGGATTATGTTATCAATGTGTATTTCATTATTGACTTTGCAAATACAGGCCGCTGATTACGAGGCAGCATTTACCAGCCGCCGGCAACTGCTTATTGAGCATATTGCCGACTACTATCCGCTTTGGAACAATGGTGAACGGCCGATTGGTTATGATGGCGGTGTGTCTGATTTTGGTAAATACAACTATCCCAAAGTGCTTGCCGTACTTGTGAAGTATGGTGACCGATCGCCTCAATATGCCGTAATGAAAAAGCGAATGGATATTTATAAAACAAAGCCAACTTTTCATTTTAACCTTGTTGAACTGCCTCGTATATTGTTTATGTTTCCTGATGCAGAGGGTGTAAAAGAAAATAAATATGAATTTTTAAAAAGGGTATTTGAACGTACCGATTGTTATAATGCATGGACTTGCGAAGGAACCGAGAATCATATTGCCATGAGTCGTACTAGCGGCTATCTTTATGCCCAGATTGCTGCTGACAATTATTCTGATTCGTTTCCCGATGCTTTGCAACGGTTACAGGAAATGAAGAAATGGATTCTTTATACGGCGAGAACGATTTATCATACCGGTACTGCCGAGTGGAATTCATCAACCTATAATTGTTATAATGTGATGGGTTGGCTTAACCTGTTTGATTTTGCTGCCGATACTGTGGTTAAGATGGCTGCTAAAGCTGTTCTTGATTATTATGCGGCTGAAACAGCGCTGTTGTATTCACAGGGTATCATGAGTGGTGGAGATATGCGGGGAAAGGGCGCTGTGTCTTCGTATCACGGGTCGGCCAGCTATCTCGGATGGATGTGGTATGGCAGTAATCCTTTTATGATGACTCCTCAGAATTTTTCAGGTGAAGATGAAAGGACATCCGAGCATATTCATGCCATACATGCTGCGCTATCGGCTTACAGACCGCCTGCGGCTGCTGTTGCCATTGCTGAACGGAAAATGCCATTACCGGCAATGTATTATAACAGTAAACCATCCTATCTGTATGATATTCCTTCTTATATCCGGCAAACATTTTATGTGGAAAAAAGTTTTACACTTGGCGCTGCTTATTTGCCTTATGGGGGATGGACCGGTGGTGATATTCAGATTGTGGGTTGGAAACTGGTTGGATTGGTTGACAGCGGATCACCGTCGGCACAGGCCGTATCCGGGCGCGGTGTAAACCGCCCTGATAAATCGGCCAGCGGACAGCAGCGTATGCCTTTTGATCAACTGGCCCATCATAAGAATGTACTGTTTCAACTCACCAGAGTGCCCGAGGATGCCGAAAAACAGAGATTGGTAATGGATAGTATCATTAATGACTGGAAGAAGAAATGGTCGCGGGATTTTTTTCTGCGTTTTCCGGCCGATACGGCCAGGCATAACCCTGTTGGCGCACAGCAGGTGGAAACAAATAATAATCGTAGCTATCTGTTTTTTAATGGCCGCGGGATGTATAATCCCGTCTTTGCCGGAAATATCCTGTTTGTTGAGATGGAAAAAATTTATCTTGTTGTCCGTTCGCTGCGTGGTAACAGGCCGGATTCTATCAAACGCGTTAAAAAGGCCGATGTAATGTTTACATCTGTTGAAGCGGCGCCGGGCAAAGTTTGCGGTTTCGTGATTGAGGTGCATGAAAAACAAAAGTTTAAATCATTTGATGCCTTCCGTAAAAAGATTGCTGCCGGCACAATGCTTGATTTTACTCTTCTTGATAGTTTAAATAAAGTGAGTTATCAGTCACTTCAGGGGGATAAATTTATGGTGCAGTATTCTGATTCCGGCTCATTCACTGAACCGATATTTGATTGGGGTTTTGGCCCGCAACAACCGGCAGTAATACATTCTTCACCTCCTTATCTGCAGCCGGTGTGGCCTTCGGGAAAGGGACACGGCAAGATTGCATCGTGGAGTGTGAATGGAAAGCCCATTGATCTTTCATCGCCATGGCCTGTTTACTCAGGCCCCATGATTCATTTGAATAATGGTGTACTTTATTTAACTGATGTTAATCAATCGTGCTACTGTGTTGATTTTACCGGCGAAGCACCCGTATTTTCAAGGGTATGTCCCGTAACTGAAAAAAAATAATATGGATGGATTAATCCGTAAGCATTTTTATCTTGCCGGTGTCTATACGCTGTTTACTATTCTCGTAATATGGTCATCGTCCCATGTTTTTTTCTGGGATACGGTGCAGCTTGGCGCAAGGCATGCATTGTTTTTTTTTGAAAATCCAGGTGCGGGTTTGATCCTTCCTCAGGAAATTGACAGTGGACATATTCCTTTGTTTGGCTATTTTCTTTCATGGGCTTGGGCGATTTTCGGACAAACGCTTGCTGTCAGCCACCTGGTTATGCTTCCTTTTGTCCTCGGTATTGTATGGCTTAGCTACCGGCTGATGATTCGTTTTATCCCGGGAAAATATGTTTTTATTGCTCATCTGATTTTTTTGCTCGATCCGGTATTGGTAACACAGATGTCTTTAGTTTCTCCGGATATCGTTTTGGTTTTTTTCTTTCTTCTCGCACTTGAGTCAATGCTTGCTCACCGGCAATGGATGCTTAGCATTGGCTTAGCCGGATTGGTTTGTACAAGCAATCGTGGTATTGTGTTGGCTGCTGCAATAGGGATCTTTGATGTAATCCGGATGGGATGGATGCAAAATCAAAGGGCTTCATATTACCAATGGATCAGCAGGGCTTTGGGATATCTGCCGGCATTCCTGATAATTATTGTATATTTTTATTATCATTTTAAAAATACTGGATGGATTATTGTTCATGCTCAGTCACCCTGGGCGCCATGTTTTGAGCCGGTTGAAATAAAGGTATTGTTCTATAATATCCTGATTGCCGGTTGGCGGTTGATGGATTTTGGACGGATTTTCCTGGTTTTACTTTTTCTGGCTGCATTGCTTTTTATAAAGAAAGAATCACTGATTAAAGGCAAAGCACGTCTTCTGCTTGTTTTACTGATTATTGTGTCCTTTGTTATACTGATCGTTACGGTTCCTTACAAAAATTTGCTGGCACACCGGTATCTTATACCCGTGAATTTGCTGGCATCACTCTATATTCTGCATGTTTTTTATAATCAAATAACCAGTATGAGAGTTGTTTATTTTTTTTCATTTATTGCTCCGGTTGTTCTGCTCACCGGCCATTTATGGTTATATCCCGAAGGTATTGCTATGGGATGGGATTCAACATTGGCTCATACTCCTTATTATCATTTGCGAAATGATGTTATCCGTTTTATAGATGAAAAAGAAATACCTGTATCTGCTATAGGTACCGGTTTCCCGTTGACATCACAATTCCGCTATTCTGATCTCTCCGGGCGCACTGATGCCTTTTCAGTGAAGGATCTTAATAAACAGCAGTATATTCTGTATTCAAATATAATCAATGATTTTACCGATGACGAAAGACTGCTGTTGTACGGGCAATGGGAATGTATTTACGAAACGGCATCGCGTAGTGTTTTTTTTCGGTTATATAAACGAAAGGATAGTAATCCGTTGTAGCACATCGGGAATGCGGCTGAGCTATTTTGATCCGGCCGGTACGATTTTTATTTTCAGTTCATCCAATTGTTTTTCAGATATCCGGCAGGGCGCATCTATCATCATGTCGCGTCCCTGATTATTTTTTGGGAAGGCGATCACATCGCGGATTGAGTCATTACCGGTAAAGAGGGCTGTGAATCTGTCGAAGCCAAATGCAATGCCGGCATGAGGCGGTGCTCCGTAACGGAAGGCCTCAAGTAAAAAACCGAATTGATACTGTGCTTCTTCATCGGTAAAACCGAGCGCTTTGAACATACGTTTTTGCATCTGTTGGTCGTGGATACGTACCGAGCCACCTCCAATCTCTACTCCATTAATTACAAGGTCGTAGGCATTAGCCAACATTTTGCCGGGGTTGGTTTCAAACAGATCTGCGTCTTCGGGCCGCGGAGAGGTGAACGGATGATGTTTGGCATAAAACCGCTGATCATCTTCGTTCCATTCAAACAGCGGAAAATCAATAACCCAAAGAGGAATAAATTTATTTTTATCCCTAAGATTAAGCCGTGAGCCCATCTCCAGTCGTAATTCAGATAGAGCACTTAGTGTTTTTTCTTTTTCGCCCGCCATCACCAGCAGCAGATCCCCGGGTTTGGCACCTGTTGTTTCGGACCACTGCTTCAGATCATCGGGTGTAAAAAACTTATCCACCGATGACTTAATACTTCCGTCGGCTGTTATACGTACCGTGATCAGCCCTGTTCCGCCAATCTGGGGACGTTTGATAAATTCGGTGAGCTCATCGGTCTGTTTCCGCGAATAGTTGGCGCAGCCCATAACACAAAGTCCTCCAATGTAGTTAGCCTGATCAAACACCTGAAATCCTTTTCCTTTGACCATCGAAGTGAGTTCATGGATTTTCATCCCGAACCGCAGATCCGGCTTGTCGCATCCATAAGAGTTCATAGCTTCTTCGTACGACATACGGGGAAAATCCCCATTCATTTCTATGCCTTTGATCGTTTTAAACAGATGTTTGACTAATCCTTCAAATGTGTCGAGAATATCATCCCGGTGCACAAATGCCATCTCGCAGTCAATTTGAGTAAACTCCGGCTGCCGGTCGGCACGCAGATCTTCATCCCTGAAACAGCGTACAATCTGATAATACCGGTCGTAACCGGCAACCATCAGTATCTGTTTAAAGGTTTGAGGCGATTGGGGCAGTGCATAAAACTCACCCTGGCTGATGCGGGAGGGTACAACAAAATCGCGCGCACCTTCGGGGGTTGATTTGATGAGGAATGGTGTTTCGATATCAATAAAATTCAGCCGGGTCAGGTAATTCCGTGTTTCAATAGCAATATGGTAACGTGTTTCAAGATTCCGCCGGTTTATTTGCCTCCGGAGATCAAGGTAACGGTATTTCATCCGCAATTCGTCTCCGCCATCTGTATCATCTTCAATAGTGAAGGGAGGTACTGCCGATGGATTGAGCACGGTGAGTTGGGTGGTTGTGATTTCGATATCACCGGTAGGAAGGTTCGGATTTTTATTGCTGCGCTCGGTTACTGTACCAATAACCTGTATAACAAATTCGCGTCCCAGCTTACGTGCCTGAAGGCATAGGTCGGGCTGTTGCTCCATATTGAATACCAGTTGTGTGATGCCGTAACGGTCGCGTAAATCAATAAAAGTCATACCACCCAGGTCGCGTGTGCGTTGCACCCAGCCGCTGAGTGTTACCTGTATGCCAATGTGCCGGTGGTTTAATTCTCCGCATGTATGCGTTCTGTACATAGTGTGTAGATTTGATGATTGTGTTTTTTCTGCTGTCAAAAATAACTAAAAATCTATCATCTGATGACGTTTGCTTTACATCATATACAATAATGATGGATTGCAGAAATATCTGATAGGGCGTATTATTGCTTTGCATAGCGGTTTGCTGACTGGCGTTGTGCCGTTACAGACCAGACGGCCATCCATAAGAGCCGTTAAATAAAAACAGAGATCGCGATGCAGCGTTAATTTTTTGCCAGTGCTTCGATCAGGTTTTTACAACCGCCGTTGCGGATATATTCCGAGTGTTCGTCTATTGTTTTAAATTTTCTGGATGCGATTGTGCGGCATAGCATTTGCGAATCGGTCTGAGCATAAAATGTACTAAGTATTTTTTGCACATCAGGGTTATTCATCATTGCAGGGGTTTTGCCCGGATGCTTTTTGATCCAGCCGGGCATGGTGTACTAGTGTTATGTTAAGTATTAATTGACGGATATAATCTCTTTAACTTTATTCTTGCATCCTTAGTTGTAAACTGCCAATTTATTTTACTGTTTTTGTTATTACGATGAGTTTTCCATGCATCAACCT
>Ga0209381_1004352_pt1 | contig 12922 bp, 4 predicted proteins | sample DewCreD2012metaG_FD_184111 | JGI IMG/M metagenome (GOLD analysis project Ga0209381, IMG submission 184111) | Hot spring sediment bacterial and archeal communities from British Columbia, Canada, to study Microbial Dark Matter (Phase II) - Dewar... ...
ACAAACCGCTCGCCGATTGAGGTGATTACTCTCACAAATTGATCAACTACTGCAGACAGTCACGGCAAAAGACCCCATTCTCGGCCCATTTTCACCATAACCTGAATTTTTGACGCCGGATTCAGGTGATACAGACCGGTCTCCGCATCCCAGCGGTAGGCGTCAAACAGCGTCTCCCAAACGTAGGCCGGTGTGGCTGGGCTGAAGCTGGCGTCGAGGAATCGGACCTGGCCGAAGGCATTGTAGCCGTAGCGTTCCAGAACCTGGCCGGTGGCCGCATCCACGATGCCCGTGACATGCATGGCATCGTGAAGGGCATAGAGTCTTTCGTCCAACGTGCCGCCGCCGGTCGTGTCGCGGTCCCGGAAGATCAAATCGTCAATACCGCGCTGGCCCCAAACAAACTGCCGATCCGCAGTCGTTCCTGCATTGACGCGCTCTTCCAACACTTGCCACTGGTCCGAATAATAAAAATGCCGAACTTCGTTCTCCGTCATCTTCTTCACCCGGCGATGCAAGGCGTCATAGGCATATTCGGCCAGGACCGTGTTTTCGTCCAACTTGACCTTCACCAGGCGGTTCCAAGCATCCCAAACACAGATAAAAGCGTCGGTAGGCGAGGCTGGCCGGGGGATGGCGGTCAGGTTTCCGGCCAGGTCATGCGCCGGGCCTGCCCAGTGAGGATAGCCCGCGTCCTCGCTGATGCTGGTCATTTCGTTCGCCTGGTTGTGCTCCCGGTTCTGTTTCAAGGTGGCCGCGCCACCAAGCTTGGTGATGTAGGCCTGGTCGTCACCGGTTCCCGCTCCATGCCAGTTGCCAGTGGGATCGAACTGGAAAAGCTCCTGCCAATCTGGATTCGAGATATTCCCGTCGCTCAAAGTGCCGCGCTCCAGTGCCGTCACCTGGAACAAGTCGTCATAGGCATACGCCTCATCCTGGCCGGTTCCGGCCACGACATTCCGCCGCGAAACCCGGTTACTGGCGCGATCATAGGCATATTGCACTCGTTCCAGGTCGGTGGTTTCGCGCCGCCAGCGGGCCTGGATGATGCGCCCGAACCGGTCCAAGCCGGTGTAAAGATCGCCGCCATCGCCATTGCTTTCGCTCCCCTGTTTGAGGAGGGTATTTTTCAAGATTTGCGTTGCCGAGCCGATCAGCAAAGGCTCGGTGACCTCGACAATGCGATCCGCGCCCAGATAGGCATAAGCGGCCAATGTCCGGCGATTATCGTTTTCATCGAGCAACGCGGCGATCCGGCTGGCCCGGTCATTGAGACTGCGGCTCAGGCCGTAGTCGCTGGCCAGCACCCGGCCATTGGGATAGGTCATTGCCGTCCGGCGCATCGTGTTGGCCAGGCCGTCGGCATAAGCGTAGCCCACCACGAGGGTGCCGGCCTCCACGGCCAGATGGTGGGATTGCGCCTCGCGCAGTAACTGCCCGAAATCGTTGTAGGCCAGGGCCACCTGGTTGACGATGGCGTTGTCGGGCGCATCCAAAGCTACATTCGACCAACTGGTGAGGGTTTCCAATTGCCCCCGGACATTGTAGGTCCGGCTGAGACGCCGCACGGCGGGGTCCGCCGTGCCCGGGTTCGTGAGGCGGTCATGCGCCAGCCGGCCCAGCAGGTCGAACAGGTATTCGTGCCCTTCCCATTGCTGGTGGTCCGCGTCTTGATAGACGATCCACCGGGCGCGCCGGTTCGGGGTGGCAATGCCGTTGATATCAATTTCGTGCTCCGGCCCGATTTCCCCGGTCATCCGCCCCAGGTCATCGCCGGTGAATTCGGTCACCGCGTTGAGGCGCGCGCCCGGCAGGGGCGTCCAGGGCGGGTTGCTGGCGGCGTCCGCGTCGTCAATCCGCTGCCGCAGGCCGCCGGTCAACAAATCAAAAGTGAAGCCGGTGATGATGCCGCGCTCGTCCCGGGTCCAGAGCGGTTGCCCGTAAATATCGTAGTATTCCTGGCGGCGGTCGCTGACGCCGGAGCCGTTTTGCTCGAGGGGCACCGCCGGCAGGGTGACGGTCAGTTGTCGCACCTGGTTGGTGCCCGGATACATCACGTAATCAAAGAGGGTGCTGACCCCCTCCTGGCTGGCGGCCTCCGGATAAACCGTCGCCTGCGACACGAGGTAAAAGTCCGCGGCCGGGTTGGGCCGGACATACTGCGCGCACCGCACGAGGATGGGCGCGCCGTTTTCGCCCTGCTGGACCTTCTCCGCCTTGAAGTAGCCGGGGGCGGCGCCGGGGCCGTGGTCGTCGTCCCCATAGTATTCCTGGAGGCGGATAAAACCGGCGGCGCTTTTCAAAGTGACCAGTTCGGGATCGCTTTCATCTATGGTTTCGATGGCGGAAGTTTGGGCGGTGAGGATGACGCGGCCTTTCTCGCCATAGCGATAATAGGTGTGCCGGCAAAGGTTTTGGGAAACGTCATGGACAGTCCGCAAGATGACCTGGCCGGCGTAGTTGGTATAGACGGTGTTGCGATGGCCGTCCGGCAGGGTTTCGAGGGTGCGGACCTGCCAGACATTGAAATTTTCGACCGGCGTCTCGACCCGCGCGGTGTAGGCGTAGGCAAACTCCTGTTCGGAGTCGCCATTGACGCACTCGATCGTGACGCGCCGCTGGTTGTCAAACTCGAAATAATGGTCGGCAAACGGGGCCAGTTCCGCATCGGGGGCGGTCAGGTAGCCAGGCACCGCCAGCGCCAGCCGGCGAAATGCTTCGGGCTGGAAGGCGAACTTGAGGCCGTGCCGAAAGCCGGGAACGGCGTCCGCAGTATAGTAGCAATAGAAATGCCGGCTCAGTTCCACCCAGGCGTTTTGCTCGCGCCCGTAGAGAATGGCGAACTTCAGGTCGCCCGCGCTTCCGTGGGGGTCGCCGTCGAGAAAATATTCGAACTCCACCCGGCGCACTGGTTGCTCAAGCTCCGATGGCCTGCGCACCAGGCAGGTGACAGCGGACAGTTGCCCGAAATTCGCGTCGCCGGGATTGCTGAGATGCTCGTATTGCAGCCGGCACGTTTCCCCGTCGGGGCCAGTCTGGCTGATGTCCGTCAGTTGATAGGTTTGCGCATGGTAAGCGGCCTCCTTGACATGACCGTAGCGGTCCACGGAGCGCACAAACCGGCCCCGCAGTTCCGGGGTGACGGTGAAGTCATAGAAGAAGGTGGCGCGCCCCTCCATGTCGGTGTGCTTATACAGGCCGGAGAGATGCTCCAGGCGGTCTTCCAGCACGTAGCGCGCGCGATAATCGCCCGTCAGCGGCCGGTAATCGAACCAGACCGGGTTGCTGACTTGGCTGACCAGGGCGATGGCGGAAGGGTCCGGGTTTTCCGGGTCGGCGTCGCCGTTGGACAGCAGGGGCAGTTCCTCGACCAGCCAGCCGTTGCCGTTGGTCCCGGTGTCCTGCCGGCTGAGTTGATTGCTGTAGCCGCGCGTGTGGCCCCAAGGCCCGCCAAAGGCCGTCACGGCAAAGTCGGTCACGACCATCTGGATTTCGCCGTTGAAGTAGCGCACCGGATTGCTGCTGACCGCCGGGTTGCGCGAAGCCAGCACAGGGGCTGGCTCCGGCACCGGCGGCAGCGCATACTGCGGCCCGCCTGCCCCCGGCAGGTTCGCCGGGGTCACCGTCTGCGCCGGGGCGGCACCGTTCGGATTGCCGGCGTTTGCGGTTGCCGCGGAACTACCCGCGCACGTACAATCCGGCGGTTGCGGCTGGCACGGCGCCACGTTCGCCGGCAAAGGATTAATCACCGGCCCGGGGGAGGAGGAGGAACTCGATGTCATGGCTGGCCTTTCGTTTCCTTATTTGCATATACAGCGTTTTTTGCCGGTCTGGCATCCATGGCAACGCTGCCTGCAAAGGCATTGGCGGCGCTCGAACCATGCCTGGCGTTTATATTCTTAACATGCCTTACTGGAGGGCTAAAAAGAAGTCAAGGGGAAATAAGCGAAATATGCGAAGAACGGGACAACGCCGGCATCGGCATTTTCGCTTGTCGGCGGGAGCGCGGCATTCCATAATCAAGTGCGTGAAACATAGCCTCGCATTACTGGCCCTGCTGGCCTTGCTGGGGCGCGCGGATGCCAGTGCGGCGCCGGGACGCCCGAACATCCTATGGATTATCGCCGAGGATTTCGGCCCGCACCTGGGCTGTTACGGCACGCGCGAGGTTTGGTCGCCCAACCTGGACCGGCTGGCCGCCGAAGGCGTGCGCTACACCCGTTTTTTTGCCGGGCATGTCTGTTCTCCCAGCCGCTCCTCTTTCAACACCGGCATGTACGCCACGACCATCGGTGCGCACAACCACCGCACTCACAACAAGAAACCGCTGCCCGAAGGCGTTAAAATTCTGAGCGATTGGCTGCGGGCGGCCGGTTATTACACCGCGAATGTGCGGGAATTGCCCGCCCCCTGCGATTTCAAAGGGACGGGCAAAACCGACTGGAACTTCCAATACGACGGCCAGCCGTTTGACACCGCCCGCTGGGAGGACCTCAAAAGCCACCAGCCGTTCTACGCCCAGGTAAATTTCAGCGAGACCCATCGCACCTTCCGCGCGCCAAAAAAGGCCGACCCGGACAAGGTGGAAATTCCGCCATATTACCCCGACCATCCGGTGACGCGGGAGGATTGGGCGAAATACCTGGACGCGGCCAGCGAGGTGGACCGCAAAGCGGGCCTAGTGCTCAAGGCGCTGGAAAACGACGGCTTGGCTGACAACACCGTGGTGGTCTTTTTTGGCGACAACGGCCAGGCGCATGTCCGCGGCAAGCAATTCTGCTACGATTCCGGTTTGTTGGTCCCGCTGCTTATCCGGTGGCCCAAAAATTTTCCCGCGCCCAAACGCTTCCAACCGGGCACGGTGGACGACCGACTGCTGCACGCCATTGACCTGGCCCCCACCATGCTCGACCTCGCCGGCGCCGCCAAACCGCCCAAGATGGAGGGCCGGATTTTTCTGGGCGACCGCTGCGAGCCGGACCGCGAATATGTTTTTGGCGCGCGCGACCGCTGCGACATGACGGTGATGCGACTGCGCACGGTGCGCGACGTCCGCTACCGCTATATCCGCAATTTCACGCCGCACGTGCCATTTCTGGCGTTCAATGAATACAAGCAAAAACAATACCCGGTGTGGAGCCTGCTGCCGCAATTGCACGCCGAAGGAAAACTGACGCCGGCGCAGGCGTTTCTGTGCCAGCCGGTCATGCCGGAGGAGGAGCTTTACGATGTCGTGGCCGACCCGCATGAGATCAACAACCTGGCCAAATCGGACAACCCGGAACACCGGGCGGCCCTCCAACGGTTGCGGGCCGTTTTGGAGAAGTGGATTCAGGATACCAACGACCAAGGGCAGCGCTTGGAAACTCTGGAAGAGCTGATAAATTCCGAGAAACGCTTTGTGCCGGAGCGCGACTGGCGGCCCGCCCCGGGGTCAAAGGAAGCGGCCTTGCCGCTACCCTCCAGGGCCGCCGCTGCGGACCCCGCCACCAACGCGCCCAGTGGGAAAAACAAAAAACGCAGAAATAAGTGATGGCAAGTTTTACTAGGCATCCCGCTTTGGGCGGCGCGGTCTGGGCGGCAGCGGTTTTATTGACAGGTCTCCGGCCCGGCTTGGGCGCGGAGGGCCAGATTCCGTCCGCGCAATTTATTCGGGTCCTTCAATCAAGCGACGCTGCGGCGACCAACGTCGCCGCCCAGGCCATGGACGGCAATGGGCTGACTTTCAGCCTGACGACCGACACCCCGGGCAGCTTTTGGCAGGCGGAACTGGGGCGCGCGTATGCTCTCACCCGGGTTGAACTGGTGAACCGAGCCGCCCCCAACGATGCGGCCATGGGCGGCTTGACGCTGCGCCTGCTGAATATGGACGATCAGGTGGTGTTTGAAACGGGGGTGACCAATCCGGGTTCCGGCGGGGTTTTCGGGGTGAATTTGCCTGCCGGCCTCCAGGCGCGAATCTTGTGGGTGGGCTTGGCGGGATCGCAAACCAACGGCGCCGGCAATTATCGTGTGGGGCTGGCCGAAGCGCGCCTCTTTGGGGTGCTCGACATGCCGCATAGCCCGGAACCTTTCGGGAGCGCCACCAATGTGGTCCGGGTCTGGCAGTCCAGCGATTTCAGCACATTGTACCCGGCGGCCAACGCGGTGGACGGAACCAACAGCACCTTCTCGCATACGGCCGACATCCCCAACAGCTATTGGATGGCGGACTTGGGCCGGGTGTTTCCGCTTGATCGGATTGAGATTGTTAATCGCACCGACTGCTGCGGCAACCGCATGTCCAACTTGGTTCTGCGCGTCTATGATGGCGCGTCCAACACCATCTCCTCGGTGGTGCTGACAAATACGGCGCAGGGCTCGACCTATACGCACAACCTGGCGCCCGCCGGCAATGCCCGGTGGATTCGTGTGGGCCTTGAAAACAACCAGCAAAATGGCGGCACCAATTACTATGTCACGATCGGCGAAATCCGGGCGTTCGCCTATGGCACCAACGTCCTCAAGCTGCCAGCGGCGGCGGTCGTATCGGTCACCAACAACCTGGCCTCGTTCAAGAACAGTTACATGCTGCGTTTGAATGCGTCGGTGCCCGCCGCCAGCAACGCCAACGATGACAATTACAGCACCGAAACCAAGACCACATCCGCCACCGTGGACGGCTATTGGGAAGTGGACCTGGGCGCCACTTACGCGCTCTACGGGGTGCGGTCAATTGCCGCCAGCGGCATTGGCACGCGCCTGACCAACGCCACGGTGCGACTTTACGACGCCAACCACAATTCGGTGTTCGGCCAGCGGATCACCGGAGCGCCCGACGTGTTTGACACGGACCTCAACGGCCCCATTTTCGCCCGCTATGTCAGAGTGGGCTTGGAAAATAAAAAACGCACCAGTCCAACTGCCGGCACGGAATGGCTTATCGGTTTCCGGGAGGTGGAAGTCTATGGGCGGCCCACCAACGGTTTGGGCATCATATCGTTTGCGGCTTCCACGAACCGGATCGAATCCGGCCAAAGCGTCACCTTGGCCTGGTCGGTGGCGGAGGTGCGGCGGGTGGAAATTTTTCCGGGCGTTGGCAGTGTCGGCGCGCGGACGGGCACGAATGGCGCGGGCAGTCTGGAGGTGTGGCCCACCAACACGACGGAATACCTCCTGATCGCCTCCAACGCGGCGGGCTTGTTTTCGCGGTCCGTGCGAGTGGAGGTCGGACCGCCGGTTGCCCCGCTTAAGCTCAGCGAATTTGTCGCGGATAATCAATTCTCCCTGAAGGATGGCTACGGCGAGGCTTCCGATTGGATCGAGATTCGCAACACCGGCGGCAGCGCGCTTAACCTGGCCGGTTACGCTCTGAGCGATGACCCGTCCCGGCCGCGCAAATGGATTTTTCCGGCGACCAACCTGGCGCCGCACAGCTTGCTGGTGGTGTTTGCCTCGGGCCGCGAGGAGCCGGTTGATCCATCCGGCTTTTTGCATGCCAGTTTTCGCTTGAGCAAGGAGGGCGGCGAGTTGCTGCTCACCGATCCCCAAACCAACCTCCTTGACCAGGTGGGCGGGTATGCGGAGCAGGACACCGATTTGGCCTACGGGCGCGACTTGGAAGGCCGCTGGACTTTCATGGAACCAAGCCCCGGCAACTTGAACACTGGCGCCACTTACCAGGGTTGGCTGGCCTCGTTGTCCTTTAGTCACCCGCGCGGTTTTTACCAGGCGCCTTTCACGCTGGGCATTACCAATCCGAATCCCGGGGCCACCTTGTTCTATTCGCTGGATGGCTCCGTGCCTTCCATCCCCTATAGCAACGCTCTGGCCATCGCGGATACCAGGTCCGTGCGCGCCCAGGCCCGGCGGGAGGGCTTCAAGCCGGCGCGCATCCAGACCCGTTCTTTCATATTTCTGGACAACGTGATTGGTTCGCCGGTGATGTCCACCAATATCACGTTGAACACCAATTACGCCCCCCGCCTGCGCGCCGGCTTGCAGGCGCTGCCCATCATTTCGCTGGTCATGCCGGGCCAGCCCGAATACGAGGAGCAGGAAGGCTCCGTCGAGGTGCTCTGGCCGAACGGCGCGCCGGCCATGCAGGAGAATGTGGGTGTCGAGCGTTTCGGCAACTCCTGGCAGCTTTTTCAAAAACGCAGCTTTCGCGTCAAGGCCCGCGCGCGCTATGGCGCGACCAAAATCAGCGTGCCATTGTTCAACGGCTTCGACCGGGGCGTTGTGGCGAAAACCGCTTTTGATCAACTGGAGTTCCGCTCCGGCTCGCAAGACATGATCCATCGCGGGTTTTACCTGGCGGCGCGCTTTGTGGATGACAGCATGCTGGCGATGGGCAGTCTCAATCCGCATGGCCGTTATGTCCATGTCTTTCTCAACGGCGTCTATTGGGGCCAGTTCGACGCCCGCGAGCCGATGGAGGAGCATTTTCTGGCGGATTACCTGGGCGGCGCGCCGGAAGAGTATTCGCGGGTGCGCGGCAACGACAACGTCGGCAGCAGTTTTGTGCTGGGCATTGGCGATCCCCCCGTGCTTGAGCCGTGGGAGCGGGTGCGCAACCTGGCGGGCTCTTACGCGTCGGTCAAAGCTTACCTTGATGTCCCGCATCTGACGGATTTCATGCTGCTGTGGATGTATGGCAACTGCGAAACGGAATTCCGCGCCTGCGGCCCCACCAACGCCGGCAGCGGCTTCAAGTTTTGGATGGCGGACGCGGACGGATTTTTGCGGACCAGCGCCATGGGCTTGAACAATACCGGCAACGCGGGGCCTGGCGGCCTCTTTGGCGCGCTGGTCGCCGAGGGGAACCCCGATTTCAAAACCCTGGTTGCCGACCGCATTTATCGGCATTTTTTCAACGACGGGGCGCTGACGCCCGCGCGCAACGATGCCCGGCTGCTGGCCCGCATGCAGGAGGTGAACGATTCCATTCTTTGCGAGCTGGCCCGCTGGCCGACCATTATTTATGAAAATCCCCTGGGAACTTTTTCCTCGACGGCCAATCACACGCCAACGGGCTGGGCCAACTTTGGCGCCAATCTCCGGGCCAATTTGTTTCCGGGCCGCACCTCCCAACTGGTCGGCTACCTGCGCACGGCGGGCTTGTATCCCTCGTTCGACCCGCCGGCCTTCAATCAATACGGCGGGGTGGTGACGAATGGTTTTCAACCCCAGCTTTCTTCCGCCGCCGGCGCCATTTACTACACCCTGGACGGTTCGGATCCGCGGCTGCCCGGCGGCGGCATTTCCGCCGCCGCCCAGGTTTGGGCCAATGGCGTCCTGGCCATCAATCAAAACCTGGTGCTTTCCGCCCGGGTGCGAACTGCCGGCGGCCAGTGGTCGGCGCTGGCGCAGCCCCGTTTCCTGGTTGCGGCGCCGCAGGCGCCCACCGCGCGCGACCTTTTGGTAACCGAAATTCATTACAATCCCGACGGCAGCGATGACTTTGAATTTGTCGAGCTTTACAACGCGGGGTCGAAGGTGCTCGATCTTTCCGGGGTGTCCCTGAGCAATGCGGTGCGTTTTATCTTTCCCGACGGCTTTTTGTTGTCGCCCGGCGCGTTTGTGCTGGTGGTGGAAAATACGGAGGCGTTTGCCGCGCGCTATCAGACGCCCGGCTCGCCGTGGTATTGGCCGCAGCTTAGCGTGGCGGGAGCCTGGGTGGGCGCCCTCGACAACGCGGGTGAGACCCTTACGCTCCTCGCATCCAATGGCCTGGAACTGGCCGCGATTCCCTATAAACCGAGCGGCCGCTGGCCGGCGCGGGCCGACGGCCGGGGCAGTTCCCTCGAGTTGCGTCCGTTGCCGCCGCCCACCGCCGGTGATGACGAGGTCCGGGCCTTGGTGGCGGATGGCTTCAACTGGAGTGCCAGTTCGCTGTATCACGGCAGCCCCGGGCGATTCGACAACCACGTCAAATTGGCGTGCATCAACGAGCTGCTGGTGAATCCGCAGGCGGGTGAGGATTGGATTGAATTGCATAACCCCGGCACCCAGGCGGTGTCGTTGGCTAATTGCTCGCTGACGGACGATTTGAGCCTGCCCAGCCGCTATCGCTTTGCCAATGACACCGTGTTGTTGCCCGGCGAATTCCTGGTTCTGGGCGCGGCGCAACTCGGTTTCGCGTTTGGCGAAATGGGGGAGGATGTTTATTTGCTGCAAATGTCGGGCTCCAACGTCTGGCGTTTCCTCGACTCAGTGGATTACCCCGCCGCCGCGCCGGATGAGCCCTTTGGCCGGTTCCAGCGCCAGGATGGCAAATATGATTTTACCGAGTTGAGTTTCCCCACGCCGGGCGCCACGAATGCCCCCCCGCGCATCGGGCCGCTGGTCATCAGCGAAATTATGTTCTTGCCGGCGCCGGACAAAGCCGCGTTTCTTGAATTGACCAGCGTCACCAATGGGCCGTTGCCGCTGTTCGATCCCGACCATCCCACGAACCTTTGGCGGCTCGAGGGCGTGGGCGATTTTGCCTTTCCGACGGGCGTAGTGGTGGCGCCGGGGGCGACGCTCATCGTCTGCGCGACCAATCCCGAGGCTTTTCGCGCCCAGTATAACCTGGATGCCGCCCTGCCGGTCTTTGGCCCTTGGGGGGGCGCTCTGGATCAAGACGGGGAGACCCTCAAGTTGACCCGTCCAGGTGCGCCCCGAACCAACGGCGTGGCGCCCTATTACCGCGTGGATCATGTCACCTATCGCGCCACGCTGCCGTGGCCGCCGGCCACGGCGGGTGGCAGCCTGCACAAAGTGCCTGCGGCGGCCTACGGCAATGATGCGCTAAATTGGGTGGCGGCGGCACCCGCGCCCGGCGCCAACCTGGCGCCGGGAGAAAAACCAGTCATCCTGTCCCCGCCGCAAAGCCAAAGGCTGGATGAAGGGCTCTCCGCTTATTTCAGCGTGATTGCCACTGGCGCGCCCCCGGTGACGTATCAATGGCGTTTGAATGGTTTGCCGCTGGCTGGGGCCACCAACAGCAGCTTGGTGTTGGCCGATCTCCAGGTTTCGGATGCCGGGACCTACGATGTGCTGGTGTCCGGGCCGGGGGGCGCTTCGCTGAGCCCGCCCGCATACTTGGTGGTGGTCAAGCTTCCAGTCATTATCAGTCAGCCAGCCTCCCAGTGGGTGCGTCCGGAGGCCAGCGCCTCGTTCAGTATTGCGGCCGTCGGCACCGGCGAGATCCGTTATCAATGGTTCCTGAACGGGGCGCTGCTCGTTGGCCAAACCAACAACACCTTCGTCGTTCCAGCCGCGACGCAGGCCGATGCCGGGCGTTACACCGTCCTGGTCTCCGATGACCTCGGTTCGATTTGGAGCGCCCCGGCGGACCTGATTCTGCTGGTGGACCCCGTCATTGTGCAGCATCCGCTGAGCCAGCCGGTGTTGGCGGGCGATACCGTGATCCTGAGCGTGGTGGTGACCAACACCGCCACCCTGCCGATCAATTATCGCTGGCGTCGCAGCGGCTTGACTGTTACCAACATTCTGCTTAACGAGCGGGTTTGTTTCTTTGTCATCCAGAATGTGCAACCGCCTTATACCAACTGGAACGTGGTGGTTACCAACGCCTCCCGCCCCACTGGTTTTCTGAGTTCCACCGCGATTCTTACCATTCTGGCGGATACGAATGCGAACGGGCTGCCGGATACCTGGGAGGCGGCCCACGGTTTTGACGCGGAAAATCCCGCGCTGCCTGACGCTGATCCCGACGGCGATGGATTGTCGAACCGGGAGGAATACCTGGCCGGCACTGATCCCCGCGACGCGGCCAGTTGCTTGCAAGTTGAAACGCCCCTCCTATTGGGCGGCGCGTGGATACCCTTTCAGGCCGTCTCGAACCGCACCTACTCGCTGTTCTATGCGAACTCGTTGGCGGGCGGCGGACCATGGACCAAATTGGCGGATGTCCCGGCCCGCGCCAGCAACCGGGTGGAATTCATCGGCGACCCCGGTTGGACGACCAATCGTTTTTACCGGGTGGTTTTGCCGGCGCGGCCTTAAGCGCCCGAAGCCGTGACCGCGCGGCGACCTGGCCTTTCGGCAAGGTGAGACGCTATTGGCGCTTGATGCCGCAGTCCCAAATTTCCAGCCCGGCATGACGGCGGCCGGTGAACATGGCTAATTCCGTGGTCATCATGGGACCGGAATTGCGCAGGGCGGTGAATTGCTCCTCCAGTTTGGCCAGCTCCACTTTTTTTTGCCGCAGTTTTTCCGCCGCCAGATTGACGACCGCCCGGCGTTCCAGGACTTCCTCCGGCACATAGCCGGGCGGCCAGACAATGCCTCCAGGAGTAACGGCGTCCGCTTCTCTCACCCGCTTTTCCTCCGTTTCCACGACGGCGCGCAAGGCGGCCAGGTCCGCCTCCAATTTTTTGCGTTTGGTGAAATAGGCCGCCACTTCCGGCGGCAGATGGGCGATGAACAACTCCACAAAATCGCCGTTTTCGGTTTTCACGATGCAGCGGTCCCAGGCGCCGGCATAGCGTTCCTTGATCTCAAACACCTGGATTTGTTTCCAATGTTTGAGGGGCCGGTCACCCTGCCGGTTAAGCAGCCAGGCGCGCACCGGTTGGACATCCACCGGCACCCGGTTCACCACCCGGATATCCTGACTGATAAACCGGACATGGTCTCCCGGTTTGAGGTCCGGTTCGGCGGCGGCCTCCGCCGCGCCACCTTCCTGCGGTGAAACCGCGACTGCCAGCCAGAACAGGCCCAGGGCCAGCCGCCATTGTCTTGCTGTTTTCACGTTGCCAATTTATCACCGCCGCCGATGATTTGGCAACCGCGTTTCCCGCGGTTCGGCGCTTCCGAATGCCCCCCCATTCTCATCCAGGATGAAAGTTAGCAACGCGGACGCGGCACGGGCGGGCCGTTTGAAGACAAAGCGGGCCAGCCGGCGGGAAGGGCCGGAAGGCAAATATTAAAT
>Ga0209381_1004358_pt1 | contig 12912 bp, 11 predicted proteins | sample DewCreD2012metaG_FD_184111 | JGI IMG/M metagenome (GOLD analysis project Ga0209381, IMG submission 184111) | Hot spring sediment bacterial and archeal communities from British Columbia, Canada, to study Microbial Dark Matter (Phase II) - Dewar... ...
GCAGTGTAGCCCTCAACCACGGGCTCCGCGCGCACAGAGATTGTTCGCTCCGCCCGCCGGGAGGTGGGCTCGGCTCAGAGTGACATGTGGGTGTGGCGTATCTGCTGTGCTGACAAGTAGTTATCCGTTTTGGAGCAAGAGAATACAGCGTTGTCGTGCTAGTGCGACGCCGCCGCACCATTGTCATTCCGAGCGGAGCGAAGCGAAGTCGAGGAATCCTTGTTGTTCACGCGCCACAAACAGAGGTCCTCGACTTCGCTCGGCATGACAAATCCTTGCATTACTTATGTAGAAGGCGATAAGGCCCTCCGGGTGAAGGAGGGCGTCCGAGGCTGTCTATGGTTTGGAGACGAGCCTCGGAGAGGTGCGCGCCGCGCATGGGGGATCAAGGGCGTTCCGCGCACAAGTATGCAGGCCCGATCCTGGCCCCTCACCGGCGTGCCCGTCCGCGTAATCTGTGGTTTGGGCTCACGGCCGTGCGCCCAGGAGGGCGGGATAGGCGTCGAGGAGGAGGCGGTCGCCGCTGGTCGTGGCGTCGGCGGCGGCGCGGACGCGGCGGCTCATTGCGGGCACGAAGAGGTCGGCCAGCAGCGCCTTGGACTCGGAGACCTCTCCGAATTGCATGAGGCGGAAGGCGCAGTAGACGTCAATGGCCATGTCGGCGAGGTTGCGGGCGACGAGGTCGGTGTAGTCGCGCTCGGCGCGCTTCCTGACGAAGTCCATCGCCTTGTTGAAGCGTTCGAGGGCCTCGGTGACGACGGGCAGGTGCTTGCCGGTGCCGCCGGTGTAGGGTCGGGCGGCGAAGTCGGCGAAGAGCGAGTCGAGGTCGCCGCCGAGCAGGCCGGCGAGGATGGCTACGACCTGGAGCTGGCTGGTGCCCTCGTAGATGTTGGTGATGCGTGCGTCGCGGAGGTAGCGCTCGACGGGGTAGTCGCGCATGAAGCCGCTGCCACCGAGGACGGCGAGGGCGGAGTTGGAGAGCTCGACGGCGGCCTCGGAGGCGTAGTACTTGGCCATTGGGGTGAGGGTGGAGGCGTAGGCGTGCCACTTCTTGTAGAGGGCCTTGTCCTCGGGGCGGGTCTCGTATTCCTTCTCGAAGTCCACGGCGACGCCGCAGTCAATGGTGAGGGTGCGGGCGAGCTCGAGCTTGAGGCGCATGCCGACCAGGAGGTCAGCGATGGCGGGGAAGTGGACGATGGCCTTTCCGAACTGCTCGCGTGAGTGGGCATAGGCGAGCGCCTCGCGGTATGCGGCCTCGCAGAGGCCCACGCCCTGGGCCGCGATGGCCAGGCGGGCGCCGTTCATCAGGTCCATCGTGTACTTGATGAGGCCGAAGCGGCGGCGGCCGACGAGGAAGGCCGGGCAGTTGGTGAACTGGAGCTCGCAGGTCGGGGAGCCGTGGATGCCGAGCTTGTCCTCGATGCGGCGGACGCGGAGGCCGGGGCCTTTCTCGGCGAGGAAGAGGCTGAGGCCGCGGCCGTCCTTGGTGCCCTCCTCGGAGCGGGCGAGGACGAGGAGCACGTCGCCGCAGCCGTTGGTGATGAAGCGCTTGACGCCGTTGAGGCGCCAGAGGTTGGGGTCGGAGGGGTCGGGGGTGGCCTTGAGGCGGACGGCCTGGAGGTCGGACCCCGCGTCGGGCTCGGTGAGGACCATCGCGCCGGTGGCCTGGCCGGAGGCGAAGCGGGGGAGGTAGCGGTCCTTGAGCTCGTCGGAGGCGAAGCGGAGGATGGTCTCGGCGATGTCCTGGAGGCCGAAGAGGGTCATGAGTGCGGCGTCGGCGCGGGAGACTATTTCGATTGCGGCAGCGTAGATGGTGTGGGGCATGAAGATGCCGCCGTACTTGCGCGGGAGGGTGAAGCCCATGAGGTCGGCGGCGGAGAGGCGGTCGAGGGCCTCGCGCGTGCCCGGGGCGTAGGTGACGACGCCGTCGTGCCAGGTGGCGCCGTGGCGGTCCACCTCTTCGGCGCGTGGGGCGATGCAGTCGCCGGCGATGTCGCCCACGATGCGGAGGGTCTCGTGGTAGTTCTCGATGGCGTCGGCGGCGTCGCGGGGCGCGAAGGGGTAGGCGTCGGCCTCGGCGAAGTCGCGCTCGCGCAGGCGGGCGATTTCGGCCAGGGGGGCCTGGTCGAGGTTGAAGCGGATGTCGGGGTTGTCGTCATAGAAATTGGGCATCCCTGAATCGTCCTCGTCGTCGTCCTCGGCGTCGTCCTCGTCCTCGGTGCTTCCGGGGCGAGGTGGAACGCGGGGCAGAGATGCCCCGCCCACAATCGTTACCCTCCCGCAGGTATTGGAACCTGCGGGAGGGAAGCGGATCAGGCTTTGCTCTTGAACGCCTCGATCATTCTGGGGATGACCTCAAAGAGGTCGCCCACGATGCCGTAGTGAGCGAAGGAGAAGATGGGGGCGTCGGGGTCGGTGTTGATGGCGAGGATTTTGGCGGATTCGGCCATGCCGGCGCGGTGCTGGATGGAGCCGGAGATGCCGGCGGCGATGTAGAGCTTTGGGCGGACGGTGGTGCCGGTCTGGCCGACCTGGTGGTCGCGGGGGATGTAGCCGGCGTCCACGGCGGCGCGGGACGCTCCGACCTCGCCGCCGAGGGTGCGGGCGAGCTCGCGGACGAGCTCGAAGCCCTCTGCGGAGCCGACGCCTGCGCCGCCGGCGACGATGACCTTTGCGCCCTTGAGGTTCACCTTGCGCTCGGCCTTGACGCGCTCGAGGATGCGGACGGCGTCGGCCTCGGGGCCGAGGGTGACTTTGACGGGGATGACCTCGCCCGTGCGGGCGGGGTCGGCCGTGGGCATACGCATGACGCCCTCGCGGACGGTGGCCATCTGGGGGCGGTGCTCGGGGGTGACGATGGTGGCGATGATGTTGCCGCCGAAGGCCGGGCGGATCTGGTAGAGGAGGCGGCGGTATTCGGTCTTGCGGACGGGTTCGACGTAGTCGCCTATGGCGAGGTTGGTGCAGTCGGCGGTGAGGCCGGTGCGGAGCCGTGCGGCGACGCGGGGGGCGAGGTCGCGCCCGACGGGGCTTGCGCCGAAGATGACGACCTGGGGCTGGTTGGCGGCGATGACCTCGCTGACCACGCGGGCGTAGGGCAGCGTGGTGTAGACGGCCAGGCGCGGGTCGTCGGCGGCGTAGACCGTGTCGCAGCCGCAGGCGATCAACTGGCCGGGCTGGTCGGTAAGGCGATGGCCGCACAGGATGGCAGCCAAGGTGGCATGGAGGGCATCGGCCAGCTCGCGGCCCTTGCTCAGAAGCTCCAGGCTCACCTCGGCCAGCCGGCCGCCGTCCTGCTCGGCGAAAACGAACACTCCGCCTGTATCTCTGGGCATCTCGTCTTTCCTGCGTGGTCTGGAGTCGGCGATTGTTGTCCTACTTGATGCGGATGAGTTCCGGGGTGTCCGTCGAGGCTGCAATCGCCGCAATCGTATCGCGGACGCACCTGGCTTTCCTCATCCCGAGTTCTTTCGGAAAGTCCTTTTCCTCCTTTTCGAAGTAATTGGCAATCTTATTCAGTTCCGGAATGACCGCCTTGGCGTGGGTGCCGTAGCTGCGCAGGATCTCCATCAGTTTGGGGGTCCGCTCCTGGCTGCCCCATGGATTCTGATCGCGCGTGTAGTTCACGCACGCGCTGATTCCCTCCTCGATCCGATGTTTGGCTAACAGGCGCAGCCCCTCCAGGCGAATGGAGTCGGCGAACATCTCGCCGCTGGGGGCATATTCTGTGGCTGCCTGATAGATGGCGGGCAACAATGGTTTGATTTCTTCAAAGGACAGGTTCCAGTAGACCGATGCGATACAGCCGCGGGCGCGGCCGTCCTGGTTCCTGAGCCCGGCCCGCACGGCCTTGTAGAGTGCCTCGCGATCCACTCCCTCCAGCGACCGGCTGAGCAGTCCGGGGGGATGCTCACCCCCCCTATTAAACAGGGCAAAGCAAAGGTATCGCTGTAGCATGCCGCGGGGATCTTTCTCCGGCTCGAACTGGGCCATCAACTCAAGTATCTCCGGCACGGCCTCGATGGCGGGCTTGCCGATCGCTGCAAGGGCGTCGGCAGCCTTGATGCGCAGCCAGAGGTCGTCGGCATGGAGCAGGTTGCGGAGCTTCAGAACAGCGGAGGCGGCCCGGTCTTTGATGTGGGCGATGGCCTGACATGCCCCCAGGCGTGCTTGGAGCGAGGGCGAGTCGAGCAACTCCAGCACGCGGGGAATCGGCGCGTCCGTGCGGCGAGCGAGCGCCGTCGCGGCCCGCTCGCGGACCACCGGCGACCAACTCTGGATGCGTTCCAAAAGTTGGTCCGTGCTGAGTTGGTCGTAGAAGCTCTTGCGGTCCTTGTTGTTCCAGCCGCGACCGTCGTTGATAAGCGCCTGCGCCGCAGCCGGGGTGAGCTGCGGAGCAATACTCGGGCGTTTGCCGGTGAGGTGGATTTTCTTGAGGGGCATGGCATAGGCGATCATATAAACACCGGTGCAGTCCCAACCGGCATATTTGTCGTTGTCCAGCTCGGGCGGTCCTTGGTGAAGAAATGTGCCGTCCCACCGCCGCGCAAGATCAAAATACCACGCGCCAAACTCCCTCATCCACGCCCCCGTGGCCTGGGGGCCCGACAGGGCAACCCCGGGCATGGCCCAGAGGATATTGAAAAAATTGCCCGTGTGGCCGCAATCGCGCTCCGATCCGTGCGAGGCAAGGCTCATGCGGGAGAAAAACTCCGCCCCGTTCGCTTCCCCTACCAGGTTGAACAAGAAGGCCACCATGCCGCATTTGCCGTTGTCTTCGTGGGTCTGGATCCATGGGTGATGGTCGCCGTAGGGAATGGCGCCTTTGCCGATGTAGAAGCGCAACAGGCGGACGCTGCGTTCGATCGCCAAATCCACGGCCGGGTCTTTCACGCCCGCGTGGCGGGCCAGCACCAAGGAAATGGTCAGGGGCACACCCGGAGAGTTCATCATCCCGTAGCCGCCCAGCCGCCCGTCAGGCCGGGCGAACCTGTGGCCCCACGAGCCGACCGCGCTTTGACCACGGGCGGCTTCCAGCGCGAGGCGCCTTAGGCCCGGCATGACCGATTCATCGCCCGTGGCGATCTTGTATTCGGCAAGGAACATCGTGATGTAGCCGTAATACCACGTGGCGAAGCCACCGGTAGTGAATTGCGCGGCCCACTCGGCTTCCTTCTTCACCAGCGGGAGGTAGCTTGGGTCGCCGCTGGCCAACAGGGCGAGCGCATTGAGCGATCGGGGGATGGGGTTCAGCCGTTTGGCATAGGACGGGTCGGCTATCCGCTCGGCGAGCGCCTTGCATCCCTGCTCAAGAATGCGTTTGGACTTCGGGCAATCGTAGGGCGCGGTGGCGCTGTAAGCGCCGAGTACCGGCAGCCTCACGGTGACCTCCTCCGTCTTGGCGGCACGCCAGCGAGTCAGGGTCAACTTTCCTCCCCCCGCTGTTGTTTCCGCGGCGGTGACAGCCATGCCGAATTCCGTGCGCGGGTCGTAGGAGAATGGCTTGCCGCCCACGCCGAGGATTACGTCCCCGACCGCGATGAGGCCATCAGCGGGAGAAGCCTTTTCCACTTTGGTGATGAGAATCTGCCGCGCGTCGGTGGTGACCAGCTTGTCACAGAACATCCAGCCGCGCAGCCCCGTGGGGCCCAGGTTCCAGTCGTGCTTTGCGCCTTCAGGGGTCTTTTCGCCTCTGGTGAAGTCGGGAATGGGCATCGTCTTCGCTGCCGCGAAAACCGGGCGGAGCGGGGCGGGGATGGCTATGATCGCGACAAATGATAGAGGCAAAGCTCTCCGTGTGATGTGGTCCAGTTTCATTCCTGCACCTTGGTTGTCTGCAAAGTGGGGTTTGTGATTCAATCGAGGATGTGGTCCTCGACGAGTTCGCGCATGAGGGCGGCGATGCCCTCTTTGGTCGGCTCGACCCTCTTGTGTTCGCCGGCGACGAGGACGACGCTCTCGATGTTCTTGACCTTTGTCGGGGAGCCTGCGGCGCCGCAGCGGGCGACGTCGGCGCCGATGGCCGCGGGGTTCCACACGGGGATGAGGAGGCCGCGGCGCTCCAGGTCGGCGATGAGCGGGTCGGCGCGCTCGGCGAGCGCTGCGGGGTCGGGCTTGCCCTTCTCGGGGTCGAGCTGCCTGGCGATGGCCTCGCGGACCTCGATGGGGGTGCGGGCGCGCTTGAACTGTGCGGCGAGCTTGGCCCGGCGTGGGCGCGGCTCGTTGGCCTCGCCGACGACTGTGAGGAGCGCAGGGAGGGTGGCCTCGACGACCTCGTGGCCGCCCTCGATGAGGCGGCGGACGCGGATGCGGCCTGGGGCGAGGGCGAGTATCTCCTTGGTGTAGGTGAGCTGGGGGATGTCGAGGGCGCCGGCGAGCTGGGGGCCGACCTGGGCGGTGTCGCCGTCAATGGCCTGGCGGCCGCAGAAGATGATGTCGGGCTGGCCGATGCGGCGGATGGCGCAGCCGAGGGCGTAGGCGGTGGCAAGGGTGTCAGCGACGGCGAAGGCGCGGTCGGAGAGGAGGGCCACGGCGTCGGCGCCGCGCATGAGGGCCTCGCGCATGACGGCGGCGGCGGATGGCGGCCCCATCGAGATCACGGTCACGTGGCCGCCGTGGGCGTCGCGCACGGAGAGGGCCATCTCCAGGGCGTTGAGGTCCTCGGGGTTGAAGATTGCCGGCAGCGCCGCGCGGTTCACCGTCCCATCGTCGTTCATCGCCTTCGCGGTGATGTTCTTGGTGTCGGGCACCTGTTTGACGAGGACAACCATCTTGAAGGGCATCGGCGAGTTCCTGGGAGGTGAAAGGCTATGCCTGAAGCATGAGTTCAGCAATCGGCAACCGGCAATCGGCAATCACCGGAGCTTTCCGATGAGGATGGAGGCGTTGTGGCCGCCGAAGCCGAAGCTGTTGCACATGGCCACCTGAACGGGGGTCTCGCGGGCGACGTTGGGCACGTAGTCGAGGTCGCACTCGGGGTCGGGGTACTCGTAGTTGATGGTCGGGGGGATGACGTCGCGTGCGACGCTGAGGGCGGTCTGGAGGAGCTCGACGCCGCCCGAGGCGCCGAGGAGGTGGCCGATCATGGACTTTGTGGAGTTGATGGCGAGGGCGCGGGCGTGGTCGCGGAAGACGGTTTTCATCGCCCGCGTCTCCATCACGTCGTTGAGCTGGGTGGAGGTGCCGTGGGCATTGACGTAGGTGACGGCCTCGGGCGGGAGCGCGGCGTCGCGGAGCGCGGCGGCCATCGAGCGGGCGGCGCCGGAGCCCCCTGGCTCCGGGGCGGTGATGTGGTAGGCGTCGCAGGTGGCGCCGAAGCCGAGGACCTCGGCGTAAACCTTCGCGCCGCGCGCGCGGGCGTGCTCGAGCTCCTCGAGGACGAGGATGCCGGCGCCCTCGCCCATCACGAAGCCGTCGCGCTCGCGGTCGAAGGGGCGGCTGGCGCGCGTAGGCTCGTCGTTGCGCTTCGAGAGGGCCTTGCAGGCGATGAAGCCGGCGAGGCCGAGGGGGGTGATCGTGGCCTCGGCGCCGCCCGTGAGCATCACGTCGGCCATGCCGTAGGCGATGTTGTAGTAGGCGTCGCCAATAGCGTGGGAGGACGACGCGCAGGCGGTGAGCACGGTGGAGTTCGGCCCCCGCAGGCCGAAGTGGATGCCGATGAGCCCGCCGGCCGAGTTGGCCATCATCTTCGGGATGAGGAAGGGGCTGACGCGGCTGGGGCCGCGCTGGATGAGGACGGTCTTCTGGTCCTCGATCTCCTCGAGGCCGCCGATGCCACTGCCGATGATGCAGCCGGCGCGGTCGCGGTCCTCGCGCTCGAGCTCGAGGCCCGAGTCGCGCACGGCCTCGTCGGCGGCGACGAGGGCGAACTGCGCGTAGCGGTCAATGCGCCGGGCCTCGCGCGCCGCGATCACGGGCTCGGGGTTGAAGTCGGGGATCCAACCCGCGATGCGGACCTCGTAGCCCGTGGTGTCGAAGCGCGTGACGAGCGAGACGCCGCTGCGGCCCTCGCAGGCTGACCGCCAGAACGACTCGCGGTCCTTGCCTATGGAGGTGACGCAGCCCAGACCCGTGATTACGACGCGGCGCTTGGCCATCGGACTATCCCACTCTCCCGCACAAGGGGGCCGGCGCTGCGGGGCAGCGCCGGGCCGAGCCGGCCCCCCCAGGCGACCTGACCCCGGGCAGGCGTCACGACTTCGCGTTCGCCGCGCCCGCCGCAGGAGCGGCCGGCGCCCCCTGGTGCTCCAGGATGTACTTGACGGCGTCCCCGACGGTTTGGATCTTCTCGGCCTCCTCGTCGGGAATCTGCATGCCGAACTTGTCTTCGAACTCCATCACGAGCTCGACGGTGTCGAGGGAGTCGGCGCCGAGGTCGTTGACGAACGATGTGCCGGGCGTGACTTGTTCGGGCTTCACGCTGAGCTTCTCGCAGATGATCTGGCGGACCTTTTCTTCGACCTCTTCCTTCTTGATGTCGGCCACTGGCTTGCCTCCTGCGGTCGGGGTGTCCGTGGTGCGCGCGGGGCCTTGCCCCGCGGGCGTGCCGAGCCGCCGTGCGGCCCGGCCTATCCGAAGACCATTCGTGCGAATGGGCCTGCTCTCACACGGGAGCGATGCTAGACGGCCAGGGTCACACCGGGTGGCAGCCGCGAGTGCCGGGCGCTCCTCTCCGTGTTGGCTCCTCGGTTCCGGGGCGCGGCGCGCCCCTCAGATCGCCAGACCGCCGTCCACACGCAGGCACACGCCGGTGATGTAGCTCGCCTCGCCGCTGCACAGGAAACGGACGGCGGCGGCCACGTCCTCGGGCGTGCCCATGCGCGGGATCGGGATGTCCTTGAGGATCGCCTGGCGCGCCTCCTCGGGCACCCGCTCGGTCATCGCCGTGGCGATGTAGCCCGGGGCGATGGCGTTGACGCGGATGCCGCGCGAGGCGACCTCGCGGGCGACAGACTTGGTGAAGGCGATGACGCCGCCCTTGGAGGCCGCGTAGTTGGCCTGTCCCGGATTGCCCATGAGGCCGATGACCGAGGCGATGCTCACGATGCTGCCGGCACGCTGCTTCACCATCTGCCAGAGGACGGCGTGGGTCGCCACGTAGACCCCCGTGAGGTTCGTGCGGATCACGGCGTCCCACTGCTCGGGCGCCATGCGCAACAGCAGGTTGTCGCGGGTAATGCCAGCGTTGTTCACAAGGATGTGCACGCCGCCGAATGCCTCCACGGTGGCCTTCACCACCGCGTCCATCCGGGCGGGGTCGGCCACGTCGGCCTGGAAGGCAAGCGTTCGGACCCCCAGCTCGCGCACCTGGGCGGCGGCGGCCTCGGCCGCCGGGCCGTTGAAGTCGGGGATCACCACGTCGGCGCCACACTCGGCGAGGCGCCGGGCCACGGCCAGGCCGATCCCCGCGCCGCCGCCTGTCACGATCGCCGCCTTGCCCGCAAACTCCTTCTCCGACGGCACGGCCGTCTCCTTACTCCCTAGGACGCCAGGAACTCATCCACCCCCTCGAGGTCCGCAGGGACCTCGATGTTGTAGCACCTTACCGACTCCTCGATCTTGGCCACCAGGCCCGTCAGGACCTTGCCCGGACCGACCTCGATGAAGCGCTCGACGCCGCGGGCGTAGAGGAAACGGACCGAGTCTTCCCAGAGCACGGGGCTGGTGAGCTGCTGGACGAGCAGGCCGCGTATCTCGGCCGCCGTGACCACAGGCTTCGCCGTAACGTTCGACACGACGGGCGCCCGCGGCTGGCAGATGGCCACCGCGGCCAGCGCGCGGCCCAGCCGCTCGCTCGCCGGCGCCATGAGCCGCGAGTGGAACGCCCCGCTGACCTTGAGCCGCACCGCCCGCTCGGCGCCGAAGCGCCGCGCGTTCCTCACCAGCCACTCGATCGCCGCCACGCTCCCCGACACCACGATCTGCTCAGGGCAATTGAGGTTGGCAATCTCCGCCACGCCGAACTCCCTGGCGCCCTCGAGGGCGTCCTGAAGCCGTTGCCGCTCGAAGCCCAGCACGGCGGCCATCGCCCCCGGGTTCTCGCGCCCCGCCTCCTCCATGAACTGCCCGCGCTGGTGGACCAGGCGGACCGCGTCCTCGAACGCCAGGGCGCCGGCATAGACCAGCGCCGTGTACTCGCCCAGGCTCAGGCCGGCGGCCGGCGCCCCAAGGGGCACGCTCCCGCGGGCGGCCCAGGCCTCCAACGCCGCAATGCTCACCGCCAGGATCGCCGGCTGGCACAGCGAGGTGCGGTTGAGCTCCTCGGCCGGCCCCTCGAAGCACAGCTTGGCCAGGTCGAAGCCCAGGGCGGCGTTGGCGCGCGCGAAGACCGCTCGGGCCTCGGGGCAGGCCTCGGCCAGCTCGCGCCCCATGCCCACCCGCTGGGCGCCCTGCCCAGGGAACAAGATTGCGACGGCCTCCGAACCCGCCACGCGCAGCCCTTTCCTACTACCACCGGAGCACGGCGCCGGACCAGCTCAGCCCGGCCCCGAAGGTCACAAACACGACGATATCGCCGCTGCGTAGCCTGCCCTGGGTGTGGGCCTCGTGGAGGGCCACCGGCACGGTCGCCGCGCCCGTGTTCCCATAGCGATCAATGTTCACAAACACCCGCTCCATCGGGATGGCCAGCCTTTCGCCCGCGGCCTGGATGATCCGCAGGTTCATCTGGTGCGGGATGAGGAGCGCGACGTCGCCTATCGCCAGGCCGCAGGCCTTCAGGCACTGGGAGACGACCTCGACGATCTTTCTGACGGCGAGCTGGAAGACCTCGCGCCCGCGGAGCTTGATGTAGTGCTGGCGCCCGTCCACCGTCTCGTGGGTCGGCGGCGTGCGCGAGCCGCCGGCCGGCAGCACCATCGAGCCGCTGTTGACGCCGTCGGCGCCCATCATCGTGTAGAGCACCTCGCCACGGGCGCCGGGAGGCGCGGCCGACACCACCGTGGCCCCCGCCCCGTCGCCGAAGAGGATGCAGCTCGTGCGGTCGGTGAAGTCGGTGAACTTCGAGAGGTTCTCGGCGGCCACGACCAGGACGTGGCGCGCCTGGCGCGAGACGATGAAGCCCTGTGCGGCGCTCAGCGCGTAGCCGTAGCCCGAGCAGGCGGCCAGCAGGTCGAAGGCCGCGCACGGCACGGCGCCCAAGGCGCCCTGGAGCCAGCACGCGGTGGAGGGGAAGACCATGTCGGGCGTCATCGTGGCCACGATGATCGCCCCGAGGTCGGCCGGCCCGATGCCCGCCTCCTCGAGGGCCTGGCGCGCCGCGGGCAAGGCCAGGTCCGAGGCCGCCTGCTCCGGCGCGGCGATCCGCCGCTCCTTGATCCCCGTGCGGGTCGTGATCCACTCGTCGCTCGTCTCCACCAGCTTCTCGAGATCGTGGTTCGTCATCACCCTCGCGGGCATATACATGCCGCAGCCGGTGACGGCGGCTCGGGGACAGTCGGCCATAAGCGTTCCTCGTCTGTGGCTAGCTGGCGCGCCGCGCCCGCAGGTCGGCGACGATATGCTGGTTGACCTTGCGAGCCGCGGCCTGGGCAGCGACGCGCATGGCGATGGCAATGGCCCGGCTGTCGGAGCCGCCGTGACAGATCATCACGGTGCCGTTGATGCCCAGGAGCGGCGCGCCGCCGAACTCCGCGTAGTCCACCTTGGTCGCCAGCTCGACCATGGCGTACTTGCACAACATGGCGCCGATGCGGCGGCGCAGGGTGCGGCGGATCGCCTGCTTCATCATCCCGATCATCGTCTCCGCCAGCCCCTCGCTCACCTTGAGCACCACGTTTCCCACGAAGCCCTCACACACCACCACGTCGGCCGCCCCCGCGAAGATGTCGCGCCCCTCAACGTTCCCGATAAAGTTCAGGCCCGAGGCCTCCAGAAGCTTCTGCGCCTGCTTCACCAGGCGGTTGCCCTTGCTCGACTCCTCCCCGATGTTGAGGAGGCCGACCCGAGGGCTTCTCTTGCCATAAACGTGTCTGCTGTAGGCCGACGCCATGATCCCATAGTCGAGCAGGTGCTCGGGCGTGCAATTCACGTTCGCCCCGCAGTCAATCACCAGAGTCTCGTCCCCCTTGGTCGTGGGCAGCGCCACGGCGATGCCAGGCCGCCGCACCCCCTCGAGGAGGCCTAGCTTGAACGCCGCCTGCGCCACCACCGAGCCCGTGTTGCCCGCAGAGACCGCCACGTCCGCCTCCCCCGAGGCCACCAGCTCAATGCAGCGGGCGATCGAGGAGTCCGGCTTGCGCCGCATCGCCTCCACAGGCGCATCCTCCATCGTCACCACCTGCGAGGCGTGGGCCACCCGCACAACGCTGGGCACCCCACCGTGGCGCGACGCGATGCCACGAATGCGCGCCTCGTCGCCCACGAGCACGATCTCGTGCCCATTCAGCTCGGGCACGGCCTGCAGCGCGCCCACCACCTCCGCCTCCGGGGCCGAATCGCTCCCCATGGCGTCCAGCGCGATCCGCATGCCTTATGCTTCCTTGGCGTTGACCACCTCACGCCCAGCGTAGTAGCCGCAGTTGTGGCACACCCGATGCGGCAGCTTCGGCGTGTGGCACTGGCGGCAGGGCATCAACTGGGGCACCCGGAGCGCGTCGTGGCTCCGGCGCTTTCGCCCACGGGAGCGCGAATGCCTTCGCTTCGGATTCGGCATCTGCCACCTTCCTTCTTCGAGGGACCAACCCATTCCGGCCATGTGGGATAAGCCGTAATTTTACGAAAAAGCCCCCCATGAGTCAAAACAAATCAACCCTCCACAGCGATTCCGCAATCGCGGACGTAGGGCATGGGGATTCGGTGAGGTAGGGCGATTCGAGGGTGTGGTCAGGTTCGCGCGGGATTTTGGCGGGGGTTCCAGGGGGCCGGCATGCTCCCTCGGGGGGGCTTGGGCCTGCGGGGTGGGCTTGCAGGACA
>Ga0209381_1004377_pt1 | contig 12859 bp, 9 predicted proteins | sample DewCreD2012metaG_FD_184111 | JGI IMG/M metagenome (GOLD analysis project Ga0209381, IMG submission 184111) | Hot spring sediment bacterial and archeal communities from British Columbia, Canada, to study Microbial Dark Matter (Phase II) - Dewar... ...
CGAGGCGCTGGCGGACCAGGACGACGTCCAGCTCGCCGCGATACAAACGGCCCTGGCGGTCCCGGACCTCGAAGGCCAGCCGCGCCTCGCCTTCCGGTCTCGCGTTCTGCGCCATGCGCGGGAAACGAAGGCTGCCGATAATCTCATTATCGACTACTGTTGTCTCGAAGCCGGTGGTCCGGTCCGGGTGGCTTGAGCTGACGCACCGGATTTCGTTTCTCGTGAAATCGAGATTCCGCGGGTTGAATAAGATCGTGATGCTTGGGCTATAATCGGCCAGTTCCGCCACCGGATCGACGCGATCGCCCTGGTCGGGGATGTCGCCGATCGGCACGGCGATGAAGCGTCTCAGGAGAAATGGAGGCGGTTCCGGCCTTCGCATCTCACTGTGCCGCGGCATGTAGTTGAAGAGAGGCAGGGCCGCGGCCGGCGGCGGCACGCCCGGCAGGGGCCCCGCCTGGCAGAGGACATCGCCGAACGGCGCACCGCCGATCACGTCCTGGCCGCCCGGCAGACGCCCGATGCCCGTCTGCACGAGCCCGGGATCGGCCGGGTCGACCGAGCAGAGCATCGGGGCCGACCGGTAGAGCGTGTGGCGCCCGTCGACCACTCCGGCGAAGGTCGCGACCACGTCACGGGACGGCGGGGCGGTCACGCGCCCCGCTGAGACCGGTTCCCGGCACACCGTCAGCCCTTCCAGATGAAGCGTCACGCTGGCCGCCGGCATCGCCTGGACCGGCGCGAGCATCTCCACGTAGAACTCGTTCTCGCGCGGGGCCTCGTCCCGCAGCGCGCCGTCCGCGCCGAACATCGTGACCGGGACGACGAACTCCAGCGGCTTGAAATCCTGCCCCTGCGGGGTGGTGGGGCGCGTCAAACGAACCTCCGGCGGAGCAACAACCACGGTTGTCGTGTAAGCTTCCCGGCTTATCCCCAGCACGCGCGGCAACGGCGCCGGGCCCAGGCTCAGGCTGACTTGGGCAACCCCGCCGTCCGGGGAGAACGTCAGCGTCTGGCTGCCGTCCGGATTATCGTTGCTGGAAACGAATCGCCCGCTTACCAGCGCCAGCCGGTCGCCGGGCTGCGTCGTCCTCAGGCTGGTCTCCCCGCCCCTGAAGACCAGATGCGACGGAAGCGGCAGCCCGGGCGTAGCAACCTGAGCCTGCCCGGACTCGATCCAGGTCAATCGGTCTCCCGCCTCGACCGGTTGCAACCAGGTGCACCCCAGCGGCGTCCCGTCGCCTGCCTGGAACGCCGGCAGCTCGAACCGGACAGCCAGAACCCGCGTGGGGGTCGACTCCAGGACTCGCGTGGCGAACGCGGCCCTTCCCCATGCGTCCGTCCGCGCGCGCGACGGGAAGAACTCCGCCAGCGTATCGTCGATCGTGCCGTCGTCGCCCAAGGCGCGCGGCGCCACGTCCACCCCGATCATCGGAAGCCCGCCTGCATCGAAGACCTGCACGCCCAGCACCGAGGAACTCGGCTCCCCGGGAAAGACCTTCCACATCCGGGGGGCCCCCGGATCGGCCGTCGTGCGACCGGTCCCGCAGTTTTCACGGAGGGTCGTGTGTTCAGGGCCCCAGTCGATCCGGAACAGATCGATCCGCGGAAGCACGGACGCGACATGGAACAATAACGGCTCGAGATCCGCCTGCGTCTCGATGCTCACCTGGACGGTCAGATTGCCAGGACGCATCAGGGGCACCACCTGGGCCGCCGCGTAGCCGTCCGGGTTCGACTCGAAAGGATACTCCGGCGCGGGCACGATCACGCCCTCCCCCTCGATGATCTCGCAGGAGGCTGTGACGCCGGGAGCCGGATCCCCTGTCTCATCGTACACCACCTGCCACATCAGAGAAACCGGAAACGGGGTGTTGACCACGCCGGACTGATCGTCCCCGTACAGCTTGATAAGCCGGTATCGTTCTGGTTGAGGAGGCAGGGGCGGGGAAGTCTGCGGGGCGGTGTCGATCGTCAGCGTGACTGGAGAGGACGGCCCGGACGCCCCGACCGTGTCGACGGCCTTCGCATACAATGCATGGACGCCGTCCGGGAGGGGCTCGCCGGGGCTTACGGCCCAGGTGCCGTCGGGGGCCACCATGCCTGTGGCCAGCAGCGCCGTCCCCTCGAAGAGCAGGATCGTCGCCCCCGGCCGGGCCGTCCCCGCGACCTCCGGGGTGTTGTCGCTCGTGAAGCCCGGGGGCGTCGTGATGACGGGCGGCGCCGGCACGTCCCGCCAGACCGTCCACGTCGCCGGCGCCGTGCACCGAATGAAGTAGCCCTCTCCCATCACCACGCTAAAGCCCGACCCCGTGCCGATCGGGTGCACGTCATAGCCGGTGCCGTTGTACCGCAGCATCCGCGTGACCAGCTCGACGCCCCCGTTCTGCGCCACGATCTCGTCCAAAACCCGTTCCGCATAATAACGATTGTACGGCACGGGCTCGACGGGCAACGCCACCAGGTTGTACCCCGGGACGAGCGGGACGACCCCGCACTCCTGGTCGAGCCGGTACCCGGAGAGCACCCAGGGGACGTTTGCCGTGCAGAAGACGCCGTACCCCTTCCCCGGCTCGATCGCGAAGTTGGGGCCGCCGCCTTCGACCGTGTACGTCTCGTAGCCCTCCGTTTCCGGGATGTAATTCAGCACGCGCGTCGCCATCCCCCCCTGCGCGTTGATGCGGTCCAGCAGCGCCTGCGCCGTCAGGGGCTCCGTCGGCCTCACCGGCAGGCCGATGAAGTTGTAGCCGGCTTCCAGGTCGAAGGTGAACGCGGTCAGCGTCGCCGTGTCGATCAACCAGACGAACGAGGCGGGCGCGGGGTCCGCGTTCCCCGCCGCGTCGACGGCGCGGATATCGATCGTGTGCACGCCGTCCGGAAGCCCCTCCAGCACGAGCGGCGGGACGACCGGCGTGTAATCCCCGTCGTTGAGCCGGTACTCGTACGCGCACCCCGCCTCGCCGGCGGCGAAGGCGAAGACGGCCGTGGCGGTCCCCGAAAGAGTCTCGGGCCGGCACGTGAGCGTCGTCTCGGGCGGGGTGGTGTCGATCGTCCAACTGTACAGGGCGGGCGTCGGGTCCGCGTTGCCGGCGGCGTCCAGGGCCCGGACGGCGAGCGTGTGGGGGCCCTCCGCGAGGCCCGGGATCGACTCCTCCGCCCCGGCGGGGACGAACGGCGACCCGTCGAGGCTCCGCTCGAAGAGGCAGCCCGGCTCGGTCGCGGCGTAGGCGAAGGCGGCGGCCTGCGCGTTCGACAGGGCCGGAGGAGCCTGCGCGATCGCGGTGTCCGGGGGGATCGTGTCGACGGTCCAGGCGAAGGAGGCGGGGGACGGGTCCGTGTTCCCCGCCGCGTCCCTGGCGCGAACTTGGACGGTGTGCGGGCCGTCCGCGAGGGGGCCGACCGTGTCGGGGGAGGTCGCCAGGACGAATTCGCCGCCGTCGAGGCTCCGCTCGAACGCGCATCCTGCCTCGCTGGCCGAGAAGACGAAGGACGGGGAGGCGGCGTTCGACGGGTCGGGGGGCGTCTGCGTGAGCGTCGTCTCGGGCGGCGTCAGGTCGATCGTCCACGTATAGGAGACCGCGGACGGGTCCGGGACGCCCGTGGGACCGACGACGCGGACTTGATAGGTGTGCGACCCCTCGGCGAGGTTGGTCAGCGTCTCCGACGAGGCGGCCGGGACGAAGGGGCCTCCATCGAGGCTGCGCTCGAAGGTGCAGCCCGCGACGTTCACCGTGAAGGCGAAGGTCGCGGAGGCGGCGTTGGATGGATTGGGCGGGAACCGGGTGATGGACGCGGCGATCTCGCCGAAGGAGAGCGTGGCGGTCGTCGTCGCCGTCTCGGAGGCGCTGACGGCGCTCTCGCGGATTTCGCCGCCCGCGCCGGTCGTCTTCTTCACGAGCGTCCCGGAGGCCTGGATGCCGTAGTTGCCGTCGGGGACCGGCCGGCCCTGGTCGTCGGTCCCGTCCCACGTCACGACCACCTGGGCGGCGACCAGATCGTTGCCCTGGGTGGCGGGGGCGTCGACGTCCACCTGCGTCGTGCCGGCGAGCGTCCGGACCGTCGTCCCCTGGGCATTCTTGATGCTCGTTGTGGCGTTGATGTGGTGGGTCAACTGGTCGCCCTGACCGCCGCCCATGACGAGGGCGGCGCGGACCTGGAAGGTGGTGGTGATGGTCAGCGGGACGGCGGGGGGATCGAAGGGGGCGGGGCCGGCGGCGAGGCCGGTGATGGCGATCTTGTCGGCCCCCTTGGCGGGGGCGGCGAGGAGGGGCAAGGAGCCCATCAGGATCGCACAAGCCAGAAGGCCGGCCGACAAGGCCGCCTTCTCATATCCCCCCCCCCGCGCGAACGGACTGCGAATGGCGGCTCGACATGGCGCTTTCTCCCGTGAAGACAAGCGAGGCCCGCGGTGATGCCGTCACAAGTTCAGGGGAAGTGTAACGGGGAGGGAGTGGCGACGTCAAGTATGTGGCGATATTTGTGCGGGTCGAAGGACGCCACGGGGGCTTGATGACGCCCGAATCACGGAAAACCCTCTCCCTGGTTTATCAAAACCAGAAAACCCGTTACAGGCGGGTGACGCGTCTGGTTTTTAAAATAGTGCAAGCCAGAACGGTCTCGCTCACTCCGTCACCAGCGGCCCCGTGTCCACCGCCTCGAAGTCCCGCCCCTTGATTCGTTTCAGCGTCGACAGCGCCTCGTCGTCCCACTTCGGGTGCGGCGCCCCGGAGACGTACCAGTCCCCTCCGTTGTCCGCCAGTAGCATCCCGTACCGCTTCAGCCCCTCGAGGATCACCCGCGCGGGCGCCGGGTACGTCGACACGTCGACGCCCGCCTTCAGCCTCACCCGAAGCCCCATCGGCGGCAGCGTCCGGTCCCTCGACCGGCTCGCGAAGTGCGTCGCCGGCTCGATGTAGCCCCGCTGTGTCCGCTTCACCGTGAACCGGAGGGCGTGCCGCAGTACCCCCCGCTCCACGATCTCGTCGTACCGCGCCAGCCCCGGGAAGACCGGCAGTCCCGCCGCGTCCGCCGACGTCCACCCCCTCGGCCGCAGCGCGTTCGACGTCAGGTCGAAGACCGCCCCCGAGCCCGCCCTCCACCCGCCCTCGACCGGGTAGGCGCTGAATAGCTCGTAGAGACGGCGGGAGCGGGCGTCGATGACGAGCACATGCCGATCCCCCCGGGCGTCCGCCCCCCCCTCGACCGGCGCGTCCGGCGGGATGGGGTACGGCCCCGGGTCGCTCTCGCCCGCGTACTCGAACGTCACCTTCACCTTCGGCTGGTCAGGCCCGACCACGCAATAGGGGATCCCGCATGGCGCCCCCTGCCAGACCGTCCCGAAGGCCGGGTGCAACGGCTTCTCCATGCCGATCGACGCGATGTAGTCGACGGAATGCGGGTGGACCGGGAGGCGCGAGATGTCTTGGTTCCAGGGGTTGTCGGGGGGGAAGATCGGCACGTCCCCGTACGGGGTCCGGAGCACGGGGCTCCCGGACGCGGGTTCCGTCGCCCGGGCGGTCGCGCACAGCGCGACCGCGCCGGCCAGCAGGACGGCGGCGCGTCGGCGGGTCGGCGTCATGGCATTGGATCCTTTCCGGTCATTTTCACGGGCGGTCGGGCCGTTCCGCCGCGCGACGGCGGCTCCCCTCGGGAGGCAATCCGTATTATAATGCGTCCGACCTCCGTCGCGTGGTTTTCGTTGGGAGCGAGGATCCCATGCGCGTTCTGGCCGTCGACCTCGGCACCCGCCGGATCGGGCTGGCCTCCTGCAACCCGGAGGAGACGCTGGTGCTGGGGGCGGGCGTGATCGAGCGCCGGCCGGGCGACGACCCCGTACCGGCCGTCGCCGCGGCGGCGCGGGAGCGCGGGGCGGAGACGGTCGTGGTGGGTCTTCCGCTCAACATGGACGGCAGTTACGGCCCCAAGGCCGCCGAGGCGAAGGCCTTCTCCGAGCGGCTCCGCGAGGCGCTGGGAACGCCGGTCCTCCTCCATGATGAGCGACTCTCGAGCGTCGAGGCGGAGGGGAGGCTGCGCGGCGTGGAAGGGATGTCGCGGGCGGCGAAGCGGGCTCACACGAACCAAGTGGCGGCTCAGGTGATCCTGGAGAGCTTCCTGTCGAAGCGGCGCGAAAAACGACAATGACGCTCACGGCCACGGCGTCCCGTTCCGGTACACCCTCTCGATGCGCGCCCGGCCGTCGCCCCCGATACGGAGGCGGGCGGTGAGCTCGCGAACGTCCGGGGTCGGCGTCCCCTCGGGAACGAAGTAATCTTCCACGCCAAACCGCACGGTCCACCGGTCCGCGCGCCCTTCCATCGCCACCGCGCCCGGCCCCAACCCCTCAGGACGCATCAGGAAGAGCCCGTCGGGGACGTAATAGCCGCCCTCCGGCCTCAGGACCCGCCACACGATCTCCCCATCGAACGGCCGGCGCCCGGCGTCCCGGAGGTCCTCGATGCGACTGAACGCGTATCCCAGGCGCATGTACTGGCCCCGGAGCAGGTCGCGGGGATCCACCGGCTCTACCCGAACGAGCACGGACCATCCGGCCCCCGGGGCGAGCCGACGCTCCTCGTAACCCGCCCAGGCCCCCAGGAAGAAGACCTGCAGCGCTACCCAAACCATCGCCGCCTTGATCCGGATCATGACGCGCCCCGGCCCATCCGGGCCACCAAGTTCCGCCGCCAGCGCTCGGCGCCCCAAGCGACGCCGATCAGGACCAGCCCGCCCGCCACGAAGAGCGTCCCGGTCTCGGCCAGCCCGCCCATGAGATCGAAGAACCGGGTAATCACGCCGAGCGCGACGCCCGCCACGCCCAGGTTGACCCACCCGCGACGCCCGCTCTGCGCGCCGAAACCGACGCACCAGAGAGCCAACAAGAACCAGAGCAGCCAGGCCGCGCCGGAGAGGACCCAGTCCGCCATACGGTAGGTCCGGGCCCACCCGAACTCCTCATGCGTATAGGCATCCCCCCGCCCCAGCATCCCCATCTCGACCAGGAGCGTCGCGCCGGCCAGCACCGCGACGAAGGCCAGGAGCGCGACCAGCCGGTTCCGGTACCAAGAATGGTCCGGGGCGAAATGCCTCGCCCCGACGGCGATCCCGACGCCCCCCAGGCCCAGCACGACCAGGGGCAGCAGGTGCGTGCCGCCGTGCTCCCGGTACCCGTTCCATTCGTGCAGGTGCCGGTAGAACCCGAGCACATACACCCCCCCGAAAAGGATCGCCGCCCCCATCCCCTGGAAGACGGTCCCGATCGGCGGGATGCGGCACCGCACGAGCCCCGAGAACCCGACGAGCGCCAGCCCCAAGCCGATCTCCATCACGAGGTGAGGGATGAACCGGTCCGGCATTTGGAGCGGAGATCCCTTGAACGACGCCTCCATGTGCATCCAGAGGATGAGCGCGAAGATCGAGACGGCAGCGAGGGGACCCGAGCGGAGCAGGACCGCCAACGGCGCGACCGCGACGAACCAGAGAAGGATGCCGTCCGGCGGCCGCGCGTTCAGGTGGTAGATCTGCGCGATGAGCCCGATCCCGGCCAAGAAGAGGCCGGCGCCGGCGACATGAAGGGCCTCGGCCGTTCTCGCGTACGGACGATCCGTGCATCGGATCCAGAACGCGGCGCCGTGGGCGCCGCCGAGGAGCGCGAGCAGACCCACCAGCTTGACCGACGGGGCGATCCCGTCCCAGTTCGCGGCCACGAGCAGGATGACGCCGATGGACACGATGGCCCCGCCCATCCAGCCCAACACGGCGGCCAAACGCAGGGCCCCTCCCTCCCGCTCACGCTCCCGGGCCAACGCCAGCAGGCCGGCCCGGGTCGACTCATCGACCAAGCCCCGCCCGGCCGCCTCCGCCAGAAACGTCTCGAGCCGTTTCGGGAAAGAGGCCATGACACCCCGATCCGGGAAAGCGGTCAGAGGACATCCCGCCCCACCGCCCGAGCCACCTGCCGCACTTCCTTCACCAACTGTCGGAAGGCCGGGATCGTGATCGTCTGTTGGCTGTCGGAGACGCTCTTGTCGGGGTCGGGATGGACCTCGACGGCAATCCCGTCCGCCCCCGCCGCCACCGCCGCCCGTGCCATCGCCGTCACGTACCCCCGGTGCCCCGTCCCGTGGCTCGGGTCGACGACGACCGGAAGGTGGCTGAGGCGGTGGATGACCGGGACGGCGTTCAGGTCGAGCGTGAAACGAGTCGCCGTCTCGTATGTCCGGATGCCGCGCTCACAGAGCACGACCTGCTCGTTCCCTTCCGAGGCGACGTACTCAGCGGACATCAGCAGCTCCTCGATCGATCCGGCGATCCCGCGCTTGAGGAGGACCGGCTTCGCCAAGCGGCCGACCCGCTTGAGGAGCGCAAAGTTCTGCGTGTTGCGCGCGCCGATCTGCACCAGATCGGCGGTTCGGGCGACGGCCTCCGCGTCGGCGGTATCCATCACCTCCGTCACGATCCCCAGCCCCGACTTCTCGCGCGCCTCGGCCAGGTACGCGAGCCCTTCCTCGCCCAGCCCCTGGAAGGCGTAGGGGGAGGTGCGCGGCTTGAAGGCCCCGCCGCGCAGCAGGTGGCCGCCCGCCTCCTTCACCGCCTGGGCGACCTCCAGGATCTGCGCCCGGCTCTCCACCGCGCACGGCCCCGCGATGATCGCGACCCCCCGCCCCCCGATCGGGACCCGTCCGACCTGCACGATCGTGTCCCCCTCCTTGAACTCCCGGGCCACGATCTTGTAGGGCTTCGAGACCTCGACCACCTCGGCCACGCCCGCCATCTCGACGAAGGCGTCCTTCGGCGGGCGCGTCGCCTTCCCGACGGCCCCGATGACGGACCGCTCCTCGCCGACGATCCGGCGGGCCTTGAAGCCGAGGGACTCCAGTTTCGCGGCGACGGCGTCGATCTCCGCCTCCGTCGCCGTACGCTTCATCACGATGATCATGCCGCGCCCTTTGCGCCATCGTACACGTTATCGTACACGTCATCGTACGCATACGCGTACGCGTACTCGGACTCGTACTCGGTCGTTATCCCGTGATCTCCGCATACTTCCCCTCCCCCTCCCACACCCGCAGCGTCAGCGTCAGCCCCACCCGCTCCCGCACCCGCCGGTGGATCTCGGCGGCCAGATTCTCGCACGTCGGCACGGCGATCAGATCGTTGAGCATGACGTGGTCGAACGGCCGGGCCGCCTCGCGCAGGGCCGCCTTCAGGTCCGCGAAGTCGATCACCATCCCGGCCGACACCGGTCCCTCCGCCACCAGCTCAAGGCGGTAGGTGTGCCCGTGCGGCCGCCCGCATTTCGCGTGACCCGGCAAAAAGTGGCCGCTGTCGATCACCTCGCGCACGCCGACCTTCATGGCAGCCCCTTTCCCCAGCGCCTCGCGACGACACCCAACCCGCTACATCCCGGGAAGACACGCGCGGAGGGATTCCCCTCCGGGCGCGCGGATCCCGCATCGCCAGCGGATTATCGATAGCGGCGGCGCTGAAAACAACCAAAACACCTTGGCACGTCGCGGCGTCCGAGGCGCGGCGGCACTTCGCCGGAACAGGCCTCGTCCCGAAGCCCCGCCTCCCGGAAGGCCTTGCGCCGCTCGACGCACCCCAGGCACCGCCCGCACGGGCGCGGGCCGTTCCGGTAGCAGCTCCAAGTCATCCCCAGGGGCGCGCCGAGCCGCGCGCCCAGGCGGAGGACCTGAGCTTTCGTCATCCGCGCGAACGGCAGAACGATCCGGCACCCCCGCCCGGGCGGAGCCCCCCGGGCGGCGAGCGCATTGAGCGACCGGAAAAAAGCCGGCCGCCCGTCGGGGAAGAGACGGCCGTCGGTCCTCAACTGCCCCCCGACGATCCGCCGAGCGCCGACCGCGGCCGCCAGCGCCAGCGCGAGACCGTAGTAGACGAGGTTCCGGTGCGGGACAAAGCCGGGCGGGATGCCGCCCGGCCGCCCGTGCGCCCCGCCCGTCATGCGCAGCAGCGGCACCCGGATGACGCGCGGGGCGGGCAGACCGAGGGCCTGTGCAATCCGCCGCACGGCCCGGCGCTCCGGACGCGGACGACCCGTATAGTCGAATGAAGCGGCCAGCACCCGCCCCCCGCGCGCCAGCGCCCACGCCAGCGCCACCGCGCTATCGGGACCGCCGGAAAGAAGCACCAACCAGGGTGCCGGGCTCATGGCATGTAGACCCCGCCGTCCACAACCAGCACCTGCCCCGTGACATATTGCGCCTCGTCCGATGCCAGGTAACAAACCGCATGCGCGACGTCCTCCGGGGTCCCGATCCGGCGCAGCGGCGTGCCCGAGAGGATCTCCCGCAAGTCCCGTTTCGTGAGCTTCCAGTCGCGGATCCACCCGGTGGCGATCGAGCCGGGGGCGACGGCATTGACGCGGATCGACGGGGCGAGCGCCCGAGCCAGATTCCTCGTCCATCCCGCCACCGCCGCCTTCGCCCCGCTGTAGACCAACAGCGTCTCGTCCCCCTGGAGCGCGGCCGCCGAGGAGATGTTCACGATCGCCCCGCCCCCCCCCTTCCGCATCGCGGGGGCCGCCGCCCGCGCGCAGAGCATCGCCCCCTTGGCGTCCACCGCCATCGCCCCGTCCCAGTCCCGCTCGTCGAGATCCTCGAGTCGAACCCGCCAGGACCGCCGAGCGGTGAAGCCCGCGTTGTGGACGAGGACGTCAAGCCGGCCGAAATGCCGGAGGGCGGCCGCCACGAGCCGCCGGGCCCCAGCGGTTCGGCTCACGTCCGCGCGGCAGGCGACCGCCCGCCCGCCGTCGCCGGCGATAGCGCGGACGACCTCGCGGGCGGCGTCGGCGTTCCGGGCGTAGTTGACGACGACCGCGGCGCCCTCGCGGGCCAGCGCGAGCGCGACCGCGCGGCCGATCCCGCGCGAGGCCCCGGTCACGATCGCGGCGCGCCCCCGGAAACGCATGGCGAAGATTATTTCAGGGCCCCGCCCGCCGCACAAGCAGAACCCGGCGTTGGAAAGGGGAACAACCCCCACGCGGGGATCTCTCTGGCGAGAACAACCCGACGGAAGACTTGGAGGCGAAGGAATGCCTTCACGGGGCAGGCGACGGCGATCCTTCCGCGTCGGGCTTCTTCACGACACGCCCGCCCCCGACTAGGCTCACCGCAACAAGCACCACGGCCGAGACCGCGAATCCCGCCAGGTTCGGGGGGACGCCGTCCTGCGGGTTCTCGGCCGGATTCATCCGCAGGGCCAGAAAAGCGGCGATGCCGGCAAGCGCGCCCACCAGCGCGCCGCGCGGCGTCGCCCCCTTCCAGAAGACCCCCGCAATCATCGGCGCGGCAACCCCCGCCAGCAGGATCCCCCACGCCTCCAGGCAGAGGGCGTAGATGTCTTGGAACTCCAGCGCCATCCACAGCGACAGCACGCCGAGCACGGGGACGCTGTACTTGCACCACGCCAGCTTTGTCCCCTCGCCGGCCGACGGACGGATCAGCGGCACCAAGTTGTGACCGATGATGCTCGACGGCGCCAGGATCGCGCTGTCGGCCGAGCTCATGATCGCGCCCAACAGCGCCCCCAGCAGCAAGACGATGACCGGCAAGGGCAGGTACTTGAGCGCGACATCGATCAGAATGTTCTGCCCCTCGTACCCCGGCAGCGCCGCCCGGCCGAAGATCCCGATCAGGACGGGCAGCATCCCAATCAGCACGTACATCAGGCCCGCGATGATCGACGACCACCGGGCCACCGCCGGGCTTCTCGGCGCCATGGTGCGCGAGAAGAGATCCTGCGCCGGCAGCGACCCCACCCCCACCATCATCCACGCCTGCAGGTACCAGAGCCATCCGAGAATCGAGGCGTCGCGCGGCACGATCCGGAACGCCCCCTCCGGCGAACGCGCCACGGCGGCTTCGAACCCGCCCAGGTCGATTATCAAGACGGGGAAAACGATGAGGAGCCCGACGATGATGATGACCATCTGGAAGAAATCCAGGATCGTGTCCGCCCACATCCCTCCCAGGTAGGTGTAGGTCAGCACGACCACGGTGGAGACATAGATCGCCTCCCGCTCAGGAAACCCGGTCAGGGCGTGGAGGATCTTCCCGAACGCAAGCAGTTGCGCCCCGATCCAGCCGAGGTAGACGGGGATGTAGAGGAGGGAGAGCACCCAGGCGGCCGTACGCCCGTACCGATCCCGAAAGAAATCGACAATCGTCTCGTAGTTGCGCTCGCGGAAGTAGCGTGCGAAGAAAAGGCCGGACAGGATCAAGCAAAGCCCCGCCCCGAACGGGTCGGCGATCACGCCCAGGAGGCCGTCCGAGAAAGCCGTCTGGGACGACCCCATGCACGTCTCGGCGCCGAACCACGTGGCGAAGAGCGTGCCGATGGAGAGCATCCAGCCCAGGCGCCCGCCCGCGACGATGTAGTCCCGGTCCGTCTGGATCCGCCGGCTCGCCCACCAGCCGACGCCGATGACAATCGCAATGTAGACGACAATGCCGGCCAGAATGGCAGCCTGCAACCCGCTCATCAGGAAGTCTCCTAGCCTCCATTCGACCCGTCCATGATAAGGCCGGGATTTTACGTTGCGAACCGTCTGCTTGCAAGACAGGGAGTGACGCTGTTGAGGCTACGGCCGCCATCGCCGCGCGGGGTGCGGGCGGACGGCAAGTCGAGCGGGCTGACCGCCTCGTCCCCGCCGACTTCCCCTCTATGAACCCGCGGCGCCTGTCAATGCAAAAAGAGACCGTACGCGGTGGCGGTGAGCGAGCGCGGCCCCCAAGGCCGTGTTAGCGAGCGAGCCGCCACCGTGCGGAAGTATCGGGCGGACGCCGCACCCCGGTTGAAGAGGGACCGGGGTCCATCCATCTATTGGGGCCCGTCGGGCGCC
>Ga0209381_1004427_pt1 | contig 12684 bp, 6 predicted proteins | sample DewCreD2012metaG_FD_184111 | JGI IMG/M metagenome (GOLD analysis project Ga0209381, IMG submission 184111) | Hot spring sediment bacterial and archeal communities from British Columbia, Canada, to study Microbial Dark Matter (Phase II) - Dewar... ...
CCGACCCTGCGAGCCAACTCCCTGGAAGACCTGGTGAAGCCGGAATTTCGGTTCGCCCACCAGTCGCTGCATCGGTATCCCGGGAATCCGCCCACCTGGTCGCTGGGGCGTCCCTATCATCCCCATTGGTGCGTGGATTGGACGACGGGGGCGATCTATCCCACGCCTTGGTCGAGTCTGGCGTGCGGGGTCTTGTCTCCCGCCGATCGCGAGCGACAAGGGCTCGGACTCCCCACGCTCGGAGAGTGTTCCTCTCAGACGACTCCGTGGATCGCTGGCGGTCCGCTTCGGATCGAGACGGCCGGGCTGCCCAACACCGCTCCCCTGCCGCTGCTGACGTCGACGCAACCCTTCGACGCATGGGCGGAGCCGCACCCGTGGAAGGAGGTTTCGCCGCGGGACGGCACGGTCCGCATCTATCACGATCCCGACCTCAACCCTCTGGCCACGGCCGCGCGGTTGGGCGAAGACGTGATCTTGAGCAACGTCCTGTCCTTTGACGTCAAGGCGTGGGACCCCGGCGCGCCCGTGCTCGTCGCTCCGACCGGGGCAACCGTGCTCCCCGAAGACAAGACCTACGGCGAGCTGTTGAGCCAATACCTCGTGTGGCGCGCCGCGAACCCCAACGCTCCGCCGCCGAGCGCCGTTCCGCACCCCATCGGCTATGGCGCGTACGTGGACCTGAACTACATGTGCCTGATGGGCGGTCCGTCGGGCGGAGATCCGGTCTATTCGGATCACGTGAATCCCGCGATCATGGCCCCGCGGCCGCGGTTTTTCGGAGCAGGCACGGCCGGATCGTACCTGCGCGGAACCGAACCCTACGCCAAGAATTGGACGAACTCCACCGACTGGCCCGCGATCCCTGCCCGGCGTCCCTCGGTCTACGACACCTGGTCGCTCCACTATGAATCCGGCCGAGAGGGCCTCAACGGGTTTGACGACAATGGCGATGGCGTCGTGGACGATCCCGGCGAGATGCAAGCCCCCCCGCCATACTTCGATCCGCTCCGCGGCATTCAGATCAAGATCCGCGTGTTCGAACCGGACAGCCGCCAGATCCGCGAGGTGACGATCGTCCACAGCTTTGCGCAGTAGCGCCAGCGCGCCGGCCGGGCGCGACTGCTCCTTTCACGGCTAAATCGGCGAGGGGCCTTCGCAAACGAGGGAAGTGGCCGCGGCTTCCGCGGCGGCGCCGCGGGGCGCAACCTTCGATGGAACCGTTCCCAGGCCGGGGACGGGCGCGTTTTTCGGGCCGTTTCGCGCCGAAAAATGCGTCTGCCCCCTGACCGGCCAAGGGGACCATCCCATTTTCGCGGACTTCGCCGCGAAAATCGGGACAGTCCCCGTCAACGGTTACCCTTCGATCCAGCAAGCAGCGCCGCCGGGCGGCGGTTACCACTTCAGCGGTGAGCGACGCTGGGCATCGGGGTCGGGCTGCAATTGCTGGAGGGCGCGGGCGACGCCGGGGAAAGGTTCCCGCCGCGTCTCGGGGTTTTGCAGCGTCCCGCCCACGTGGATCAACATGATCTGCTGGCTCGCGCCGCTCAGCAGGTCGTGCAAAAGCGGCAAGTCCCGCTCGCCGCGCCCCACCATGGCGTGCAGGCGGAGGCGGATGTCGGACTGGAAGTTCATCTCGCCTTCCCCGACCAGGCTCATCGTGTCGCCGGTGAATTTGATGCGGTCGAGGTAGATGTGTCCGCCCTCGATGCGGAAGTCGATGTCGCTCTGGCTGAAGGCGGAGCGATCGGGTCGTCGGGTGCGGAGCATTTTGAGCACCGCGATCATGACGGGCAGCTCGTAGATGTCGGCGTCGGAAAGCTCGATCTTTCCGTGGCCGCCCAGCAGGTTCAGCGTGCGCCCGCTGCCGTGGAGTTGGACCTCGGACCGGATGGTCCCGCGGAGGTCGCGGGCCGGCGAGCCTAGTTCCTGGACGCAGCGTTTCAGGTCGCCTTGGCTCAGTTCGGCGCGGACGGAATAGCGGGGCGTGGGTCCCAGGGCGACCCAGCCGTCGCAGGCCAGCGCCCCGCCGAAGAGCCGGCCGGTCACGGATCGCGGGGGGCGGGGCTCGCCGGCCGGAGGTTCCTGGCCGGGTTGCGGCCGGTCGACCCATGTGCCAAACAGAATCCGCTGGTCGTCGATCCACACCGGCCCGGTGATCTGGGCGACCTGGAAGTCCTTGTACATCGCCGAATCCACGGCCAGCTCGCCTCGGCTCCAGAAGCGGTCGCCGTCGCAGGCCCCGGTCAACCGCATCTCGCCGTGCAGGTTCTCCAGGCGCAGCCCCACGTCGATGCTCGCCCGCTGGTAGCCGATCTGAACGTCCCACGCGGTGGCCAGCGGTTCGCCGGGACGGCCGCTCTGGCTCAGGCCCAGCGAGCCGTGGAGGTGGATGGGCCCGACGGGATTGAGTTCGGAAAGGGCCTTCTTGAGTCGGCCGGGCAGGACGCCGGCCAATTCCCGATCGACGCGCAGCCGCTCCACGTCGAGGTCCACCAGGCGGAGGCGCCAACTCCCGTCCGGCGAGAAATCGCATTCTCCGGCGCAGGCGACCCGCGTGTTGCCGTGCTCCCCGCGGAATCGCTCCAGGGCGACGCGCCCGTCGCGGTAGGTCAGCACGCCGCGCAGGTTTTCCAGACGGTAGGGAAAATAAGTCGGTTTGATCGAGGCGTTCTCGCTCCGCGGTTCGGCGCGGAGGCTCACGGCGAATCGATCCTGCCCGGACAGGTGGGAAATTTCCACGCCCAGATCCACGGACCCTTGCGGCTGAATGTTGTTCCAGACTTGCTGCATGCCGGGTTGGAGGGCGTCGCGAAGCTCCTCTTCCAACGGGATGCCGGACCCGGCCAGCCGCAGCCAGAGGCGGCTGCCGTCGGCCGTGGCCGTCAGGCTGCCTTCGCCCGTGATGCGGCCGGCCCCGTGAGCCCCCTCCAGGTCGCGGAACGTCCAATCGCCGTCCGCCATTTCCATGGTTCCGCGGATGCCGTTGATCTGGTAGGGGAACTTTTCGTAGCGGATCGCGCAGCGATTCAGTCCCACCAGCACGCGGCGATGAAAGGGTTCGTCGGCCGTGTCGCGCCAGGCGCGGGCGAAGAAGTCCACCGTGCCGCGCGGCTCCATGGCGCGGATCACCGCCCGGCTCTTGCCAGGAATGGCGTCGAGGAGCTTCTCGTCCACGCGGATGTTCTCGCCCTTGGCCTCGACAAAGCCCACCGGACCGTCGAGCGGATGACGCAGCTCGCCCCGCACGCGGACCGGCACATTGCCGCTGTAGGCGGTGAGACTCGCGGCCAGCAGGTCGTCTTGCAACGTCAAACTACCCTGGCCCTGTTCCAGGCGATAGGGAAACTTGTCGTACGTGAAGGCCACGGCGACGCATTGGACCGCCAATTCCGGATGCCAGGCGCGGCCGTCGTAGGTGGCGGCCACGTCGGCATGGATTTTTCCGGCGGGAAGGTAGCGATGCCACAACTCGCGGACCTTTTCAGGGAGGCAGTCGCGAAGCTCCCGGTCCAGGTCGAGGTCGCGAATCTCGGCTTTCAGCGTCAGCGGGCTATGCGGCGCATAGCCCAAGCGCCGCCCGGCGAGCTGGACCGAGGCCTGGCCGCTCCGGGCGGTCAAGCGTTCCAGGGTCACGCCCTCCTCGGTGCAGACGACCGTGCCGCGGATGTCGGTCAACGGGCGAGGCAGTCGGGGATCGTCCAGGCGTCCGCGGGCGATGTGGCCGGCGCAGCGAAAACGGTAGGCGGCGCGGGCGTCGGGATCGTGCTCCACGTGGAACTCCAGCTTGCCTTGCCCGCGGAGCGAGCGGGCGATGTCGAGGTGGGCGTTCCACGGTTCGGGAAGAGCGCGGTGCAACTCGGCCGAGATTTCCACGCCCTCGGCGGTCCCGTCCAGCGTCCACCGCGAACTCCACGAGTCCAGCGTCCCGGAGAAGCTGGCTTGCCGCAGCAGGTCGCCGGTGAACGTCCCCTCGAACGCGTAGTTCCGCGCAGGGACCCCGGCGTCCTCGGCCGGCTTCAGCGTGAGCTGCACGTCGCGCAGCGCGAGGCTGGCGGAAGGGATCTTGGTGGGATCGAAGACTTCGAGGACTCCGTTCTCGACCTGGACTTCAGGGACCTTCTCGTGCGCCTTGCGCGGACGGAGCAGCCTGGCCACGCTCCACGCCCCGTCGGGACGCCGCGTCGCCCGGATCGTCGGACGCCGGAGCAGCACCCGGCTTGCCGCCACTTCGCCCTGGACGAGCTTTTCGAGGTCCGTCGGGCAGGAGATAAAAACCTCTTCCACGGAGGCTAGTTCGGCGCGGGGACCGAGCGCATCGGGCTCGGCGACGGCCAGCCCGCGCACCAGAATCCCCCGGCCGGGCACGACCTCGGCCGAGCGGACGGTCACTTTCAAGTCGTCGTAATGCTGGGCGAACTGCGCCTCGATACGGCGGCAGATTTCATGATCCACCCGCCGGTTGAGGTGCGGGATGGCGAACACCAATCCGATCGCCGCCCCGAGCAATCCCCACTTGAGAAGCAACCAGCCGAAACTCAGCAGCCTGCGAACAATCGACGCCAACCCTCCGTGGTTGAGAAGGATGAAGCCCCTTGGCAAGGCGGCGCCGGGCCGCCGCGATCCCTGGCCAATTGCCCGCCGCCCCGCCCGCCAGCACCGCCAGCATCAACATCGCCGGCACGCGATAGCGGATCGAACCCACGAAGACCATGTGCAGCGCGGTGAAGTAGACCGCGGGAAGCCAGCAGAGCGCGTAGGGCCAGCCCCGGCGCAGGGTCCGCGCCGCCCCCGCTGCGGCCAACAGCACGATCGGCACGTAGGTCAGGAGAATCGCCAGGCGGACCGGCCAGGCCGAAAGCCCCGGCTCGTTCGGCCAGACGTTCCATACCCGAAGAAACTTCACCGCCGCCAGGCGCAGCGCCTGGCCGGGATTCTCGCGGGCCCAGGCGATCGCCTCCTCGCGCAAGCGGCGATCCAGGCGGTATTCATAAGGAGGCAGTTCGTTCGCCGCGGACGCTTGCCGCAAGCGTTCCTGGCGGGCAAGCGGCTCGACCACCGACAGATCGCTCGCCCCGGTCGCCCGAGGATTCCACCCGTCGTACAGGCTCGCGCCGACTTGCAGCGTCGTGGGCACGAATCGCCCGACCACGCCATAGTTGCGGATCCACCAGGGGGCCATGGCCGCCGCCATGGCCGCCAACAGGATCGCTCCGATCCGTCCTTGCCTGGCCCGCCCACGACTCCAGGCAAGCGACGCCAGCACGCCCGCCGGCGCGAACAGCAGCCAACTGGGGCGAGTCAGCGTTGCCGCCCCGGCCGCAAGCCCCGCCCCGGCCGCAAGCAGCCCTTGGCGCAAGAGCCCTTGGCGGCGGGCGGGATCGGATTGGGCCGCGGCCGCGGGTTCCGGACTCCACGAAGCGGCAATCCACAAGGCCAAATGGAGCACCATGAGAGGACAGAAGAGGGCCTCGCTGAGGACCATCACGCTCATGGCCACCGCGCCCGGCTCGATTGCCGCGAACAGCGCGGCGGCCACCGCGGCCCTGGCCCCGAACAGCCGCCAGGCGATCCAGCCTACCCCGCCGACCGCCGCGGTCCCCAACGCGGCGCCCAACCAACGCGCCCAAAGGATCGGCGGATCCGCTCCGCCGAAAACGAACAGCGGGGCAAGGACGAGAGGATAGCCTGGGGCTCGAAAGATCCGCGCGTCGGGCGATCCGTATTCGTAAGGCTTGCCCTCGGCGATCGCGCGACCGAGGAACCAATAACTCTCGCTGTCGCCGAAAAAGAACGTGTCGCCGACGCGGCACTGCCACCACACCGCAGCGCCGACACGCACGCCCAGCGCCAAGGTCAACACGAGGACCATTGCCAGGGCGGCCGGACGTTTCATGGCGGGGTCACGGAGCCAAAAACCACAGACCCACAGCGCAGCCCGGACTACGCCTCTCGCGCCGGGCACCTTCGACAAAATGGGCGAGATATGGTACTTCCCCGCTGTCCCCGGGGTCAAGATCAAGGGCAAGGGTAAGAATGTGCACAAAATGCGAGCAGCAAAGATCTTAGGGTGTCTGGGACGGATGTGGGCGAGGGATTCGTATTTCCACGACCCGGGCTACGAACACCCCACAAATGGATAATTCGTCATTACCATGGAATGGGATAGAGGAGCTTACCGTTTGAAACGATCCGAAAACCGACCAACCAGGCTGCGGCCCGGGAACCCGGGAACGTTGCCTCCAGATTACCTTGCGACGAGTCGAGAGTTCGGGTCGATAGGTCGGGGTATCGGACCCTCTTCGGCCAGGGAAAAGTGACCGTGGCTGGGTCTAGTCAGCCGTGGAAATGTTCAGGATATGCCTTCAATAGGTGGCATCTTGCCGCTTCTGTTGGTGTGGAACGATCGCATCTTGGGGTTGAATTAAACCTCTGGCGCAGTTTAATTAAGGGTTTTGCCTGAGAAGATCCCCCAGGGGTTTGTGACGATGTTTGACCCCGTCGACAAAGACTTTTCGTTCCCCCGTTTGGAGGAGGCTATTTGCCGATTTTGGAAGGAGGAAGGCATCTATCAGAAATCGCTCGCTGCCCGGGCCGGGGCGCCGGCGTTCGTGTTTTACGAGGGCCCTCCCACGGCGAACGGGCTGCCGCATCCCGGCCATTGCTTGACCCGGGCAATCAAGGATCTTTTTCCCCGCTATCGCACGATGCGCGGGTACCGCTGTGAGCGCAAGGCGGGTTGGGACACTCATGGCTTGCCCGTGGAGGTCGAGGTCTGCAAGGAACTGGGGATCCACGCCAAGGACGAGATCGAGTCGTTCGGCGTCGAGCCGTTCATCCACAAGTGCCTGGAGAGCGTGTTCCGCTACGTCAAGCAGTGGGAGCAACTTACCGAGCGGCTCGGTTTCTGGATCAAGCTCGACGAGGCCTATGTCACCTACCATCAGAGCTATGTGGAAAGCGTCTGGTGGGCGTTGAAGAACCTGTTTGATCGCGGCCTGTTGTACCAGGGGCACAAGATCGTCTGGTGGTGGGCCCAGGGCGGGACGGCGCTTTCCTCGGGCGAAGTCGGCCAGGGATATCGCCAGGTCGCGGATGCCAGCGTCTACGTGCGGTTCCCCCTGGTCGATGAGCCGGGGACCGATTTGCTGGTGTGGACCACCACCCCGTGGACCCTGCCAAGCAACCAGTTCGCCGCCGTCAAGCCCGATCTGGAATACGCGTGGGTCAGCTTGCCCGGCGAGCCGCGCAAGCTGATCGTGGCCTCCGCCTTGGTGGAGACCGTGGCTGGCAAGGTGGGCAAGAAGGCCCAGGTCGAGAAGACCTGTCGCGGGGAGGAACTCGTGGGGCGGCGCTATGTGCCGCCGTTCGACTATTATTGGAAAGCGCTCGGGGAGAAGGAGGGCCGGCTGAAGGCCGGCGGACGGCAACACATCGCGTGGCGCGTGGTGCCGGCCGAGTTTGTGACGATCGACACGGGGACGGGGGTGGTCCACCAGGCCCCCGCCTTCGGCGAGGTGGATTACGATGTTCTGCTGGCCGAACGAGACCGGTTCGTGGACGGGGAAGGGCCGGAGTTGATCTGCGCGGTCGCCCCCGACGGCAAGTTCACCGCCGAAGCCCCCGACTATCAGGGCCGCTGGGTCAAGGACGCCGATCGGGACATCATCCGCAAGCTCAAGGCGGACGGGCTCTTGTTCCACCAGGAGCAATACCTGCACGACTATCCGTTTTGTTGGCGGGCGGAAGAAGACCCCCTCATCCAGTATCCGCGCCGCAGTTGGTTCATCCGGACCACGCGGTTCAAGGAGCGGATGCTGGCCAACAACAAGCAAATCCACTGGATGCCGGAACATATCCGCGACGGCCGGTTCGGCAATTTCTTGGAAACCAACGTGGATTGGGCCCTGTCGCGCGAACGGTTCTGGGGCACACCGCTGCCGATCTGGGTCTGTGAGAAAACCGGCTACGCCGAGGCCGTGGCCAGCTACGAGGAGCTGCTCGCCAAGCCGGGCGTCGAGGGCGCCGAGGTTTGGGAAAACGCGAAACGGGCCCGTCCCGAACTCTCCGAACACCTGAAGGTCCACAAGCCGTACATCGACGCGATCACCTACGACTCGCCCAAGGCGCCGGGCAGCCGGATGCGCCGCGTGCCGGAGGTGATCGACTGCTGGTTCGATTCCGGGGCCATGCCGTTCGCCCAGTGGGGGTATCCGCATCAACCGGGCTCGCGCGAGCGCTTGGCCGACCAGTTCCCGGCCGACTTCATCAGCGAGGCCCTCGACCAGACCCGAGGCTGGTTCTACAGCCTGCTGGCGATCAGCACGCTGCTGTTCAGCGAAGAAAACAACGGCGCGCAAGCGCAAGGCCCAGGGGTTGCGACCGGGCCTTCGGGCGGCGAGCGCGCGGCGGCGCGTTTCACCGATTCCGCGACGCCCGCCGTCCCTTATCCCCATCCGTTCCGCAACTGCGTCGTGCTGGGACTGATGCTCGGCGAGGACGGCGGCAAGATGTCGAAGAGCAAGCGGAACTATCGCGAGCCGCAGGAGATCTTCGACCGCTATGGGGCCGACGCCCTGCGGTGGTACTTCTTCGCCAATCAACCGCCGTGGACCTCCATCCGTTACAGCGAGTCGGCCATCAAGGACAGCATCCCGGAGTTCCTGCTGCGGCTGTGGAACGTGTACAGTTTCTTCGTGATCTACGCCAACATCGACGGCTTTGATCCGGCGGCGGTGATTTCCGGCGACGCGGGCCAACTGGACCCCGCGGTGCTCGCCCGGGGCGAGGGCTATCGGCCGTGGGGCGAGCGCGGCGAACTCGACCGGTGGATCCTCAGCGAGCTGCACCGCACCACGGCGGCCGTGGTGGCCTCGCTCGATGAATACGACAACTTCACCGCCTGCGCGCGGTTGAGCGAGTTCGTCGACGCCCTGTCGAACTGGTACGTGCGTCGAAGCCGCGAGCGGTTTTGGAGCCACGGGCGGTCGGTGGAGAAGTCCGACGCGCATTGGACGCTCTACGAGTGCCTCGTGGCCACGTCGAAACTGATCGCCCCGTTTGTGCCGTTTTTGGCCGAGGGCCTGTGGCAAAACCTGGCGGCGAAGCCCTTTGCCGGCCGGACGCGGCAAAGCGTGCACCTCTGCGACTATCCGACCTCGGACGCGGCCGCCATCGACGAGGAACTCTCCCGACGCATGGCCCTGGTCCGCGAGATCGTTTCCCTGGGCCGCAGCGCCCGGATGGCGGCGAAGCTCAAAGTCCGCCAGCCGCTCGCGCTGGTCGAGGTCGTGCTGGCCGACGCGACGCACCAGGCGTGGCTGGAGGAACACGCCCAGTTGATCGCCGAGGAGCTGAACGTGAAGCGGGTCGAGTTCGCGGCCAAGGCGGACCAGTACATCACCTACAGCGTCCTGCCGGACCTGAAGCGGCTGGGGCCGCGGCTCGGGCGGCGGCTGCCGGCCTTGAAGGCCCTGTTGGCCGAGACCGACGCGGCCCGCTTGATGAACACGCTGGCCGCGGACGGCAAGGTCACGTTGCTCCTCGCCGATGGTCCGGTCACGCTCGACGCCGACGACCTGCAAGTCCGCTTGCAGGCCAGGGAAGGCTGGACCGCCGCCCAGGGCCGGTCGGCCGTCGTGGTCCTCTCCACGGAGTTGACGGCCGAACTGATTGCGGAGGGCCTCGCCAGGGAGGCCGTTCACGGCATTCAGAATCAGCGCAAGGAGATGGGCTGCGAGTACACCGACCGGATCCGCGTGGCGGCGATCACCCCCTCGCCGGAATTGCACGCCGCGTTGACCGCCTTCAAGAACTACGTCGAACGCGAAACCTTGACGCTCGACTTGAACTGCGTCCTGCTGCCCTCCGACGCGGCCGACGACCGGCAGCTCGTCGAGTCCCTTGACTCCCTCCGCGAGGCAACGGCCGGAGCGACGCGCGCGGAAATCCAGGCGGCGGGCCATCCGTTGGTGCTCTACGTGAAAGTGGCGACGAAAGGATAGGATACCGTTCACAGGCCCGCGATTGGCTCGTTATTTTCAAGCCGTTTCGCGCCGAAAAATGCGCCTGTCCCCTTACCGGCCAGGGGGACAGTCCCATTTTCGCGGACTTCGCCGCGAAAATCGGGACAGTCCCCGTGAACGGTTGCAAGGAGAGACACCCGACGACGGCCCTCGGCTCCCGGCGCGCCACCCCAGGCCGGTTGGCGAAGACGGCAAGCGGAGGGCCGATGGCTCCATCGCCCCGGAGGAACGTTCTCCCATGACAAGCCCCCACCCTGGCTCGCGGCCTCCTTTGCCGATCGCCGTGCTGATTTCCGGCACGGGCCGGTCGCTTGCCAACATGATCGAGAAGATCCGGGCCGGCGAACTCGATTGCGACATTCGCCTCGTGGTCTCCAGCACGCCGGAGGCCAAGGGGCTGGCGTTCGCCGACAAGGCGGCGATTCCCGCCGCGGTCTTGCGGCGCGGGGACTTCCCGTCGCGCGAGGAATACAGCCGGGCGATTTTCGACCGCGTGCGCGCGGCGGGCGCCCAGTTGGTCGTTCTTGCCGGATTCCTCAAGCAGCTCGCCATTCCCGACGACTTCGTCCACCGCGTGGTCAACATCCATCCGGCCTTGATTCCCGCCTTTTGCGGGAAGGGGTTCTACGGCCATCACGTTCACGAAGCGGCGCTGGCCTATGGCGTGAAGCTCAGCGGGTGCACCGTGCATTTCGTGGACAACGAATACGACCACGGCCCGGTGATCCTCCAGGTGGCCGTGCCCGTGCTCGACGACGACACGCCCGATACGCTCGCCGACCGGGTGTTCGCGGCGGAGTGCGAAGCCTACCCGCGGGCCTTGCAGCTCATCGCCGAGGGCCGCGTGCGCGTCGAGGGGCGGCGAGTCCGAATCGCCGACCCGGCGTGACGCCCGAAACCAGCGAACCCGCAGAATGGGGAGCGCGGCCGCCTCGCCCCGGCTCCTGAGGCCAGTTCGGCTGACGGACGATCGACGGTTGTGTCCGAACGACCGAAATCAAGACCAGCAACCGTTCACCGAGACCCCCTCGGTTCTGGGAGCGAAATTGCTGAAAATGGGGTTGCCTCTTTCGCCCTAACGGGGCGCAGGAAGGGAGGGACGCGCTTGGTCGCGTCCGTCGTGGTGTTGGTTTCGGCCACGACGGTGTTGATTTGGGCCACGACGGGGCGTGGCCCTCCACGTGGTGTCAACGATTACCAAGACCGGCAGGCAAGCCCGTCGCTTTCGGCTGGGTGATCTTGCAAAAAAAGAACGCGGCGTGTTTTCGCCGCGTTCTTGGGGCCTGCCGCCCGAGCCCCGCTCGCCTTCCGACGAGGGCGGGACGGTGGGGGGCAACACAATCACTTCGCAGTCGGCCTCGGAGGTCTGGCCGCGACGGGAGCCGTGCTGGTGGCGAGGTCCCTCTCCCGCGCGGGAGAGAGGGGCCCAGGCTCCTCGTCCACCTGCTGGTTACTTCTTCTCTTCAGGCTTCTTTTCCGCCGCCTTCTTCGCGGCTTCCTCTTCGGCCTTTTTCTTTTCAGCGGCGGCCTTTTCCTCAGCAGCCTTCTTCTCGGCCTCGGCCTTCATTTTGGCTTCCTCTTCGGCCTTCTTCTTTTCGGCGGCGGCCTTTTCCTCGGCGGCCTTCTTTTCGGCCTCAGCCTTCATTTTGGCTTCTTCTTCAGCCTTCTTCTTTTCGGCGGCGGCCTTTTCCTCTTCGGCCTTCTTTTCGGCCTCAGCCTTCATTTTGGCTTCTTCTTCGGCCTTTTTCTTTTCAGCGGCGGCCTTTTCTTCTTCGGCCTTCTTCTCGGCCTCGGCCTTCATCTTGGCCTCGTCCTCGGGCTTCTTTTCCTCGGCGGCCTTCTTTTCGGCTTCCGGTTTTTCCTTGGTCTCGGCGGGGGCCTTTTCTTCCTTGGGGGCCTCTTTTTTCTCAGCCACCGGAGGAGGGGGGAGGGGAGTCAGCTTTTTCTTCTTCGGCGGCTCTTTTTGGCATCCGCCGAGACACACTCCCACCGCCAACAACAGCACCAAAAGACCTAGCCGTTTCATGCGTCACCTCCCATCGTGCTAACCTGGAAATAGTTGCTTGCAGGCCGTCAAGATACTGCCTCCACGGCGCTAAGTAAAGACACCCCCTCGATCGGGATTCGGCTCGCCTACAACTCCCTACTCCCCGCCGCACGACCCCAGAAACTCGATCCCCAAGGCCGAACGGGCGCTGCGGGGCCGGCCGATCCCGGGGTTGGCGCGGGTACCTACCTGGCTTGCCGGGCGGGCCCATAACTGACCACGTGCGAGCCGCTGGCGAAGTAGATCCGGCCGTCGAGAATGTCGCCTCCGGCGGTGACGGGGACGGGCGTCTTGGCAACCAGGTGGATCTTCCGCGCGGCAGGGTCGATCCAGGCGATGCCCCCGGCCATCAACAAATAAATCGATCCGTCGTCGTTGCGCACGAAGGCCCTCGGGCCTTGATGCGAAACCGCGCGGGTCAGCGGCGGGCTGAGGGCTTGCTGGTGAAGGACCTTGCGTTGAGACGGATCGAAAATGAAGAACGTGGCCCCGTCGGCGATGCCCCAGGCGAGGCCGTCGGGCCCGAGGCAAAGGTCCGTGTATTCGCGAACGCCCGGCAGGACCGGCTCGCGCCACGTGATGCGGCCTTGGGCCATGTCGAACAGATAGAGT
>Ga0209381_1004431_pt1 | contig 12673 bp, 8 predicted proteins | sample DewCreD2012metaG_FD_184111 | JGI IMG/M metagenome (GOLD analysis project Ga0209381, IMG submission 184111) | Hot spring sediment bacterial and archeal communities from British Columbia, Canada, to study Microbial Dark Matter (Phase II) - Dewar... ...
AAGAAGAGATGCGCGCCATCATCAAGCGCTTCGACCGCGCTCCTCTGGAAGACCGCCTGCTGCGCGCCAATCAGGCGCAGCCGCCCAAGGCGAAAGGCGCGCGTCCCGCCGCCCCGCGCTCCCAGCAGAGCCAGGGCGCTGCCGGTGCGCAGGCTTCTCAGGAACCCCGCCGGTCGCGCGGGGGAAAGAAGCACCGCAAGCCCAGCGGTCCGCCCAGCGCCTTCGCTGAAGAGCTCGCCAAGGCCCTTTGATCCGTCTCCCCCTCAGCCCGGCCCCTCGATGGGGCCGGCTGTTGTGGCGCATCCTGTTCCGTCTTCCCTCCCGCCCCCCAGCCCTGCTATCGTGAGAGTTTCTCACTCTGTCCGAAGGAGCGTTTGCAGTCATGCGAGTCGTTGCGGGAGTCGATCTCGGCGGCAATGCCGTCAACTACACCTTCCTCACTGCGGATGAGAGGTTTCTCATCGAGTCCCTTTGCGAGTACCCGTCCCGTTCGAAGGAAGGACCCGAAGTCTGTCTGCAGCAGATCATCGACGGACTGCAGGTCGCTCTCCGGCAGGCCGGCATCACGATGGAGGACGTCGCGGTCGTGGGGCTCGACACGCCCGGGCCGGCCAGCGCTGATGGGGTCCTGAGCGCACGCGGCTCGACGAATTTCGTCCATCCGGATTGGGCTGGTTTCGACATCCGCGCCGGTCTCGAGGCCCGGGTCAGCCGCCCGGTCATCTATCTCAACGACGGCAACGCCGGCGCTCTCTGGGGCCACTTCAACCTCTTCGGCAGCCACTCCTCCGCCACCTCCGTGTCCGCCATCATCGGCACGGGACTCGGAGGCGGCGTCATTGTCGGCCAGACAGTCATCAAGGGCCGCAAAGGTTTCGGCGGCGAGCTGGGCCATGTTCTCATCCCCTACCAGAGCATTCCGTTCCTGCAGGGCATCCGCCCCCGCTGCAACTGCGGGCGCATGGGCGATCTCGAGTCCCTCTGTTCGCTCACTGCCATTGAAGTCAACTACCTGCCGTATTTCCAGTCCCGCTACCCCGATCATGAGCTGTACCGCATGGGCGACCTGCACAAGGCCGCCAAGCTCGTCAGGGGAATGGCCGAAAAGGGCGATCCTTTATGCCGCGAGATTTTCCGGGGTCAGGCGCACGCCCTCGGCCTCTTCTTCGATGAGATGGTGAACACATTCGATCCCGACGCCCTGATCGTCGGCGGCGGCGCCATCGAAACGGGGCCGGAGTTTCAGCAGTGGTTCCTTCAGGAAATCCGCGCCGGCATGCCCGAGCAGCGGGTGGAACAGGCCGACATCCCCATCCGCATCATGCCCAATGGCGATACGGCCGGCGCCCGCGGCGCCGCCATCGAGGCCCTTCGCGTCGCCCGTGAAAAGGCGCTGCTCTGAAAAATCCGTAACCATCTGCCTGCCGGCTGCGCTATTCTTCAAAGACGGAGATGACTGCCATGCTCGCCCCCCGCCCTCTGCCGCGGCTCGTTGCCGCGGCTCTTCTGGTTCTGCTGTCCGCCGCCGCCCAGACTCCCGGCGCGAAACGCGCCCCCGACGTGCCCTACGTCCCCACGACGGAGCCAGCCGTCGAAGCCATGCTGGAATTGGCCAAGGTCACCAGGAACGATGTCGTGTATGACCTCGGCTGCGGCGACGGCCGTATTGTGATCACCGCAGCCAAGAAATACGGCGCCCGCGGCGTCGGCATCGACATCAACCCCGAGCGCATCGCCGAGGCTCGCGCCAACGCGAAAAAAGCGGGCGTCGAGCACCTCGTCAAGTTCATCGAGCAGGATCTCTTCGAGGCGGACATCCGCGAGGCCTCCGTCGTCACCCTCTTCCTCCTCTCCAGCGTCAACCTCAAGCTCCGCCCCAAGCTGTTGGCCGAGCTCAAGCCCGGCACGCGCGTCGTCTCCAACACCTTCGACATGGGCGATTGGAAGCCGGACAAGGAATTCACGCTCGACAATGGGGAAGACTCCTACCTGAGCCACAAGTTCTACCTGTGGATCATCCCGGCGCGAACCGCAAAGTAGGAACCGCCGGCTTCCCAGAGGCGGCTTCCAGGCTCAGGGAACCGTAAAACGTCCGGACGCCCTGCCCGTCCCGCATGTCACCCGGTACGAGTAAGTGCCGGGCGTCAACGGCGCAAGCACGATTCTCCGTGTCCTCGGCCCCCCCCGGTCGAGTTCGTCTCCCGCATCATCCGGGCTGGGGAAGGTCGTTGCCGTCACCGCGTACCGGCATGCCGCCAGGGTCGGCGCATTGTAGTGGATCTCCGCACGCCCGGGAGCCACCAGCACCCTCAGATTGTAAGGCTCCACCCGCGGCACCAGAGCGTACCTTTGATCGCTGGCCCGCAACTCCACTCCGGTGCCCATCCCCACGGCTCTCTGGTACGCCTCCAGACCCGAACCTAACGACCCGTTCACGTCGTGGTACGTTGCCAGCGCATTCACCCACAGATTGCTGTAAGTATGTCCGGACAGCGGCTCCGGCATCAGACGCCATTCGGCATTCACGATGCTGGCGGTCGTATGCGGCTCCGCCTTTGTTCCCCAATAACCGCGTCCTCCCGGGCAGACTGTGTACGTGGTTGTGTTCGTGCCGCTTGTCCGCCCGCATGTGCGGATGTACTCGTCATCGATCTTCCACACCGCGCCACCGCTTCCGGCCACATTGATACATCCTGCCGTCGCCACCCGGCAGTTGATCGTGAAGCTCATGGCGGTAGCCGAAATGTCCTGGGTCAGCGCCACAGGCGGATTCTTCGCCGCAATGAACCGCTCCCAGGTCGTGATCAGCCCGGCTCTGTCCTGCATCGGCACTCCGTAATCGCCGAAATACAGGATCGGCTTGCGCGGGTGCAGCATTCCGTCCGCATAAAATTTCCCGAACTGACGGGCAGCGCTCTCAAAAGCAGGCCTCCCCTGGACCCTCAGCGCGCCTGACTGCCGGAACCAGCCGATGTGCATTGCCAGATAGCTGATCTGCCACGGCGCCGTCGACGTCACGCCTGCGCCTGCATACGCGTTGTACGCCGTCGATCCTACGCCGATCGTTCCCAGCGGATTCTCCGGCCAGCGCAGCAGAGCATACCCTTGACACCACTTCGTCGCCGCATCGCCCAGTGTCCCTGACAGCGTGAGCGTGTCAGACGCCGCGAGCGGCGGCGCCTGCGGGTCCTGTGTGATCCATCGCGTTCCAGGCATCCAGTACCAGTCCCTGCCCGTGTCGACTCCGTAGATCCCGACGGTTCTGCTGACCCCGTTCACGGCGATGTTCGTGACGGTCCGCAGGCCGCGCACTGCATTGGACGTGATATAGAAGGTCCTCCGCTCTCCGTTGGGTCCGCCAACGCTGGACGTGTTCGTCCACGTCATGTTGACCGCTTCAATCGCCGGCCCGGTCGTGCAGTTGCTTTGAACCTGATCCGGGTAAGTTCCGTCGCGGATGTTGAACAGACCCTCGTACGCCGCATCATTGTTCCTGAGGATGGAGGCGAAATACACACGCTCGGGCGAGTCCGGGCTCAGCAGATAGGCCCACATCACTTCCTTCATCATGCGCGCCGGGCCGCGTGGATTGGCTCCGTCGTAAAAGATCCCCCAGCCGTTGTGACGGGCGTAACCCGGATTGTCCCATCCGATCCAGTACGCAGCCGCCTGCTGCATCGACATCAGATAGGTCCACCGGCCCGTCAGGATGTAAGGAACCGAAAACAGCGACGGCCAGTGCGCTCCGTCCGGCAGCCAGGTGTGCGTCCGCGCCGGACAGCCCGAGCAGACGTACTGCGCAGGGTACGGCCCCGAGTTGTCGAACTGTCCGAACCGTCCGTCCGGATGAGCCGAAATCGACTTGATCTGCCCGAAAGACGGGGTCGCAGTGTCCTCCGGCCAGTTGAAGTAGTTCCTGTAATCCGGCGTCATTCCGGTCAGGCTCTCCCGGTAATGGATCGGAATCGTGACCGCAGCGTCCCCCGATCCTGCAATCAGCCTCTCGAACGCCTGCAGCCGCTGCGTCACGCTGAACCGGCTGTCCCCCATCGCATACAGGTAAGCGATCTGCCATCGCGGAATGATGCCGAAGTTCGGGTGATCCCCTGTCCCGGGCATGTCGGTCTTGATGTAGGCGCAGGGGTTCTGCGTCGTGCAGCTTCGCGGGTCCGGACGGTTGAAATCGTCCGTGCCCACGTTCGCCGGCCACTGGCTCAGGTACGTCGTAATGACCGAAGTGTTGATCTGAATGTTCAGGTCGTATGGCGGCAGGATCCGCGTCGCAACCAGATACGGAAAGTTCCGGTCCACGAAGACAGCTCCGGGCTCCGCGCCGCTCCATCCGTAATACGATGAAGCCGCCTTTGATTCCAGGTCGTAGTTCGTCTTGGCGTAAATCGGCGCCGCCGGGCTGCCCGCCAGAAATTCCAGCTTCAGCTTCAGCGTTTGCAGCTTGCGCCACCACGAATTCTCCACCCGGAACCCGGTTTCCACGCCATTCCATCCCGGGTAAAACGACAGTTCGAACATCGGATGCACGCTCCTGAACCGGTCATCCGACGGGGCTTGCCAGTCCGAGCCGTTCCACTGCCACCCGAAGTCGTAGTCGAAGCCGTTCTTGCGCACGATCACCCGCGTCACCACCGGCCCCCGCAGCCAGTACCGCCAGTCCCCGTTCCCGATCATCGTCCTGGCGTCCACCGTGTATTCGATCGAATTCGCCGTCCCGCGGATCCGGGCGTTCCAGTTGCCGCCCAGGAAGTTCAGCATCCCCGCCTGGTTCAGGGCAGCCGCCTCGCACGTCGCCTGCGAGCCCAGATGACAGGCATTCGGGTCCGGGACGAAGTCCACCGCCACGCTGCCGTTCGCCGCAAGGCTCACCGGGAACGACACGTAGGCCGACAGCACGCTGCCGTCAGGCCACCGGCTCTTGACGTCGGTCTGCCAGGCTGCCGGGACGGCGCCGTTCACTCGAGGCTTTGGATACATTCCCTGCGGGATCTCCCCCTCGATGAACAGCATCAGCACCGTGAACGGGCGGTTCGTCTGCGGTGCTCCGCCAGCCTCATGGATCCGGATCGTGTTGCTCAGGCCGAACGCCCACGCCGCGAAGGCAGCCAGCAGACCCGCCATTCTCAGCACCATGCGTCACCTCTCCGTTCCGTAATCGACCCAAAGATGCAGGTAGTCCAGCTGAATGCGCTTCTGCGCCGCTTCATTCGTCGCCAGACTGATCCCGAAATTTCCGGCCCACAACCGGCTGTTGGAAGCGCTCAACGTCAGGTCGCACCCGGATGGACAGACGCTTCGCTCCGTTCCTCCGTCCAGGCTGATCCACATCCTGCTGGTCTGCGTTCCGTCGGAGCGGATGCGCAGCTTGTGCCAGGCTGTGTCCGCATTTACGCCAGACGCAAGCGTGCTGCCCCACACGTTCGGTGCCGATGTCGCAAAGAACGTCACCGATGAATCCGTTCCCGCGATGTACCTCACGCCGAGTCCGGAAGGCGGCACATCAGCCGTATTCTGCATCATGCCGAGAAATGTGGTCGAGGACGCCGCATCGGCAGCGTCAGGCCAGCGGAAGATCACCACGAACTCCCAGTTCCGGTTCGTTGCCGTGTACAGGTTGTCCGAATCGGACGAAAATCCTCCGGTCTCTGCCGCCCAGAACGACCGGTTCCCGCTCGTCGTCGTCGTGGAAATGCCAATGACGCCGGTGGAAATCCCCGCCGGCAGCGTTCCCCGCGGATTGTTCAGATCCTGGGAGCCAGCCACCCGGACAAACACCCAGTCTCCGAAAACGGCGGGCGATGGCTGCGACCAGCGGTAGGCGAAATCCGTCCGGAACAGCGTGTATCGCGTCGAGGGCTTCCAGTCGAACGCCCCTGCGCCTCCGCCTCCCTGTACCGGCGTCCACGTGTTCGCCGCCGTGCACAGATGGATGTTCTGCCCCGCCGCCGCATCCGTCTTGAAAAATGCCTGCCCCACGGTGCAGGCTCCCGGCAGGCTCGTCCCGGTTCTCATCGGCGCTGTCGATGTGGACGACGTGAAGTCCACCACGGTTGCGCTGAGCGTTCCCAGTACTTGCAGACTGCCATTCACAGTCACCGCCCACAGAACAGCCGCCGCCAGCAGGACGGCGATCAAAACATGCATCCATCTTCTCATGGCTCTCCCTGCCTCAGAATCCGCGGACGATCCGCGCATTGAACGACAGCGAGGCGGGGATCTCCACCGCCGCCCCCGTCACATTGCACAGCCGCACCACCACCGTGTCCGCCCCGCTGTACATCATTGCCGTTACCCCGGCCGGCAGCCCTTCGGGATAACCTGCCGCCACCGTCTCCCCGGGCGTCGATCCGGGTGCCGGAATCCCCATATCCGCACAGGACTGGCTGCCCAGCGTCCCGAAGCTCAGGCTCGCCGTGTAAAAAGCCTGGCTCGCCACCGCCCCGCCTCCGGCGATCCTCACCGGATCCGCCGGCGTGCCGCTTCCTTCCAGGCCCGCCCCGAAGTAGATCGTTCCTCCGCACGGGCCGCTCGTCCCGTCAGCCCGGACGCAATCCGCGGCCGTCCCGCTCACCACCTGCAGCACGCCATTCACCAGCCGCGCTGCGCCAGTGCCTGTGGCGCGTCTCAGCGCTGTGCCGCTTGTGCCCTGGAACACAGCCACCTCGCCATCCACGGACGACGAAGGGCCCGTCACGGTGCCGTTCCCGGTTCCGCAGGCCGCTCCCGCCGACACCAGGTTGCCGTTGGCATCAAACTTCGCACAATCGTTCGCCGCCGCCGTCCCGCTGAACAGCTGGATCTTCGACCCGTTCCCCTGCAGCGCCGACGGCGCAATCTGGTTCAGAGCCAGCTGTCCCGCAATCTGGCTGAAGCTGTAGTCCCCGGCTTGCGCCGTCACCGCTCCGGTCCTCCCGAATACCGAGCTCACCGCCCCGCTCCCGCTTCCGCACGGCGCTCCGGCTGAAACCAGATTCCCGTTGGCGTCAAACTTCGCGCAATCGTTCGCCGCCGCCGTCCCGCTGAACAGCTGGATCTTCGATCCGTTCCCCTGCAGCGCGGACGGCGCAATCTGGTTCAGCGCCAGCTGCCCTGCGATCTGGCTGAAACTGTAGTCCCCGGCTTGCGCCGTCACCGCCCCGGTCCGCCCGAACACGGAGCTCACCGCTCCGCTTCCACCGCCTCCGCCGCCGCTCGCGTTCACCACGCACTTGCCCGGCTGGGCTACCGCGAACTCCACCCGCACCGTGTTCTCGTCCAGCACCCGCACCGCATCCGGAATCACCGCCTGCCCGCCCGTGTCCGTGCAGCCCACCAGCACGCTCCTCGTTCCGAGATTGTGGACTAGATTCACAGCCACGGCCGCGCTGAACTCCAGGCTGAAATTCTCGCTGCCGCTGCCGCACGGCGCGTTCGCCGACACCAGGTTCCCATTCGCGTCGAACTGCGCGCAGTCGCCCGCCTGCACCGCGCCCCCGCCGAACGCCTGCAGCAGCGCTCCCGTGCCCTGCTTGCCCGCCACGCCTGTCAGCTCGCTCAGCGAATGACCGTGCGGCGCCGTGGCCACCCACGCCCCCGAGGCGTTGCAGACATACAGTCCCTGGCCCGCGCCTCCCACGACCGCTACCACTTCGCCCGCGCTGCACGTTCCCGGCAGCGTCGCCACCACGCGCGCGGGCTTCGTCTGCGGCTGCCCGCTGAAATCCGCCTGCCGGCTCTGCGTCGGCAGGTGCACCGTGCTCTGTCCGAACACCCACGCCATCCACCAGAGCCCCAGCCCCGTTCTCCAGATCACCCTTCGTCGCACCTGACTTCCTCCTGGGCCGCCGCCGGGCCTGCGAACCCGTGACCCGCCTGTGATCTACCCTCTCCGCCTCGCCCCGTCCGGCCGCCTGCAACAGAACTCGCTCAAAATGAAGCAGAAACATTTTCTGCTTCTCCTGTTACGGCCGTCTCTCTCACGCCCGGACTCCTGCTCCGTGATACCCTCTCAATGTTGGGAACCGCCGGTTCGCTCCGGCATTTCCCGCCCGGAGGACATGTCCTTTCCCCCCATGCCGGCCGTTCCGCCCGGCGCGGAGCCAGTCGGCTCTGCCAGCCCTCGCCGCCCCATCCGTCTGCTCCTCATCGCGTACGCCTTCCCGCCTGTCGGCGGCATCATGGTGATGCGCGCCCTCAGTCTCGCCAAGTACCTGCCCTCCTGCGGCTTCCACGTCCACGTCCTCTCCGCTGCCAACGCCGCCGCGCCTCTCCGCGATCCCGGTCTTCTTGCCCACGTGCCGCCGTCCGTCTCGCTCCATCACGCCTTCACGCCCGAGCTGCCCTTCCACTTCCGCAAGAAGCTCTGGAATCTCGTCGCCCGCCCCAAGCCCGCCCCGCCCTCCCGGCAATCCGAAACGGACGCCCCTTCCGCATCCTTCCTCGCCAACTTCGCCCGCCGCATCTTCTGTCCCGATCCCCAGGTCGTCTGGGTTCCCTTCGCCCTCCGCGCCGCCCGCCGCATCATCCGGCGCCATCAGATTCATGCGGTGCTCGTCACCGCGCCCCCGTTCTCTGTCTTCCTCATCGGTAACGCCCTCAAGACCTCGTTCCCCCATCTCCGGCTGATCAGCGACTTCCGCGACGAGTGGCTCCGCTTCTACCTCACCGACTTCGATTTCCTCCGCAGCGGCTACACCCGCCGCCGCGCAGAACGCATCGAGGCCGAAACCGTGGCTCTTTCCGATCTCGTCGTCGCCGTCACGGAATCCTCCCTCCGTGAAATCCGCTCCCGCTACCCCGGGCAGCCGGATGAGAAGTTCGCCCTCGTGCACAACGGCTACGATCCCGAAGTCCTCCAGCCCGTCTTCGAAAACCAGCCCGCTCCGCCTCCCGGCCCCAGATCCAGAGTCATCATCACCCACCTGGGAACCGCCTACCGCACCGCCTCGCCCGCTTTCTTCCTGGATGCCATCGAAACGCTGCCCGAAGAAATCCGCTCCCGCATCGAGATCCGTTTCATCGGCCGCATCTCGGAAACCGAAGAACAGCTCCTCGCCGCCCGCGGCTCTTCCGTCCGCATCCTCGGCTTCCTCCCCCAGCAGCAGGCTTTGGCCCGCCTCTCCGAAACCGACTACCTGCTGCTCACCATGACCAACGAATTCAGCCTCCCCGGCAAACTCTTCGAGTACCTCGCCTCCGGCAAGCCCATCATCGCCCTCTCTCCCGAGAACGGCGAAGTCGCCCGCCTCATCGCCGAGACCGGCGCCGGCTGGTGCGTCCCCCACGATCAGCCGGAGGCCATCCGCCGCGTCGTCGCTGACGCCGTGCGCCTCGCTCTCGACAACAACATTCCATTCCGCCCCCGCCGCGATGTCATCTCGCGCTTCGAGCGCCCGAAACTCGTCGCCTCCTACGCCAACCTCATCCGCGAACGCCTTTTTCCCGATGACTTAAACTGGGGATGACCCCAGCTCTCTGCAAGTGGACGCCATGACTCAACCCAACACTGACGCCTCCCATCGCGAACTCCTGCTTGAAAAAATCCGCTCCCGCCAGGCCCGTGTCGGAGTCATCGGCCTCGGCTACGTCGGACTCCCTCTGGCCGTCGAGTTCGCCAAAGCCGGCTTCCATGTCACCGGCATCGACATCTCCTCCCGCAAAGTCGACCAGATCAACACTGGCGTCAGCTACGTCCAGGACATCCCCTCTTCCGACGTCCGCCTTCTCGTGGACAAAGGGCTCCTTCACGCTACCACCGAGTTCTCCGCTGTCAGCGGGCTCGACACGGTCAACATCGCCGTCCCCACGCCCCTGCGCAAGACCAAAGACCCCGACATGAGCTTCGTGGTCTCCGCGGCTCAGGCTGTCGCCCGGCACATCCACCCGGGTCTCCTCGTCATCCTCGAATCCACCACTTACCCCGGCACCACCGAGGAACTCCTGCTCCCCATGTTCGAGTCTTCGGGGCTGAAGGCCGGCCGCGACTTCTTCCTCTGCTTTTCCCCGGAACGGGTCGACCCCGGCAATCCGAAATTCCAGACCCGCAACATCCCCAAGGTCGTCGGCGGCATCACCCCCGCCTGCACCGAGGTCGGCGCGGCCTTTTACTCGATGGCGCTCGAGACCGTCGTCCCCGTCAGCAACACCGTCGTTGCCGAGATGGTCAAGCTCCTCGAGAACACCTTCCGCATGATCAACATCGGCCTGGTCAATGAGCTTGCCGTCATGTGCCACCGCATGAACATCAACGTCTGGGAGGTCATCGACGCCGCCGCCACCAAGCCCTTCGGCTTCATGCCCTTCTATCCCGGCCCCGGTCTCGGCGGCCACTGCATCCCCATCGATCCCTTCTACCTCTCCTGGAAATCCAAGCAGGCTGGCATTGAAGCCCGCTTCATCGAGCTCGCCGGCCACATCAACGGCGATATGCCCCGCTATGTCGTCTCCCGTCTCCAGGACATCCTCAACGACCACTGCAAGCCTCTCCGCAACTCCCGCATCCATGTCCTCGGCGTCGCCTACAAGCGCGACATCGACGACGTCCGCGAATCTCCCGCTCTTGACGTGATCCACCTCCTTTCGCAGCGCGGAGCCGCGGTCTCGTACTCGGATCCCTATGTCCCCGAGCTCCGCCTCGACTCCGTCGCGCTTCAGGCTCAGCCCCTCGATGCCGCCGCGTCCTGCGATTGCGCCGTCATCCTCACCGATCACCGCGCCTTCGATTACGACGCCCTCGTCCGCACGGCGCCGCTCATCTTCGACACCCGCAACGCCCTGCGCGGCCGTACCGAGCCCCACATCGTCCGCCTCTAGCGCATGACCAACATCCTCACCGTCGACGTCGAGGATTACTTCCACCCCACGGAAGTCCAGCGCTCGGTCGGCCCCTCCGCCTGGGATTCCCTTCCCTCGCGCGTCGAGCACTCCACCGCCATCGTCCTCGATCTGCTCGCAGAAACCGGCGTCCGCGCCACCTTCTTCGTCCTCGGCTGGGTCGCCAGCCGCCGCCCCGCCCTCGTCCGCCGTATCGCCGACGCAGGTCACGAGATCGCCTGCCACAGCTTCGCCCACCAGCTCGTCTTCGCCCTATCTCCCCGGCAGTTCCTCGAAGACACCCGCAATGCCTTCGACGCCATTGCCCAGGCTGCCGGTTCACCGCCGCGCGCCTACCGCGCCCCCAGCTTCTCTGTCACAGCCCGGTCTCTCTGGGCCCTGGAAATTCTCCTCGAGTGCGGCTTTTCTGTCGACTCCAGCATCTACCCCGTGCGCCACGACCGCTACGGCATCCCCGGCCGCCCCTGCTACCCCCACCTCATCATCACCCCCTCCGGCCCCATCCTGGAAGTTCCCCCTGCCGCTGTGCCGCTCGCCCGGAACCACGTCGCACCCGCTGGCGGCGGCGCCTACCTGCGCCTCCTCCCGCTCGCCTATATGACCTCCGCCATTCGCCTCATCAATCAGGCCCATCGCTCCCCTGCCTGCATCTACGTCCACCCCTGGGAGTTCGACCCCGCACAGCCCCGCCTCGCCTCCGGCGCTCTCTCGCGCCTCCGCACCTATCTCGGCCTGCGCTCCATGCCGCACAAGCTCTCCGGCCTCCTCCGCATGTTCCCCTTCAGCTCCATGTCCGCCGTCTGCCCGCCAGACGGCGCCTATCCCGCCGATCACTCCCTCCTCGCTTCGCCCCGCTGACGCCTCAGAACCGGAATGCCGCCTGGCTCGGCGACCATGTCAGGTGCGCCGACACAAACCGCTGCCACCTCTTTGGCCCGGTCGACTCGAAATACGAATACCCCCCGTTGAGCCCCACATACAGATCGCCCGCGATCCTCGTCCCCGTGCTCACTCCCGCCGAACCGCTCTGCAGCACCGCGTTCTGCAGCAACCCGCTCCACCGGAAGTAGCCCCCGTACAGCCCGAAACTGAATCGGCCAATCCCCCTGCCGGCAGACCCGAACACCGAGTCCCTCCGCGAGGCCAGAATCAGCCCGTTCCCCGGATTCAGTCCATGCATGTATCCCACTGAGACGCCCCACTCCCTCCAGTTCCTCCGCAGCGACGCCATTGCCGACCACCCGTAAAACGACCGCTGCTGCACCTCGAGCTGCGTCCCCACCCCCAGCAGCTCCGCCACCACCGGATCAATGTCGACTCTCCCCAGAAACGTCGTCTTCATCCGGTACACTCCTCCACCCACCGCCACGCTCGTCTGGGGTGTCAGCTGATGCGTCAGCCGCAAGCCCGCGAACTGCGCCCGGTTGTTCCCGAACAGCTTCGGATACGAAAACTGGCTGTATCCGTAGCTCCCGCCGATCGCCGTGCGCTGCCCCAGCCGGTATCCCCCGCCCCCGAACACGCCTGCTGAATTCAGGTCGCGCAGCCCCGGTCCCTTCCTCCTGACGAATCCCGCCTGTGCCCCGCCTCCGAAATTCCACCGCAGATTGGGACGGTAATTCACCCCGCCCGATGTCCCGTAAAAATTCACCCGCGTCCCGAACAGCTCATTGTCGACCAGCCCGTTTTCCCCAAGATCCGTCAGCGGTCCTCCCGGAATCCCCGCCAGCGGCAGCATCGCCGCTCCGGTCACCCCCCAGCCTCCGAAGACGCCCGCCGGTGCGCCATAGCCGAATCCGCCCAGGCTCGAACCCGCAAACTGCGTCGCGTACACTCCTACCTTGTCAGT
>Ga0209381_1004444_pt1:0-2500 | contig 12646 bp, 6 predicted proteins | sample DewCreD2012metaG_FD_184111 | JGI IMG/M metagenome (GOLD analysis project Ga0209381, IMG submission 184111) | Hot spring sediment bacterial and archeal communities from British Columbia, Canada, to study Microbial Dark Matter (Phase II) - Dewar... ...
TGCCCTGCCTCGAGCTACCGTCGTACCGCATCCGTTACGACACGCCCAGCATGGTCTGGAACATCGGCAGGCAACTGCCCCGCATCCTCTGGGCTATCTGGCAAGAGCATCAGGTTGTAGAGCGATGGGTGAAGCAATATGACCTGTCGGGTATCCTTTCCGACAACCGTTACGGATGTTTTAGCCGTCGAGTTAATAGCGTCTTCATTACCCACCAGTTGCATGTTCGTGTCCCGTGGCTCTCTTGGCTCGTCAGGCCCACCCTCCGCCTTTTCATGGCCCAGTTCGATGCTATTTGGGTTCCTGATGTGGCCGAGCCGCCAGGGCTTTCAGGCGCTCTTTCGCATGCCGACAAGCTGCCAAGCAGTCGGGTGCAATTTATTGGCATACTGACACGCATGAGCAGCTACGAACGCCATCCTGAATACGACGTGGCCGTCGTCCTATCTGGACCGGAGCCGCAACGTAGCCTTTTGGAGCAGCGCCTACTCGAACAGGCGATGTTTTCTCCTCTGAAATTCATTTTTATACAAGGAAAGACCCAGGCCAAAAACCACCATTTTGTCTCGCCCAACATAGAGGTCGTGACCTTCTTAACCTCTGAAGAACTCAACCAAGTCCTTTTATCCACTCAATGGCTCATCTCGCGCTCCGGGTACAGCAGCATCATGGACTTAGCGGCTTTGGGTAAAAAAGCCATCCTCATCCCTACGCCCGGTCAAACAGAGCAGGAGTACTTAGCCGATTTTCTTTCTGAGCAACATTTCTTCGTTAAGCAAAAACAAGAGGCGCTGAACATCGAGCAAGGCATTCGAGACCTTAGCCAGACAAGTGGCATCCCTCAAGGGAAATACGCCACAGATGCCTTTCACCCCGTGCTGGAGCAATGGTTAGTGCAATTGTGAGGCACAGCGGCAGAGCCCTGCTGTATGAAATCGCCTTCAGCCGCCTACCTTTGCGTCGCTTTTTTCGCACGCATGAAATACCTCGTTTGTGGCTTAGGCAACATCGGCGCTGATTACGCCAACACTCGTCACAATGTCGGTTTCGACGTAGTGGACGTCTTGTGCAGACAATTAGGTGGTCGCTGGAAGGCCGACTCTTTTGGTGATATCGCAGAGGTGCGTTGTAAGAATCGCCTTCTTCTCTTGCTCAAACCCAACACCTATATGAATTTAAGTGGTCGGGCCTTTCGATACTGGTTGCAAAAAGAAAAAATCTCTTTGGAGAATAGCTTAGTCATTTGCGATGACCTAAACCTTGCCTTCGGTCAATTGCGCCTACGGGCCAAGGGGTCTCCGGGGGGGCACAATGGTCTGAAAAGCATTCAGGAAATCCTCGGCACCGACGCCTATCCACGCCTGCGCGTTGGCATTGGCAATAACTACCCTCCGGGCCGTCAGGTAGATTATGTGCTGGGAAAATGGACGTCTCAGGAGGCAGAAAAACTACCTCTCATTCTTGAACAAGCCGCTGAGGTTGTTAAAACATACGCCTTATCTGGCCTGCAAATCGCCTTAAATTTGGCTTCTCGCCCTATTTTCGAAGAAAAAAACTAATATTTCTCCGGAAATATCTATCTTTTAAAGTTAATTCAACATGACACCTAAACTGCACTCATCTCAATTCCTGTGGTTAGCCATGCTTCTGCTAGCCGGGTTCGTTCATCTGCCCTCCGGCTGTAAGCAGGCTGATAGCAATAAACCCTTATATGAGACCATCGCTGAAAGCTTCCGCTCCGACCCTCTGCCACCCGACTGTGTACCTGCTCAGGTAGCCTTCCGCGATTACAACGGCTATGTTAGCGGCGATTACTTTTGCTTAGTCAGCTTGGTAGACAATACCTCCCCTGACTGGGGAGAATTCTGGGTGCGCGCTAAACTCCTTGATGAAAAGGGCAATGTGCTTCGGATCAAAGGCGACACGAGTATTATTATCCGTGCGTTTGCCGAAGCCGTGCCACCAAACGGTTCAACTGCGTTTTTCCGCGCCATCCCGCTTAGCATTATTTCAGGTGGATACCCAGATACCTTTCTGCTCGAAGGTGCCGGTAAGCGCTTCCGCGAACCTGGCCCTATCCTCGTAGCTCCCGATAACGGCGGCATACGCATACAAGTGCCCGACCCAGACGACCCCAAAAACAAGGTTAAAGAGATTGCCTTTAAATCAAAAACTACTCTTCTCAATCCACTGCCAATAGAGGCCTATCATCCCCGGCTGGTTTACTTGATCTACGCCAAAGACCTTAAGCTATACTACGCAGAGTTAGTCAACCCCGAAGACAAGCCCAAAAACCTGTACATGACCTCAGAAGGCACCTTAGTGGGCGGTGGAAGCCGGGATGTTTTCTATGATATCTCCTACGAAAACCTGCCTCAGCCCATCAAAGACAAACTTATCGTGCGTGTAGATGTGCAAGCCTTCGAAGCTAGACCTCCCAAGGATGAGAAAAAGGAATAGCAAAACGCAGCAAAAGAAGTCTTGCTTGAACAACATCGAC
>Ga0209381_1004444_pt1:7500-12646 | contig 12646 bp, 6 predicted proteins | sample DewCreD2012metaG_FD_184111 | JGI IMG/M metagenome (GOLD analysis project Ga0209381, IMG submission 184111) | Hot spring sediment bacterial and archeal communities from British Columbia, Canada, to study Microbial Dark Matter (Phase II) - Dewar... ...
CCGGGATAAGCACTGAAAGCATCTAAGTGCGAAGCCTACTCTGAGATGAATCCTCCGATTAAGGGCCGTGGGAGACGACCACGTTGATAGGAGACAGGTGTAAACATGGTAACATGTGAGCCGAGTCTTACTAATTGCCCGTAAGCTTCCTTTTTTTAAAAAAAAGAGCGCGTTAAACCGTTCACCGACGCTGTTCTCGCTGAGCCTTCCGAATGCGTACGGCTTCTGGATTTTCTCTTATTCCCTGGCTTTGTTTTTAAGAGATATGCACACTATCATCAGTTGAAGCGCCTTGAGTTATCAAGAGGCGCAGTGTGACAAGAGCAGTTGGTGTCTACAGCGACGGGGATCACCTCTTCCCATTCCGAACAGAGTCGTTAAGCCCGTCAGCGCCGATGGTACTGCGGTTGATGCCGCGGGAGAGTAGGTCGATGCCAACTAAAAATTATCCCTCTGCCCTTGACGCCAGCCGGCTTCAAGGGCTCTTTTTTGCCTGGAATTGAATGTTTTTAACAGCCCTCAACAACCAGCGCAACCAGAAAAATCCCAGGATGGGTACCACAATAAAACTGCCGGGGTTGTAATAGAGCGCTGATTCAACATCGAGGTGAATTAAGTGCATCACTGCACGGGTCATGCCACACCCTAAACACTCGAAGTTAAAAAAGCGCTTGGAGGGACATACTATTATCCCGCCATCAAAGAAATCGGCCGGTAGCCATAGCAATATGACAGGAAGTAACACCAGCAGGGCCAGCCATAACCCACGCTGCCAGTTTTTTTTCATACCCATAGACACCTAAATACAAAAAGCCATCGAACACACAGGCCGTTCGATGGCTTTAGGGTTAATTCAAAAACGGTTTACTTGTAGTAGTCTTTCATTTTCACTAAAGCATGGATAAAGCCTGGTAACCAGCACAGTAATGTAAGGATAAGGTTGACAATCCAGTCAGAACCGCTCCAGTCGGACTTAACGCCCATGGCAATCCATGCTAAACCGAGAATAGCCAGTAAGATGTAAAGCCCTTTGGTGATGCCGTCGTCTTTTTTCATCTCCTTTTTCAGGAACTTCTGAGCGGCTTTCAGTTTGAGCGTATTCTTAAAGCCCAAGCGCTCTCCAGTCATCTCCCGATATTTAGCTGGTGTCAGGGTTAAGAATTCCTCTACACCCATCTCGACCATTTCCGGAGTAAGTGCCTGAACTTCAGGAGCGTGGCTGAATGCCTGTAATGTCTGGCGCTCGCCTTTTTCAACGGCTAAAACCGAGTTAAGGGCGAGAACCACCATGAACAGCATTGAAGTAAGATACTTCATAATAAAGCAAGTTTTTAGTTTCGCCTACTCTATTCAAGCTTTTCGGCATCCGCTTTATCTTGACAACAAGACTGCCCAAATTTATAGCCTTGAAAGCGCTGATTTCTACTAAAACTGTGTCAAATAATTTTTAATAAACTTTTAAGGTCAAAATGATAAACAGCACTATATCTTTGCTGCCGTTTTTGAGGATTTGAGGGGAATTAGCTCAGTTGGTAGAGCGCTTGCATGGCATGCAAGAGGTCACCGGTTCGAGTCCGGTATTCTCCACAAGCAAAAAAAGAAAGTGGCTGTGGGCTCATCCACAGCCACTTTTTGTTTAAAAACGTTTGGCCTATTCGAATAGGATGCGTTTGGCTGCCACTCCCTGCGGGAAGTAAAGCTTAGCCACATACATACCATTAGGCAAGCCATCGCGCTGCAAGACGTAACTGCGCGCCTCTATGCCGCGAACCTGGCGCACCATACGCCCGCTGATGTCAAACAGCTCAAGGCTTTGGATGAGGTGGTCGTTGTCAGCATCAAACCATACTTCGCTCTTGGCTGGGTTCGGGAAAACCGTTAGCAACACACCGGCATCGAAGAGTTCTTCTGCCTTAACAGAGATACCAGGACAATCTAAGCCTAAAGCGCGGCAAGCACGTGGAGCATAGTAGGCAATAATGGTGTCAATAACAGCACGAGCAGCAATGGAGTCTGTGCTGCAGTTTAACGGAACAATTTGTCCATTGGGCAACTGCGTGTTTGGAACAAATCGATTCCATTCCCACGGAGCCGAGTTCGTCTGGGGGCGCAGGAAGGGATAGAAGCCTTCTCTGCCGCCATTTATCGTCCGCGCATATACGGATAGCGGATCGTTTAGCAGGCCACCCAAGCTGAAAACACTGTTGTTGCCCAGCGAATCTTGTATGGGCTGGACACCGCACGACCCCGTTACGTTAACCACAGGGAAGTTTACGCCGGGTACAATAACCAGGCCGTCGCCGCAAGGTGCAAAAGGATCTGCTGGGACGTGGAAAGAAAGGATGGGCGGGGTATTCTTATCTAGCCATGCCTTGTCGCCTAAAGCGCCACCTAAGTTCACTGCTAACTTGAAGTCGGAGGAATAACCAATGTGATTAGGGATGTATAATGTATCACCTACAGGGAAACCCGTTGCTTGACTATATAAGGCGTCCACAATACCCGGTGTTGGTTGGATAGCGTAAGGATCACCGTTATATGCTTCAATAACCATCGGTACGCCATTAATAATAAACTTACCAGGCTCCGAGGTGGTCAAGATTTCGCTATATTTATCTAATGCTGCCGTGTTCAGAGAAATATAGCCTCCTGTGCCTTGTCCAAAAACCACAATACGGTTGGGGTCAACGCGGAATTGGTTGTTGTTCGTAGCCACGTCCCGTCGAAAAAAGCGGATGCATGTGCGGGCGTCTTGGACACCTCGATAAGCAGCATTAATGAGCGTAAAACGGCGCTGTAACTCATCTAATAAATCAGGACGCCATCCTAAGCGGTAATCTACAGAAGCCACCACGTAGCCCATCTTGGCCAGGCGAGTGCATATTTCTACAGCAGCAGGGTCATTACGCGTACCGCCGCACGACTGATTGACACTCAGCATCGTTTGAGGGTTGATCCATGGCAAGAAGTTGCCCGTGTGGAAATACAGAACCAGTGGACGCTGAGCAAGCACATCCCCATCCGGTTCGTAGACATCCATAACGAGCGGCTCTCGGAATGTCCGGCCTAAGGTGCTGATAGTAAGCACAGTGTAATTTTGGCCGTACACTACGCCATTCGTTCGCTTTACGTTAGTGAATACTTCACTAAGGTAGCGCTGCCCAAATGCAGGCAGCGTCAGAAAGAGCATTACGCCAAGCAAGAAGAGTGTGGATTTTTTCATAGGAAATACTATTTAGTTAGAATTAAATAAGTCAAGAGAGATGGTTTTAACAGAAATCACCTTTGCCGGAAATCATACAATAGCGCCACGTAAGCTAATCGGCCGATCCTCGGTCCTCCGTATGTTTGAAACTGTTTTTTGTTTAGCACATTAGATGCACCTATTTTCAATGTAGTATTTACACGCGGAAAGGTGAAGTTTACTTGGGCGTCTAACAGGTCATACGTAGGTATGTATCCTGTGAATTGAGGCGAGCCTTCGAAGGTAAAACCTTGTATCCATTTGTAAATGACATTAAAGCCCCAAACGCTCTTGCCGCGTAAGGGAAGCTCTCTGCCAGACAACCCAACATTGTACTTGTGTTCAGGCGTATTGAAGGCCGGAATAATCGGGTCATCAATCTGTGTGTTTAGGCGGTTCCACGAGTAATTGGCCTGCGCCATAAAGTAATTAGCAAAGTAATAGTTTAGACCAATAGCAACGCCTTGCGTAGTAACTTCATTCTTAGAGTTTGCCGCAACTCGGTAGATGCGTAACCGATTGAATTCAGGACCAAAAAAGCCGATGGGTAAATCAATACCGATATTGTAGCCAATGAAATCGTTATAGAAGCTGAAGTAATAGCCTGCATCCACGTATAGTCGATCGAATAGGGTAGTTCGGACACCAAATTCAAGTGTTCTCACTTTTTCGGGCTGTATAGGTGCGACGTTGAAGTACTCCAATAAACTGATGCTGCCTCCAGGACGCCGGCGATATTCCTGTAAAGACTCTAAAGTAATGAGGCTGTCGAAGCCTTCCAAATTGCCCACCAAGAAGGCGCGTCCCACATTGAGGTTAAGGTATTGATCCGATAGGGTGGGGTTGCGGAGGGCACTAGAAAACGATGCCCTAATGAAGGTATTAGGCTTTGGGTTCCACACCACAGAGGCTGCCTGCGTACTCACCATTCGGAAGTTTTGGTTTTTATCCACGCGAACGGTACCGTTCAATTTGAACTTGCCGAGCGTGTGTTCCACACCTGTGTAAGCGCCCCACTCGAGGTTGGTTATCCGTATGCCTGCGGTGTCCTTGAAAATAGTCCCCTCTGAATTTGGTCGGTACATTCGCCCGTTACCGCCTACTACCCAACGGTCGAGAAAAGAAGGCTTAAAAATGTATTCGCCATGGATGTGATATAGCGCCGATTTATCAAAAAAGCGCGTACCACCTTCTGTTGATTTTCTGCTGGTGATTTCCTGGAAAAGAGAGTCGAACCGTGCCGTTCCAGGCTGAAAGAAATCCTGGGTCGGAAATGACCCAACTGGATTGCCTACATTGGCAGCTGCCTCTGCTAAGCGGTGCCAGTACGCCATCGAGTCGCGATATGTTTTCATCCACGCATACAGGGCCGTCGTATCGCCTAAATCCGGATAGCCATTAGGGACCATGCGCTTGAAGTAAACGTAGCCCAAATTGGAAGCAGTCCACCAGCGCTCATAGTCATTGGCCCATTGCTCGTTAGACTTCGACGCCTCTTGCATACGTAGCGCTGTAAAATAAGGGTCATAAGACTGCCCCGCATCTTCATTAGTGGCGTAGGCCCGAATGAAAAAGCGGTCGCGCTGCCGAAACTCAATTCGATTTTGGAAGAACAAAATGCCGCGTAAGCTAAAGCGGTTGTCTCCCTGGTATACGGTTGTACCTGAGCCAAAATTAGAGGAAAGAATAAACTCCGGCGAGTCAAAGTCTTTTTCTGGACGAGTCCTGAAATGAAAAGCAACATTAGCTTTTAGGTTTCGCGTGTCATAATCCACGATATCTACCTCGCGGTACCCCGTCCGGTGATAAATGCCCAAACCTGCGCGCGTGTTGTTCCACCAACTGCTGCCCCTTGCGTCGAAACGCGGCTGGTACTCGTCGCCATAGATATTGACAGCGTCG
>Ga0209381_1004451_pt1 | contig 12615 bp, 14 predicted proteins | sample DewCreD2012metaG_FD_184111 | JGI IMG/M metagenome (GOLD analysis project Ga0209381, IMG submission 184111) | Hot spring sediment bacterial and archeal communities from British Columbia, Canada, to study Microbial Dark Matter (Phase II) - Dewar... ...
CTTCAGGGTGAATATCCACCTTCAGCGCGGAGCGGTAGAGGCAGCCTTCAGAAGAGTTCCTCTTACTATTCCGAGCATCAATGAATTGGGACTCCCCCAGCAGATCATCGACCTGGCGCGCAGGCCCAACGGCCTGGTTCTGGTCACGGGCCCGACAGGCATGGGCAAAACTACAACCCTGGCTGCGATGATTAACCTGATAAATGAAGAGCGGGAATGCCTGATTATGTGTATCGAAGACCCTATCGAATTCCTGCATACCAACAAAAAAAGCATCATCAAGCAGCGCGAGGTATACAGCGATACCCATACCTTTGCCGAAGCCCTGCGCCATGCCCTGCGCCAGGACCCTAATGTCATTGTGGTGGGAGAAATGCGCGACCTTGAAACCATCTCTACCGCGCTTACCGCTGCCGAAACAGGGCATCTGGTGCTGGCAACCCTGCATACGCCGGATGCGCCCCAGACCATTGAAAGGATTATTGACGTCTTTCCGCCGCACCAGCAACAGCAGGTAAAGCTCCAGCTCGCCGACTGCCTGCAGGGAGTTGTTTCGCAGCTGCTTTTACCCCATGCCTCTGGTAAAGGCAGGGTATTGGCTACCGAGATCATGATCGGAACCGCAGCGATCAGGAACCTTATCCGCGAGCAGGAGATAGAACAGATCCCCACATTAATGCAAACCGGAAGCCAGTACGGCATGAAAACCATGGATAAATCGCTGAAAGAACTGGTGCAGAAAAGGCTTATCAACCTGGATATAGCGCTCTCAAAAGTCAAAAACCCGGACGAATTCAAACAGCTTTAACCTTATAAAAGGAAGCAGGCGTGAAGATAGAAGGAAAAGCGGTAAAACTGCCGGATAATATTAATACCGATTTTATCATCTCGGGAAGGTACAAGTTCTCTATTACAGACATGAGAGAGCTGTCTAAGCACATCATGGAAGATATTGATCCTGAATTCCCCTCAAAGATCACTCCCGGCTCAACCATTATCGTAGCGGGTGAAAATTTTGGCATGGGGTCTTCCCGCGAACAGGCCCCGTTGGTCATCAAAGAGGCCGGGATTATTGCCGTGCTTGCAAAAAGCTTTGCGCGCATTTTTTATCGGAATGGCTTTAATATCGGGCTTCCCCTGGTCGAAACAGATACCTCTTTGATTGCCGAAGGCGACATACTCTCGATTGACCTTGCCAGAGGGGTAGTCAAGAATCTCACCAAAGGCAAGGACCTGATCGTAAAACCTCTGCCGCCTTTCATGCAGGAACTGCTTAAAGAAGGAGGGGCGGTTAACTACATAAAAAAATACGGAGGGCTGAAATTTTAACCATGCATACGGTCACTCTTATACCGGGAGACGGGATAGGTCCGGAAGTAACGGAAGCTGCGCGCAGGTGTATCGAAGCCACAGGCATTTCCCTTAAATGGGAAGAGGCGCTTGCTGGCCAGACAGCGCTGGAGAAAACCGGCTCACTCCTTCCGGAGGCTACGCTCGACTCAATACGCCGCAACAAAGTCTGCCTTAAAGGGCCGATGGTAACCCCCATAGGCGAGGGTTTCAGGTCGGTCAATGTTGCCATACGCCAGGCGCTTGACCTGTATGCGTGCCTCAGGCCCGCAAAATCGTACGCAGGCGTACGCAGCCGTTACAGCAATATCGACCTGGTGGTAGTAAGGGAAAATACGGAAGACCTCTATGCCGGCATAGAGTTCGAAGAAGGAACGCCGGCATGCTCAAGTATTATCGCAGAAACCGAAAAACTTTCAAAAAAGAAGATCCGGCCGGACTCCGGGATATCCATCAAACCCATGTCTGTATCCGCTTCCGAACGCATCATAAGATTTGCCTTTGACTATGCAGAGAGGCATAACCGTAAAAAAGTCACCATTGTCCATAAGGCAAATATTATGAAGTTCACCGACGGGCTTTTTCTGAAAGTAGGAAGGGAGGTGGCAAAGGACTATGCGGACAGGATACTCTTTGAAGAGGCGATCGTTGATAACATGTCTATGCAACTGGTGCAAAGGCCTGAAAATTACGACGTCCTGGTCCTGCCAAACCTCTACGGAGATATCATCTCAGACCTCTGCGCCGGACTTATTGGTGGGTTGGGAATCGCACCGGGCGCCAATATCGGCGACGGCCTGGCGGTCTTTGAGGCTGTCCATGGAGCAGCGCCAAAATACAAAGGGTTAAATAAAGTAAACCCAACGGCAATGATCCTCTCGGGCGCACTGATGCTTTCCTATCTCGGGGAAGAAGAAGCGGCAGCAAACCTTGAGAAGGCCGTTACCGCGGTCATAGCAGAAGGAAAAACGGTAACCTACGACCTGAAACCCCACCGGGACGACCGCACTGCCGTCGGCACCAAAGAGATGGCCGACGCCGTCATCCGCGAGCTAAAAAAGAAACGCTTTAATCCCTATTCTTAAAAATATGAAGATCGCCGTCATCGGAGCAGGCAACGTCGGTTCAACATGCGCCATGCGAATCGCCCAGGAAGGGCTGGGGCATGTGGTTTTAGTTGACGCCCTGCCTGGCCTTGCTAAAGGAAAATCGCTGGACCTGCAGGATGCGCGCCCGCTCCTTAGATGCGATTACCACATATCCGGTACCGACGATATCGCTGAAATCAGGGATGCCGGACTTGTCATTATCACCGCCGGGCTCACCCGCAAGCCAGGCATGGCCCGCGAAGAGCTACTGCAAAAAAACGCCTCCATCATCAAAAGCATAGCCACAGATGTCAAAACGCTTTCGCCCCAGGCCATCCTCATCATCGTTACCAATCCTCTGGACCTTATGACACAGCTTGCCCTTGATACAACCGGATTCAAGCGTACGCAGGTCTTCGGCATGGGAATATCCCTTGATTCCTCGCGCTTTGCAAACCTTATCGCCGAAGAGCTTAAGGTTGCGACAACCGATATATCCCCCTCTCTTATCGGCGGCCACGGAGAGGGGATGCTGCCGCTGCCAAGGCTTACTACTGTCAAAGGCGTGGACCTGGCGGAGTTCCTGAACGAAGAAAAGACAGAACGCCTCACCAGAAAAACAAAAGAGAGAGGCGCTGAGATCGTCGGGCTATTAGGCAGCGGGAGCGCTTATTTTGCGCCCTCTGCCGCAATACTGGAGCTTGTTAAGACTATCGTAAAGGACGAGAAACGTATCATCGGCGTTTCAGCCCTGCTTGAAGGGGAATACGGGGTTCAGGGCGTCTGCATAGGTGTGCCGTGCTTACTGGGAAAAAGCGGAATAGAGAAGATAGTCGAACTTAAGCTCAACGCTGCTGAAATGACGGCCTTTAGAGAGGCAGCTGAGCGCTTACAAGAACAGTACCTCAGACTTTAACAATCCTTAATAATGGATTATGACGTAGCGATAATCGGTGCCGGCTGGGCAGGCATAAACGCCGCCTTTAAGGCAAGGGAACTTGGGCTTAAACCGGCGCTTATCGAGAGGTCCCGGGCTGGAGGAACTTGCCTCCATCGCGGGTGCATCCCTACCAAAGCACTCATCCAATCCGCAAAGACATACTCCTTACTTCATAAATCAAAAACATTCGGCATAGAACACAACGGCGCGAGTTTAGATTTTAAAGCCGCATGCCAGCGTAAGGATAAGGTGGTCAGTCAACTTTATTCCGGCCTCCAACAGGCGCTTAAGGGAATTGACCTGATTGAGGATGAGGCAACGCTTATTTCTCCTCAAGAAGTGCGGCTTTCCGGCAAGAAAATTACCTCTCGGTTCATCCTTATTGCCTCTGGCTCCCGGCCGATCGCGCCTCAGGCTCTGGGCCTGGCCGGATCAAATATCCTGACCAGCGACGCACTCCTTGAGTTAGAGAGCCTGCCACATTCTCTCCTTGTAATAGGAGGCGGGGTTATCGGGTGCGAATTCGCAGCTCTCTATGCTTCATTGGGAAGCGCAGTCACCGTCGTTGAAATTGCGCCTCATCTACTGCCCGGCAATGACGTTGACATTGCCCGAAAACTGGAGGCCTCCTTCAAAAAACGGGGTATTACTATCCTTACCGGCACGGATGCCCGTACCGTCGAGCCGGCAAGATTTGAAACCGTGCTTTTTGCCGTCGGACGGGCACCTGATACTTCAGGTATCGGGCTTGAGGCGTTGGGTGTAAAGCTTGAAAAAGGCGCTCCGGTTACCGATGATATCCTGCAGACATCCGTAACCGGAATTTATGCTGCCGGCGACTGCACGGGCAGGGCAATGCTGGCTCATGCCGCCGCGTATCAGGGAAGGCTTGCGATCGAAAATATGTTCCTTACTAAGCCGCCCCGGCTATGTGACGAACCAATCCCATCGTGTATCTATACTTCTCCAGAAATTGCAAGCATCGGGCTTAGCGAAGAGGCGGCAAGAAAGAATAACATTCCTGTTCAAATTTTTAAGGCCGACCTTATCGCTTCGGGCATGGCGCGTATTATCGATGAAACAGAGGGTTTCATAAAGATCGTTGCCTGCGCCCAAAGCGGCGAGGTCCTGGGGGCTTCCTTTATCGGACCGCACGCTACCGAGCTTATCGGTATAATCTGCGTTGCAATTAAATCACGCCTCAAGACAAAAGAACTCGCTGAAGTTATCTTTCCTCATCCAACAATCTCTGAATCCATTGCGGATGCGCTAAAGAATTAAATTGTCGGGCAGGCCTCTCATGAAGAGGCCTGCGGCTAATCCTTGAGCGAACATTTCATTTTAAAAAGGAGGCGCTATGAAGGAAATATTGCTCCCTGAGCTTGGAGAAGGTATTGAGAAAGCAACGGTTTCCTACTGGTTTTTTAAAGTTGGGGATAAGGTCAATGAAAAGGATGACCTTGTCGAGCTTGCCACGGATAAGGCCACATTCAATCTTCCGGTTCCTTGTTCTGGTACGCTTGCCCGAATATCCGCAGTGGAAGGACAAGAGGTTCGGCCGGGCGACACCCTTGGCCAGATTGACGAATCCTGACGGGTAACCTAATTTCAACAGGATGCCGGGCTGAGAAGGCCAGGATCCAGCCCCTTGGAAACTTTGCATTCTGTTCCCATTCACCCACAAACGAAAATAGCAAAATTATCTTTATCTTTTACGAAAGATTCGTGAAAAAGGTGGTTGTCTGCGCTTTGGAGGTATTTTTTTCAACCTAGAGGCGATCTTGACACGCTGCGGCCTCTGTGAACCAAAGGGATGGCAGATATTTAAATATTATTTGACAATCGGTTGCTTGCCCTGTATATATTATAATTAACTAAAGCATGCCTTGGTATACATAGATGTATAACTTATTTGAGCCCAAGAGGTTTTAATTGAGCGGTGTTGAATGTCGCTAAAAGAAAAAGAGATCCTGACAACCAAAGAAGTAGCGGAATACTTAAGCCTGCATCCTCTCACGGTCCACAGGTACGCCAGGGAAGGGAAAATCCCTGCTTTTAAAATCGGCACAGACTGGCGGTTCCACAAAAAATACATAGAGAAATGGATAAAACAAAAACTCCACCCCTCAACCCAGAAAAGCGCAGACACAAAGCTGCTCTAACTGCCGCCTCCGAGAACCGCGTTGATTATAAAAAAGAACTGGAGGCGGCTGCCCGCAATATGATCCTCATCCATGATCCGGAAGTGCTGATCAGGATGACTGCCGACACCATCGTTGATAAACTAAAGGTCAGGCACGTAAGCGTCCTGCTGGGGGAAAAGGACGGGTATGTGCTGAGCCTCTCCAGGGGGCGTAAACAGCCGAAGCTGCCCGTTGGCATGGCCCGGGTTGATAAAGAAAACCCGATCATCGTATTTTTCAAGCGCTTCAACGATAAAATCATCTTCAAGCGAAGGGCAGTACTCTACTCACAGGCAAAGGCCCTGCTTAAAAGCGGAGTTATAAAAGACAAGCTCAGGTCAATCCTTGAGCACCTGCTTTATCAAATGGAGATATTCGGCGCCTCTGCCTGCGTGCCCAGCTATATCCGCGAAGACCTGCTCGGCGTGCTCATGCTGGGCTCTAAAGAAGACAATAGCGATTTTGCGGATGAAGAGGTCGATTTCTTCATTGCCCTGGCTTCCCATATGGCAATGGCAATACGCAATGCCCAGCTTTTCAAAAACCTGGAAGAAGAGCTGGAAAGAAAAAAACAGTTATTTATCCGTACCACCATTGCCCTTGCAGCGGCAATCGAAGCCAAAGACCATTATACCCACGGCCATACTACCCGCGTTACCAATATTAGCATGCAAATCGCCAGACAGCTCGGCGAAAGCGAATTCCCCGGGATAAACGACCGGTTCATCGAAAACCTGGAATTCGCCAGCCTCCTGCATGATATCGGCAAGATCGGCATCCCCGAATATATTCTCAACAAGCAGGGACCGCTCAACGATGAGGAACGCCGCATGATACGAAAACACCCTTCGATAGGCGTCGGGATCATCAAGTCAATTAAAGAGCTGGAGAGGGCGGTTGAGGGAGTGCGTTACCACCATGAACGTTATGACGGCCTCGGTTACCCCGACGGACTCAAGGGAAACGATATACCCCTGATCGCTTCAATCATCTCGGTTGCAGATTCATACGATGCCATGACCACGGACAGGCCCTACCGCCACCGTCTTTCAAAAAATGACGCGTTCGCTGAGATCCGCGAGCTTTCCGGAAGCCAGTTCGACCCCCGGGTGACGCGAGCATTTTTTGAGCTCTATCAGCAAAACAGGATATAAAAACCTATGGCTGCGGCACGGATCCTCCTCATGTATATCACGGAAGTCTCCGGCCATCACAGCGCCACTCTCGCCATAGAGAAAGGCATCCGCATCCTTTCCCCGCAGACGGAAATCCTCAATATTAATGCCTTTAATTATACCAACCCAGTCTCCGAGAGGATCGTTAACCGCCTCTACATGAGCGTGATTAAAATGACTCCCCGTATCTGGGATTATCTGTACGATAATTCCAGGATCGTAAAGAAGATCCAGGCCATTAAGGAGACCGTCCACAGGCTCAACTCTCCGAAACTCAAAAAACTTTTCGACCATTTTAAGCCGGATGTTATTGCTTGTTCTCAGGCATTCCCCTGCGGGATGGTAGCGGATTTTAAGAAGACTACCGGCTCATCCATACCGCTTGTCGCAGTCCTTACCGATCATGTCCCGCACTCATACTGGATCTACGATACCATCGACTATTATGTGGCCCCTTCAGAAGAGGTCGCCCTGCGGCTGACAAGAAAAGGCGTGCCGGCAGAGAAAATAAAGCCCCTGGGGATCCCTTTTGACCCCAAGTTCAACCAGCCACTCTCTCGCAGCGCCATTGCGCGGCGGCTGGGGTTAGACCCGGAAAAGTTGACCATCCTGATAATGGGAGGCGGCCACGGGCTGGGCCCTATAAAGAGCATTGTTAAATCTCTGGAGAGCGTGAAAAATGATTTTCAGGAGATCATCGTGACCGGCATCAACAGAAAACTCTACCGATCACTTAAAAAAACGGCGTCTCAATGCAAAAAAAAGGTGCTGGTCTTTGACTTTGTGAATAATGTAAACGAGCTGATGGCTGTTTCCGATATTATCGTTACCAAGCCGGGAGGCATCACCACTGCGGAGGCAACGGCAAACTCGCTTCCCATGATTATCGTGCATCCGATCCCCGGCCAGGAGGCGAACAACACCGCTTATCTTATTGCCAAAGGAGCGGCGATCAAGATAGACAACGCAAAAGACATCAATATCGTGGTTGAAAACCTGATCTCTGACCCCTATCGCCTGCAGGACCTGCGCCAAGGGGCTATGCGCATAGCAAAACCACACGCAAGCCTGGATATAGCCCGGCTCCTGCTTAACCTCGCAGGGAAAAATGCTTAATTATATACTATACCGGATCGGCCAGTTCATCGCATTGGCCCTTCCGCTTAAGGTGGCATACGCCATTGCCGTATTGCTTGCCGACCTGCACCTGATCTTCGGTTTTGCCGACCGTAGGCGGGTAGGGGACAACCTCAGGGCGATTTTTCCCGAACGCGCAAAAGAAGAACTCAGGCGTATCCGTAGAAAAATGTTCCGCAATTTTGCAAAATACCTGGTCGATTTTTTCCGCTTTTCCGAGATTAATCCTTCTTACATCGTTCAAAACATCAGGGTCGAGAACAAGCACTTTCTTGACGCCGCGCTCTCCCGCAAAAAGGGCGTGATTACGGTCACTGCCCACCTGGGTAACTGGGAACTGGGCGGGGTGGTAGTGTCTATGCTCGGTTATTCGATGTGGGGGGTAGCACTCCCGCATAAACACAAAATCGTGGACGATTTTTTTAATTTTCAAAGAGAACGCAAAGGGCTTAAAGTCATACCTCTGGGGAAAGCGGTCAGGCAATGCCTGAAGGTGCTGGAGCACAATGGTATCCTGGCATTAGTAGGGGACAGGGATTTTACGCAAAAAGGGGTAGCGGTTAACTTTTTCGGCAGAGAGACCCTTTTCCCGGCAGGCCCCGCAGCGCTTTCCTTAAAAACAGGCGCACCGATAATACCAGGGTTTCTCTTCAGGAATGAGGATGATACTTTTACGCTGAGATTCGAAGAACCGATCAACCCGCCCGAAGAAAGAAAAAAAGAAGGATCTCTGCTATCGATAATCGAAAGATACCGGGTTGTCATAGAGCGTTATATCAGGGAATTTCCCGACCAATGGTATATGTTCAGGCATTTCTGGGTAGAATGAGGACCTGTATTATTATCCCGACATATAACGAAGCAAAAACCATAGGCTCGATAGTCGCTCCTTTGCGCGAGCAGGGATACGAAGTAGTGGTTATAGATGACGGTTCGCGCGATACAACCGCACAAAACGCGCGACAGCAGGGCGCAACCGTCCTGGCAAACCGGGTCAACCAGGGCAAAGGGGCGTCTTTAATCAAAGGGTTTCGCTATGCGCTGGAAAATGGCTACGAAGCGGTTATAACCATGGATGGCGACGGCCAGCACCTTCCGGAAGATGCGGCGTATTTTATCCGCCTGGCAGAGCATTCGCAAAGCGATGTTTTGATCGGCAACCGCATGTCCAGGACATCAAAAATGCCGGTGTTGAGGATATTGACGAACCTTTTTATGTCCTGGTTGCTCTCAGTATTTGCCGGCCAGCGCATCCCCGATACCCAATGCGGGCTCAGGCTGATCAAAAAGGCGGTGCTGGAGCGCGTCAGGCTTACAACAACGAAATTTGAAACCGACTCAGAGCTTCTTATCCAGGCTGCGAGGCTCGGGTTCAAGATCGAATCCGTTCCTATTAAAGCCATATATGCGGGAGAAAAGAGCCAGATAAACCCGATTATCGATACCCTACGCTTCATCAGGTTCATGGCGCGCCAGTTATGGACTTCGAGAAATTAAGAAAGCGCATGGTAAGCGAGCAGATAAGCGCACGGGGCATCGCGGATAAAAGAGTGCTCGAGGCGTTCTTAAAGGTCCCCAGGCACCTTTTTATACCTGAAGCCGTGCAGGGAAGCTCTTATGCGGATTATCCCGTGCCCATCGGAGAATGCCAGACTATCTCCCAGCCTTATATAGTGGCTCTGATGACCGAAACCTTGCGCCTGAAAGGAAATGAAAAGGTGCTTGAGGTCGGCACCGGTTCTGGATACCAGGCAGCAATCCTGGCGGAACTGACAGGGGAGGTTTACAGCATCGAGCGCCTCGAAGCCCTTAAGGAACGGGCGCAAAAGATACTTGCGCAGCTCGGCTACAGCAATATCCGCATAAGATCAGGCGACGGGACCATGGGCTGGCCTGAAGAAGCGCCATTTGAAAGGATTGTCGTCACCGCGGCAACACCTTCCATCCCCCGGCCGCTCATCGAACAGCTCGCTAATGGGGGCAAGCTCGTCGCTCCGGTGGGAGAGCGCTCCAGCCAGATGCTTATCCTTGCGGAAAAGAATAACGGTAGAATAAGCGAAACACCGGTGTGCGGGTGCGTCTTTGTGCCACTCGTCGGCGAATACGGGTTTAAAAACCAATGATACAGGTATATACGGGCGCAGGAAAAGGCAAAACCACTGCAGCGCTCGGACTTGCGTTACGAGCTGCCGGCAGAGGAATCAAGGTTTATATCGGCCAATTCCTGAAGAAAGGCGATTACGGAGAAACGCGCGCGCTCAAAAAATTCAGGAATGTTACCGTGAGGCAATTTGGGAGCGGCTGTTTTGTGCGCGCCCGGGCATCAGGTGCCGATAAAAGATTGGCGCAGGCGGGGCTCAAAAAGATCCGCCGGGAGATTCAATCAGGGCGTTACGGAATGGTTGTGCTCGATGAAGTGAATGCAGCGGTTTCCTGCGGCGTACTATCAGAAGAAGAGGTTTGCGGGTTCTTGCGGGATGTTCCCTGCCGGACCGAGGTTGTTTTAACGGGAAGAAATGCGCCTGCGGGTATTTTAAAACACGCAGACCTCATAACGGTGATGCAAGAGAAAAGGCATTACTACCGTAAAGGCGTCAAGGCGCGCGAGGGCATCGAATATTAAGCCTGAAGCTCAGTGCGCGAGGAACTTCAGTAAAAGGAATCCCAAAACAAGCAGGACCACAAAAGCAACAGAGAAAATATCGAAATATTTTTCTATAGAATCCGCGATTTTTTTCCCGAATAGCCGCAGCGCCAGAGCAACTGAAAAAAACCTCCCACCCCTGCCCAGCACTGAAGCAACCACCAGCGTATTCAAAGGTATCTTAAACAACCCTGCGGTTATGGTGATCGCTTTATAGGGGATAGGAGTAAAGGCAGCGGTAAAGACCGTAATAAAGGCGTTCTGCTGGTATTTATCTCCGATGAGCTGCACGACTTTCTCCAGATGGTAGGTGTTGACGATGGCATTACCGATGGTCTCATAGAACATCCAGCCGATGGCATAACCAAAGAGCGCTCCGAGGATTGAACCGAGAGTGCAGATAATGGCCCTGCGCGCCCAGGCAGCACGGTTTGCAATGACTATGGGTATAAGCAGGACATCGGGAGGGATAGGGAAAAAGGAACTTTCCATAAAGGCGATCCCAAAGAGCGCCCAGGAGGCATGCTTGGTCTTTGCCCAATGGATGGTCCAGTCGTAGAGCTTGCGTGCAAAAGGGATTTTCATCTGAGGATCCGTGGAAACTCCTTCTTAAACGTAAACATTATAACAGGATTAACCGAGAAATCCACAAAAAACAACCCCTTGACTCCTACAATAACCGGGACTGTTTCCCCTCGTTCGAACCTTATTAGATACATAAGGTTACAACACGTCAATTTACTGTTTTTCTTGCGACGGGAAAATAAGGTGTTGTAATTGCCTGCGGTGTAAGAGGTAGCAATGAAGGGAAACGTCCCCGATGTTTTTTTGAGATATTTTAACTTGACATTCTATTTTGTTTGACGTATTCTATAAAACACAATTTAGTTACAGGTAAGGGAAATCCGTGAGAACCGGATACAGTCCCGCTGCTGTGAGAGAGAACGAAAGCCGCTTCATGTAAGCCACTGCTTTCTAAAAAAGAGGCGGGAAGGCGCGGTAAGTAGGAAAAAGCTCTTAAGTCAGAAGACCTGCCTGTAGTAGAGACATTCCTCGCGGATAGGGCCAAAGAATAAACAGGGTGCAACCCCGAGATAGCGTTAATTATCCTCGGGGATTTTTTTTGGACCGTTTCCTTTTTACCTCCATGGCGCGCAATATATTACAACGGGAATACCTCTCCTTGCCGATAAGGGCAGCTTTCTCCCTCCTTCTTTTGTTAAGCTCATTTTCTCAAGCAATTGCTGCCGAGCAGGCGGCACGCTACATCTCCCTGGCGCCTTCTACAACAGAAATACTATTTGCTCTCGGCCTTGACGAAGAAATCGTAGGGGTAAGCTCTTTCTGCAATTATCCGCCAGAGGCATCCGGAAAAACAAAAGTCGGAGATTTTAGCAGGCCGAACATGGAAATAATCCTTGCGCTTAAACCGGATTACATATTCTGCACTGGCCTTGAACAGGCGCCGGTGATAGAACAGTTACGCAGGCTCAAACTTAATGTCTATGTCGCCGACCCGTCCAGCATAAAACAGCTCCTTGGCTCCATCCTGGAAATCGGGAAGATAACCGGCAGAGAAAAAGAGGCGCAAAAGATTATCTCAGGGATCACTAATACCGTTGAGGATGCGCGCAAAGAACTTAAAGCCGCTGGCAGGAAACGGCCAAAGGTATTCATCGAAATATGGCATGACCCGCTTACCACCGCAGGCCCGGGCTCGTTTGTCGACGAGCTGCTTGGCCTGGCAGGCGGCATTAATATTGCATCTGACACAAAAAGGCCTTACAGCACCTACAGTGTAGAACAGGTAATTATGCATAAACCGGATTGCATCATACTTGCTTACATGAGCACCCATAAACCGGCAAGCATGGTGGCTCAAAGGGCAGGGTGGCAGGATGTGCCGGCAGTTAAAAATAAATGCCTGTTTGACGATATTAACCCAGATATTATCCTCAGGCCCGGGCCGCGCATTGCCGAAGGGCTTAAAGAAATACGCAAAAGGATCTATAACCAATGAAGGCTTCAAGCCTGAAATACAAGATTGCCTTTTTGATCGTGCTCTTGCTATTTAGTTGCGCATTAGGCATATCGCAGG
>Ga0209381_1004458_pt1 | contig 12597 bp, 16 predicted proteins | sample DewCreD2012metaG_FD_184111 | JGI IMG/M metagenome (GOLD analysis project Ga0209381, IMG submission 184111) | Hot spring sediment bacterial and archeal communities from British Columbia, Canada, to study Microbial Dark Matter (Phase II) - Dewar... ...
CGGCAAGTTCATGTCGCCCGCCCGGAGCCACGCTCATTCCGGGCGGCAAGGATGCCGCCCTCTACGGCAGGCAGGATGCCTGCCGCCACCGCCGGCAATAAACTGAGATGCGCCCGCCGGTGGGCGGCCGCCAAAAAATTGCTCGAATCCGCGCTGCTTTTCTGGCGTCCTGTTGGGGTGCAAAAGACCTCCGCCGCGTCGTCCGCCCTGAACCGCCGTCGTTTTCTTGCCCTGACCGGCGCCGCGCTCGCAGCTCCCGCGATTCTGACCGGCTGCGCCACGGCCCGGCCCCGGCGTCCGGCCGCCAGCGAAAAAATCACCCTGGGCGTCGTGGGCTGGGGGATGCAGGGGCCGCCGAACACCAAGGCCTTTCTGGGGTTCGAGGATTGTCGCGTCATCGCCGCGTGCGACGTGGATGAGAAAGCGCTCCAACAGGCGGTGGACACCATCAACGGGCACTACAAAAACCGGGATTGCGCCGCCTACCGCGACTACCGCGAGTTGCTGGCGCGGCCGGACCTGGACGCGGTGATGCTGGCGGTGCCCGACCATTGGCACGCGCTGACGAGCATCGAGGCCGCCCGCCGCGGCAAACACATCTACGGCGAAAAGCCGCTCGCGCATTCCATCGCCGAGCAGCAGGCCATCGTGCGGGCGGTCCAGCAGGCCGGCGTGGTCTGGCAGACCGGGTCCTGGCAACGCTCGCGCAGCAATTTCCACAAGGCCTGCGAAATCGTCCGCAACGGAATGATTGGCCGGGTCACCCGGGTCGAGGTGGGGCTGCCCGCCGGCCACAATGATTTTTGGAAAAGCTTTCGCAAAGAGGTGCAGAGCCGCGACGTCTGCCCCGTGCCGCCCGGATTGGACTACGAGTTCTGGCGCGGCCCCGCGCCGTCCCGGCCCTATGTGCCCGCGCAGGTTCACATGAACTGGCGCTGGCACTACGAGACCGGCGGCGGCCAGTTGCTGGACTGGGTGGGGCATCATCTGGACATCGCCCACTGGGGTCTCGACTTTGATCGCGTGGGGCCGACGGAAGTTTCCGGCACCGGCGATTTCCCGCCCGCGGACGCGCTCTGGAACACCTGCACCAAATATCGCGTGGAGATGCGCTACCCCGGCGACATCGAGGTGGTCATGGCCGGCGGCCACCGGGACATCCGGGGCGGCACCAAGTGGATTGGCACGAACGGCTGGGTGTGGGTGACGCGCGAAAATTTTGAAGCCTCCGACGAGGAATGGTCCGAGTGGAAACACGTGCCGGACGAGTTACGCCGCGTGAAGCTGCCCAAATCCCTCAACCACCAGCGCGATTTCGTGGACGCCATCCGGCAGGGGCGGCCCACGCTGACGCCCGTGGAAGTGGCCCATAATTCCGCGCTGCCCGGCCACCTCGGTCTCATCGCCATGCGCACGGGCCGCAAACTCCGCTGGGACCATCGCGCGGAAAAAATACTCGACGACCCCGGGGCGGCGGACCTGATGGGCTGCCATTACCGCGCTCCCTGGCAGTTGTCCTGAACCGCAGGGCGCGGCCGGGGCCGCGCGCGGGAGCCTGGCGGTCATGCTGCTCGCCTTCCACAAACCTTACGGCGTGCTGTCCCAGTTCACCCCGGACGGCTCCCCCCACCGCCCGCTGGCGGGGTTTGGTTTTCCGCCGCGCGTTTATCCGATTGGCCGGCTGGACGCCGACAGCGAGGGCCTGCTGCTGTTGAGCGATGAACCCGGCCTGAACGCCCGCCTGCTGCATCCGCGCCACGCCCACCAACGCGAATACTGGGTGCAGGTGGAGCGCGTCCCCACCGACGCCGCGCTGGCGGCTCTCGCGGCCGGGCTGGTGATACAGGGCCGGCGCACGCGTCCGGGCCGCGCGTGGCGGCTGGAACCGCCGCCGCCCCTGCCGCCCCGCGATCCGCCCATCCGCCACCGCAAACAGGTGCCCGACTGCTGGATCGCACTGGAATTGACCGAAGGCCGCAACCGCCAGGTCCGCCGCATGACCGCCGCCATCGGCCACCCCACCCTGCGGCTGGTGCGCGTGCGCATCGGCCAGTTCTGGCTGGGCGAACTGCCCCCCGGTGCCTGGCGCGCGTTGGCGGCGGCCGACCAGGCCCGGGTGCTGGCCTGATTGCACGGTCCCGGGCGCATCTCAGTTTATTGCAGGCGGTGGCGGCAGGCATCCTGCCTGCCGTAGAGGGCGGCATCCTTGCCGCCCGGAATGAGCGTGGCTCCGGGCGGGCGACATGAACTTGCCGAGCGCCCCGTGCGGGCGGGCGTTGCTTTCCGCCGGGCTGGGAAGCCCGGCTCCACGTCAGCCAAGGATTGCCGACGCTACCACCGCACACATATGAAACGGACTTGCAAGAAAGGGAGATGCGCCCCACGGTCCCGCCGGGCCGGGGGCGGGCTTGCCAAAGAAGGCGCTTGGACTCATTCTCCGCGCCCGGGCAAATTCCGCCTGAATCCGGCACCCCGTGGCGCCGTCCCAACTCACACATGAAAGCTAAAATCCTGGTTCCGGTTCTCATCCTCGCCGTCCTCGCGCTGGCAGTGGTGCTCTTCACGCAACGCCGCACCGTCAAGGAACAGGCGCAGCAAATCGCCGCCCTCTCCAACGAGTGGCAGAAGGCCAGCATCCGCATCAGCGACCTCAACCAGGTCACCCAGACGCTCGAGCAGGACCTGACCAACCGGCAGATCGCGCTGCTGGCCCTCACCAACGCCTACACGCAGGCCCTCGGCACCCTCGCCAGGACCGAGTCCGATCTCAAACAAACCGAGCATTCGCTCAAGCTCACCAAGGAGGAGCTTGCCGCGCGCGAGGCCAAAATCGCCCAACTCGAGGTCCAAAACCAGGAACTCGACGCCCGCTCCGCCGAACTGAACCTCGCCCTCACGAACCTCACCAAACAGATCGAGGCCACCGAGGCCAAGCTCGCCGCCGCCCAGGGCGACAAGGAATTCCTCCAACAGGAACTCGCCAAGCTCATGGCCCAGAAGGCCGAACTGGAGCGCCAGTTGACCGATCTGGCGTTCCTCAAGGCGCAGGTCGCCCAGTTGCGCGCCGAATTGAACATCTCCCGCCGCCTCGACTGGATCCGCAAGGGCCTCTTCGGCGCCGGCGACAAGGGCGCCACCCAGCTCCTCCAGTCCGGCCCCGCCGCCCGCCCGGCTCCCAAATTCCAGAACTACGACCTCAACGTCGAGATCAACGCCGACGGCAGCGTGACGATCATTCCGCCGCTGACCAACGCGCCCGCCAGCCGGTAGCCCGGCCCCGGCGGCCCCGTGCCGCCGGGTTTTCCCGGCGCGAATCTTTGCGCGCGGCCGTCCCGCGTGGTTGCCAAGCGCCGCCCCGTGCGCGAAAGTGCCCCCCACCATGGAAGTATATTTCGACAGTCTCACGGCCCCGAGTGTGCGGCTGGACAAACTTGCGGAGGAAATCGAGGCGCTCGCGCAGGAGGCCGAGTCGGTGTTGCGCGGCGGCGGCGACCGGCTGCCCCCCGCCGAGCGGGAGCGGCTGGCGGAACTGCTGGCCCGCCTGCGGGCCACCGCCGGGACGGTGAAACAGCAGGCCCTGCGCGGCCTGCGCGCCACCGACCAGGTGATCCGCGCGCATCCCTACGGGGCGATGGGCGTGGCGCTCGCGGTGGGCGTGGCGGCGGGCTTGCTGCTGGGCCGCCCGGCCCGCGGCGCGGGAGCGAATTCTTGAATCCCCTCCGCCCCTGCCCTTAACTCGGCGCGTGCCTACCCAGGTCATCGCCGTGGCGAACCAGAAGGGCGGCGTGGGGAAAACCACCACGGCTGTCAACCTCGCCGCCTGCCTGGCCGCCGCCGGACGCGAGGTGCTGCTCTTCGACCTCGACCCGCAGGCCAACGCCACCAGCGGCGTCGGCCTGGAAAAACTCGAGGGCGGCAGCGCCTACCACGCCCTGCTTGGCGACGGGACGCTGCTCGACAAGATCAAGCCCACCGCCTTTCCGCGCCTCGCCGCCATTCCGAGCGAGGTGGACTTGTGCGGGGTGGACGTGGAACTGGCCCGCCTCGACAACCATTTGCGCCGCGCCCGGCGCGCCCTCGAACCGGTCCTCGCCGCGGGGCGCTTCGATTTCGTCATCATTGATTGCCCGCCGTCGCTCGGGATTCTCACCCTCAACGCCTTCGCCGCCGCCGAAGGGCTGCTGGTGCCGTTGCAGTGCGAATATTACTCGCTCGAGGGCATCTCGATGCTTCAGCGGCTCGTCCGCCAGATTCGCGAGGCGGGCGTGAACCCGACGCTCGAAATTTTGGGCGTGCTGCTCACCATGTTCGATGGACGCACCAAGCTCGCACAACAGGTCGTCGGCGAGGTGCGGCAGCATTTCGGCCCGACCGTGTTCGAGACGATGATTCCCCGCAGCACGCGCCTGGCCGAGGCCCCGAGCTTCGGCAAACCCATCATCCACTACGACAGATACAGCGCCGGGGCCGCCGCCTACGAAGTGCTGGCGCAGGAAGTCCTCGCCCGCCTCGCGCCCCCGCCGCCCGCCGCCGCCGAGACGGCTCAACCCGCTTGATCCCATGCCCCGCGCCGCCACAGAACTGGCCGTCGAAGAGGTCACGATGGAACTGCCCGACGTGAAACTCATCCGCCTCAAGTGGCCGGACGGCTACGCGCCGGAGTTCAAGACCGGCCAGTTCATCACGGTCAACTGGCCCGACACGCCCAACTACAAGCGCGCCTATTCCGTGTGTTCCAGCGCGTTGGACCAGGGCTTCTTCGAGATCGCCGTCAAACGCGAGGGCAAAATGGGCACGCGCCTCGTGGACTGGGCCAAGGCCGGCGACCGGCTCAACGTCCTGCCGCCCGCCGGCAAGTTTCTGCCCGTGCTCGAACCCGGCAAACACCTCATCTGCCTGGCGGGCGGCTCGGGCGTGACGCCCTTCCGCGCCTTCGCCCGGGAAGCCACCCGCCGTCAGCTCGACACGCGCCTCACCATTCTCTACAGCGTCCGCACCCCGGCGGACATCATCTTCAAGAACGAGTTCCTCCGCCTCGAGGACGAGAATCCGCATGTCCGTTTTCACGTCACCTGCACGCGGCTCGCCCCGGCGGACCCGTGGCCGGGTCGGCGCGGGCGCATTGATGCCGCGTGGATCCAGGCGCAGGTCGCCGACCTGCCGGACACGGTCTTTTACGCGTGCGGCCCCACCGCGTTTGTCGAAACCATCGAGCAAATGGTCGTTCACGACCTCGGCGCGCACCGCGACCACGTGAAAACCGAAAAATGGGGATGACGCGGCCGGCGAGGAAAGGCGCGCCCGGCCCGCCCCCGCCTCCCCACCCCGCCCGTCCCGCAAATCCGCCTTTATGTTGAAACGCACTCCGCTCTTTGAACGGCACCAGCAGCTCGGCGGCAAACTCGTCGAGTTTGGCGGCTGGGACATGCCCGTCCAATACACCAGCATCAGCGCCGAACACCTCGCCGTCCGCCGCGCGGCGGGCGTGTTCGACATCGCGCACATGGGCGAAGTCTTCGTGCGCGGCCCCGCCGCCGGAGCGTTCCTCAACGCCACCCTCACCAACGACACGCGCAAGCTCGCCCCCGGCCAGGGCCAATACACCCTGATGTGCAACGAACGCGGCGGCGTGGTGGACGACCTCTATTGCTACCGCACCGGCGAAACGGAGTTCCTGCTCATCATCAATGCCTCGCGCATTGCCGATGATGTCGCGTGGCTGACGGCGCGGCATGCGGCGTTTCCGCAACGCGCGGAAGTCACGGTGCAGGACGTCTCCGATGAGTGGGGCGCGGTCGCCGCGCAAGGCCCGGCGGTGCGCGGGTTGATGGACGGCTGCTTCGGCGGCGGCCAGCCCTCCGCGCTCAGGAAGAACGAGATGGCCGCGTTTCAATTCGCGGGCGCGCCGGTCTGGATTGGCTGCACCGGCTACACGGGCGAGGACGGTTTTGAAGTGGTGGCCCCCGCCGCCAGCCTGGGCGCGATCTGGGACGCGCTGATCGCCGCCGGTTGCCAGCCGTGCGGACTGGGCGCGCGCGACACGCTGCGCACCGAGGCGTGCTATCCGCTTTACGGGCACGAACTGGACGAGAACTCCACGCCGCTCGAGGCGGGCCTTGGGTTCTTCGTGGCGCTGGACAAGGGCGAATTCACCGGCCGCGCCGCGCTGGCCACCCAGAAGGCCAACGGTGTCGGCAAACGCTGTGTGGCCTTCAAGATGACCGACAAATCCGCGCCGCCGCGCCCGCATTACGCCATCTTCCACGCGGGGCAAAAGGTCGGCGAAGTCACGAGCGGCACGCAAAGCCCGTCGTTGAACGTCGGCATCGGGCTGGGCTATGTGCCGCCGGCGCTGGCGAAAGCGGACACGGCGTTGCACATCGAGATTCGCGGAAAACTCTTTCCCGCTGTCGTCGTGCCCAAGCCCATCTACCGCCGACCTGGGGCGTGAGCAAAAACTTGATGGACGTGGGGCGGTCGCTCGTGTCGGCGGCCTGGGAGAGCGCCGTCGTCCTCGGGTTGTAGCGTCAACGGCCAGTCGGCGGGTTGCGGGAGCAGCCTGCTCCCGGTGTCCGGTCACCCCGGCCTTGGGCGAGCTGCCCAAGGCACCCGCAAGCAGGGCTGCCTGCGCTACGAAGGCAGAACACGTCCTGAACTCTGGTTCGTAGCGGCGACTCGGCAGAGCGCCGCCACTCAGCGAAGGGAAAACGACGGCGCTCCGCCGAGCCGCCGCTACGCAGCAAAAAGCGCGTGCGGGCTGAACCACAGCACATCCGCCAGATGCCGGCCCAAAAGCACCGTGGTCAAAATCACCCACGCGACGAGCGCGACCCGCACCAGCGCCGCCCGCGAGCCGGGCAGGAACAACCCGACCCACGCCGACACCGCCAGCGCCACCGAAGTGAACAGGCCCCGCGAAGTCTGGTAGCCACACGCGCAACTGGTGCTCCACACACCGACCGCCAGACCGGCGAGCAGCAGCGTCACTCCGCCCCACACGGCCCAGAGAATCTGGCGATATAGGACGGGCTTCATAGCGCGAAGTGAAGCGGTTCAGTAATAGAACTCGAACACCCCCTCGGCGACCTGCCGGAAGCGTTTCCAGCTTCGGCCACCCGGCATCTGCGAATCCTTCCGGGTCGGCTGGTAGTTGGCGCTGTCTTCGCACACCACGCGCAAACCGTAACCGAATCGGGAACGGTGCCCGCCAAACAGGGTCAGGTCCACCAGCTCCACCGGCGGTCCGTTGGTGACAAACCGCGACGGCACATAACGGATGCCGCGCGGGTGCAGCGGTTCCAGTTCGCCCGGCAGGACAAATTGGTGGGAAGACTCCCAATCGGAGCTCCGATGGGTATTCCACCAGCCGGGGCGCCGCCGATACACGAGACCGTTGGTGCCTTTGTCCGGCCAGGCCAGCTCCAGCCCCTCCGGGTGTTCAGCCGCCAACCGGGCGCAATTCTGCCGCACCGCCGCCCAGCCGCCGGCACGTTCCACGCGCTCCCGCGTTTCCGCCCACCGTTCCCGCCGCAGGAGCGTCCGTTGAATGTTCCCGCCGGGATCCAGCGCCACCCACAGGCCCGCCAGCCCCACCACCGCCCACACCCAATGCAACGCCGGATGCCGCCGCATCTGGCCCTGCACTTTGCCGGAAAACGGCGCTGCCAGGAGCCGGGCAACGAACAGAAAACCGGCCACCGCAGCCACCATGACAAGCGGATGATCAGCGCGCATCGTGCTACTCCGTCATTTCAACCCGAAATCCGAACGGCGAAAGAAATCCAAAGCTCGAACAGTTGCGGCGCGCCCCTTGGCCTGGCCGCACGGTTGCCCGCACCCCAGCTCAAGCCCGGTTCGGCCTTGAACATTCGCGCTTCCTGCGGACTGCGGGGATTCGGATTTCGGATTTCAGGTCCAACCAGAACACCGAACGGTCGCGACCGTTCCCCCGGACGACACTGCTCCTCTTTTGCCCGCCCGTCCAGCCCGTTGCTGGCCGGCGGGGCGTCCGCCCGGTCATCCCTCCGCCGCCGTGCGGCGGATGATTTCGTCCAGCGGGGTAGCGGGCAGGAAGCCGGTGACGCGTTCGAGTTTGCCGACGGCGGGGCGACGGCGGCGCATGTCCTCGAAGCCCGGCGCATAGGCCTCGTGATACGGGACAAGCTGAACGGTCGAAGCCGAACCGAGCAGCGCAATCACCCGGCGGGCCAGGTCCTCGATGGTCACTTCCTCCGTGCCGCCGACGTTGAACACCTCCCCGCGCGCGGCGGGTGTGCGAGCCAGCCGGACCAGCGCTTCGACGGTGTCATTCACGAAGCCAAAGCAGCGCGTTTGCTGGCCGTCCCCGAACACGCGGAGCGGTTCGCCCCGGCGCGCGGCGGCGATGAACCGGGGCAGCACCATCCCGTAGCGGCCCGTCTGCCGCGGCCCGACCGTGTTGAAGAGGCGCGCGATGACGACGGGCAGGCCGCGTTCCTGCGCGAAGGCGAGGGCAAGGAATTCATCCATCAGCTTCGAGCAGGCATAACTCCACCGCGCGTGGGTGGGCGGGCCGATGAGCAGGTCGTCCTCCTCGGCGAATTCGGCCTTGGCGCTCTTGCCATATACCTCGGAAGTCGAGGCGAGCAGGACGGGCGTGCGCCGGACGGCGGCAGCCGCGAGCAGCGCCTGCGTCTCGCCGAGGTTGGTTTCAATGACGCGAATCGGCGCGCGCACCACCAGTTCCACGCCGACGGCGGCAGCGAGATGAAACACCTGGTCCGCGCCCGCCACGAGTTCGTCCAGTTCCGCGCAACCGGATACGGTGCTCTCAATGAACCGCAAACCCGGATGCGCGGCCGCGGCGGCGAGGTTTTCCCGCCGTCCCGTGGACAGGTCGTCAATGACGGTCACCCGGTGGCCGTCGGCCAGCAGCCGCTCGACCAGGTGCGAGCCGATGAAGCCGGCGCCGCCGGTCACCACGCAATGCGAGAATGGGGGGGGGAGGATGGAGGATGGTGTGTGCATGGCGTTAACCGGCGGACCGGCAAAAATCGTCCGCCCGGTCAATCAGCTGGTTCAACGCCGCGCCGATGGATGGCCATGCGGCGTCCATTTCGCGGTGTTGCGGCGCGGTGATGTATTCACAGTCCAGCGCATCATCCAGCCAGGATTGCGTCTCCGTGGCTTCACCCAATGCATCCGTTACTTTGCTGATGAAAGAAGCGCGATAGCGCCGGTGCGCCCAGGCCTCGGCCAGCATGGATTTCACCGCGCGTGCGGAGCGCCGGATCCGGTCCGGGAGGGAATAACGCTCTTCAGCCGGAAAGGTGCGGGGCACGCGGAACACTTTTAGCGCTTCAGCGCGCGCCGGTTGATAGACGCACAAATCACGGAAGCTGCGAATGATCGCCATCGTCAATCCTCCATTCTCAATCCTCGCGTATGACGGCTCCCACCCCCCGCGCCACCGCTTCCGCGAGGCGCTGGCGGTATTCGGGCTGATGGATGCGCTCCGCCTCGGCGGGGTTCGACAGATAACCGGCCTCGAGCAGGACGGCGGGACGGTTCTGCCCGCGCAGCACGGTCATGAAGCGCGCCCGGCGCACGCCGCGATCCGGCCCGCCCGCGGTCGCCAGCAGTTCCCGATGCAGCCGCACAGCCAGTTGCAGGTTGGCCGTGTCGAAACGGTTGTTCGGAAAGGTCAGGGCGGCGTTGTCTTCGTAACTGCGCGCCAGGTTTGAAGGCATCCCCGACGGCGTGAGGCAGTAGGTCTCGACGCCCGCGTGGCCGCTGCCGTTGGCCGCGTTGAAATGCAGGCTCACAAACACATCCGCGCCCGCCGCCTCCGCGATGGCCACGCGCGCCGGCAGCGAAACGTCCGCGTCGTTGGTGCGGGTCAGGACCACCTGCCAGCCGCGCGCCTCGAGCAGCGGACGCAGCCGCAATGCCCAGTCGAGGGTGTAATCTTTTTCGAGCCGGCCCGGCAGGGCGCTGCGCGTGCCGCTGTCGCCCCCGCCGTGACCGGGATCAATCACAATCAACCGCCGCGCGCCGTTCGTGGGCGTCCAGGGTTCGGCCAGCAACGGCAGGAGGTTTTTTTCGACATCCAGCCGGTGCAGCCAGAGGGCGCCGTTGCGGGCCTGCGGCGGGAAGCCAAGCCGGATTTCCAGCCCCTCCCAGCGGGACAGTTCGCTGTCGGCCTGCAACACCCACTGCCCGCGCGGAGTGGCGAAGGAAAACTGCGGCGGGTTCCGCCCGTTGCCCGCGGTGAGAACGGTCAGGCGGCCCACTTGGTTGGTCGCCGCCCAGGCACCCAAATCCAGCCAGGTTTCCGGCGGAACGACGGGCACCGGTGCCGCGACGGGGGATGGTGGCGGCGCAACCGCCGGGGCCGGGGGGGTAGCGCGGGCAACCACCGGCGCGGGGGTGAGGTCCACGTCCGGCGGCGGCCCCTGACCGGGCCGGGACAACGGCGCACAGCCGGCCAGGAACACCCCGAAGGCGACGAACAAAAGCGGTATCACCGGGCGCAACATGGCGCGCATTGTGACGGCGGCCTGGTGCGGCACAAGCCCGCTCTCACCCGCCAAACGCCCCCGCGTGTTCCTCCAGCCGGCGTTGCACGCTGCCGCAAACGGTTTCGCAGAGGTCGAAGATGCCCTTATCGGCGATGGCGTAAAGCACGCTCAGGCCGTCCTTGCGGCGCTTGAGGATGCCGCACTCGACCAGCACCTGAAGATGGCGCGAGGCGTTGGCCTGCGTGAGGCCGGTGGCGGTGACGAGTTCGCCGACGCTCAACTCCCCGCCCTTGAGAGCATGGATAAGCTTAAGCCGGTTGGCTTCGCTCAAGGCCTTGAACCGCTGGGCGATGAGCTCCAACGCGTGGTCGGACAGTTCCCGGTTGGCGAGGGTTTTCGGCATAATGCAAATTCCGCTTGCGGACAAACTATATGAGCATATACTCACTTCGTCAATCGCGACGTTCAACGTAAACCAAGAACCGTTTCAACCCTCTCCCATCATGAAAATGGAAAATGCCATCCGCATCCTCGCCGGCAGCATGGTGCTGCTCAGCGCGGCGCTCACGCACTTCGTCAGCCCCTGGTGGCTGCTGCTCGCCGTCTTCGTCGGCGTCAACCTCATCCAGTCCGCCCTCACCGGGTTCTGCCCGGCGGAGAGGATTTTCGCGAAGCTCGGCATCGGGCAGGGAGGGCAATCATGCTGCGCGTCCTGATGGCCATCGGCCTCGGCGCGGCCCTGGGCGCGGCCCTGGGATACTTCGGCCAATGCACGTCCGGGACGTGTCCGCTGACCTCGACGTGGTGGCGCGGCGCGCTCTACGGCGGGTTCATGGGGCTGATGTTTGGGGTTTTCTCCGGGCGCAATCAGGCGCAGAGCTTAAGCAAGGTTCCCCTATGAAACTCTCAACGCTTTTACCCGTCGTTGTGCTCGCCGCCGTGGTGGCCGGCTGCGGTCGCGCACCGGAAGCCACGCCGGGTTCAAATCTGCCGCCAGCCCTGGTTCAAGTGCGAACGATTGACGCGCAGCGCGTGACCAACACCGAGGAGGTGGTGGGCACCGTGCGGTCACGGCTGCGCGCGGCAGTTGAGGCAAAAGTCAGCGGGCGGATTGTGGCCCTGCCCGTCATGGCCGGGCAGTCGTTGCAGGAGGGGGAATTGATCGCCCAGCTCGACGCGCGGGAGATTCAGGCGCGGCTCGATCAGGCAAAGGCGGCGTTGGAAAATGCGGAGCGCGACCTGCAACGCTACGCCACGCTGCTGGAGCAGCAGGTGCTGACGCGCGCGGAGTTTGACGCGGCGGAGTCGCGGCAGCGCATGGCCAAAGCCGCCGTCACGGAGGCGGAGACGCTGCTGGATTACGCGCGGGTCGCGGCGCCGTTTGCGGGCGTCATCACGCGCAAGCCGGTGGAAGTGGGTGATCTCGCCTCGCCGGGCCGGGTGATTGTGGAAATGGAAGATCCGAAAACGCTGCGCGTGGAGGCCGACGTGCCGGAGGCGCTGATTGAATATGTGACGGTCGGCGCGCGCATGAACATCCACGTGCCGGGTCTGGCTGCGCCGGTGGAGGCGAAGGTATCCGAGCTGTCGCCGGCGGCGGACCCGAACAGCCGGACGTTTCCGGTGAAACTGGACCTGCCGGCGAACGCGCCGGTGCGGCTGGGGCAGTTCGTGCGCGTGGCGGTGCCGGTGGGACAGACGGATTCCTTGCGGGTGCCGCTGGCGGCGGTCGTGGTGCGTGGTCAGATGGAAATGGTCTTCGTGGTGACAAACAGTGTGGCGCAGTTGCGGCTTGTGAAGATGGGCAAACGGGCCGGGGATGAGGTTGAAATTGTGTCGGGCCTGAGCGCGGGCGAAGCCATCGTGGTGGAGGGCGCGGCGCAGTTGCGCGACGGCCAGGCGGTTGAAATTCGGCAATAAGCCTGAACGATGCAGACGGAACCCATTTCAACCACGGATGGACACGGATAAACCTAACGCGGCTGGTGCCGCAACCACACTGAAAGAGCAGACAGGACGCCGCCGGTGCGGTAGAACTTGAGTGTGAAAATCAAAATCCACACCACGACCAGCGACGCCCCGTCGCTTTTTGTAAAGC
>Ga0209381_1004459_pt1 | contig 12597 bp, 16 predicted proteins | sample DewCreD2012metaG_FD_184111 | JGI IMG/M metagenome (GOLD analysis project Ga0209381, IMG submission 184111) | Hot spring sediment bacterial and archeal communities from British Columbia, Canada, to study Microbial Dark Matter (Phase II) - Dewar... ...
TGGCGGAGTCCGTTTATACTTCAGTTTCTGAACGAGGGGCGCAGCCTTGGGTTCGACGCCGAACAGCCCGGTTCCAATGACGCCGCCGCCCGGCGACGGATTCGATCCGATCGAAGTGCAGCGCGAGGCGGCGATGTTCTACGGACTGTTCCTGCGGGGCGCCTCTCCTGAGGATTTGCGCCGCGACATCGCCATTCCGCCCGACGTGGTGCGCAAGTGGATGTCGCATCCGCTCTATGACGGCCAGTTCCGCGAAAACGTCCGCCGCATCTACCGCTTCCGCAAGCAGGTGCTGGCCGTGTTCGACGAGCTGGTGGACAAGGCGCGGCTGAAGGACCGGCTGCAGTAATCCATAGGAACTCCCCCCGGCCCGCATCCACTCAAGGCAGCAGTTTCTCGAGCCTGCCCCATTCAATCTGCCACCGGCCCAAGACCCGTTGCCCGCTCGCCTCGAACCGGCCCTCGGCCAGCAGCGCGGGCAAAGAGTTTTCGTCGGCCTGCTGCTGCGCTGCCTCGTGCAGGGACCGCAGCACGCTCTCCCACCGCCCTGCCATCTGCCGGGCTTTGTCCGCGTCCGAACACTGGATCTCCAGGCTGAGCCGAAGGCCCTTGCCCTCCGGCTGCGCGCTCCACAGGAGCCATCGGGCGCCGCGCATCTGATCCACTGCAAGCGAAAGCCACGCGGGCGCGCCCTCAGGCGCGTCCAGCATCCCTCCGGGCAGGTAAACCCACAGCGGTGCGCCGGGCACGGCCCACGAAGGAGGAGACGATTCCTCTCCGAACGCAGCCGCCGCCAGCGGGTCCGGATTCACGGCCATGCCCAGCCTCCCGCTCTTCAGCCGTACCCAGGAGATCTGCCTCTCCGGGACCGAGCCCTGCATCGAACACAGTTCGCTGACGCACCGCCCGCCCTGCGCCAGAAAATAGCGGCGCAGTTTGCCATAATCGAGGCGCGCCTCGGCCACGATCCAGCGGCGTCCATTCTCGGAACGGAGAACGAAGGCGTCCAGATCGCGCCGGTACTCGAATCCCGTGGCCGCCACGAATCCGCGGTATTCGTCGCTCTCCGCGCCCGCCTCGCCGGCAAGTCTCTGCAGGATGCCCGACTGCCTCAGCGCGCGCGTATCAACGAACATGGTCAGACCGTCGCCGGGCGGCAGCTCGGCCAGCAGCGCCCGCGCATCGGCGCCGCGCCAGGGGCCGTAGCGCCAGACCAGAAATGCGGCGGCAGCCAGGACAAGGCCCGAGACAGCCGCAATCAGGGTCTTGCGCGGAGTGCCCACCGATTCGCAGCTTACCATTTGCTCTCTCCTATACTGGCGGTATGGTGCGCCTCTTCCTGCTGGCAGGAGTCCTGATGAGCGCCGCAATCGCCCAGCAACGCGCCGTGGTTCTGGTTCCCGTGCTCGACATGTTCTCCAAACCGGCTGCGGACGTGGATGTCGTCAGCCAGGCGCGCTACGGGATGACCGTGAAAGTGGAGCAGATCGAGGGCGATTGGATCCGCATCCGGACCATCCATGATGACTATCCGGGCTGGGTGCGCCGCGCGGCGCTTCGCCTGCTGAACGATGGAGAGCGGTACGCCGAAACAGGACGCACGGTTTTTGTTGACAGCCTCCGGGCGCATCTCTACCCGGAACCATCGGTCACGCGCCGCGCGCCGCTGCTGACGGTTCCCTACGAAACGGTGCTGGAAGTTCTGGAAGAGCCCGAGAAAGACAGCCGGCGCTGGATCCGCGTGCGGCTGCCCGACGGCGGGCAGGCCTGGATTCAGCGGGGGGATGTCCTGTCCGACCCGCAGCCGCTGCCGCTGGGGGCGCTGATCGAACTGGCCAGACGCTTCCTCGGGCTGCCGTACACCTGGGGCGGCGCCACCAGCTTCGGGTTCGACTGCTCCGGCTACACGCAGATGCTCGTGCGCCGCGGCGGCGTTCTGATGCCGCGCGATGCGCAGCCGCAGGCAGACTGGGACGGCATGCTCAAAATCACCCGCGACGAACTCCAGCCCGGCGATCTGCTCTTCTTCGGCCCCAGCGACAAAAAGATCAACCACACGGGTTTCTATCTCGGCGCGGGCGAGTTCATCCATTCGACCACGAACACGAAGCCAGTTCTGCAGATCAGCCGGATCGGCGACGAGCCGTGGACCAGGACGCTGGTGGCCTGCCGCCGCTGGAGGATGCGATGAAGCGCAGAACATTTCTTTCCACTTCCGTTCTGGCGGCCGCGCCCCTGTCCGCCGGGGCGCCAGACGCGAAGCCTTCTCTGGAAACGCGCATCCGCCGCCTGAACCTGCGCCACACCTGGACCACCGTGATGTCGTCCAGCGAGTACCGCGACACGTTCTTCGTCGAGTATTCGCGGGACGGCATCACGGGCATCGGCGAAGGCGCGCCCATCATCCGCTACAGGGAGAGCGCGGAGACGAACCGGCAGGCCATCGAATCCATCCGTCCGTGGCTGCTCGAGCAGAAGCCGGAAGCGTTCGTTCCCCTGATGGACGCGGTCTTCCGCCGCGTCGAGGGGCAGTTCGCCGCCAAGGCTGCTCTCGACATCGCCCTGCTCGACTGGAACGCGCAGAAGCTCGGCGTGCCGCTGTGGCGCATGTTCGGGCTCGATCCCGCGGCTGCGCCGCTGACGACGTTCTCGATCGGCATCGACAAAGCGGAGGCGATCCGGCAGAAGGTCCGCGAGGCGGAAGAATTCCCTGTGCTCAAGATCAAGGTCGGCCTCGACAACGATGAAGAGGTGATCGCCGCCGTCCGTTCGGTGACAAAGAAGCCGCTGCGCGTGGACGCAAACGAAGGCTTCAAATCAAAGGAAGAGGCGGTGGAAAAGATCAATTGGCTGGAGAAACAGGGCGTCGAGTTCATCGAGCAGCCGCTGCCGGCCGCGAATCTCGAGGACATGAACTGGATCCGCAAGCGCGTCCACATTCCGGTGATTGCGGACGAGGCGTGCCTGCATCCTGCGGACGTGCCGCGGCTGGCGCCCTACTTCGACGGCGTCAACGTCAAGGTCGACAAATGCGGTGGACTGCTGGAAGCGAAGCGCATGATCGAAATGGCCCGTTCGCTGGGGCTGAAGGTCATGCTGGGATGCATGGTTTCATCTTCAGCGGCGATCACCGCGGCGGCGCACCTCTCTCCCCTGGTCGACTACGCGGATCTCGACGGCCACCTGCTGATCGCCAACGACCCGTACGAGGGAGTGCGCGTTGAGAAAGGCCGCCTGATCCTGCCTCAGCGCCCCGGGCTTGGCCTGCGCCCCCGCAAGGCCTGACCCTCGCCGGACGCCTTTCTGCACCTCGGCTGCGGCTGTTACCATCGGATCGACTGTACGGAGTCCCGCCCATGAAGGAACAGAACTACTCCAACCACGCCCGCCTTGTGCCCGGCTATCACTTCGTCCTTGCGCCAGTGCTGCTGCTCACCTGCGGCGGTTCGCTCGTGAATCTCTGGAAATCGCTGGGCGACCATCAGCGCCTGTACAGCGCCTCCCTGATCGTCGTGCTCTCCTTCTGCGCGTTCTTCATCGCCGGCTACGCGCGGATCTTCGCCCTGAAAGCGCAGGACCGCGCCATCCGCGCCGAAGAGAATCTCCGGCATTACGCGCTGACAGGAAAGCTGCTCGACCCGCGGCTTGGCGTCAGACAGATCGTCGCGCTGCGGTTCGCCTCCGATGAAGAGTTCGTGGAACTCGCGCGGCGTGCCGCGGAGCAGAACATGGAACCCGACGCCATCAAGCGCGCCATCAGGAACTGGCGCCCCGACTACTACCGCGTCTGAGCCGCGGCAAGCGCCGCAGGCACGGCGTCAGCGGCGTTTCGCCAGCAGCAGGCGAACGCCCGCCACGAAGATCAGAAGAAGCGCGGCAAAAGCCGCCGGACTGACGCTGTCCGCCTCCCGCCGCGTGCCAAGGAAGCCCATCATCAGGCCGATGGCGCCCGCCGCCAAGGCAAGGATCAGGCAGGCGATGCTGGCGAAAATCCTGAACAGTCGCGTCCGTGCCATCATCATCTCCACCGCCGGCCGCCTCTCGCGGGATCACTCGGCCGCAGGCTCCGCCGGCTGCCAGTCGGCCTCGCCGGGCGCCAGAAAGAGGTTCTTTTCCAGCCCGTGTTGGCGCGTGTAGAGATCGAAATACCGGCCCCGCGCGGCCATCAGCTGCTCGTGCGTGCCGTCTTCGATCACCAGGCCCTCTTCAACCACCAGAATCCTGTGCGCGCGGCGGATGGTCGAGAGCCGGTGCGCGATGACGAACGTCGTCCGTCCCTCCATCAGGTGCCCGAGACCCGCCTGGATCAACGCCTCCGTCTCGCTGTCGAGGCTCGACGTCGCTTCATCCAGCAGCAGGATGCGCGGATTGGCCAGAATCGCGCGGGCGATCGAGACCCGCTGCTTCTGCCCGCCGCTCAGTTTCACGCCCCGTTCGCCCACAACGGTGTCGTAGCCTTCTGGAAGCCGTTCGGCAAACTCGTCCACGCGCGCCAGCCGGCAGGCCTCCAGCACTTCTTCATGACTCGCATCCGGCCGCGCGAAAGCCACATTTTCCCGGATCGTGCCGTCGAACAGGAACGTCTCCTGGAGCACCACGCCCAACTGCCGCCGGTAGCTTTCCAGCGTCACGCTGGCCAGATCCACCCCGTCGACCAGCACGCGGCCGCGCGTGGGGGTGTAGAACGAAGCGATGAGCCCGAGAATCGTGGACTTGCCTGACCCCGACGAGCCGACCAGGGCCGTCACCGTGCCCGGCTCGGCCGTGAAGCTCACGCCGCGCAGAACCTCTTTCCCGGCCTCGTACTGGAACCAGACGTCTTCGAACCGGATCTCTCCACGGACTTCGCCCAGCACCGTGCTCCGGCCCGAGGCCTGATCTTCCGACGGCATATCCAGCAGTTCGCGGGTCCGCTCCAGTCCGGCGATCGCCTCGGTCAGTTGCGTTCCAATGCCGACCACCTGGAACACGGGCGCGATCATGAATGCGAGAAATGCCGTGAAGGTCACAAATCCGCCCAGCGTCAGCGTGCCGGCCAGAATCTGCCGGCCGCCCATGTACATGACGGCCGCTCCAACAATTCCCAGCAGAATTGTTGCCGACAGGCTGAGCAGGGAAACGCCCGTCAGCGAGCGGAAGACGTTCTCCAGAATGCGCCGCACGCCCGCCGCGAAGACCTCGTCCTCTCGCGCCTCCGCATGATAGGCCTTCACGACACGGATGCCTCCCAGCGTCTCCGCCAGCCTGCCCGTCACCTCGGCGGTGATCTGGCTGCGCTCGCGGAAGATCGGGCGCAGCGTGCGGAAGCCCTTGCGCAGAATCAGCCCGAACGCAATCACGATCAGCAGCGCCATCAGCGTCAGCTGCGGGCTGATGCGCATCAGGATGACGAACGAGAAGACGGCCGTCAGCAGTCCGCCGAGGAACTCCACCAGCCCTGTGCCGACGAGGTTGCGGACGCCCTCGACGTCGTTCATGATGCGCGACACCAGCTGCCCGGTTTTCTGGCTGTCGAAAAACGCCGCTGGCAGGCGGCAGACGTGGCGCTGCACGCGCATGCGCAGTTCGGCGATCAGACGCTGGGCGGATTTCGAAAGCAGCTGCGTCAGGGCGAAGCCCGTCGCCGCCTGCAACGCCGTCGCCGCCAGCACGGCCGCTACCAGCGGCCCGAGCAGCTCTGCGCGGCGCTTCGCGAGCACGTCGTCAATCAGGAACTTCGTGCTCGCGGGCAGCACCAGTCCGCACAGCCGGCTGACGACGATCAGCACGAGGCCAAGAAGGAGAACACCCCGCCGCGGCCGCATCAGATCCAGGATGTCCGGCCAGACGCGCTTCCAGTCGAGCTTCGGCGCGGGCAGGTTCGCCCGGCCGCGGGCCGGCGTGCGTTCGGCGTGGGGCAGTCCTCGGGTTACCATGGAACAATGAGAATCCTTCTATTGTCGATGCTCGGCGCAGTGCTGTGGGGGCAGGCTCCCGCCGCCGCGCCGAAAGCGTCTCCGGCCGAAGATCCTGTCGTCTTCGAAGCCGGCGGCAGGAAGATGACCCGCTCCGAGTTCGACTCGATGATGCGGAACCTGCCGGAGAACCTGCGCCAGCAGCTCGGGCCGGACTCGCCGGAAACGCGCCGCCGTCTGGCCGAACAGCTCGGCGAAGTCATGTCCTACGCCGCGGAAGCCCGCAAGCTGCACGTCGAAGACAAGCCTTCCGTGAAAGTCCAGCTCTTCCTCCAGCAGGAGAGCACGCTCGCTTCGCTCCTTTACCAGCATCTCGCCGAGATCTCCAAACCCTCGGAGGCTCAGATGAAGGCGTGGTACGACGCGCATCTGAATGAGTTCGAGAACGCGACGGCGCGCCACATCCTCGTCCGCTTTCAGGGCTCGCGCGTCCCGCTCAAGGAAGGCCAGAAGGATCTCACGCCAGAAGAAGCCCTTGCGCGCGCCGAGTCCCTGCGCCAGCGCATCCTGAAGGGCGAGGATTTCGCCGCAGTCGCGAAAGCCGAGTCCGACGACACCGGTTCTGGCCAGAACGGCGGCGACCTCGGTTCCTTCGGCCGTGGCAGGATGATCCCGGAGTTCGAGAACGCCGTCTTCTCGATGCCCGTCGGCGAAATCAGCCCGCCCGTGCGCACGCAGTTCGGCTATCACCTGATTCAGGTGCAGAAGCGCGGCGCGCAGCCGTTCGAAGAGGTGCGGGCTGAGATCGAAAAGCGGCTGACGGCGGAAAACGCGGACAAAGCCATGAAAGCGGTGAAAGACAAGAGCCGCGTCGTGCTGGATGAGTCCTACTTCGGCAAGCCTGCCGCGCAGCAGCCGGCCGCTCCAGCTCAGCAGCCTCCAGTCAAACCCTGAGATGCGTCTCAGGTTTTTCTCCGGCTTGGGCTTGGAGTTTCAAAGAATTCTTTCCGGGAGCCTGTCCGGGCCAAAATCGGATTTGTGACGAATCCCATCCCGGAAGAAAAACGGGGCCACAGGCGGCTTCCGAAAACAGCGCGGTTGCTGGTGGCTTTGAGCAGCGAGGGCCGGCCGCAGCCAGTGACGGCCCAGGTGACCGATGCACATGAAGCTGGCGTCGGATTGCACTGCCCCAGCCCTCTGCACCCCGGTGAGGTGGTTGTCCTCGAGTCCGCCGCCACGGAAGGCACTTTCGGCGGCCAGCTCCGCGCGCGGGCGGCCGTGCGCTGGTGCCACCCATCCCCGGGCGGCGGGTATCGGGCAGGGCTCCGCTTCCTGCCAGCTGAGCCTGCGCCATCCGGTGAGCCGGCCGCGGTGGACTATTACGAGATCCTGCAGGTGAATCCGAAGGCTTCCCCGGAGACGATTCACCGCGTCTACCGGATGCTCGCGCAGCAGTTTCATCCGGACAATCAGGAAACCGGAGATGAGCGCGTCTTCCGCCAGATTGTGGAGGCGTACCGCGTCCTCAGCGATCCGGAGAAGCGCGCCGCCTATGACCTGAGCCACGCGGCCATGCTGCATGCGCGATGGCGCGTGTTTCAGTCGCCGCAGGCGGCTATGGGACCGGAAGCGGAACGGCGGAAGCGTTACGGGGTTCTGCGCGCCCTGTATTCCAAGCGCCAGCAGGACCCGCATGCGCCCGGCGCGACAATCTTTGAGCTGGAAGACCTGCTCGGCATCCCGCGCGATCATCTGGAATTCACGCTCTGGTACCTGAAGGAGCGGGGTTTTCTGACGCGCGGCGACAACAACCGGTTCCAGATCACGGCAGCCGGTGTCGATTACGCCGAGGAGCTTGAGGAGCGCGCAAGCCGCCGTGGGTCGCCCGGCGACGATCACCTGTTGCCCGCCGCCCGGCCGCGTGCCGTCTGAAACAGGCTGCCGCTCACGGACGGCTTTCGGGAAACACCGCCCGTACCTCCATGCCTGCTTCCAGCGGCCGGTCCGATGGCAGCGCAACGGCATCACCCGGGCGCAATCCGCTGCGCACCTCGGCTTTGACTTCGCTTGCTGCGCCGATTTCGACTCTGCGCCACTCGATCCGGTTCCCGGCCAGAACATAGGCGCCCAGCTCGTCCCCTTGGCGCCTCAGCGCCGCCTTTGGCACGGTCACCGCGTTCTCCACCTCCTGCGACCGGATCCGCACGTTGACGTTGGCGCCTGGGGGGAGATCCAGCGACGGATTCTCGCACATGGCCCAGACCTCGCCTACCATGCGCGTGCCAAGCGGTGTGATCTGCGTCGGCATCTTCTCCACACTGGCCTGCCAGCTCCTGCCGGGCGCAGCATCCCAGGTGATCTGCACTGGCAGCCCCTGCCGGACCCGCCCGAGCTCCGGCTCGTCGACGTAGACGACCACCTTCAGCTTGGCGATTTCCCCGATCCGCGCCACCAGCGCGCCCGCCTCCAGCCAGTCGCCCGCGCGCACGGGAAGGTCGTACACCGTCCCAGCCCGCGGGGCGCGGAGCTGGCACTGGGCCAGCTGGAGCCGCGCGTCGGCCAGCTGGCTCTCCGCCTCCCTCAGGCGCGCACGCGCCGCCTCCAGGTCCGTGTCGGCCACGAGCGTTGACCGCCGCTGCTGTTGCGCTTTCAGCTCCGACTCGAGCTGGGCCGTGCGGTCGCGCGCCTGATCCAGTTCGGCGCGCGCAGCCGCGCCCTTGGCCGCAAGCCGTTCCAGTGCGGACACGTCCCGCCTTGCGGCCTCCAGCTCGATTTGCAGTTTTGCGATGACGCCCTCGATCTGCGCGATCTCGGCCTGCCGCCCTCCCCGCTCGAGGGCCCGCAGGTCGGCGCGTGCTGCTGCCGCACGGGCTTCCGCCGCAGTGACGGCTGCCGCCGCTTCGCTGTCATCGATCTCCGCCAGCAGCGCGCCCGCCGCCACCCGAGCGCCGCGCTCTACCGTGACACGCCGGATTCTTCCCGCGCGCTCAGCCCGCAACGGCGCCCATTCGGCCGGTTCCGTCCTGCCGTTCGTCGTCAGAATGCTGACCAGCGTTTCCTGGCTCACGCGCGCAAACGGGACTTCGGGCGGCGCAGGCCTCCGCACGGCCAGCCACAGAATCACTGCCGCCGCCAGGACAGCCGCCCCGATCACGGCCCATCGCTTCATGCGCTCTCGCTCCCCGTTCCGGACTTTCGTTCTATCCTCGCCCGCGGGCGCACCACTCGAACAGCAGGCGCCACTCGGCCATCTGAATGGCCCGGGCGAGCTGCTCGGCCGCGCTTCCCGGCTCCCGCCTCGCCCGGGCGCAAAAGCGGATGAACTCTTCCGCGTCCCATCGCGGCCCCGGCTTCCAGTGGGCGGCCGAGTGCCTGTCGGCCAGCGCGACAGCTTCCGGCAACAGCTTCTCGTGGATCGGATGACCGCCCGCCGCCCGAAACCAGTAACCCGCATTCCAATCGTCGGGCTCCTGCCGGTGCAGGATGCCATGCCAGTAGCTGCCTTCTTTCGTCGCCAGGTCCTGCGCCACATGATGGCAGGCGTCGAAATCGCGCAGGTAGAGCCAGAGCCCCGCCAGCGCGCCTTCCGGACTGTAGGCGCGGGGAAACAGATCCGCCGCGCTCCTGCGGCGGACGGCGTCCACCTCAGGCCCGCGCCTCGGATTGCGGCACACGAGGGGCATCTCGTATCCTTCGCCGGCAGCCAGAATCGCCGCCGCGGCGTCCGGGGAAACCGCCAGGCCTTCCAGCCACTCGCGCATTCCGCTCATCCCATTACGCTCCTGCAGACCCCGCAGGGTAACATCAGCTGTTCAACCCCTGAAACGCGTCTTCAATTTCCTTCTTCGCCTCGGGGTTCAGAGGCGCCAGGGGAAGCCGGCAGGGACCGCCATAGTAGCCATTCAGATCCATGGCGTACTTGAGCCCCGGAATTCCGTATTTCGCCGTCACAAGAACGGCGGCCCGCGCGATTCTCCGCTGCCAGTCCATGGCCGCGTCGAACTCGCGCTGCCGGTGCGCCTCCCAGATCGCGATTACCGAGTATGGAGCGGCATTCGCGTACGCCAGAACCGCGCCCACGGCGCCCACGGCCAGCGACGGGGCGAGCGTCGGAGCCGACCCCACCAACACCTGGAATCCGGGCCGGCATTCCCGGATCATCTGCATCACTTTCTCGATATTTCCGCTGCTTTCCTTGATCGCAATAATGTTTGGATGATGGCTTAATTCGGCCACCGTTTCTGCCGGAATATCGACCCCTGTAGCCTGGGGCCAGTTGTAGATCATCACCGGAACCGGGCTCTGGTCCGCCACCGCGCGGAAATAGAGCGCCTGCGCCGGGCCGTTGTTGATCAGGTTCTTGTAATAGTGCGGCGTCCGCACCATGGCCGCCTTGTAGCCCATCTCGGCCGCCCGCCGCGTCAGTTCCAGCGTCTCTTTGACGCTCTCGACGCCCGTCCCGCACAGCAGGAGCTTCTCCGGCGCGGCGTATTTCGCCGCCAGTTCGAACATCCTCAGCTTCTCGTCGAACGTCAGGTGGACGCTCTCTCCCGTGGATCCGCAGACGACGTAGCCGGCCAGTCCCGTGCGGTTCCACTTTCCGACGTTGTGGGCCACCTTTGCTTCGTAGATTTCGCCGTCGGCGTTGAACGGCGTCGTGATGGGAGGGAAGATGCCGTGCAGCTTCATCATCTTTCAGCGTAGAAAAACCGAGGGCCCGGCTGCGCGCCGGGCCCTTTCGGTTCGTTTCGTAATCCGCCGGCTGTCAGCGGCCGATGTTGATCAGCGTGAACAGCGCCAGCGATTCGATGAATGCGAGGCCCAGAATCAGGAGGATGCGGATGGCGCCCGTCGCTCCCGGGTTCCGTGCGATGCCCTCAACCGAAGCGGCGATGGCCTTGCCCTGCGCCAGCGCGCAGACGCTTGACGCGATCGCCATGGCGAACGCGCCCGGCAGCACGAACACGCCGCCGGACTGCTGTCCCTGTTGCGCGAATGCCGGCGCGGCCAGAAGCAGCAGCGCCGCCAGAATCAGAAAGTTGCGAACCTGCATCGGTGGTTTCTCCTTCTATGAATTGGCCCTCAGGAGGTGGTTGCGCACCGTGCGTTGGGACGCCGGGGCCTCACACTGACGGCCGATGATGCCGCGATCAATGCCCTTCATGCGCCACGGCTTCGCCCACGTAGACCATGCCGAGCATCATGAAGATGAATGCCTGAACGAATGAAACGAACGTATGCAGCGCCATGAAGATCACGGGAATCACCCACGGAGCCATGGCCAGGAACCCCAGCGTCACCTGCTCTCCAGCCAGCATGTTGGCGTAGAGTCGGATGGTCAGCGAGACCGGCCGGATCAGGTGGCTGATCACTTCCAGCGGGAACATGAACCAGGCGATCAGCAACACGGGGCCGCAGAAATGTTTCAGGTGCCCCACCAGGCCCTGCTCCTGGATGCCCTGGCCGTTGTAATAGAAAAAGGTGGCGATCGCCGCGCCCGCGGGGACGAAATAATACATGGTCGGCGATTCGAACGACGGGATGATGCCCAGCAGGTTGGACGTGAGGATAAACAGGAAGATCATCGCGAACCACGGCAGCCGCTTCCGGTAGCCGTGGCCGATGATGTCCTTGGCCAGATCTGCGATGAAGCCGTAGACTCCTTCAATGACAAGCTGGAACTTGCCCGGACGGTCCACGCTGAGCGAGGCGCGCAGCGCCAGCGCAGCCGTGCAGAGAATCAGGATGACCAGGATTTCCATGGCCATGTAGTTCGACCATGGCTTTGCAGGGTCTTCGGTATGATAGCCAACCAGCTGGAAGAGGGCGTTGGCAGGCGCGGCCGCGTACTTGTTCAGCAGCGCCGTAAACCACAGTTCATGTTCGTGCATAGAAAAGCTCGATCAGGACTTCGATGGTGGCGGCCGTCAGCGCGACGGTGAGGCCGGAGGCAAGCGCAACGCGGCTTCCCCCGCAAATCTCCACGATAACATAGGCGATTGCGCCCAGAATCAGCACGCGGAACACGTGCGTGATCAGCCGCACCTTCTTCACCGGCCTTCCTTCAGCCGCCGCCTTCAGGTCTTTGACAAGCTGATGCAGCAGCCAGAACGACAAGCCAGCGATCCCCGCCCCGCCCAGAAAACTGAACATCCCGTTGGCGCTTCCGAGTCCCCACCATGCCGCCGACCCCGCGGCTGTGACGCCCGCAGCGATCCAGCTGATGCGGCGGATCACGCGGTTGTAGTCGAGGTCCTTCATTGCCGCCTGTCGAGCCCCTCGATCCGCACCGCCTGCCGGAATGTTTCGTACATGCCCGCCGCGCAACCCAGGATCAGACCCGCCAGATAAAGGTAATCCGTCCCGTACTTCTGATCGAGCCAGTCGCCGATCCGGTAACACACGTACCCGCTGATCGGCGTCACGAACGCCAGTCCCGCGTACGCGCCCGCCTTCGCGTATCCACTCAGCCCTTTGCGCTCCTGCTGCGGCTCTTCCACGCCTTCAGTGTAAGCCCTCTCCGCAGCCGCTGCACCGCGCCTGCTGGGGCGGCAAGGCCGCCCGGAACCGCAATGCTACAATGTGGATCGAACCCCACTGGCGAAGTGGCGGAACTGGCAGACGCACCAGACTCAAAATCTGGCGAACCTTTGGGTTCGTGTGGGTTCGACCCCCACCTTCGCCACCAGCCTGCCCGCTTCTT
>Ga0209381_1004465_pt1 | contig 12572 bp, 15 predicted proteins | sample DewCreD2012metaG_FD_184111 | JGI IMG/M metagenome (GOLD analysis project Ga0209381, IMG submission 184111) | Hot spring sediment bacterial and archeal communities from British Columbia, Canada, to study Microbial Dark Matter (Phase II) - Dewar... ...
CCTACAACTACGCCCAAAAAATCGCCAGCCACCCCATCTTAGGCTTCATAGACTCCGACGCCAAAGTCGAATCGGATTGGCTAAAAAAGCTCGTTCCACACCTTGATGAGCCGCAGGTGGCAGGGGTCAGCGGCAGCATCGAAACATGGAACCAAGATAACCCATGGGCGCGTAGCATCGGGTACGAACTCAAAAACCGCTACCGCCGCCTCGGCAAATACACGGGGCGCATAGCCACCATGAATCTGCTGCTCAAAAAATCTGTAGTCGAAGAGGTGGGCGGCTGGGATGAGAAGCTGCCAAGTCAGTATGATACGGATTTTGGGTTTCGAATGGCATCTAAGGGCTACAAAATCGCCTACGAACCCTCTGCAGTCTGCTACCACTACAATCGCCCCACGTTGAAGGCGTATTATCGGCAGCAGTTGCAGTACGGCAAGAACACGCTTAAACTCTACTTCAAGCATGGACGATTGGCCAAGGGCGACGAAATCACCGATGTGGGCATGAATGTGCAGCCTGTGTTGCTTTTGGGGGTTGCGGTGTTGTTCTTTTTGGGTTTGGTGCCGATGTTGCGGTTTCTGTGGTTTGGTTCGCTGGCCGTTCTTTTGGGTATGCTGATTTACTTCACGTATTGCGCGGCTAAAATCTCCGTCAAATATGGCGATTGGTCGGCTATGCGGCTTGTTGTGCTTTATTTTGTGCGGTCTGGGGCGTGGTTTGATGGCGCTGTGTCAACCACACTCACCTTCATCACTGGGAGGGGCAAACAGTGACTAAGGTCTGCTTCATATCCCCCGAATATTGGCCACTCACAGGCGGCACAGGCAGCTACGTCTACTACCTCAGCAGCGAACTCCTAAAAAACGGCTACCAAATCTACGTCGTCACAGGCCAAAACCAAACCAAAGACGTCCACGTCAACCCACAGCTCGACGTTTCTTTCCTGAAAATCCCCAAAACCCCCATCGTTAAATCGTTTATGCTCGCAGCCACCAGCAACCGCAAACTCCAAAGCGTCCGCCACACCGCAAACGTAGACGTTATGCATCCCCAGTTGCCGTTGACGCCCAACTTTGCTGTGCCGCCCAACTTTGGCAAAACATTGGTCTGCACAGTGCACTCCACATGGAGGGGCGAAGCAGAAGCCATCCGCGGCGAACCCTACATGCGCCTAAACGCCAACGAAAAGTTTCTCGTCAGCTTCAACGGGTTCCTGCGGTTCTTTGAGGAAGGTATGCTGCATCGGGCGCGTAAAATCATCGCGGTTAGTCACTTCACTAAGTGGGAACTCACCAACTACTACAAGATTCCCGCACACAAAATCCGAGTCATCCACAACGGTGTAGACATCCAAAAATTCCAACTTGCCACCGACAAACGCAAAATCAAAGCAGCACTCGGATTCAACCCCGACGACATCGCCATCGTCTCAGTGGGGCGCCTCTACGCACGCAAAGGGCTATTCACTCTCATCGAAAGCATGCCTGCCGTCGTGAAGCGGTTTCCCAACGCTAAATTCATAATCAGCGGCAAAGGGCAAAGCGACGAAATGCAAAAACTCATCGCCCACGCCACCCGCCTCGGCGTCATAAACAACATCGTCTTCACAGGCTACTACCCCGACAAAAAACTACCCCTGCTCTACCAAGCCGCCGACGTCTTCGCTTTCAGCACCTTCTATGAGCATCACCCCTTTGCAGTGTTGGAGGCGTTGGCAACGGGTTTGCCTGTGGTGACGACGACGGTGGGCGGTATCCCCGAAACAATCCAGAGCGGCAAAAACGGTTTCCTTGTTAAGCCCTTCGATGAAAAGGCATTCGCGGACAGAATCCTCCACTTGCTTGAGCACCCAGCGGAGGCCTCTGAGATGGGGGTAAAAGCGCGGCAGACGGTGGTTGAGCAGCTGGATTGGCGCATTGTGGTCAAAGACGCCATGAAAGTCTACCAAGAAGCGCTTAGTTAGGCAATTTGTACGGGTTCTTTTCGGTAAGCTTGTGTAACCCTCTGGAACAAGTGCACAATGTCGAGTGAGCAGAAGAAAAATTTGGTCAAATACTCATGCTGATAAATCATCATCTGCGCTTTCACAGGCAGGTCAATTCGGGGCGGCTCAAAGCGGTGCGCAACCTCCCTTACCTGCAACCCTTCAACTTGGATGGCGTCTCCGTTGAAGCCCGATTTGTCGGCGACATATTTGAGGTAGGTTTTCTTCCAATCCAACATCATAACTTCTGCGGCGACGATGTCCACTGCCAAAGCGTCGTTGCCCGTTAGGAATAAGCCCATTTTGACGGGTTTACCCTTTGTTGGGCCGTTGCCCTCGATTCCGATGCGGGCGTCCATGATTGTAAGCGACGGCTTAAACAACGCATAAAGCCGATAGAACACTTCAGGCAGATACGGATGCAGATAGATGCGGCGGTTGCTTGGCACGCATCCAAAGAGGTTCTTGACGGCGCCACTGTACGCCATAAACTCATGCGTCTTCATTAGCGGCAAATCGACGACGGCGTCTGCGTCTATGATGGTTTTGGGAAGGTAGAGCCTCTTGAGAGGTGTGTTGGTCTGGAATTTTACTTCGACTACTTTGTCTTCGGAGAGGTTGATGACTTTTCCGCCTGCCGCCTCAACCGCCGCCTGCACCCCCGTTTTGTCAAAGGCGGTCCAGCAGGGATAGTTGAAACCGTTGGATTCACCGACTATAACTTCGCTGTTGGCGTCGCGTAAGAGGCTGACGACTTGGCGCATGACTTCGGGGCTGGTGACTACGCCGGGCAGGTATTCGGGGTGGCTGAGGTTGGGTTTGATGTAAATCCGTTTTTTGCCTTTGAGGTTAGCTTTTGTGACGGCTTCTTTAATGATGCCGCTTATGTCTTTGCCTGCGCGGCTGATTTTCACCGTGTTAGCTGCCATTTTGGATTTTCACTCCGTTAAGACAGCCTGGGTCACCGTTTAAGGTGTCACCGTTATGGTAAGCTGCGCTACGTGCTCGGCATCCGCCGCAGATGTACTTGTAGGTGCATTTGCTGCAGCTGCCTTTGAGGTTAGCTCGGTTGCGGAAGGCGTTAAAGAGGGGTGCGTTTAGCCAGATGTCTTTGAATGTGCGCTCTTTGAGGTTACCCACGTTAACTGGCAGGAACACACAGGGGCGCACGTCGCCCTGCGGAGAAATGGCACAGTAGAGCCTTCCTGCTCCACAGCCGCCTATGAACTCACCCAGGGGCACCGCTTTCTTTGTGACTTTGACGGTTTGCATATGCGCCAAAGCCATCGTGACTTCCCCTGTACCTGCGTCACCTTGACATTGAGCTGCAACCCGAGCCAACTGCGGCGCCGTTGCAAGTATGGTGGTTTTGCAGCCTGCCGACATACGATTCAGAAGGTAGCGCATGACGTCTTCACGTTCCTTTGCTGTTAGGTCTTGGTCGGCGTGGTCTTTGCCGCGCCCAGCAGGGATAAAATTGAAGTAAGTAAACCGTTCCACTCCCAATTCTTCAGCTAAATCGATTATAGCAGGGAGCTCCGCCATGTTGTTTTTGCCAACGGTGGTGGCGATGCACGTGCAGATGTCGGCTTCGATGCAGTTCTTGAGACCCGCAACAGCACGGTCGTAGGCGCCGTTTACCCCGCGGAAGTCGTCATGGGTTTTCGCAGTTGCCCCATCGATGCTAATATCAACGTAGTTAACTCCCGCCTGTTTCAGTTTAGCAGCGTTCTCACTAGTTAGTAGGGTGCCGTTTGACGCTAAAGAAATGTAGAGACCTCGATCTGAGGCGTGTTTTGCCACCGTGAAGAAGTCTTTGCGTGTGAGGGGTTCGCCGCCGCTAAACGCCAACGCCGTGACATGTGCATCAGCCAACTGGTCAACAACGTTGAGTGCCTGCTCGGTTGTTAACTCGTCAGGCTCGGGTTCGCCGCTGTTGCTGTAGCAGTGCTTGCAACGCAAATTGCATTTGTGGGTGAAATCCCAAACCACCAAAAAAGGAGCTACAAGCGAAATTGGCTTCTTTATGCCGAAGTGCTCAAAAGATTCAACCAAGTTGAGGACAGCGTTGCGTGCGTATTTGTCCGTTAGGAGCTTCTCGACTTTAGCCCGTTTGAATCCCAATGCCCTGCGTAGGAATTCTATCCAGAACGCGATAATCTGCGAGTAGAGCCCACTGCATTTGCTGCATTTTTTGTCGGTTTTGCCGCCGTAATCATCCAGCGCCGCTTCAAGAACCGTTCTGCCGCAGGCTGGGCACTTTTTAAGCGAGAGCTGGAGCATCCGCTTGGTCATGGGCATGGAGACGATGCCGTTCCAGAATGTGTCATGAGATAGGATGCTCATATGCGGGCTTCTCGAGGCGGGTTTGATAGTTAATTTGAGGTGGGGCAGATGTAAAGATTTCTCTAATTGCTTTTTGTTATCAACTTAGATTTAATAGCAAAAATGGTCCCCTTGAATAACAACGGAAAACTGCAAAACGATATAAGATCGGATAACCCACGAGCAGATTGAGAAGGAAGATGAATCGGCAAATCAAAGTAATCCTTGCCACATTTTTGGTTACGGCCATAGCAGTTTCTTCTTTAGTAATCTACCAAAACAGCCTTCTCAGTCCAGAAGAACCAATAGGTTCATGGCAACGCCCAATCGGGCACTTCGCAACTGCACTGACAAGTGCTAATGGCAAAGTGCTTACCACAGACGCACAATACAACGTAAACTGTTATGACGCCAAAACTGGGCGATCCATCTGGAACGGTTCAGGTTTGGGCTTAGGTGCACTGATTCAAAGCGAATTGGTGGTTTCTGAGGGAATTGTTTGTGGAGCCAAAAGACATGGCGCGGTTGGCTGTTTGGATGAAGCTACAGGACAATTCAAATGGATCCAATATGGGACAGCGGTCCGATTTCATGAGCTGACACGGTTATAGTGAATAATGGAAGGGTTTTTGCTGTTTCAGCAGGTTTCGGGGGTTATGTTATTGCTATTAATGCATCGACGGGGGATTTGATATGGGAGGCTGTACGCTATTACGGGAGAACCGTTGGCAACATTACTGACCTCAAAAATTGGCGGGTTAGTGGGTTTCCATTGGTCGGCAACACATTTGATGGTAGTTGGGTATACTGTATTGGCGGCAACGCATCAGACGTATACTTTTTCAAGCTGGACACAAAAAACGGCAATATCCTTTGGCAAACAAACACAGAATCAACACTTGAAACTCTTCCAATTATTATAGCTATCACCCAACGTCAAGTCATAATAGCTAACATTACACAACTCATTTCTTTAGATGAAACCTCAGGTAAAATCCTTTGGACTTTCGATGTCGGCGCTTCAATCTATCAGGCAACATCAAATGGGAACCTGCTATTTTTTGGCGCTGGTAACGGCAACCTCTATGCAGTAAACGTCTCTGAAGGCAAACAGGTGTGGATAAGTAATATTGACAGCAAAAACCTGTTGACTAATGTGGACGATGACAAAATAACCCTGACAACATACCCCATTCAAATTGACACTAAAAACAACCGTTTATACTGGAGCTTCGGCGTAACCCAAAAACTGGTAACCAGCAGTTCAAACAAAAACTACACGTACACAGAAGTCGTCTGTAGCCTTGACTTACCCAACGGCAACCTGACGTGGATACAAGTGATAGAGAACAAGGGTAGCTTTTATAGTCCCTCAGCAGGCATGGTCGTCAACAAGGGCACAGTTTATTTAACGGAACACACTTCGCTTTGGATATTGGACGCTTCAACAGGCAACTTGACGGAGCTCCATCGGTTCGACCATTTTGTTCTGCCGCCAGTAAAAGACGGCGACCAAGTGTTTATTGCTGGTGACCTCTGGCTCACAGCCTATACATAGCCACTTTTTGATGTAGTAACCTCTCCATTTGCCTAAACAGTTTGTTCTTTATATAAGGGAGGGGAGGTAGACGCTGAGACGTCGCGTGGCTCCAGAAGTTGTAGGTACGTTCGTATGCGTCCCTAAATAAGAGGGAAAGAGAAAATTGTAACTGATAACGCCTCTTGTGGTCTGTTTTGCTGCTAAAAAGCGCCTTTTTACCCCCTGTGTTGGACAAGTTTTAGGTTTTCCTTTTATAGGAAGGTTTTTAGTATAGTTATTGTATGAGTCTGTGAAAAAGTCAACAGGATAAATGAGGTTAACATATTATGTCCGTATTTGCAGCACCAGGAGCATATGACCGTGCAATCACAGTTTTCTCACCTGATGGTCGACTCTTCCAAGTCGAATACGCGATGGAACTCGTCAACCGCGGAGCCACCATACTTGGCATCCAAACCTCAGACGGCTTAGTCTTGGGGTCCGAGGAAAACATAGAAGCCCTCGAAGAAGCAGGCTTCTCATACAAAATCTTCCGCGTAGACGACCACATAGGCGCAGCCATCGTCGGATTAAGCAGCGACGCAAGAATCCTAATCGATCAAGCACGCATCTATGCTCAAAGTAACAAACTAACATACGATGAACCCATCGATGTAGAAGTCGTCACCAAACGCATCTGCGACATCCAACAAATGTACACCCAACATGCAGGTGTCCGACCGTTCGGTGTATCCATAATCTTCGGCGGCGTCGACAAAACAGGCGCACGAGTATTCGGCACACATCCAAGTGGAACATACCGCGGATACAAAGCCACCGCGCTGGGTGCAGGACGAGAAACAGTCCTAAACATCCTAAAAGAGGAATACAAAGAAGACCTAAAACTAGACAGCACCATCAAACTGGCAGTGAAATGCCTCATAAAGGCACTGGAAGCACGGCAGCTACCGCCAAGAATCAAAATAGCGATCATCCCAGCCTCAACCAAAAAGATGGAAATGCTAAGCGACGACAAAGTCGAAGGTTACATTAAAGAGCTGGGTTCAAGCAAGTGACAAAGTAATGAGTGAAAAGTTCACCGTCGCACGCTTAACCCGAGAAAACGAACACTTCGAAATCCTAGTAAAACCCAACAAAGCACTAGACTACCGAAGCGGCAAAATCTCAGGAATAACCGAGGTTTTAGCTGCAGAAATCATTTTTTCTGACGCAAACAAAGGCACCAAAGTCTCCGAAGAAGCCATGAAAAAAGCCTTCAAAACGGTGGATCCACTCAAAATCGCAGATGAAATCATAAAGAAAGGAACCCTCCAGCTTACAACCGACCAAAGAAGAAAAATGGTCGAAGACAAAAAAAGACAAGTAATCGACTTCATTTCTCGTCAGGCAGTTGACCCAAAAACCAACTTGCCACATCCACCCATGCGCATCGAAAACGCCATGGAGCAAATCCGCTACCCCATCGACCCGTACAAACCTGTCGAGGAACAAGCCAAAGACATAGTTAAACTTCTGCGACCCATACTGCCACTCAAAGTGGAGCAAATCAAGGTTGCAGTAAAAATTCCCACACAGTACGCCGCCAGAGCATACGGCACCGTCAAAGCACTCGGCACCATAAAACGGGAAGAATGGCGCGGTGACGGTTCATGGTACGGTGAACTCGAGTTGCCCGCAGGATCATACGCTTCACTGCTAAACAAGTTGGGCGACGTAACTAAAGGAAGTGGAGAAGCAAAAATAATCTAAGTAACATGTAAAACAAAAAATGGTGATTTTATGCCAGCATTCTTTGAAAAAAAACAGCTCGTAACGCCCGGAGAATTACTCGCTGAAGGCGACTACTTACCCGGCGAAAACACGTTTGTAGAAAACGGCAAGATTTATGCCTCAAGGATTGGACTCGTAGACAGCGACAACAAAAAAGTCAACGTCGTTGCACTCAGAGCATTCTATGTCCCAAAAACAGGTGACATAGTTATCGGCACAGTCATTGAAGTAGGCTTCAACGGCTGGACAGTGGACATCAAAGCACCCTACACAGCCATGCTCCGAGCCTCAGACGTCTTGAGCAGACCCTTCAAACCCCAAAACGATGAATTAAGTGCAGTCCTAAACGCAGGCGACCTAATCGTTGCCAAAATCGCATCCTACGACCGCGCACACGACCCCCAATTAACCGTGGGCGAACCCGGCTTGGGCAAGATTACACGCGGTCAAATTCTCAGAGTGACCCCGACAAAGATTCCACGCATCATCGGACGCAAAGGCTCCATGATTTCTATGATTAAACAGGAAACCAACTGCCAAATCATACTCGGCTTAAACGGTGTGGTCTTGGTCACTGGCAAAACCCCTGAAGATGAGGAAGTTGCCATCGGAGCCATACGTAAAATTGAAGAAGAATCCCACACCAGCGGCTTAACTGACCGCATCACGCAGTTATTGAAAGAAAAGAAACAACCAGCTAAATTGGAGGAAAATAAAGTTGAATGAAAAACCCGATAAACTAATCGACAAAAAGGGCATCCGTGGAGACGGACGAAAAGCGGATGAACTTCGCCCCCTAAAACTTCAAGTCGGCGTACTCTCAAACGCAGACGGCTCAGCCTACATTGAACACGGCAAAAACAAAATTTTAGCCGCAGCATTCGGCCCAAGAGAAATGCACCCCAAACACCTCGCACAACCAGACAGAATGGTTCTAAGATGCCGCTATCACATGGCGCCTTTCAGTGTACAGGAACGCAAATCCCCTGCACCCTCACGCCGCGAAGTAGAACTCAGCAAAGTCATAAAAGAATCCCTTGAACCAGCACTTTTCTTGGAACTTTACCCACGCACAGGTGTAGATGTTTTCGTAGAAGTCCTGCAAGCAGACGGCGGAACCAGATGCGCAAGCATAACCGCCGCAGCGTTGGCAATCGCTGACGCAGGAGTTCCCATGCGTGACTTGGTTGCGGCATGCGCCGCAGGCAAAGTTGACGATACAGTCGTCTTGGACCTCTATGACGCTGAGGATAAACTCGGTTGTGCAGACGTGCCTGTTGCCTACATGCCCAGCTTAAACGCTGTTACCTTGCTGCAGATGGACGGTATCCTGAGCCCTGATGAATTCGAGAAAGCAGTCAACATGGCAATGGATGGCTGCAAGAAAATCTACGCCCTGCAGAAAGAAGCACTCAAAACTAAGTACATGGTTGTTAAGGAGGTCGAAGAGTAATGTCATCACCTATAACTAAAGTACGTCTAAAGCAAATTGAAACACTCCTCGAAAAAGGCAAACGCCTCGACGACAGAGGCTTACTGGATACCCGCGAAATCAAAATCGAACAAGGAATGATCGAGAAAGCTGAAGGCTCAGCCCGCGTTTTACTCGGAAAAACCGAGGTTCTCGTCGGCGTAAAAATCGAAACAGGTGAACCTTTCCCAGACACACCAAACGAAGGTGTAATGACCGTCAACGCAGAACTCGTTCCTCTTGCTTCACCAAACTTTGAGCCTGGTCCACCTGACGAAAACAGCATCGAACTCGCACGCGTCGTCGACAGAGGCATAAGAGAATCACACGCAATCGACACCGCTAAACTTTGCATTGAACCAGGCAAAAACGTCTTTGTGGTCTTCGTAGACGTCTACGTTTTGAACCACGACGGAAACCTCATCGATGCTTCCGCCATCGCAGCCATCGCGGCTTTGCTAAACACGAAGATGCCTAACTATGAAGTTAAAGATGGCGAAGTCAAAATCAAACAAGGCTACACACCACTACCGATGAAAAGCCACCCAATAACTGTCACTATCGGCAAAATCAACAACAAACTGCTAGTTGACCCCTGGCTTGAAGAAGAATCCGTTATGGATTCACGTATCACCTTCGCAACCAACGAAGACGGCAACATCTGTGCCATTCAGAAGGGCGGGTCGAGCTCTTTTACACCGCAACAGATTTTAGAAGCCTCAAAGATTGCTCTGGACAAAGCAGCAGAACTGCGCAAGAAACTCAACTGGTGAACATAGTTGCCTAAGATGAAGAAAGTTGGTCCAACTCGAGGACTCGGAACACGTTACGGCGCCACAGTAAGGAAACGCTACGTAAAAGTCATAACTGAACTCAAGAAACCCCACCGATGCCAACAATGCGGCTTCACCCGAGTTAAACGGGTAAGCGTCGGTGTTTGGCAATGCGGGAAATGTGGGTTCAAATTTGCAGGTGGAGCATACACACCGCACACCAAACTCGGCGCTGTTGCGAAGCGTGCAGCGAAAGGCATGCCAGTGGAAGAAGCCCAAAAACAGGCTTCTGAAGCTGAAGTTGAATCGGTTGAGCCGGCAACAGAAGAAGCCACCGAGTAAACTTTTCCTTTTTTAATTTTTAGTTTTTGTTTATTAATCATGCTTGTTTTTGTTCATAGTGAACGTTATGTCTAAAAACGCAAAAGCCACCATCCATTTACGATTTGGGGACCAAAAACAAATCGACACTCTTCTTGCTGCGTTGATGCCTGAAGTCAAAGCACCTCCAACACACCGCTCATCAGTATCGCTTCAAAAAGGTGATTGCACCCTAACTTTGATGGTGACTGCAGAAGACACGGTTGCACTTAGAGCAACACTTAATGCTTACCTAAGATGGATAAACTCAACCCTAAACGTCCTCAACGTTATTGAGAAAACCTAACGGCGCTCGGTTGAATAACCCCCTTCTATTTTAGAGACGCATACGTTTCCGTATCCGTACCTGTTGAAAATCACGCGACGTCTCAAAGCTGACCTCCCCTCCCTTATATAAAGAACAAACGAATGAGTATTGCCCAAGTGAAGCTTATGCTAATACGTGAAACCTCCGACGCAGACTTAAATGACATACTGTTGGTTGAGCGGGCGGCTTTCAACAGGGACGCAGAGGTTAACTTGACCCGTGACCTCTTAGTTGACTCATCCGCCAAGCCGTTGCTGTCGCTACTCGCTTACGTTGATGGACAGCCAGTTGGGCATATCCTCTTCTCCAAAGCAACAGTCGTCGGCGCCCCCAACATCAAAGCCTCATTCCTCGCGCCCCTCGCCGTAATCCCCGAGTTCCAAAAGCAAGGCATAGGCAGCACCCTCATCAATAAAGGCCTAGAACTCCAAAATCAAACAGGCACAGACCTCGTTTTTGTGCTCGGACACATAGCATACTACCCAAAGTTCGGTTTCACGCCGGCCTCAAAATTGGGCTTCGAACCCACATACCCCCTCCCCGCAGAAGTCGCAGACGCATGGATGGTGCAGGCTCTTCGCCCCGGTGTAATCGGCAAAGTTTCTGGCAGAGTGCTCGGCTCCGACACTATGAACCGACAAGAAGCATGGCAAGAAGAATAGGTTTTGATCTGCCTAGACGTCTACCCTCTATAAAGCGCTGAAAATATGTTGGTATAGTTTTATTAAACGACTCAACCGAGTAGGTACTGGTGGAAAACGTGAAGGCACTCATAGTTTATGGCACCCGCTACGGCGCATCCGCAGGCACAGCTGAAGAAATCGCCTCAGTCCTCAGAGGCGAAGGCTTTGACGTTAAAGTTGTAAATGCTAAAGAAGAAAAAATCAAAGACCTCAACCCATACGAGCTCATAGTTGTGGGCAGCGGGTTACAGATAGGAAAATGGACCAGTGAAGCAGAGGATTTTCTTAAACGCTTCCAAAACGACTTCGCCAACAAAAAACTGGCATTGTTTGCTTCGACGATGAAGACGGTTTCGGAGCGACAGGGCAAAACCCAAGACGTAGAAGTAACCCGAAAATTCGCCTTAACCGACAAAGTCACCAAGTACAGTCTGCAGCCAATCTCTTTGGGTTTCTTTGGCGGAGTGATTGATTACAATAAGATGAATTTTTTGTTCCGCAAAACGTTGGGTTCAATTCGTCAGCAGCTAGAAAAAGACGGTTTCAAAGAAACCTCACCTGGAGTCTACGACCTGCGTGATATGGAAGAAATTCGAAGTTGGGCAAAAGATTTAGCTCAAAAAGCAAGTCAAACCTGACAAGGCTGCATGAAAAACTGCTTCTCTTCTCGGGCTAACTTTTTATCTCATCATCCAAATTACCTCGACAGAGAGGAAAAGAGAAGAGCATGAAAAAAATACTGAAAATAATTCTGATAGTTTTCGCTGTGTTCTTTATTGCGGTTTTTGCAGGTTTCGCCTTAGTTATCTTTGATGTTGCAGGTAACTTGGCAACTGACACGCATCCGTTACCACACGGAAACGCAACAGGCAAAGCCTTGATTGTGTATTCTCCTGGTTTAACCGGTGGCGCTAAGGATGTGGCTACAAAAATCGGCTACAACCTACAAGCAGCTGGCTACGACGTTACGTTAGCAGGCGTCAAAAGCTCCGCCGCTGCAGACATCGCAAGCTATGACCTTGTGGTGGTGGGCGGCCCAATCTATGCAGGCAAACCCGCAAGCGCCATCCAAACTTACCTAAACAGTCTAACTCAACCCGCAGGCGTAGAAGTAGGTGTGTTCGGCTATGGCAGCGTACAAATCGACGACGCGGATCAAACTGCTGTGATGGGGGATGTGGCGAACCTTCCAAGCGACAGCCACTTGGTTTTAACAGCCGCTACAAAAATTGCCAACAGTGACGATGTAGACGCTAAATGCCGACAATTCGTGACAAATCTGCTTAAATAAATTTAGACTTCAAAATTTCCTTTTTCTGTCTCTGGCATAGCAGG
>Ga0209381_1004468_pt1 | contig 12557 bp, 5 predicted proteins | sample DewCreD2012metaG_FD_184111 | JGI IMG/M metagenome (GOLD analysis project Ga0209381, IMG submission 184111) | Hot spring sediment bacterial and archeal communities from British Columbia, Canada, to study Microbial Dark Matter (Phase II) - Dewar... ...
GCCGGACCCCGACAGGCCGAGCGTGGCGCCCTCGGCCACCACATACGGGCCTCCGATGTTCACCGAGGGCGCCAGGTCGCGGATGATGACGGAGGCCGCGCCGGCGACCGGGCCGGCCGTGGTCGTCACGGTGGCGGCGACGGTATTGGTGAAAATGCCGGCCGGCAGCGCGGCGGTGAAGATGCCGGTGGCGCCGAGCGTGCCGCCGCCGTTAGTCAGGCCCCAGGTGGTGTTGAGCCCGGTGACCGCCCGGCTGTTGCTGTCCAGGGCCTGGGCGACGAAGACCTGGGTGGCGCCCGGGTCCAGGGTGGCCGGGGCCGGGGACACCTGAAGCGTGGCCGCGCCGTAGTAGTTCACCGAGACCTGGGCGACCTCCGGCGAATTGTACGCGGCGGACGTGCCCAGGGACACGCGATACTGAAAATAGCGGCCGCTGGGGCTGCCGATGGAACCGCCGGTCACGGCCTGCCAGGCCGACCATGCGACGCCGTCCACCGATGTGCGCGCCTCGAAGGCCAGGCTCGTTCCAGACGGCGTGCTGGTCGTGGCCGTCAGCGTCGTCCAGTTGACGATCCCGCCCGCGTCATAGGCGCACGAGGTGTATGTGCCGCTGGACGCGTACTGGCCCGTACGGACCCAGTCCACGTGCATCGGGCTCGCGCCCATGGACGTGGGCGTCTGGTGGTAGAGGAAGGCCCACGTGTTCAGCGTGGCGATGCCCGGGATGGTGGCCTGCAGGACCCCATCCACGTAGAAGCGGGCCTCCGTTGTGTCCCACTCGATCCGGAAAAGATGATACTGAGTCAGGTCGATGACGGGCAGATCAATATCCACGAGCGGCTGATTGCCATCGCCATCCCGGCCGCGGGCGAAGGTCGTGTTATCGTCCCGCGAGACGTAGAGGCGCAGGGCGCTGTCGGCGGGATAAGGCCCCTCGCCATAGAACAGGGGCGGTTGCTCGCGATAGAACCCCAGGTCCGGCCAGCCGGCCGGGTTGCCGTCTGCGCGCTGCAGCGCACGGGCCTCAAAGAAACGCGGCGCCGCGCTCTGAAAGTTCGTCTGGGAACGGAGATAGGCGGAGTCCAGGACCAGCACGCCGTTCGACAGGCTGGGCGGCACCGTGTACCACTCATAGACGGTGCCGGTCAGCCAGCGGGTCGTGTCGAGGGTGGGGCCGTCGAAGTAATCCTCGAGAGTGGCGCTGAGCCGCAGCTCGCCGCCGTCGGCCGGGCTCAGGCTGACGTTGTTGAAGAGAGGGGCCGGGATGCTGCCCGTGAGCGCCGTGCAGGTGCTGAAATCGGCTACGGTGGTCAGGGTGATGACGCCATCCACCCCGCCGTTGGCCCAGGCCGTCGGAACCGGCTGGCCGGCGAAACCGGCCGGCGCCAGAAGGCTCCCCACCCCAACCACGAGAACCAGACCGGCGCGAGACAACGCTCGCGCCAGGCGGACCAGAGGCCGCCCCTGAAACGAGTATGCTTTCTGCAGGAAACTCATCTTGAGCACGCGCCAGGCAAAGACATGAAAAGCGAGCAGGGCCATCGGCATTTGTGAATTGGGCGCCTGCCGACAGGCAGATTGACGATATGCGACGGAGCCATCCCCCTCAATGGCGTGTTGGTCCTAATGGTCAGGACAGCTGGGGGGCCCGCCACGCGTAGGAGAAAAGCACTACATGCTCAGGGCGCTGCGGAGTCGTTATGCAAACGCCTGCTCTGGACATCGAGCCACTCAACCAGGCTGTCACGCGCCGCGGCGCTGAACTTCGTGGGCCAGTCTGGCGCGGACCAATCGACCGGCCCGGCCGCAATATCAAAAAGCGTGTGCTCGGTATTCGGCGCGACGAAGAAGCTCGCGCCGTAATCGTAGGCCGCGCGATGAGCGCGGACCGCCTGCGCACCGAGCGCGCCCAGGTCCGCCTCGCTGTCCGACACGATGATGTGGAGCGGCGCCTGCACGGGCAGCACGGCGTCGCCCTTAAGCAGGCTGGAGAGCAGCACGACGCCGGCCGGCGGCCCGGCGGCCTGGAACTCGGCAAAGCGCTCGGCCAGGATCTGAGTCCCCAAACTCTGGGCGACGATGAACACGCGTCCACGGTCGAAGCCGCTCTCGGCATAAGCCGCCCGATACGCGGCCAGCGCGTCGTCGGACTCGCAGCAGCCGTAAACGCCCCCGCTCCGGCCGGTGCCGCGCTTGTCGAAACGGAAGACCGCGTAGCCGCGCGGCACGAGGTACGCCGCCAGGTGCTGGTACGTGTCGCGGGTCTCCGGGCCGGCGTGGTGGATGAAGACCACGAGCGGCGGCTCAGGCTGGCCCGGCGGCAGATCCAGTTGGCCGGCCAGTGGCACGCCCTGGCCGCCGGCGAAAGTCACTTCGCGGGTGAGGGCGGACAGCGGCAGAAGCTGGAACGGCGTGCCCAGCGGCGACACGGCCAGGGTCGGGGTCGGCGGCGTCCCGCCCGCAGGCGCGGCGCCGCACGCGGCCACAAAACCCACGCCGACGACCCAGGCCGCCGCGACCAGCCAGGCGGCCCGCCCGCAGAGCCTCGGCCCGGCCGTCATCGATACCGGGCGACGACCGCGCGCCGGCCGGCCGTCACCGGGAGGGCCGCCCATTCCAGGCCGGACACGGTGCGCGGGCGCGTCGGGGTCGTCTGGTTATCCACGGCGACCGTCTCCAGGGTCCGCGCCCCGGCCTGCGCCGGCAGGAGGACCTCCAGGACGAGATCGGCGGCGGCGGGCGCGTCCAGGGTGAAGGTCAGCTGGCCGGCGGCGGCGTCCCAGAGCAACTGATCGAACACGGCCGCCTGGCGCGTCTCGACAAACCGCATCCATTGATAGGCCGACCAGATCGGGAAGCCGCGTTGCGCGGCCTCGGCCAGGGTCCCTTCCAGCCAGCGGCCGAAGCGCGCCTGCCACTCGCCGCCCAGCGCGAACGGATCAATGTGAAACTGGGCGCACAGCGCGCTGTAGCCGCCTTCGGCGCAGCGCGCCAGCATGACGCGGGAGACCTCCAGCGCCTGGTCGACCGAGTAGTCCGGCCAGCCGCCGCCCCAGGGCATTTTCATCAGGTGCTCGTCCACCAGCTGCGTCAGCACCTGGTAGATGTTCAGCAGGCGGCCCTGCTCGTCGACGAAGCGCATCGACAACCCGCTGCCGGTGAAATGCCCGTGCACCCACGCGCCGTCCGGCTTCTGAAAGGCCGTCCCGTAATGGTAGAAATCCAGGTTCATGCGCAGGCCGTGACTGGCCTGGACGCGGGCGGTCTCCGACCAGCCGTTCCACAGGATGCGGTGCGTGCGCACTGTCGGGGAGACCGGGCCATAGCCCAGGCCCGTGAACTCCTGCCAGTAACGGGCCCAGCCCGGCTCCAGGCCGTCTTCCACGTACGGGTGGAGGCCGAATTCGTGCCCACGCGCCAGCCAGCGTCGAATGTCGGCCGGCGCGGGCCGGCTGCCGCGCAGGGTTTCGCCCACCCCCGGCAGGTCGCCGACCAGGCCGCGCGCCCGTTTGAGCGCCCGGCGCAGGTCGTCGTTCAGCGACGGCGCGTAGTACACGGACAGGCGCCCGCCGTAGTTCTCGACGCGCGCCAGGACGTCCTCAATGGCCGCGACGGTGGCGTCATGGGCGTCGCCGGTGGCGATCAACAGGGAGTCGGCGCCGGCCGGGAAATACCACAGGCGCGGCAGGGGCAGCGCGTCGCTCAACGCCGCGGCGATCAGGCGGCTGAACAGGCGCATCTGCTCGTCGGCCTGCGGCAGCGCGATCTTGTCCAGGTCGATCCAGTCCACGAAAGCATCGTTGGCGCGGACGCCGGCGCGCCCGTCGCGCTCCTGGTTGGCCCAGGCCGGGTTGCCCTGGCGCGTCAGCACCACACTGCGCGCCAGGTCGAAGGTCCAGGCCACGGCCTGCCCCTGCCCGAAGCGATGGCGCGTGACGGCCGGATAGGGCGAGCGCGCCCCATCGGCCGCCGCGAGCCAGGCGACGGGTTCCGCGCCCGCCAGCCGGCGCCGGTCGGCCTCGCCGTGAAACTGAAGCGCCGCGGCCGGGAGCCCGAGCCCGGCCGCCGACGGGTCGCCGGCCATGTAGCCGTCCGCCGTGACGCCGCCCGCCGGCTCCAGGCCACACACGGCGTCCAGGTCCGGCCCGGGACGCATGGCCACCAGCCGGCCGCCCTGCTGGACGTAGGCGCCCAGGCGGTCGGCCTGCTCGCGGCTGAACGCGCCCTCGGCCAGGACAATGACCGGGTACCGGTCCAGCGCGGACCAATCCGTCTCCGCCGTCGTGCGCGCATGGAAGGCGTTCAGGCCCTCGGCGCGCAGGATCTCGGCCAGGTAAGCGCGGTGGGGGTTGGCGGACTGCTCGGGCAACACAAGCAGCAGCGGCGCCGACGCCAGGGCATTGAAGCGCTCGAGGTCCGCGGCGTCCACGTACGGCGAACCGACCGGCGGCAACTCGCCCTGCGCCGTCCGCAGCAGGCTGTAACCGCCGACCACGGCCGGGATGGCGGCCAGGCCGGCCGCTCCAGCCGCTTTGAGGAACAGGCGGCGGTTGATTGCGGGCTTACGCATGTCAGGGTCCCTTCGAGCTAAACGGGTTGTCGGGGCTGAACTCAGGCCCCGGCATCTCCGGGCCGCCGTTGCGGCACTCGCCATCGGCCGGCCCGCCGGGCGCGCCGGCCGAGTCGGCGACGGTCAGGGTGCAGGTGCCCTCCGGCCCTTCGTCAAAGTGATAGAGAGCCAGGGTGTCCACGTCCGTCTCGAACGGCCCTGCCGGCGGCTCAAAATCCGCCGTGTAGCGCAACACGCCGGAGAGGCGCAGTTCGTCCACCCAGCCCGTGAAGGCCGGATAGAGCGGGGCCGCGAGCGTACCGCCATCCTGGTCGGCGTCGTGCTTCTCGGCGCCGATGACCAGAAAGGGATCATTCCGGCAGGCGCCGCCCCAGGCGTTGCCCGGCCCGCGGCACCAGGGTTCGCCCGGGCGGCCGGGCGGCGCGCCGTCCGGATAGGAGATATCGCCGTCCGGCCCGTCGGCCTCCGCCTCCAGGCGCCCGTCCACAAACAACCACAGGTAGCCGTCGGCCCGGCGGCGCTGCACGGCGACGTGATGCCAGCGGCCATCGCGCAGGTCGGTCCGGCCGCACACGGTCAGGTCGCCCGTGCCCTGGCCGCTCACGCCGAACACCGCGCGGCCCTCGGCCAGCGAGAGGCCGAACTTGCGATCCTGGTTGAACCGGTCGCGGTCAACGACCACGTTGCCGTTGATCCAGGCCGTATTGGCCCCGCACGTCACCGGGCCGGCGCGGTTCGAGCCGGCCTCCGCCTTGAGCCAGAACTCGAGGGTGAAGTCCGCCGCGCCGATGTCGGCGGGCACGGGCGGGTCCAGGCGGATTTTCAGCCGGTCGGCGTCCTGGCGGCCGGTGCCATAGAAACGCAGCGAATAGCCGGAGGCCGAGGGGGCCGGGGTCGGGCGCGGCGTGGAAGACGGCGCGGCCGTGGGCAGGGCCAGGGCGGCCGCCTCCGTCGCGGTGGCGACGGCCAGGGGCTTGGTCGCGAGAGGCGCGGCCGGCGTGATGGCGCCGACGGCCGGGCCCTCGGTCGGGGAGGCCGGCCCCCGGGATTGACAGGCGGACAGGACGATCAGAAACAACAAGGCCAGAAACTGCTGGCCGCCAGATTTCGCCGACAAGATAAGCGTGTGCCTCCACTCAGGCTTCGGATTTGCGCCAGCCGGGGCGTCTGCGGACGACATCCCCCCTGCGCCAGATCATAACACTGGCCGCCAGCGTCAGCCAACTTGACGCCGGCGGCCGGTTCGTCGCCTTACGATTCTACGCCTGGCCGTCAGCCGGGCGCGGGCGTCTCATGGACTGCGCATGACCAGGGGCAGCGAGACCTGATACAGGCTGGCGATGGTCACGTTGTGGCTGCCCGACCCGCCGTCGTCATCCGTCACCACCAGGGTCACGACATAGCTGCCGGTTTCATCCGGCGTGAAGCTGAACGCCGCCGTTGTCCCGCTGGCGTACGGGCTGCCGTTTTTCGTCACACTCCAGGCATACGCGAACGTGTCCGCCGTCCCCGGGTCCGTGACGGTGTTGGTCAGCGTCACCTCACGCCCCACCGGGCTGCTCGCGGGCGCGTCCTTGATGGCCACCGCCGGCGCCGCGTTCGTGACCGTGATGGTGACTTCATCTGTTCCCTGGCCGCCGTCGTCGTCCGTCGCCGTCAGCGTCACCACATACGTGCCGTTGTCGTCCGGCGTGAACGTGAACCCGGTCCCCGCGCCGCTCGCATAGGCGTTGCCGTTCTTCGTCACGCTCCAGGCGTAGGTGTGCGTGTCCGCCGTCCCCGGGTCCGTCAGCGTCTGCCCTAACGTCACCGCCGTCCCCTCCGCCACGCTTCCGGCCGGCGCGCCCGTGATGGACACCGTCGGCGCCACATTCGTCACGGTGACGGTCCGCGTGTACTCCATCACGCCGCCGTCCTTATCCCGGATCCGGCCGCCGACCGTCCGCACGCCGTTGTCGGTCGTCGAGCAGGCGGTGGCGCTGATGCCGCTGTAACTGCCGAACGCGCCTCCCGCGCAACTGAAGGCGTACGTGAAGCCGACGGCGTTGTCCACGCTGCTGGCATCCGACGGGCTGGTCAGGCTCAGATCGAACGCGCTGCCCTCCGGCACGCTCGTCGGCGAGGCCGTGAATGTCGCCGCCGGGGCGACGTTCGTCACCGTGATCAGCCGGCTATCCTCGCCCGAGGCGCCGTCGTCGTCCGTCGCCGTCAATGTCACCAGATACGCGCCGTTATCATTGGGCGTGAAGCTGAGCGCCGCCGCCGTCCCGCTGGTGTATGGAACACCATCCTTCGTCACACTCCACACATAGGTGTGCGTGTCCGCCATCCCGGGGTCCGTGATGACGCTGGTCAGCGTGATCTCGGTCCCCTCCGGGCTGTTGGCCGGCGCACCCAGGATGCTCACGGCCGGCGTCACGTTCGTGACCGTGACGGTTCGCGTGTACTCGGTAATGCCGCCGTCCTTGTCCTGAATGCGGCCGCGCACGGTCCGCGCCGCGTTGTCATTGGTCGCGCAATTGGCCGTGTTGTTCAGCCCAAAGCTCCCGTACCCGCCGCCGCCGCAGTCAAACGAATACGTGAAGCCCACCACCCGGTCGGCCTCCCCCAGGTCAAACGGGTCGGTGAGGAGCAGATCGAAGGCGCTGCCTTCCGGCAGGATCGTCGGCGTCACGGTGAACGTCGCCGTCGGGGCGGCGTTGGTCACGGTCACGGGCGAGGTTACCGTGGTGGTCAGCCCGGCGCCGCCGTTCTCGGTGACCCGCAGGCGCACGGTGAACAGGCCGTTGTCGCCGCGATAGAACGCCGGGGACGACTGGTTGGCGGTCTCGAAGCTGCCGTCGTTATCCAGGTCCCAGTCCAGGGTCACGGCCAAACCGTTCGGGTCAGCGCCGCTGCCGGCGAGCGTGGCGGTCACGCCTTCGCTCACCGTATACGGCCCGCCGGCGTTCGCGGTCGGGGCCAGGTCGCGCACCGTCACGGTGCTGAAGCCCGTCACCGGGCCGCCGGTCGTCGGCACGGTGGCTGAGATAGTGTTGAGATAGGTCCCGGGCGTCAACACCGCGGTGAAGAGCCCGCTCGAGTTGATGCTGCCGCCGCCGTTGACCACGCCCCAGCTGAAGTTCAGGCTGTCCACCGGCCGGCCGTTCGCGTCGTAGCCCTGGGCGCTGAACTGCCGGACTTCGCCCGGGTCGAGCGTCGCCGGGCTGGGCGACACCTGTGCGGTCGTCGGGCCGAAGTAGTCCACCCGGACCTGCTGGAGCTCGGGCGAGCGCACGCCGGTCGCCGACGTCATCTCGGCCAGGTATTGGAAGTAGCGCCCGCTCGGGCTGGTGACGAGCGTGCTGGTCAGCGGCGCCGACCAGGCCGACCAGTTGACGCCGTCCAGGGAGGTGCGCGTGCGCAGGGCGAGGCCGGCGCCAGCCGGCGTGCTCGCCGTCGCCGTCAGGGTGCTCCAGTTGACCACCCCGCCCGCGTCCCGCGCGCAGGACAGGTATGACCCGCTGGCCGCGTACTGCCCGGCGCGGATCCAGTCCACGTTCATCTCCGTGTCCGGGTCCTGGGCATAGAGCCAAACCCAGGTATTGAGCGTCGTCACCCCCTCGGTCAGCGTCGCGGTCAGGACATCGTCGATATACCAGCGCGTCTCGCCCGACTCCCACTCGATGCGGAAGAGGTGGTACTGGGTCAGGTCAGGGTTGGGCGACACCGTCAGGTCGCCGCCGGCCAAGCCGTCGCGCCAGCGCGCGTACATGTCCGCGGTGGATGGGCCGATGAAGATGCGGCTGGCGCTGGTGTCCGTGATCGGGGAGCCCGGTGTGTCTTCGCGCGCAAAGCCCACGACGGTGTTACCCGGCGCGGCGGTGTTCACGGCCTGCTGGACGCGGGCCTCATAGAAGCGGGGCTGGACGGTCTGGAAATTCGCCTGGGCGCGCAGGAAGTTCGAGTTGAGGGTGACGGCGCCGCCGGTCACGGTGATGGGCACCGTGTAGAAGTCCGTCGCCGTGCCCGTGATCCAGAGCGACGTGTTGAGCGAAGCGCCGTCAAAATAGTCTTCCAGGGTCGCCGCCAGACGGACCTCGCCGCCGGACGCCGGGCTGACCGTGGCGTTAGTCAACACGGCGCAGGCCGCGCCGAATTCGGCGGAGGTCGTGTCGGTGAAGGCCCCGGACGAGCCGCCATTAGCCCAGGCCACGGACGGGCGCGTCACCGCCAGCGCTTCCAGGGCCGCCAGCAGACCGGCCGCCAGGCCCAGAGTCAACAGTGCGGCGCCGCCCAGGAGAAAGGCGCGGCGCCACTGGAAACGAGATATATGCTGAGATACCGACCTCACGATGACCTTCCTTCGCTCACCCCGCCCACCCACCCGGGGCAGGCAACGGGCCCGATAGGGCCGCCCGTACTGGGACTGTAGCAGAGAGCCATTTCGGGCTCAATGGCGGAAGAGTCCCACCATGCCGGTCTCGACGGCCGGCGGCCTCCATGAAACAAAGGTTGGTAATCCGTTTAAACGAACGGCCGCCGGCCTCAGAGATGAGACCGGCGGCCAGAGAAGGTTCGCGTGTCAGCCCGGGACGATGACGGTCAGCGCGTCACCCCCACCCAGAGCGGGTCGGCGGTGTCGGCGCCGGCGGCCGTGCCAAGCGTGACCGTGTTGCCGCTGGCCGACGCGTCGGCCGCCGTCTGCCCGCTCAACTCGTCCAGCCGCCACAGCGCCAGCGTGTTGGCGTCGTTCCCGAATGTCCCCGGCGGCGTGAAGTTCCCGGTGTAGCGCGCCACGTTCGACACGCGGATCTCGTCAATCACCCCGTTGTAGTACGGGTAGCCCGCCAGACCCCCGATCGACACCGACGGCCCCTGCGTCAGCGTCCCCACGCTCGTCGCCGCGCTCGCCACCCCGTTCACGTACGTCCGCAGGCTCCCGCCCGCGTACGTCATCGCCACGTGATACCACTGCCCCGACGCCAGCACCGTCGTGTGCTGGCTCATCCGCCACCCCAGGTTCGTCGCCACCCACGCCGTCAACCGCCCGTTCGTCAGCTCCAGCGACCAGCCCGTGAAATCGTTCCCGTTCGCGATCACAACCCCGCTCTCGTTCGCCGCCCCGGGCCGCACCCACGCCTCCACCGTCAGCGGCCCCGTCCCCGGGATCGCCCCCGCCCGCGCCAGGTCGTTCGTCCCGTCAAACTGCAAACCCCCATTCACGGCCGGCGTCGGAGTCGCTGTTGAGGTCGGCGTGTCCGTTGCCGTCGGGGTGTCCGTCGGCGTCGGCGTGTCTGTCGCCGTCGGGGTGGGCGTCAGGGTGCTCGTCGGCGTGTCCGTCGGCGTCGTGGTCGCCGTCGGGGTGCCCGTCGGCGCGGGCGCCTCATCATACGTGATGCTCACCTGCTGCACTTCGGGGGATTGAAACAGATCGCCGGAGGTCAGCGTCATCCGGTATTGAAGGAAGCGCCCGAACGGGCTGACGATGGTCTGGCCGCTCAGCGCCGTCCAATCGCTCCAGGCCAGGCCGTCCTCCGAGGAGCGTGTTTCAAAGGCGACGCCCGTGCCCGCCGGCGTAACGGTCGTGGCCGTCAATGTCTGCCAGTCGGCGGCGGCGCCCGCATCCAGGGCGCACGAAGTGTAGGTCCCGCTGGCGGGATAAGCGCCGGCGCGCACCCAATCCACCTGCATCGGGCTCGCCCCGAAAGAGGCGGGCGTCTGGTGATAGAGGAAGGCCCAGGTGTTCAGCGTAGCGATGCCCGGGATCGTGGCCTGCAGCGTCCCATCCGTGTAGAAGCGCGTCTCGGTCGCGTCCCACTCGAGCCGGAACAGGTGATACTGCGTGAGGTCCAGCGTCGGCAGGTCGACGTCGATCAGCGGCTGGTTGCCGTCGCCGTCCCGCCCGCGCGCAAAAGTCGTGTTCGTGTCGCGCGTGATGAAGATGCGCAGCGAGCTGTCGTTGGGGAATGGCCCGTCCCCGTAGGCCAGCGGCGGCAGTTCGCGGTAGAAGCCCAGGTCCGGCCAGCCAGCGTTGCCGTCGGTGACGCGCTGCAGCGCCCGCGCCTCGAAGAAGCGCGGCGCCACGCTCTGGAAGTTGATCTGCGAGCGGAGATAGGCCGCATCCAGCGTCAGCACCCCGCCCGCCACGGACGGCGGCACCTGATACCAGTCGTACGTCGAACCCGCCAGCCAGCGCCCCGCGTCCACCGCCGAGCCGTTGAAATAGTCCTCCAGCGTCGCCGCCAGGCGCACCTCCCCGCCGGCCGCATCGCTCACGAACGTGTCGGTGCGCGCCGCGCAACCCGGGCTGAAATCGCCCAGGCTGTCATGAACGATCGTCTGCCCGCCGGGCACTGCCGGGGTCGGCGTGGAGGTCGGCGTCGGCCCGTCCGTCGGGGTCGGCGTGGGGGTCGGGACCGGCGTCGGCTGGCCCGAAGGCGCGTAGCCGATGACGACCTCGCGCACTTCAGGCGACAGCAGCACGTTCGTCGTCGCCAGCTGCAACTGGTATTGCAGGTAACGGCCATCGGGGCTGGCGATGACGCCGCCGCTGACCGGCTCCCAGCCGGACCAGTTCACGCCGTCCAGCGACGAGCGGGTGTTGACCGTCACGGAGGCGCCCGCCGGCAGGTCTATCTGCGCCGCCCAGGTCGTCCAGTCGGAGAACTGAGCGCTGTCCAGGGCGCAGGAGGCGTAAACGCCATTCGCCGGATACTGGCCGGCGCGCACCCAATCCACCTGCATCGGGCTCCGCCCGCTGGTGCTCGGCTCCTGATGATACAGAAACGCCCAGGTGTCCAGAGTGTCAATGCTCTGGTCCACCGTCGCTCGCAGCACCCCGTCCACGTAGAAGCGCGTCTGCGCCGCCTCCCACTCGATCCGGTAGACCTGTGTCAGCGCCGTGTCGAACCCGTTCAAATACGTGTCGTACGCCGGGGCGTTCGAGTCCCCATCCCGCGCCCGCGTATACACGGTGGTGTTGTCCTGCGACACAAAGATGCGCATGGCGCTCGTCGCCGGGTAGATCCCCGCCAGCGGCGGGTCTTCCCGGTAGAAGCCCAGGTCGGTCGCCGCCACATCCGCCGCCCCCGCCCGCAGCAGCGCCCGCGCTTCGAAGAAGCGCGGCCGCACCCCGTTAAAGTTCAATTGGGAGCGCAGGTAGGCCGAATCCAGGGTCAACACCCCGTTCGCCACCACGATCGGCGCCGCCGGCCCGGAATACACTGTCCCCGTGAGCCAGCGCGTCGTGTCGGGCGCCGAACCCAAGAAGTAATCCTCGACGGTGGCCGCCAGGCGCACTTCGCCGCCATTGGCGTCGCTGACCTGCGCGCCAGCGAGCGTGGCGCACGCGGCGCCGAAATCCGCCGCCGTGTCGTGGGTGAACGACCCGCTGCCGCCCATCTGGGCCGCCGCCGGCCGCGCCCGCGGACCCGCCGCCCCGGCCAGCGCCAGGGCGACCGACATCAGGCAGGCGAAGAACCAGTATTTCCAGGTGATAGAGGCGTCCAGATGGAGGTGGGAGCGGCGGTCCATGGGCTGCTTCCCTTTTGCGGTCGGAACGTGTGGGCGGCCGGACCCGCAACTTGTGAGCTAAGACAACGCGCAGTTGAAGCCCATCAAAAACACCGATCGGCCCAGATGAACCTGGGTCGAATAGATGTTATGGTTATAAATTGTTGGGTGAGGACCGTTTTTGATTATACCGGATGAGCCTCACCCGCCCCGCTAGTCCCCTGGTACCAGACTCGACGATGGCGTGTGAGGGCCGGCGCGGCGCCGGGTCCGCCGGACGAGATTAAAAAGCTGGCCGCCAGCATCGAATTGATGACGCCGGCGGCCAGAGAAGGTTCGTGTGTCAGCCCGGGACGATGACGGTCAGCGCGTCACCCCCACCCAGAGCGGGTCGGCGGTGTCGGCGCCGGCGGCCGTGCCGAGCGTGACCGTGTTGCCGCTGGCCGACGCGTCGGCCGCCGTCTGCCCGCTCAACTCGTCCAGCCGCCACAGC
>Ga0209381_1004470_pt1 | contig 12551 bp, 5 predicted proteins | sample DewCreD2012metaG_FD_184111 | JGI IMG/M metagenome (GOLD analysis project Ga0209381, IMG submission 184111) | Hot spring sediment bacterial and archeal communities from British Columbia, Canada, to study Microbial Dark Matter (Phase II) - Dewar... ...
CTTGAACTGCTGGATTTCGAATTTTCTGCCGTGCTGCAGCATGTTGGCGTTCATGATCAACCCTCCGATCGAGTTCGAGATGGAGTCATTCTGTCATTCCGTCGGAGATTATAGATCAGCCCCGGTCCAAGTCAACTTGAAGCTGCATGTACTTCATGCTGCATGCGCGCATACATGCTCTGGGGATGGTGAAAACAGGCGTGAGAAGTCAGAAAGTAGCGGCTGACGTTTCACTTCATCAATGGGGGGCCAACAACATGAAAATTCTTCGTGGAAATGGGTGATAGGTGACAGGTGGCCTGAAGATGCGAATGACAATTCGTCTCTATGTGTCCTTGTGTTTACCTTTCAGGGCTGAAAGCCTCCGTCCCTCTCTCCAGCTACATAGACGCTATTGTTTTTTGAAAAAAAAAGCTTGACATGCCCATCATAAGATTTTAAGGGAAACAAAACTGTCCTGCCGTTGTTATATGCTGCTGTGCAAAAAGTGATCCAACCATAGAGGTACACCATATAGACACAAGGTCTATTGGTTACAAGTCAACCCCTCAAGCAAGATTGATCTTTCTCATGCCTTCAACAGATAAAAAAACTACTATATTATCCGCTCGTCATTTAACCTACCAAAATCTTTGGATCAATCTTTTTAATATATACTCTGGATATCCTGTATTCAAACTACAACTCAAATAATGCGGAATTATCAATAAGTCAATTGCTATTTGAATTGAGGTGAAACATGAAAAAATGGTCGTGTATATTTCTAATCGTAATGACGGTTATTGGTTATTTCGTCATGCCTAATTTGGTAAGAGCTGATTCTAACATTCTATCGGGTGATTATTATGGTTCTGTTGCCGTCACATCGCCGGCTGGTTTGGGAAACATAGATCTTGCGTTTCATTTGGAGATTCTATCCGGTGGAGTTATCAACAGTGATCGCTCCTACATTATTTTAGAGAAAACCATTTTGTTTCCCCAGTATGGTAAAGTGGACGGCAAGGATGTAGGCCCAATGATCCAAGCGGGCTCGACATTTAACGGACTCGTCTTCAATTTGATAACTCATGATTTTCATTCCATGGTTAGTGGCAGGGAAACAACCCGCAGACTGGTTCTGACTGGTGTTTCTGCTAATCCGACTGGCAACAGCATTACAGGAACCTATGTTGAGACAATTAGTGGATATCTCCACAAACCCCTGACCGTCACCGGGAACTTTGTTTTGGTTAGACCTGTCACAACAACGCCTGGCGTTTATGCTTGCCAAAACTTGGATCTGTTGGATCCAATCGGAGAGTTGACGCTGAACGAGATTCAAGCGGGAAGTATGGATCCGTATCGGGTGGAATTTGAGGACATCAGTTGTGCATTGTTCTTTTATCATCATCCTGATAAGGGATTGATTGTGTCAAACAAAACGCTCAACGAGGCGATTTCCGACTACAAATCGTTTTTGTTGGAACAGCGATAGGTGTCGTTGCTCGGTGATCAAGAAGCTTCCCCGTAACCCGTAATAGCTATGCCGGTCATGGATTTGTACTTCACTGATGCCTTGGCTTGCAATGATCTAAAAAAGCACAAGAACCATCTTGTCAGGGAAATTGCCATCTTTTTGAAGCCGCAATTGAAGAGGTGTGATATGCCAAAAGCCAATTCTTGTTGGAGGGTTTCCATGAATCGAAAGATAGCGACATGGGGTGTTTCATTTCTTGCGGGGTGGGTTTTACTTTTCGGTGTAGTAAGACATTCGTCGGCAGCGCTGTTCCTTGAAATGCCGGCAACCGGTGTCCCTGGCAAAAGCTTTTCAGCAAGTATTGGGTTTACAGATACCGCTAACATCCTTTCGTTCGAGCTGATTGTTAGTTTTCAATCCGGAACAATCTTGACAACCGGGGTTGACAAGTTTACCGCAAACCAGACGTTTTTTCCTGAAACAGCTATTGCGGGTGTGCTTGCCAATTTTCTCAGCAGCCCAATTTCCGGCAAAATTTATGTTGTGGGTTTGGCGCCGGGTTCAGTCACTGGCAAGGCAAAAATCGGTGATTTGGTTTTTAACGTTTTGAGCTCTGCGCCTCCGGGCGATGCCCAAATCGTTACCTTGAGCGGTAAGATTTATACCAATTCGGGAGAAGTTCAGTCGCTTAGTCCTGTGTCCAAAACAATTACGTTTGCCGCGTTTAACGATTCGGATAACGATCAGATGGATGACCAATGGGAAATTGATCATTTTGGTAATCTCGTCCGGGATGGAAGCGGAGATTTTGATATGGATGGATTGACGGACCTTCAGGAATATCAGGCAGGTACAAATCCTACAGTATTTGATTCAGGGTATCTTACGCCTGGAGATATCGACAACAGCAAGACCGTCGATCTAAGCGATGCGATTATCGGGCTGCAGATATCTTCAGGAATGCCGGTTTCAAAGCCGGTTTACAAGGGGACCGATATCAATCAGGACGGCAAGATTGGCATTGCGGAATTGATCTATATTCTGCAGAAAATTGCCAACAACCCCTGACAGGGTGTTGCGCAGCATGAGGCGGTCTCCTAACCTCTTCTTGCAGCATATCGAAAAAATTATCCGGAATTCTCAATCAAGAGGACTTTACCTCAGAACTTCAAAACTTCTTAACTTCAGCACTTCTAAATCTCTAAATCAGGGGGTAAACATGAAACACCACAGTATCAAAATAGCTTTTACGGTTGTCTATCTGTCTCTTCTCATGTTTGGAACCCTTCCCGCTTTCGCCGCACCGCCTATTCTGAACTACCAGGGCACATTGACCGATGATGCCGGTTTACCTGTGACTGGAACAAAAGATATGACTTTTAAAATATATGACAATATTAACGATCCGACACCTCTTTGGTCGTCTACGATCTCCGGGGTTGTTGTGAAAAACGGGTTTTTCAGCCAAAACCTTGGAGAGCAGGATGCTTTTCCAGCAGGCTTGTTTGATAATGACTCCCTTTTTCTGGGAGTTACAGTCGATGGGACAGAGCTCGTACCCAGGAAACGATTGACCAGTGTTCCGTATGCATTGAACAGCGCCATTCCCAAGGGGGCAATTATTATGTGGAGTGGGGCCATTGATCAGATTCCTTCTGGATGGGCACTGTGTAATGGGCAGAATGGAACACCGGATTTAAGGGATCGGTTTATCGTTGGTGCAGGAGGAGGATACAATGTTAAGGCTATAGGTGGACTGGCAGAGACAAATCATAACCATATTATACCTCAGGAAGCTCCTGGAACATCTTATGTCGCTGATCATTCGCATCATGTAGATTACACGGTTGGATGCAATGCTGGTGATTGCATAGATAACGCTGACGATGGTGGCAAGCCAGTTGGTTCTGATTCGCACCAACACCGCATGGTCTTTGATACGTGGGGGGCTGGGGGACATTCACATGTTGTTAATGCCCATGGGCATGGCGGTACAACTGGTAGCATTACATTAGATAATAGACCGCCCTACTTCGCATTATGCTTTATAATGAAATTGTAGCATCCAATACTGCCATCGATGTTATTGAAAGGGATTAAGTGGCAATTGTGGAAGTGAATTTGAAAACGTCAAGTAGCCGCATAGGGGACTTATGTCTATGTTCATTTATAAAAATTTATCAATTCATATCATAGATCAAACGGCCCACCATAAAATTGCGACAGGCTTAAACTAATCTTAGCTGGTAGGTTAGAAGAGAGGCACCACATTTATGCCAACATGAGATAGCAGGATATCATGTAGCATAGGCTCGCGGGCATGTTTTGGAACAAAAGCGAATAATCGGAAAATTAGAACGCCGGAATCAGCATAATTGACGTCAGGCATTTGCCTAACGTCTGCTATTCTTAACTTCTGATCTTCGGACGCATAAGTGGTCGCCCTCAATAACGCTCAGAAAAGGTAACCTGAAATACGGAAATGTAACTTCATGATGAAAGAATGATTGAAGCTGCCTAAAGATACACTGAATTTAGTACCTGACCTTGTTGATCGGATACGGCAGGATTGTGATATCCGTTGTGCAATCCTCTTTGGCAGTGCAGCAACTGGTAGCCTGAAACCGTTGAGCGATATCGAGAGGGCTGTGCTGTTGTCTCACGCGCTGACCAAAGAGGATCTTCCGGAAAATCAGCACCTCAGATTAAAAATTGGAGTTGGATATAGCAAAACTCATGCTGCCCTCATACCTAAAGGTACTCATTATCCGGATGAGCCAAAAAGAACGAACTGTAAAGTATCTGGAAATAATGGATATTTGCAATACCATCTTCAAAACGGATGAAATCGATCCGGTTGTTCTAAATGATGCCCCTCCTCGAATTGTTCATCATATTTTTAAAACCGGCAAATTGCTTTTCATGAAGGATCCCTTCATGGTAGGCATAGGATACGGTGGACGAGTGGATTAAAGAGCACCTCATGCACCTGAACCGGTATCATTTGTTCTTGTGTGATGTCCAAAAGATTCCATATGAGACCTTTATGGCGTCTTCAATTTATTATCAGGCCTGCACCGAACGATTTTTTTCAACTTGCCATCGAAAGCTGTCTGAATATCTGTAATCGATTGACTTTGTAAGGTAGACACAACAACCGGCCGGCATGACCAACAACTACACAATTACATCAAATATGACCCAAAACACTCTTTGCAGACGGGGAGAAGGCTCATGAAAATTCAATCCAAATGGATCATTCTAACGCACTTCATCCTTTTTTTGTTGCCGATCCAGGCATTCGCCTACAAGATCATCAACGACTTCACTTCTCCCATAGGCGGCACACTTTCAGTTTCCGAAACATCCCCCCCAATCATCACATCCTGCAATATGGATCCTTTTGGGAAATATCTCCATTCGGATATCGCACCCATCATTGCACAGGGTGAAGCGCTCTATTCGGAAGCGAAGGCGTTCTTGAATTCACTTTCATTGACGAATACGACAGATCACAGAATTCGCGCAATCATCAATACCCCTGATGCCGATTATGGAACACCCGGGCCAAACGGAGGAATGAGTTTCATAGAGGAATGGGAAACGATCTATCACCCAAAATATGAGGCAGCCATCCAAAAATTTCTTTACGGCGCCATGATAGGCGATGAAAACTCCATAGCGCGACTAAACGATTGTGTTCGTAGCATTGCAACAGCCTACATCGTTTTTGGAGACGAATATTTTATAGATGGCATGGATTATCGGATTTTTCCCAACATCCCGGATTTGAACGGACAAATATACAAACGATACCTGGAAATTCAATCGGCGTGTGGGCAATATCGGGAAGGAATAGAAGTATTTATCGATGCACTCTCGGTTGTGGTGCCGGGAACAAATGATACCTACCTGGCCGATTTCTTTGGACAGGGCGAATACGATCTCTTTAATATGGCCTGTGATCGGCTGAGCAGTAGTATGACAGAGGTGGCAAGCCTTGAATATCTTCGAAATATGGCGCCGGATGTCAAAGCCGAATGGCCGACTGCTAAAGCCGCATTCAAAGGGACCGTATCGGATGCATCCATTGAAACCTATTTACAAATTGCCGCCATTTCGAGCCGTTCCAATCGTATACTGGAATCCGGAGTAAAGCTGCTGCAATACTATGATATGCTGAAGAATCAGGGAGCAATCGTGCTGAACAATCTGAATCCGTTGGGATATGACAACAGGTTTTTGCCTTTGGCCAATTTCAATGAACAAAATGGCAGCTTATATCCCATAGCCCAGCAAGCGGTTGCCAATGCAACCAACAGCGAAAATGCGGCAAAACAGGATGGGCGCGAATATGATCAACATATTGAACAACTTGAAGCCGAAATTTCATCGCTTTATGGACAGTACACAGCCCAGCTTCAGAATTTGACCGGGGTTCTATCACCCGTACCGGCTTATCCTGCTAGCGAAGAGTATCTTCAGCGTATTGCACAGGCAGGGCATGATCTGCTGGGCTGCCCCATTGAAGCGGACCTAACTTCATTTAACGCTTGCATGTCCACCAAAGTCACAACCGGTCAATTGCGTAGCAAGTATGAACAGTTGAAGCAGGCTGACTTGAAGGTGGAAGAGGCGGTCAAGCAACGACAGCAAATTAAAGAGCAGATCGATATGGAACAATCCCTGAATGCATTGCAGATTCAGCTTGCTTCCAATGCCTTCACGGACCGTGTGATGTTGCTGAAAGATTACTCGGAAAAGCTGATCGATGCTCAAAAAACCTCAAGAAACAAGGTGGAAACCACTACTCGGGAATATGATTCAAAAAAGAATAAATGGATCAACAAGTCAAAGACCGTAACCACCACTCGAACGATTGATTTCGATGCACGCTCCCAAAGGATTGAGGTAGACAAGGAAATTGATTTGCTTCGGCTTGAAATCAATAAAGAAATACAGATCACGAATGCGGCACATGAGGTCACTATTCGAAAGCTCTTGATGGAACTGGATAACTCTCTCATGCATATCAACAGCGCAGTTCAGGAGATGAATTCCATATCAGCCGAATTTTTTGATCTTTTGAACCAGAAAGATACACTGCTCGCCATGTACCTGGAAGCGCAAAAGCATATGGCCTACCTCGAAGATAAAACGATGACATCGAGAATCACCAAATCCAGCTCTATTCTCAAAGCAAGAGAAGACCTGGAGGTTGCCAAGCATTGGTGTTACCTGACCGCCAAGACACTTGAATACAAATTTCTGTACCCAATTACCGATTTGTCAATTGCGGGGAAGAAAGTTAGTATCGAAAATATTTTTAAAGCCCAGACCACAACCACCCTGAATGATTTTTTGGTAGGTTTAAATGGACTTAACAGCATGTGGTGTGGACTGGGAGAAACATTCAATGGTGAAGTTATCGTTGTTTCCTTGATGAGAGATATTCTTGGATTTCCGGAAGACAGCACCGGACAACAACGATTTAAGGATTTTATCAAAAACCATGTCAATCCAACCACAAACACGCTTTCCTTTGGGTTCTCAACCACCCCGTTGGACCCGATATTTTACAATCCAAATGATGTGTTGGCCAGGGTCAATGTCAAAGACTGGCATGGGCAGGATCCATGTGGGCAATTTTCTGCGCAAGGATTTGCAGTGAATCTTAAAACTGGTACGCAAGCCGGAGGAATTACACCGCGTATCAGCATGAGCCATGGCGGTCACATCACCTTTTTGAACAATGAACTCGATATTCAGGAATATTACCCGGTCAAAGCCAGCTCCTTTATCGATGACCCGTTAGGTGGAAACGATACGCCGGAGGTAACGTTGGTGTCGGTGACCAACCCCCTTATCAATGGTACACCGCTTTCCAGTTATTCCGACGTATGGGTATCTGGTTTAAAAGGGCGAAGCATCGGTGCTTCCGACTGGAAGGTAACCATCAGCGATGGCAGTTCTACGAAATTTGATTATAGCAAACTGAATGATATTGAGCTGATTTTCGATACGGTAGGAATTTTGGTTAGCCGATAATCAGTGGTTTGTCCTGGTACATCACTATCGACAATGAAATTTGTGTCAGGTAACGATATCCTTGTTTAATTCTTACTATGCTTCGGGCTAATCATGATCATGACTACTGTCACCAGACGCCTCCAATCGGCAATCCTCGTATGCATCATCATACTTGGAGCAATGCCATCTCTTGGAATTGCAGAAAACAAGTCAGGCTTAAAACCTCAGGTATTGAAACTTCCAAATGGGCCGGGATCCGTGGAAGGGCTTGGTGAATCCTTCGAACCCCAACTCGGAACGGGAACAGCTCGATATTCAGTAAAACTGGAGGTTCCTCAAGGCATCAACGGCTTTCAACCGAGCCTCACCATCCATTACGATGGCGGCATGGGCAATTCCATTTTGGGGTTGGGTTGGTCATTGTCACTTCCCGCCATTCAACGGCAAACAGACAAGGGACTTCCACAATACCAAGATGATCGAGATCGGTTTTTCTATCAAGGGGATGCTGGAGATGAATTGGTCCCATTGGGCAATGGAGTGTATCGACTGAAAAATGAAGGATTGTTTTCTCGTTTTATCTTTAAAAATGATTCTTGGGAGGTTTGGGAAAAAGACGGTGGACGCCAACTTCTTGGATCAAGTGAGTCCTCTCGTCAAACAAATCCACACGGTATTTTCCGTTGGTGTGTTGATACCATGCTCGACCGCAACGGGAATGAAATCCATTTTTCCTATATGCATGCAGATGGTCAGATATATATAGATACCATTCGCTATACCATCATTGGTAGCAGTGCATTCAACACCATCCGGTTTCTTTATGAAGATCGACCCGATACCCCAGTGGATTATAAGAGCCGATCTCGCGTAAAGACAAGCAAGAGATTACGGTATATCGATATCTACCATCAATCTGAACGTATCCGACGATACGGTTTTGAGTATGAAGATCGTCTGGTATTCTCCGTCCTGAAAAAAATCACGAAATTTTCAGGAGATGGAGTGAACCAATTACCGTCTCTGCAATTTACGTATAGCGCGGACCTTCCCCTGCTGATCACAACCGTTGTCATGCTCAACCCTCCGCCGGTTTGTTTAACCAACCCAAACGCAGACCTAATCGATATCAATGGAGATGCTTTGCCGGATATCGTACATACCCCACACGAAGATCAGGACAAAAGCCACCGTTTTTTGCTGAATGCCGGCAGGGGAAGCTGGGCAATGAATGCATCTGTTGCCGCCCCCTCTCCGATCTATTTCCTCGACACGATTGGCGTTCAAATGGCGGATATGGATGGAGACGGTTTGTCCGATCTTCTGGTAAAGACTTCGGATCAATTTGGGTTCTTTAAAAATCGGGGCGGGCTCTATTGGGAGGATACCGATTATCAGCAATGTGGGCCATTTCCAGGATTCACCATGGAAGATCCAAACGTTCGCATGGTGGATTTGAACCATGACGGCTTAACCGATATTCTGCAAACGACCAGCCGGGCTCAGAATACCATCTGGTTGAATGGCAAAAATTGTCAGTGGATCACGGATATTCAAAAACCCAATGTTGGTGTTCAATTTGTGGATTCCCGCCTCAAATTCGGAGACATGAATGGGGATGGGCTGGAAGATCTGGTCTATCTGTATGAATGGGGTCCGGCTTACTTTCCATCAAAAGGGATGGGCGAATTTGATGCAGAGATCCAAATGACTGGGCCCTCGATATACAACCAATACCTCAACGATGATGGCTTTCAATTGTGTGATATCAACAACGATGGGTATTGCGATATTCTATATGTTGCATCGGGAGAACTGTTTATTTGGCTGAATACCAGCCACGATTCTTTTACGGAAGCGATCTATTCTAACCAGACTCCTCAATTTAACCCCCCATATACTGCGATTCGAATTGCCGACATGGACGGCGATGGCTTAAAGGATATCCTGATCAGTGATTCAACCGCAGCACTCGAAAATCAGTATCGCTACATCCGGATCAATGCCGACAACCATCCCAATTTGCTGACACAAATCGACAACGGCCTTGGTCAGCTCATCGATATCTCTTATAAATCTTCTACGGAATACATGCTGGACGCACGGGATCAGGGGAAGCCTTGGCAGACCGTCTTGCCCTTTCCGGTACATGTGGTCAGCCGTAAAACTGTAACGGATAAAAACAGCGGGCAGCACTACATAACAAGTTATAGCTATAGAGACGGATTTTATGATGGGATTGAGAAGGAATTTCGTGGATTTGCAGAAGTCACCCAGATGGCTTACGGGGATGACACCGCCCCCACTTTGAAAACTGTCACACGATTTGATGTGGGAAAATCTGAAGAAAGCCGAAAAGGGATGGTTCTGGAGCAAATCGTTTGCACGGATACCGGTGATCCCGAAACCCATGTCGGTGTTTTTCAGAAAGTGACCTATCAGCTCGACACAAAAACTTTGGCCGAAGGAACCAACGGGGACAATGTACGCTTTTCATTTACTGCAAAGGAAGACACCGCCCTTTATGAACAGACAGCCACACCACGGCTGTTACGCATCGTACGGCAGGTGGATGACTATGGCAATGAAACCGGGAATTTCAATTACGGCGAAATTTCCGGAAATGATTTAGCTCATGGGGACGACGACATTCTGACTACCACCATCTTCGATTACCGAATCGATGATACCCACTGGATGTTGGATCTGCCGTCCCGGATCACCCAGACCCGCTTGTCCGGCGCGTTTGTCTCCGATACCAAACACTTTTACGATGATCTCGGCAACCTCATCAGGCAAGAGAAATCCCCCAATGGAATCGACTGGATAGCCGTCGTGCAAAATGAATATGACAGTTACGGCAACATCATCAAAATGACCGATGCCAATAACCATTCACGATCGATTCAGTATGATGCCATTACCCATACCTTTCCCATATCGGAAACAATCGATGATCTGAATCTCTCCGTCTTTGCAGCCTACGATACGGGCTTTGGCAAAATCGTTTCCTTTACGGATTACAACGGACACCTAACCCGATTTGGATACGATGCGTTCGGTAGATTGATCTCCATTGTCAAGCCCGGAGATTCCATGGACCTGCCTACACAAAGTTTTGAATATCATCTCAGCGATCCGGTGAGTTTCATCAAAACCAGTTTGCGGGAGGTGTCCGGCCAGCCGGAAACCTATGACGCATTCGCCTATGTGGACGGGCTGGGACGAAAGCTTCAGACTCGCTCCGAAGGTGAAAACGGCCTGTGGGTGGTCTCCGATGCCATGACATTCAATCAAAAAGGCAAGGAAAACCGCAAATGGCTGCCTTATTTCGGCACAACGTCCGGTTATGCACCGCCCGACCCGGATCAGCCGGCCATCGATCTGGCCTATGATGCTACAGACCGTGTTGTCCGGGAAACGAATCCGGACGGCTCGTTTAAATCCACGGTTTATTTTCCCCTTGTAACGGAAACCTGGGATGAAGAAGACAATACTGAAGGCGATCATCAAGGTACACCCATTCGTCTCGTATATGACGGCCAAAACCGCCTGGTTCGTGTGGAAGAGCGCAATGGTAAGGATGTTTATACCACCCGATATGCCTATGACGGTTTGGATAATCTGATTCGGATTGTGGACGATCATGGGAACGTCAAGACCATGAGCTTTGACGGATTGGGTCGAAAAACCGATATGAACGATCCGGACAAAGGACGCATGACATACCGATATGATCATGTAGGAAATTTGATTCAGACCACAGACAACAAAAACCAGGTGGTGTCATATACCTATGATGCGGCCAATCGGATTGTGTCGGAATCCTATGACGGAATTCAAGTGCAGTATCATTATGACCGGGATGTTCCGCTCGGTGATGATGTCTGCAACAATACGCTGGGACGCCTGGTATGGGTGAAAGATGAGGCCGGAGAGGAGATCTTCTCCTATACACCCAGAGGCAACATCGAAAACAAGACCAGGCGGACAATGGGTTATGAATTTCGTCGATCCATGACCTATGATGCCATGGACAGAATGACCAGTCTCACCTATCCGGATGGCATGAAGGTAACCTATCTATACAACAGCATGAATCAATTGGAATCGATTCCAGGTTATGTGACGGCCATCGATTACCATCCATCGGCTCAGAAAAATCGATTTGTGTATGCCAATGGTGTGGTATCTGAATATCAGTATGACAATCGATATCGGATGACCGGTTTGCATTCAATGATCGGTGGACGCGTTCTGCAGGATCTGAGCTATGCTTATGATTTTGTCAGCAACATCCTCTCCATCAGCGATGGCCGAAAAAATCCAACACCGGAAAACCTGACCCGGCAATTCGTCTATGACGACCTCTACCGGCTGACCGAGGCTGTGGCGCCGACATGGACAATTCAGTATGGCTATGACAGCATCGGGAACCTGGTTCAGCAGACTTCCGATGTAGTGGATGACAAGGTGAATCTGGGCGCCCTGACGTACGGGGAAGGTACTGCAGGGCCTCATGCCGTGACTCGGGCTGGGTCGTACGTGTATGGTTATGATGGCAACGGAAATCTGTCGACCAAAACCGGCCAACGCTTCCATTTTGATTATCGGGATCGGCTGAAATCCACGGAGCGGGATGCGGATGGCGTGAAAGCCCAATACCGGTATGACTATGGCGGCAACCGGGTGATCAAAAACGTGACACAAGGTGTGGATTCGCAAACCACCATTTATATTGATCAGTTCAGCGAGGTTCGAAAGAATCGATTGATCCATCATGTGTATGCTGGAGACCGGCGGGTGGCGCGTATCAGCCGGCCGTTTGATTTGGAGCTTTTTCTGGCCGATGCGCCCCAATTAACGTTTGAAGATTTTGATGCGGATCAGGATGGGGTGATTTCAATTGAAGAAATTCGGGCCAGGGGCGATGACCCCGATCTGATGGAAGTGGCGGAGGTGCGGGATGCATTGCGGATTTATAAGGAAAAGTTGGCGGCCGAGCCGGAAGCGCTGGCCTTTGGGGTCATGGCTGCGGCAGTGCATGAATTAAATGGAAACGAGG